>Ga0116217_10005709_pt1 | contig 10892 bp, 15 predicted proteins | sample Sb_taG_6_FD_89697 | JGI IMG/M metagenome (GOLD analysis project Ga0116217, IMG submission 89697) | Peat soil microbial communities from Weissenstadt, Germany - Sb_50d_4_PS metaG | ecosystem: Environmental > Terrestrial > Soil > Wetlands > Peat | place: Germany: Weissenstadt | collected 2010-09-21 | reverse complement strand
GCGGCCCCCGCCGGCGCCGGCGCAGCCGGCGAGCGCGAGGGACAGCGCCAGCGCTATGAGCGCGCCGAGCAGGCGTCGGCCATGCCTGCCAGGCGTTCTGCCGAGCCTGCTCACGTTGCTTGTATCTGCAGGTCACCGGCGAGCGGGCGTCCGATCTGGCCGAGCGGCTCCAAACGCGGATCGGCTGCCTGGGCGGGAAAGACGACGACCGGGCCGGCGACGGCGAGCTCGACCGCTTCGCCGGGCGCGGGCGCGCGCTGATCGGAGGTCCTCGCCTTGACGATCGTCCGCGCGGGCTCGTCGACTGAGAGCGTCACAACGGTGTCGGGCCCGTAGTAGACGTAGTCGAGCACGGTGGCTGTTACCGCCTGTCCGTCGGTCGCATCTGCATCCAAGGTGGGGGACATGCGGATCTGCTCGGGGCGTATGAGCACCTCGACGGGGCCGTCCGGTTCGGGGCCGACCACGGTCAGGCGACCGAGAGCGCAGTCGACGCCGCCCGAGTCGGCTTGTCCGGCCAGCAGGTTGGCTTCGCCGACGAACCGCGCGATGTCGGCGTCGGCGGGAGCGCGGTAGAGGATGCCGGGCGTGGCCTGTTGGGCCAGGCGACCTTCGCGCAGCACGGCCACCTCGCGGCCCATCGACAGCGCCTCGGCCTGGTCGTGGGTGACCAGCAGGGCCGTGGTGCCCTCCTCGCGCACGGCATGCAGCACCGCTTCGCGCGTCTCGCTGCGCAGCGCGGCGTCGAGGCCGGAGAACGGCTCGTCGAGCAGGACGATGCGCGGTCGTGGCGCGAGCGCCCGGGCGAGGGCGACGCGCCGCTGCTCGCCGCCGGAGAGCTCGTGCGCCGGGCGCGCGGCATAGCTCTCATCCAGGCCGACCAGCTCAAGCGCCTCGCCGATCCTCGCCCCCCGCTTGCGCTGCGAGCGCGCGAGCCCGAAGCCGACGTTCCCGCCGGCGCTCAGGTGGGGAAACAGGGCGCCTTCCTGGGCCACGTAGCCGATCGCCCGCTTGTCGGAGGCCAGGTGTACCCGTCCGGCGTCGGCGACCATGTCGCCGCCGACGGTCACCCTTCCCGCGTCGGCCTCGACGAAGCCCATGATCACGCGCAGCAGCGTGGTCTTGCCGCTGCCCGACGCGCCGAGGATCGCGGTCAACGTCCCCGCGGGCACGTCCAGGTCGACGTCGGTGAGCACGGCGCGCCCGCGGTAGGACTTGGCGATGCCCTCGCAGCGAAGCTCGGCCATGCTCACGCGCTCCCGAGCGCCCTGACCCTGCCAAAGCGGCTCATCAGCACGAAGGCTGCGAGCATCGACAGGGCGACCAGCACGGCGGCAAACGGCGCGGCCGCGGCAAACGCCACGGTCGAGCTGTTGGCCTGGAACTCGGTTCCCAGCGTGTACAGGCCGGGCGGCAGCAGCACCTGCGCGGTGCCCAGATCGCCGAGCACGAACGCGAACACCAGCACGCCGGCCGCCGCCATGCCCGGGCGCGACAGCGGCGCGGTGACTCGAGCGAACGCTCCCAGGCGTCCGACGCCGAGCGAGCGCGCGGAGTCCTCCAATGCAGGCTCGATCTGGTTTAAGGTGAAGCACACGGCGACCACCGAGAAGGGCACGAACAGCATGGCCTCGGCGAGCACGAGCAGCACGATGCTGTCGTACAGGCCCGGCGTGTAATGACTTGCGGCATAGGCCAGCGCGCTGGCGATTGCCATTTTGATGCAAAGGGGCGAATACAATGTCCGACATGGCAAGGAAGCTGGCGATCATCTACGCTGCCAAGAGCAGCGCCGACGAGAAGGACTCGATCGGCACGCAGCTCGCGGACGGGCGCAAGCTCGCAGCGGACGAGGGGCGCGAGGTCGCCGGGGAGTACCACGAGGAATCCAAGACGGCGTACTCGGGCAGCCGCGGCGATGAGCTTGTCAAGGCGTGCGAGCACGCGGCAGCCCTCGCCGCCGAAGGCCACGACGTTGCCCTGATCGTCCAGCACACCGACAGGCTGGCTCGCGGCGATGCCGTGAAGGGTAAGCACCTAGTCGAGTACCAGCTTTGGTCGCTGAAGGCTGGCATCACCCTCCGCTCGAAGCAGGACCCGCGCGCCTGCGAGTCGATCCTCGACGCCGCGCTGATGGGCACGCGCAACCACGAAGACAGCGCACGCAAGGCGAAGGCGACGAAGGACGGGCAGCACCGGACGGTCGAGCGCGGCGAATGGCGCGGCGGCATCCTGCCCGCCGGGTACGACGTGCTGTACGAGCACGACGATCGCGGACGCATCGCCGGGCGGACCATCGTCTACCACGGCGAGGACCGTGAGACCTACGCGCTGATCTGGCGGCTCGCGCTCAGCGGCGCTTCCGAGCAGAAGATCGGCCTCGAACTCAACCGGCGCGGCTACATGACCAGGCCGGTGCGCAAGGCGCATAAGCGCCAGCCATTCAGCGTCGGGCGGGTGAGCCAGATCCTCAACAACCCCTTCTACGCGGGGATGCAGCCGCTGAACGGCGAGCTCTCGCCCGGCGAGTGGCCGACCTACGTCAGCTTCGAGGACTGGATGCGCCTAAAGGACGAGCGGGCCGCGCGCTGCAAAGCCACGAAACGCAAGCGCGGGCGGCCAGTCGAGGGCTACCTACTCAGCGAACTGGCGACGTGCGCGACGTGCGGAAGCGCCGCGCAGGGTCGCAGTACGTACACGCGCAAGAAGGACGGCGTGCGCAGCCGCGCCTACGTCTGCCGCGCCCACCGCGAATACCTTGAGGAAGACGAGAACTACTGCCCCGCGATGCCGTGGAACGCGGAGGCCGTGGACCGCGCCGTGATCGGTGAACTCGGACGCCTGCTCAGCGACATGGACGACCTCCGCACGCAGCTTGAATCCGGCCAGCGCGCGGAACGCGAGAAGCTGAAGCGCGTGGTCGCGGAGGCCACCGAGGATGCGGCTGCCGCCGAACGGGCGGCGGAGCGGGCCACGGCGGAATTTGCGGACGCCGAGGATGCCGACGAGCGCGCGCTGCTCAAGGACGCCGCCAAGTCCAAGAGGGCCGAGGCGAAGCGAGCCGAGGCGCGAGTGGACGCTGCGCTCGATGCGCTCGCCGATGCCAAGGATGAGGAGGTCGATCCCGAGGCCGCGATGTACGCGCTGTACCAGCGCCTCGCCAGCCAGCTTGCCGAGGCGGGCGAGGACATGAAGGTGCTCAACGCCGCGCTCCGCGAGACGTTCGCAAAGTTCGAGCTTCACGGCGACGGCCGGATCGTGCCGACGATCAGTCCCAGCGCCGCAGCGCGGTTCGCGCGCACCTCGGAGGTCAACCTGCGCATGAGCCTCGGCGACGAGCTCCTGCGGCTGCCGGCCTTTGTAGTCGCGTAGCGCCCGGCGCTGCCTGATACAACGGTCGACGCAACGGGACGCCGCGAGAAGCACGCCTCGGGCTAAAGTCCAACACGCGGACTGTCGATAGCTGAGGCATGTCCACCGCCGCACCGTCGCTGCACGGGATCGACAATGTCGAGCGGACCGGGCGAGCCTGGCACGTGGCGACTTTCGTCGCGGTCGTCGTTGCGGCTGCGTCGCTTGCTGTGGCGATCATCGCCCTGAACCGCTCCGGCTCCACACCCACATCGAGCACGGCTCAGATCACCGTGCTAAAGGCCGAACTTGCAACGGCGCGAAGCGAAGCGACGACAGCACTCTCGAAAGACGGTGCGATCATCTCGAAGATCACGACCTGCCTTCCCGAAGTGTCCGGCGAGATCAACAGCCTCACCGTCGAAACCGGCAGCCAAGGTGGCTTCCTGACCAGCGCGTACATCCAATCGCACAGCCAGGTCTCCAGCTACTGCAAATCGACGCTCGAAGCCGGCCACTGACTTTGTCCTAGCGCGCCCGACGAGGTGGGCCGGTCACGATGACTTCGACGCGACCGTCTACGCACGCGGCGCAAAGGCGCGTCGAGACGGCCGCGCGGCTGCGCGCTGCCTGAATAGCCCCGTCGGACGCCGCGAGTGCGCAGACAACAAGCTCGCAGACAACAAGCTACAGTGCGTAGAGATGACAGGGTTCAAGGTCGCGCTTGTCATAGGCGCTGCAGTTATGGGTATCGGCCTTGCGGGGTGCGGTGGTGGTGGCGCTAGCAGGTACAGCAGCCACATCCAGAAGGGCTTGGAAGAATGCATAACTCTCCGCAGGTACGCGGAATCACAGTGCAAGCAGCTCGCGCAAGAAGGGAAGACGGAACCGCCCGTGAAGACCCTAGCTGGTGCCAAACGCGAAGCTGAGGAAGAAGCTAAGCAGCGCAAGATGCACGAGGAAGCAACGGAAAAGCACAAGGCAAATGAAGCCGGGTACCAAGTCTATGCCGAATGCAAGGCGAATGAAGAAAGCGGATGTCCCCGGAAGGGTGCGGAAGCCGAAGCCGCCTCGCAGGGGCTTCAGGAAACTTCGAGGGAAGCGGCGGAAGGACGATGATCCGCTAGCACGGCCCGACGAAGGCGGGCGGGCAGGCGCGGCTATTCGATCACGTCGCCTCGCGGATCACGCGAGCGGGCGCGAGAGCACGGCCTGGTCGGGCATCATGTGTAGCGGTGATTTGGTTCAAGCTGGTCGGGGCCACCGACAAACTCATGCCTCAGAACTGGGTCGAGGATCGGGCTGGCCTCCTGACCAAGATCCACTTTCCGCGAAACAAGAGGCCGATCAAACTCTCGAACGGGGAGCGCGTCATCCTCTACGCGGTGGGGCACAAGGCGCTCGTCGCCACGCAAACGGTCAAGGACACTCACGGTGCGTCGAAAAAACGCCACGGTCCGCCGGGTTCTGATGCGTACAGGTGGCCGTGGGAGCTTGACGTCACTACTCATTACTACTGTTCGCCGATCAAAGATGCGCCGCTGCTGAGGGATGTCGCGCCTGGCTTCGTGGCGCACTACGCCGGAAAATTCTGGGAGGGTTCCCACTGGGACATCGAGGAGCCCGAGTACGAGCTGCTGGCCGCCGCGATCGAGACGGCGGGACGTCGATACGACCCCTGAGTCATCACGCCATCGCCGGTAGGCGCGCACGCCTTCCGCGTTTCGCAAGGCACCGGGATAGAGTAGTCCTATCAACAGTCAACACAGCATTGACAGGACAACATGGACGCGGACACGGAAGCAGCGCGCTTGGTAGCCGGGACCACGGCCGATGACGGCTGGGAGCCCGGTCCGGACATCGACCCGGAAGGGTGGACGGAGTGGCAGGCGGCAGCTGTGGACCTCCTCAGCGTCGATACGTCGGGCGAAATTGAGTGGGTGCCCGGCGCTGAGAGGATCATCAGGAAGGGCGAACGGCAGACGTGGGTTGCGAACTACGGCGGCGGCAAGACACAGGCGGCCGTGCAGTTCACGGTGCAGGTCTGCAAAGCCGGGGGGCGCGTCGTCTACGTGGACGTCGAGAACGACGGGCGCGAGATGGCCGAACGGCTCAAACCGGTCGCCAGCCAGTGGGACGCCGAGCAGGCGGTGAAAGACAGGCTGATCTACCTCCCGAATCTGGACCTACCGGCGATCCTCGAGGACGAGAAGCTAATGGACGCCTTCGTCCGGCTGATGCTGGCGACAGACCTGCTGGTGATCGACTCGCTCACGCGCGTGCTCGCGGGCTTCGGCTACGACGAGGACAGCAACAAGGACATCGCAAGGTTCATGCGCCGCCTTCCAGACGCCCTCGCGGCGTCAGGCATCGCCGTGTTGATCCTCGACAACACCGGCCACGACGAATCGCGCGCTCGCGGCGCGGTCAGCAAGACGGCACTGATCGAGGCGGCATACGCGGTCAGCGGCGGCAAGTCGATCTCCGAGGCGAAGCACGGGACGATCAAGCTCAAGCGCACGCGCTCACGGTCGGGCAAACTTGCGGACTACATCACGGCCGAGGCCGGTGGCGGTGACTATGGGCCGCTGGTCGCGCATGAGGGTCCGGCTCCGGTCGAAACGGACAAGATCTCGGCTCGTGAAAAGCGACGCGCCGAACTGGCCGACAAGATACGCGACGGCAAGCAGTTCACGGCTCAGGACGTAGTAGACGGATGGCTTGTGACCGTCAACACGGCGCGCGGCGACCTCAACACGCTCGTAGATGACGGTGTGGCTGAGAAGATCGGCAAGCAGGACCGGGCCGACGTGTACGGCCTTCCAGCGTAGGCGCCGCGAACTATCAGTACAGGGCGTATCTAGGGATACGCCACTGACTGATCGTTACAGCGAAGTGCCGGAAACATTGATATGTCAGTGTCAAATGGCCCAAATGTCACTGACTGATCGTTGCTGCATACGGCGGGATAGATTCGATCTATCAGCGTTGAAGTCAGCAAGGAGACGACAGTGACAACAGCACAGCTCATCACGACGATGCCCGGCCTGATGGCCGGACGGACCTCTCAGGAGAGGCGCGACCAGATCGAGATACGTCGCAACGAGCGCATCGAAGCGACACGCGCGTGTGAGGGCCTGCCACCGCTGGGCTACCGCGTGTCTTCCGGCTATGCGAAGCGCAGCCTGCCTGACCGGTCACGGTGAACGTGGGCGCGCAGGCGCGGACGAGCGCACGCACATGACGAGGATTGGGCAGAGGGGAGGGCGGGGACTATGGGCGCTGCCGAACGCGAGCGCCTATGGAGGCCAAAGAAGTTCCATAAGTAACGGGTAACAGAAAGCAGCCCCGAAGGGGCTGGGCGTTACTGGCCGTTACCGGGAGGGAGGAAGCATGGCACTATCGAACGCGGAGCGACAGCGGAAGTTCAAGCAGCGGCGGCGGGAAGCCGAGGAAGATGCCCTGCGCAGGCAGTGGAAGCGCGAGGACAAGGTCGCCTCCGCAGCAACGAAGGCTTCAACGAAGGTGACAGCGCAGCGCATCGCGATCCGATCGGGCGTTGAGCCGATCGAAGCAAGCAGGAACTTCCGTGACCGCGAGGGCAACCTGCACGACCTCCGCGAGATTCTGACGATGGACACGTGGGACACAGCGCTCGAAGACGAGCGCCAGGAGCGTGCCGAAGCGGAAGGTACTTGGCCCGAAGGGTGAATCCGTCACAGTGAAAGTGTGACACGGGATAAAATCTTGCCAAAGGCAAGAGACCCAGGAGGGACAACGAATGGCAACGCAGCGTAACCCAGAAGGTAAGTCCGAAGCCGGGCCGGGTGCCCGAGTCGGCACGAAATTGACCGACAAGCGCGCAAGAACAGTCGGCACAAGTAATCGCACGGCGATCCCCATGAAGTCGGCGGTCACGACGCGCGGACGCTCAGTCACCATGACCGGCGTCGGCACCGAGGACAAGAACCCACCGGAGTCAGGGCGCGCACGCCAGGACGCCGCTCGCGGCACCGTCCACGGCCAGCCGCGGTCGGGGTACAACGCCGGCGACAACATCAGTCGATGACGTTCCCCATCGAGTCGTTCCAAGACCGCGCGGCCAGGCGGAGGGCACCCAAGGCGCTCAGGGAGGGCCAGGACGCGCTCAACGACATGATCCGCCGAGGTCGCCCGACGCTGGAAGAGCGCGACGGAGTGCGCGTGATGCAGGGCTTCGAGCAGCGGGAGCAGGAGTTCGAGCAGCGCCAGGCCGAGCTCGACGCGCGGGAGCCGAGTCCCCCGCCGAACGCGGCACGCGCTGCTGGCATCGACCAGGGCTCACGGGGCGGCGGGCACACACCGGGAGCGCACGCGCCCGCGCCGAAGGACGGGAGCGGCGCTCTGCGTCAGGCGCTCCGCGAAGCCAGGGAAGCGAGGGGAGAGTGATGCGCACGGACCTTGTAGGCGGGGAGGACATCCTCGCCAAAGTGGAGTCGCTGCAAGAGCAGTGGGAGGGCGCACGCGCGGCACGCGAGGATGCGGCACAGGCGCTGAAGGCAGCGCGTGCTGCTGACTTGGCGGCGGGGGCTGAGGCGTTGCGTGCCGGGTCGAAGACCCCGGCCCCCACGGAGCCGGACGCGCAGAAGGCGCTGACCGACGCGGAGAGGCACTTCGAGGTCGTCGCCCTGGCGCTGACCGGGGAGCGGGAGGCGCTGAACGCCGACCTCGCATCGCGCAGCGACAAGATACGTGCATCGCTCGCCAAGGCCGAGGACGACGCCGACGAGGCGATCCTGTCCGCGCTCACGCAGGTCGAGGATCTTCTGCACGAGCGCGCCGAGATCAAAGCGCACGTCCACTGGCTCGATGACACGTCCCGGCAGGTCGGCCGGTACAACGTCCAGGGCCTCGACGCCCTCGCAGGGCTGAGGGCGCAGCTAGGCGACGAACCGGGCAACGCGACGAGCAGACGCCAGGCGCAGCTCGACCACGAGGCGCGCATCGAGGCGTGGAACGCGCTCACCCAGCGGGCCAGGGCGACGGTCCCGTCATCGCAGCTCGTCCCGGTCGAAGACGTCGATAACCCGTCCGGCAAGTCGTACCCCGCGCTGGACGCGGCCATCGAACGTGAGTACGAACGGATGATCGAGGCAGGCGAAACGCCTCCCGCCCCGGTGGTGGTCCGATGGATCAAAAAGCTAGGCACCGGAGCGAAGCCGAAGGGCAAGGGCACCGGATGGGCGAAGGACCCGAGCCCGGAACTGACGCACATGCCACCCGACGAGGACAGCGCGGAGTCCCGCTCCCGCGACATCAACAGGACGGAGAACACAGATGGCAACTAAGAACCTCGTCACACTCGACGGCATCAAGCCGAGCGGGGTGGACAAGCTCCACGACCTGACGGGACCTCCATACACGGGCGGCGGCAGGCGTCCCGCGAAAAGATCGAAGCCAGCGGCGAAAAGATCGAAGACGAAGACGACGGCGCAGCGCATCGCCGACCTTGAGGCGCGCGTCGATGAGCTTGAGGCTTACGAGGCGCGCGACGAGTTCGGCCAGCAGATCTACCCGCCGCCCGCGAACAGCGCATGGGCCGACACAGGCAAGGCGTTCGAGCGCGCACGCAAGGCGTGGGCCTTGCGGAACGGGAAGGAACTGCGCAGGCGCGAGGTGGCGGGCGGGCAGCCGCCCCGATGAGCTTTCACTTGCCGGATTCGCCACCGGCATCACGGCGCGGTTTCCTGTTCCCGCGCTACGGCGGCACGGTCCTTTCCTGGGTCCACCGTGCCGCCTCATCTTCCGCCGCTCTCGCGTTCGGCGGAAAGGCAGCGCAGCGGGAACACACGGCCCGCTGCGCTGTCACCTTCTTCCAGCCAGGTAATCCTCCCCGCTCAGCATCGAGAGCCGCATCTCAGACGATCCGTCGCTTCGCGTGAAGGAATAGCCGTCCGGGGCTCCCGTCGCCGCGAGATTCACATATTTACAGAAACTCGAACGCCCGTCGAGATTGGTGACGAATCCTCCTGACTCGGTTGACAAGTGTGATGCCGCTGTCGATTATCGAATCAGCACCACAGTACAAATCCGAGAAAGGAACCACAATGTCAAACGCAGTCGTCACCAAGCAGAGCCAGCCGTCAGCACCGGGCACCGTCGTTGACACCAGCGCCGCGAAGGTTGTCCCGACCTCATCGGAGGTCCGTACCGAGGCCGCGAACCGGGAGGTCGCCGCACAGGGCAAGGCGTCACGCGAGAAGATCGGCGCGCTCGCCAAGGGGATGACACACCCGTCACGCGCTAAGGCCGAGGCCGTCGCCAAAGTCACAGGGAAGAAAGCGCCGAAGGCGAAAGCCGCGAAGAAAGCCCCGAAGCGCAGCACCAACGGCAGCGGGCCGTTGCGGTTGACGGATTCGTGGAAGGGGAAGGGCGGCAAAGAGGTCGAGGTCGGGTCGGTGGTGAAGGCTCCCGGCATCGCGTCGCTGACGATCGTCGGTCGTTGGACGAAGCACCGTAAAGATGGGCTGATCCCGTTCGTCACCGGCACGACGCCTGATGGGACGCGCAAGAACGTCGCGGCGGCCGACTGCACGGTCGTCAAGGCTCCAAAGAAGTGACATCGGCCAACAGCTGCGAAACTGGCTCCCGAAATGGGAGCCTTTTTCGCGCCCTCTCGCGGCTAGCTGTCGGATTGACAACGCCCGCATAGGGATCGTCGCTCGCACGACGAGAGCACGGCTTGGATAGAAGGAAGTAGCAGGACCCGTGCGCCGTCGATTCAATTTTCGGTTGGTGTGAAAATCGACCGGGAGGCTGTCACAGTGAAGCTGCCGAAGATCGTGCGCGATGCGATGAAGGACGCGGGGCTGACCGAGAGTGAAGTAGTGAAGATGAGCGGTGACGAACTCATCGCTCGCATTGGTGAGGATGCGACGTACCAGTTCGCGGTTGTGCGGGCGAAGGAAGGTCACGGCTTCACGGGTCAGAAAGGCGACGCGGACCTGTGGGACCGCAACCTAGAGGTCGTGCGCCTGCGGCTGCTGGAGAAGCAGTCGTACGCCGAGATCGGTCGCGCGGTAGGCGTGTCACGTAGCCGCGTGGATCAGATCCTCTCCTGGCTCTACGGGATCGACAGGTCCGGTCGCGCGATGGCGCTGCGCGTGCCGGCTGCGGCCGTGCCCGTGATGAGGGACGCCCTGCTGCACCTGTTCACCTGGCGCACCGAAGAACTGCTGACGGCGCTGAAAGCACGCGGGCGACCGGACCTACCGCGTGCGCTGGATGCGTTCGACCAGGCGCGAAGCCTGGTGAATCAGGTGGGTGCCTCCGCACACGACCCGGAGACACCCCTGGAAGTGTGGATCGGTCACAAACGGCGCTCGCTGGTGTTGAAGGCGCTACGCGACTACCTGGCGACCGAGCGCGACGTGATGGAAGCCGCCGAGGACGAGACGGAGCGCGAGCGCGCGACGATGCGCGCGACCACCTGCGAACTGCTGCTCGGGGCGATGCCCTGATGCCCTCCAAGAAGTCGGCCGCGAACCGCCAGCTCGCCAGGG
>Ga0116217_10005707_pt1 | contig 10894 bp, 11 predicted proteins | sample Sb_taG_6_FD_89697 | JGI IMG/M metagenome (GOLD analysis project Ga0116217, IMG submission 89697) | Peat soil microbial communities from Weissenstadt, Germany - Sb_50d_4_PS metaG | ecosystem: Environmental > Terrestrial > Soil > Wetlands > Peat | place: Germany: Weissenstadt | collected 2010-09-21 | reverse complement strand
GGTGTCGCCGACCCCCCTCGACGCGATGACGATTATGCAGACTGCCATTGAGGGGGGTCGGGAACAGATTGAGGAAACTCAGGCGCTACGGCCGATTCCGGCTGAGGCCGCAGAACATATCGTGCTGTGGGCGGCCGAAGACTCATTGGATTGGGATCGGCTAATCGGCTCAATTGATGGCTGGGGAACGCCTGAGCCCTGAGCACGCCGGTATCGCCATATGCGAATGATCGCGTCCTGATTGTCGATACTTCGGCCTGGGGGGTGGTGCATCGTGCCCAGGCGCAGCGGCCACCCGACCCCTTGGCAGCCGACTTTCAGGCTGCGCTGGAACGCGGACAGCTCCGCGGTTCGACCGTAGTCAAGCTTGAGCTGCTCCACAATGCTCGCAACCCGCAGGAGTTCCAAGCGGCCGAGCAGGAGCTAGACCGGCTACAAACCCTTCCAGTGACCGTCGATGCGTCCAGGGCGGCAGTTGGTGCTCTGAGAGATCTTTCCAGCAAAGCCCCCGCTAGCAATCCCGCCTATCACAGGGTCAAGAACATAGACGCGCTCATCGCCGGGACAGCGTGGAGCAGGGGCTTCGGAGTGTTGCATTACGACGGCCATTATGAACGGCTCGCATCGGTGCTCGGCTTCGACGAGTTCTGGATCGCCGCGCCGGGCGCGTACTGAGGCAATGGGCGCCACGCCCGCCCGACGTGGCGCGCCAGGGCGAGCGTCAGGCGACCTGCCCAACGAGGCCCACCATCCTGTAGGCGGCGGGCGTGGCGAATACGCAGTCGCCCATGTGGTGGACAAAGCCAGCGCCGCACAAGGGCCGGATGACGGCCATGGGGTCGCTGGTTTCGATCTGACGGCCGATGTCCTGTACGGACCAGATCGGCGGGTGCTGGTTGGGGTCGGTCAACAGGTACAGCACGTCGCGTTCCATCCCGTCGTACTTGCGTTCCTGCTCGTTAGGCTCAACGTGCATCAGGGACTCTCCTGGTGTCACGGCCCGGGGGCAGTTTGCGCTGTCGCCCGGGCCACTTATGGATTGGGACGAGCAGCGTAGACCCGCATTCGGACGCCAGTTCTACCTACGCGTAGGGGATAATCGCCCTCGCGGGTCACCTGGGAGATCGAACCCGTCGCCGACTCCTGCCGCGTGACCGTCACCCACGACCAGCTGCGCGCGGGCGCCAACGGCGAACTCTATGGCGGCTGGCCGATGATCCTCTCCGGCCTGAAGACCCTGCTGGAGACCGGTGAGACGCTCACCACGCCCGGCTCGCTGATGTACTCACAGGCGCAGCCCGCATAGCCCTCACGGCCCATCCAAGCTCACCAGCCGCCGCTGCACAGCCCAACGGCTGAGCTCGTGGCGGCTGGAGAGCTGCAACTTGCGCAGCACCGCCGACACGTGCGCCTCCACCGTCTTGACCGAGATGCCCAGGCGCTGGGCAACCTCCTTGTACATGTAGCCGCGCGCGATGTGGCGCAGCACCTCGCGCTCGCGCGGGGTCAGCTGGTCCAGCTGCGGATCCTCGCCCGGCGCGCGCTCGCCCGGCGAGCCCGACGATCTTTGCTCGGTCGCAGCGAACGCATCCAGCACGAAGCCCGCCAGGCGCGGCGAGAACACCGCATCACCACCCGCCACGCGGCACACCGCATCCGCCAGCTCCTCGCCAGAAATCGACTTGGTCACATAGCCGCGCGCGCCCGCCCTGATAACCGCAATCACGTCCTCCGCCGCATCTGACACCGACAGCGCCAAGAAGCGCGTCCTCGTGCACCGATCGCCCACGCGCCTGATTACTTCCACGCCACCACCGTCCGGCATGTGCACGTCCAGCAGCACCACATCCGGTTGTTCACGCTCGATCATCGCAACCGCCCCCTCCACGCCGCCCGCGTCGCCCACCACCGCAACCTGCTCACCGAGCTCCGCGCGTACACCCGAGCGAAACAGGTGGTGGTCGTCCACGATCACCACGCGGGGCTTGGCACTCACCCGATCGGTCACTGCTTTCGTGCGCAAGCTCACCTATCCCGCCGCTGCGCGCACGCTCACGCGCCCGCACCCAGTTCCATCACTAGCTCCACCTCCGTGCCCGCGCCCGGCGCGCTGTGCACCGCCGCACGGCCGTCATGGCGCTCCATCCGCGCCACGATCGAGTCGCGCACGCCACGCCTGTCCGCCGGGATCGCCTGCGGATCGAAGCCCACGCCGCGGTCGCGCACGAACACCTCCACGCGCTCGGGCTCCACCTCCGCATACAAGTCCACACGCTCGCTGCTCGCAAACTTGGCCGCGTTGGTCATCGCCTCGCGCGCCGCCCCCACCATCGCCTCCAGGCGGTCGGTCAACGGCCCATCGCCCACCGTCACCACCTCTACGGGCACGCGGTGAAGCTCCTCCACCTCGACCGCAGCGCGCTCGAGCGCGGTCGCGATGCTGTCCTGCTCGCCGCGCCCCGGACGCTCGAACAACCAGCTGCGCAGCTCGCGCTCCTGGCGGCGCGCCAGGCCTGCCACCTCGCGCGGGTCGCCCGCACGCTTTTGGATCAGCGCCAGCGTCTGCAAGACCGAGTCGTGCAGATGCGCCGCAAGCTCCGCGCGCTCCTGCTCGCGGATGCGCGCAGCGCGCTCAAACGACAGGCTGCGCCCCAGGCCCATGAACCACGGCGCCACCAAGAAGCCGAGCATCGCCGCGCTGATTGCCACTACGCCGATCGCCGCAGCGAAGTGCAGGCCCTTGGTCAGGTGATGCAAGAGGCCCAGCGTGATCGCCACGCCGATCGCTATTCGCAACACACGGCGCAGCGCTCTCCAGCACGGCGCAAGACGATCGCTCACCGAGCGCCGCGTGCCCGCCGGCACTGCCTGCACAGAGGCCATCGACCAATCATGCCAGCGTCGGCGCAACGCCACATAAGGGATCTCCCTTACCCGCTGGTAACAGCCTCGCGACAACTCCGGCGGCCGGAAGGCCGCCCCCATCAAAACCATCCAATCGCGCTCAATCCTCCTGTGCGCGCAGCTCCTTGACCCGCTCCTCCAGCTGCTCGGTCACCGCCGGGTCGCGCAGCGTCGTCACATCCCCCAGCGCACGACCCTCCGCGATGTCGCGCAGCAGACGGCGCATGATCTTGCCCGAGCGCGTCTTTGGCAGGTCGTCCGCCCAGATGATGCGCTTGGGGCGCGCGAACTTGCCGATCCGCACCGCCACCGTCTCACGGATGCCCTCCACGATCCCGTCGTCGCCCTCGATCTCTCCCTGCAGCGTCACGAACGCCACGATCGCCTGGCCCGAATCCTCGTCGTGCTGGCCGATCACCGCCGCCTCCGCCACGTCCGAGTGCGCCACGATCGCCGACTCCACCTCAGCCGTCGACAGGCGATGGCCAGACACGTTGACCACGTCGTCGATGCGCCCGATCACCCACAGGTAGCCGTCCTTGTCGCGCCGGGCCGCGTCGCCCACCAGGTAGGTCTCGCTGCCAAAGCGCTTGAAGTACGTCTCCACGAAGCGCTCACGCTCCTTGTACAGGGTGCGCAGCATCGACGGCCACGGGTGTGTCAGCACCAGCAGCCCCTGGCCCTCCTCGATCGGCTCGCCCGTCGACTCGTCGCGCACCTCCGCAAACACCCCCGGAAAGGGGTGGGTCGCCGATCCCGGCTTGGTCTGAGTTATGCCCGGCAGCGGCGTGATCATGATCGCGCCCGTCTCCGTCTGCCACCACGTATCCACGATCGGACAGCGTTCTGAGCCGATCACCTTGTGGTACCACAGCCACGCCTTCGGGTTGATCGGCTCGCCCACCGAGCCCAGCACGCGCAACGACGACAGGTCGTGTTCGTTGGGGTACTGCGCCCCCCACTTGATGCACGCGCGGATCGCCGTCGGCGCGCAGTACAGGATGCTGACCTTGTAGCGCTCCACCAGCTCCCACCAGATGCCCTTGTGGGGGTAGTCCGGCGCCCCCTCCCACATCACCGACGTCGCGCCGTTGCACAGCGGCCCGTACACGATGTAGGAGTGGCCCGTCACCCAGCCCACGTCCGCCGCGCACCAGTACACGTCCGAGTCCGGCTTCAGGTCAAACACGTAGCGGTGCGTCGCCGCCACGCCTGTCAGGTAGCCGCCCGTCGTGTGCAGGATGCCCTTCGGCTTGGCCGTCGAGCCGGACGTGTACAGGATGTACAGCGGGTGCTCTGCGTCCAGCGGCTCGGCCGGACAGTGCGGATCCGCCGCCGCCACGATGTCCTCGTAGTACACGTCGCGGCCCTCGCGCATCTCGCAAGGCGTGCCCTTGCTCTTGACCACCACGATCTTGTCCAGGCTGTCCAGGTCGCCCATCACCTCATCCACGCGGTCCTTCACCGGCGCCGTCCTGCCCTTGCGCGCCGCGCCGTCCACCGTGATCAGCACCTTCGCCTGCGAGAACTCCATGCGCTCGCGCACCGCCTCCGCCGAGAAGCCGCCGAAGACCACATTGTGCGGCGCGCCGATGCGCGCGCACGCGAGCATCGCCACCACCACCTCGGGGATCATCGGCAGATAGATCCCCACCACGTCGCCCGGCCGCACGCCCAGGTCCTTCAGCGCGCTCGCAAAGCGTTCCACCTCCACCAACAGCTGCGCGTAGGTGATGTCGCGCTCTTCCCCCTCCTCCCCGCGCCAGTGAAACGCCACGCGCTCGCCCCTGCCCGCGATCACGTGGCGGTCCAGGCAGTTGTAGGACGCGTTCAGCACCCCGCCCGTGAACCACTCATAGAACGGTGGGTCGTCGTCGTTGAGCACGCGCGTCCACTTCACAAACCAGTCCAGTCGCTCGGCCTGCTCGGTCCACCACGCCAGCGGATCCGCCGCCGCCCGCTCGTACACCGACGGGTCGTTCAGCAGCGCCCGCTCGACGAAGGCCGCCGGAGGCGCAAACGTCTCGACCTCCAGCAGCGACGCCAGCTCCTTGTCGAGCTGTTCGCCCGTGCCCGCGTCCGGTTCGCCGCCCGCCACCGTCGCCCGCCTCAGCCGCGCGCGCCGCGCTTGCGCCGACGCTTACGCGAGGAGCCCACCGACGCCGCCTGCGTCGGCGCCGGTCCCACGTCAGCCGGCGCACTCGCGCCCGCCAGCGCCGGCTGGCCCTTGCCCGCACTCCTCGACGCCTGCATGTCCGCACGCGACGGCCACGGCACCGCTTCGCCCGCCTTCCACGCCGGCGGCTCGCCGTTGGGCCATTTGCCGGCGTACAGGATGCCCATCATCACGATCCAGAAAGCCGGCACCAGCTGCAGCTCCGCGCCGCCGATCGGCAGGAAGATGAGGATCGCCGAGAACATGCCCAAGAAGCTCATCCAGCGCGGCAGCAGCCCCACGCGCATCGCGTTGATCATCACCGCGATCATGCCCGCCGCCAACGCCAGCCCCGCCAGCAGATCGACGTAGTCGATAATCGAGTTGGCCGTGCCCTTCGTCAGCGCCTGTTCGACCGCCCGATTGGAGAAGTCGTGGCCCACCGCGAAGCTGTGCGTCTCGATCGCCGTGACCACCTGATGGGCCAGGCTCACAACCGCCACCGCCACGCCGCCGCCGATCACCAGCGGCCCGGCCGCCGACCACGTCTGCGGCCGGCGAAAGCGGGTCGCATCCAGCAACACCAGCAGGATCAGCGTGAGGATGCCCACCGCGATCGCCACCAGCGTGCTGCCTACGATCAGCGAGAAGGCATGGTGGCTGATGAATTTCACCTCGCCGGTGCGCGGGCTCACCGCCGGGCTCGCTTCGCCTTCCAGCGCCGGTTTGAGGCCCTGCAGCAGGCCGACCGTCGGCGCGCCGTTGAGCGTCTCCGAGATGATGATCGCGCTCAGCAGGTACAAAAAGCCGCCGCCGAACGCGGCCACCGACAGGCGACTGCGCCGCTCCGTCTCGCGCGTCACCTGCTCGCGGGTATCGCCTGAGCCGGCCATAGCAGCGCAGTCTATGATGAAGCGCATGGAAAGTGGTGGCCTCGGAGACCTGTTCGGCGACCCCGAGGAGCTGCAGCGGCGTCTGGCCGAGTTCGCCGAGCAGATGCACGGGCAGCAGCGCCTCGCCTGGGCCGACAACGCGATCAAGCTCGCCGTCGACATGACCGTCGCCGCCGTCCAGCGCGTCAACGTGCAGGGCGACGCCGAGGCCCAGGCCGAGCAGATCCGCACGGTCATCGCGCGTGTGTTCCCCGAGGCCGTCGCCCTCGTGCGCGAGGCGCGCGAGGGGCTTCAGTAGTCAGTAGTCCAGCCGGCGCGTAGCGCCGTCATGGACGAATTCAGTAGTCCAGCCGGCTCAGTAAGCGCCGGCGCGCTCCGCGGCTCGCTCGGCCTCGCGCGACGCGCGCCCCGCGTGCAGCACCTCCTTGAAGGAGCGAAAGCGGAAGATGAACACGATCGCGCCCAGACCCAGCGACGCGGTGAACACCGCGATCGCGATCTGCTGGCCGACCGAGTAGGCGGCCACCACGGCCGTCTTGGCGTTGGAGGAGAACACCTTAACCAGCAGCGCCTGCTGCACGCCGGCGCCGCCCGGCGTGAACGGCACCGCGCCCGCCACCTGGTTTACGCCGAACACGAGCAGGACGTTCTTGACCGAGCCGCCGATCGCAAACGCGTCGAGCAGAAACCAGAAGGCGACGAAGCGGCACATCCACCCGACCGCCTGCCAGGCGACCACCTCGCGCAGGTAGCGACGACGGTCTGACAGGATCGTCACGCCCTGACGCACGCGGTCCCAAAAGGCCTGCACGCGCATCGACAGCAGTGCAAAGGCCAGCAGGCCCGCCACCGCCAGCGCGGTGACCAGAAAGAGCGTCAGGCGGAAGTGCTCGGCCAGGTATGAGATGTCGAAGGAGCTCAGTTTGGAGAAGTCGGGCGGCTTGGGAAAGACGCCCTGACTAAACGCGAAGATCAGCACGAAAACGCCCACGCTCGCGTCGAACACCGACTCCACCAAGAACGCCGCCGCCACCGTCGGATATCTCGCCCCCGGGATCGACGAGCGCGTGAGGAACAACTTGATCACGTCCCCGCCGCGTGCAGGGACCACATTGTTGAAGCCGACCGCGGCCACGTACGCGCCCCACACCCGCCGCCACTGGAAGCGATCTGCCGGATAGGCCGCGCGCAGGCTGTGGAAGAAGGCCCGCGAGCGCAGCGTCAGGTTCAGCCCGAAGAACGCCAGGCCGAGCAGCAGGGACGGCCAGTGCACGGCGGCGAGATCTGAGAAGAACTGTCCAGCCGCTTCGAAGAACGAGTCGATGCTGTGGCCGATCGAGGCTGAAGCGAGGAGCGCGGACACTGACTCAAGCGTACGGCGATGCCAGGGCGAGACCGAGCGCAAGGGCCAGCGGCGCCAGTACGAGGCCCTGGCGCGAGTAGGCCAGCGCCGACGGCCTGGCGCCCGCGCCGACGGCCGCGCGCCACCACAGCAGGACCGCCAGCGAGCCTGTCACCGCCAGGTTGGGGCCGACATTCAGCCCGAGCAGCAGCGCGCCTACGGGCAGCCCGTGCCCCGAGGACAGCAGCACGGCCGCCGGCAGGTTGTTGATCGCCACGCTCGCAAGCGCCGCCACGACCAGGGTCAGTGGGCCGCCGGCCGAATGCAGCACGTCGGCGGGGAACGCACTCGCACGGGCGAATGTGCCGAGCGCCACCGCCAGGCCGAACAGGCTGATCAGCGTCGGCAGCCCAAGCCATTCGAGCGTTCCTCGCCACGCAAGGCGCCCGGCACGTACCCGCCAGCCCACGAGGATCACCCCGACGGCGAGAACCGGCAGGGCTGGATTGCGCAACACGACGATCAACACAGCGGCCACCACCGCGCCCCACAGGCCGAGGCCGAACCGCACAGGTGCCACGGGCGCACGCGGTTCGTCAGCAGGGTCGCACGCGGTAAACAGCGCGCGGCGGTGAATTACCACCAGGCCGCCCGCCGTGAGCGCAGACGCCGCCACGGCCATCGGCAGCATGCGCCAGAAGAAGGTCGCGCCGGTCACGTGCGCGCCCGACAGCACCAGCAGGTTGGTGAGGTTCGAGCCGGGCAGGAACAGCGAGGACGCGTTGGCCATCAACACCGCGCCGTACAAGAACGGAGCCATCTGCAAGCCGCGTCGCTTAGCGACCTGCACCAGCACGGGGGTCAGGAAGACCGCAGAGGTGTCGAGGTTCAACAGCGCGGTCACCGCCGCCACCAGCGCAAAGCAGGCCAGCGCAAGCCCAAGCGGCGGCCCGGGCAGGCGCACAAGCCGACTGGCAGCAGCATCGAACAGGCCGTCGCGTCCGGCGACCAGCCCGATCAGCAGCAGGCCTGTCACCAGCACGAACGGCGGCCAGGCCTGCGCCAGGGCGGCCTGCGCCTGCGAGGCGTCGAGCGCCAGGGCGAGCGCGATCAGCGGGGCACCCGCGAGCCGGCGATACATCGCCTGCAAGCTACCCACTGTGACGGTTGACAATGCCTGATAGAACGAGCCCACAAATGGCGTCGCGCGTTGACTCCACGCAGGGCCTGACCGTGGCGGTGACCGGCCCCACCGGCGAGATGGGCCGCGCGGTCATCGCCGCGCTTGACCGCTCGCCCGGGGTGGCTCGCATCGTGGGGATGGCACGGCGTCCGTTCGACCCCGCCGCACACGGCTACCGCAAGGTCGCCTATCGCCGCGGCGATGTGCTCGACCGTCGCGCCGTGGCCAACCTGGTCGCTGACGCCGACGTGGTCGTGCACCTGGCCTTCCTGATCATGGGCAGCGAGTCAGACAGCCGCCGGGTCAACCTGGACGGCTCGCGCAACGTGTTCGAAGCTGCCGCCGCCGCGGGCACGCAGCGACTCGTATACGCCTCGTCGGTCGCCGCCTACGGCTTTCACGCCGACAACCCCCAGCCGCTGACCGAGGACGTCCCAGCGCGGGGCACCGACAGCCACTACTACTCGCGCCAGAAGGCCGAGGTCGAGACGCTGCTAGCCGACGCGCTGCACGACAGCGCAACGGCCGCATACGTCTTTCGCCCGTGCATCGTCGGCGGACCGGACGCGCCGCTGCTGATCGACAGCCTGCCCTACACGCAGGTCTCAGAGCGGCTGCCCAGCGCGGTGCTGCGCCTGCTCGAGGACGTGCCCATCCTCAAGCCGGTGCTGCCCGACCCCGGCGTCTACTTCCAGCTCGTCCACCACGATGACGTGGCCAGCGCGATGCGCGCGGCGGTGCTCGGCCGGGGCAGCCCAGGCGTCTACAACCTCGCCGGCCCCGGACAGCTGACCGTCAAGCTGCTCGCCGACGAGCTCGGCTGGTACTCGATCCCCGTGCCCGAGCTGGCCGTCGACGCGCTCGCGCAGATGATCGCGCGCCTCGGCTTCTTGCCCGCGCAGGCGCAGTGGATCGCCGCCTTCCGCGAGTCCATGATCATGGACACCGCCAAGGCAAGGCGCGAGCTGCGCTGGCGCCCCAAGCACGACGCGCTGGAGACGCTGCACGAAACGATCACGGCCGCGCGCATGGACCGCCTCATCCGTTAGCCGCGCGCGGCCAAACGTGACGCGAACCCTCGGCCAAGCGAAGCCGTCCCGTCTGCCGGCCGCCCGCGACAGTCGCGGGCGACAGACGGGACGGCGCAGCGCTACTTCACGATCTTAAAGACCCGCTCCATGCCCAGCATCGTGTGCTGGCGTCCGTCCTGGGTGTCCATGAAGCACGCCTGCACGTACCAGCCGGGCTTGGCCGTCACGATCTCCTGCTGGAAGGCGCCGCTGGACAGCGGCCCGGCGAAGGCGGCCGGCGGCCCGACGACGAGCTTTTCGATTCCCTTTTCCTTGCCCGCGAGCAGGAGCTTGACCACCTGCTGGGCGACCGCCTTGCTCTTGACCGGGAAGGCGATGTCCATGTGTACGAGGAAGCCTTCGTTTTCAAAGCGCACGAGCTCGCCGTCGCGCAGCGTGGTCGGCCCGCGGAAGCCGAACTCGACCGAGCGCACTGTCGCTTCGGGCGTCGGCATGGCCACCGGCGACGCGGCGGGTGCGACGGTGAAGCTCGTCCGGATGACCACCGGCTTTTCCCCTTCACCGGTAAGCACGACGTACTGCCCCGCCTGCAGGTCGGTCTGCGCTTCGGTCGCCACACCCGGGTTGGCTTCGACGTCGAAGGCGATCGAGCCGTACTTATCGGCGTTGTTGGGGTCCTTGACGCGTGACTTGTCGGCGGCGAACGCTTCGACTTCGGCGACGCTCACCCCCGGCTTGACCGCGAACAGGATGACCTCGGTTTCCTTTTTCGTGCTGGTGGACACCACGTTGACAGCGCCCGACTGCAAGGCCCCGCCGACGGCGACCGACGAGGCGCCCACCGAGACAGTGACCGTGGGCAGCGCCGCCTGAGCGGAGCCAGCGAGGGCAAAGAGGGCACCTGCGGCCGCAAGGGCCATGAGGGCCGCGCGCCGCTTGGGCGCGAGGAGGTTCCAGCGAAGCGTCATCCTGCTCATCCTTTCGTCGGGTGCTGCACACGACGGCCCCCAGTGGCCCGCCGGCATTGCCGCAGGAGACTATTTGTCTGGCCAGCGCCGCGCCATACGCGATTTTGCGTATCTTCGGTGACCATCGGGTGGAATCGGCGCCGGCGCCGCGCGCCGATGAGTTTCGCGACGGCCGGCGGTCCAAACTGCAAGACCCCACGAACAGGAGGATGAAGATGACCGAGACAGCCAGCACGACCCGGATCACCCAACTGGGCACCGTGATGATCCCAGTCAGCGACCAGGACAAGGCGATCGAGTTCTACGTCGACAAGCTCGGCTTCGAGAAGCGCTCCGACACCCCCTTCGGCAACGGCGACCGCTGGGTCGAAGTGGCCCCCCCCGGCGCCGCCACGACGGTTGCCCTGTGCGTGCCGCG
>Ga0116217_10005705_pt1 | contig 10898 bp, 7 predicted proteins | sample Sb_taG_6_FD_89697 | JGI IMG/M metagenome (GOLD analysis project Ga0116217, IMG submission 89697) | Peat soil microbial communities from Weissenstadt, Germany - Sb_50d_4_PS metaG | ecosystem: Environmental > Terrestrial > Soil > Wetlands > Peat | place: Germany: Weissenstadt | collected 2010-09-21 | reverse complement strand
TGCCGACGCCCACCTCGGCCACGAGCTTGACGTGCACCCGCGCCTCGGCGTTGGACGACTTGAGGTCGTGGATCAGCTGCGCGATGTCTTCAATGGAGTAGATGTCGTGGTGCGGCGGCGGCGAGATCAGGCCCACTCCCGGCGTCGAGTTCCGGGTCCGGGCGATCCACGGGTAGATCTTGATGCCCGCCAGCTGCCCGCCCTCGCCCGGCTTGGCGCCCTGGGAGATCTTGATCTGCAGGTCGTCCGCGTTGACGAGGTACTCGCTGGTCACCCCGAAGCGGCCCGAGGCGACCTGCTTGATCGCGCTGCGGCGCAGGTCCCCGTTGGCGTCGGGCGTGTAGCGGTCGGCGTCCTCGCCACCCTCGCCCGTGTTGGACCGGCCGCCGATGCGGTTCATGGCGATGGCGAGGGTCTCGTGCGCCTCGGCCGAGATGGAGCCGTACGACATGGCGCCGGTCGAGAAGCGGGTCACGATCCGCTCGACTGGCTCCACCTCCTCGAGGGGAATGGGGCCGCCGGGCGCGGGCTGCAACCGGAGCAGGCCGCGCAGCGTCCCCAGCTTCTCGGCCTGGTCGTCGACCAGGGCCGTGTACTCCTTGAAGATCTCGTAGCGCTTCGACCTCGTGGCGTGCTGCAACTTGAAGACGGTCTTGGGATTGAAGAGGTGGAACTCGCCTTCGCGCCGCCACTGGTACTCACCGCCCACCTCGAGCTCGCGGTGGGCCCGCTCCGTCGGCCGCGGTTCGTGGGCCTGGCGGTGCCGCGTGGCCACCTCCGCCGCGAGCACCGGGAGCCCGACACCGCCGATGCGGCTCGATGTGCCGGTGAAGTACTCGTCGATGAGCGCCCCGTCCAGGCCGATCGCTTCGAACACCTGGGCACCCGTGTACGACGCCACGGTCGAGATCCCCATCTTGGACATGACCTTGAGCACGCCTTTGCAGGCCGCCTTCATGTAGTTCCGCCGGGCCTGCCGCGGTGACACCCCCTCCAACAGGCCTTCGGAGATCATGTCGTCGATGGAGTCGAGCGCCAGGTACGGGTTGACGGCCGCGGCGCCGTAGCCGATGAGCAGCGCCATGTGGTGCACCTCGCGGGCGTCGCCCGTCTCGATGACGAGCCCCACCTTGGTCCGGGTCTTCTCGCGCACGAGATGGTGGTGCACCGCCGCCGTCAACAGCAGCGACGGGATGGGCGCCCAGTCGACCGTCGAGTTGCGGTCCGAGAGGACGATCAGGTTGGCGCCCTCCGCGATGGCGGCCGACACCCGGCGCCGCACGTTGTCGATGGCCCGCGCCAGGGCCTCGCCGCCCGCCGCCGTGGGCGCGCCGGCCGACCCCGCCTCGCGCACCTCGAAGAGCCCGTCGATGGCGAAGGCCTTGAAGCCCGGCGTCTCGCCGTGCTCGTTGACGTACATCAGCTTGGCCAGGTCGTCGCGGTCGATCACCGGGAGCGGCAGCAGAATCTGGCGGCACGAGCCACAGCGCGCGTCGAGCAGGTTGGCCTCGGGCCCGATGGTGGCCGAGAGCGACGTGACGAGCTCCTCGCGGATGGCGTCGAGGGGCGGGTTCGTGACCTGAGCGAAGAGCTGGGTGAAGTAGTCGTAGAGCATGCGGGAGCGGTCCGAGAGGACCGCGATCGACGTGTCGGAGCCCATGGAGCCGAGGGGCTCGGCCCCGCTGCGGGCCATGGGGGCCAGGATGACGCGCAGCTCCTCGGTCGTGTAGCCGAACAGGCGCTGCTGGGTGACCACGCCCCCGTGCTGGGGCGTGAGCATGGTGCGGGCCGGGAGCTCCTCCAGGCGGACCTGGTCGGCCGCCAGCCACTCCGCGTAGGGGTGCTCCGACGACAGCTCGGACTTGATCTCCTCGTCCTCGACGAGCCGGCCCTTGGCCGTGTCGACGAGGAACATGCGGCCCGGTTGGAGGCGGCCCTTGCGCACGACGTGCTCGGGTGCGATATCGAGCACGCCGACTTCGCTGGCCAGCACGACCAGGCCGTCGTCGGTCACCCAGTAGCGCGCCGGGCGCAACCCGTTGCGGTCGAGCACGGCGCCGACGACCGTCCCGTCGGTGAAGCAGACCGCCGCCGGCCCGTCCCAGGGCTCCATCAGCGAGGCGTGGTAGCGGTAGAAGGCGCGCCGGTCGCGGTCCATCGTGGTGTGGTTCTCCCACGCCTCGGGGATCATCATCAGCACGGCGTGCGGCAGGGAGCGGCCGCCGAGGTGCAACAGCTCGAGCACCTCGTCGAAGCTCGCGGAGTCGCTCGCCCCGGGCGTGCAGATCGGGTAGACGCGCGCGAGGTCGCCCTCAATCAGGGAGGTCTCGAGCAATGCCTCGCGAGCACGCATCCAGTTGCGGTTTCCCGCCAGCGTGTTGATCTCCCCGTTGTGGCACAGGTAGCGGTACGGGTGGGCCAGCGGCCAGCTCGGGAAGGTGTTGGTCGAGAAGCGCGAGTGCACGAGGGCCAGGCCGGACTCGAAGGTGGGGTCGCGCAGGTCGGGGAAGAACTGGCGCAGCTGTTCGGAGGTCAGCATGCCCTTGTAGACGATCGTGCGGGCCGACAGCGAGGGGAAGTACACGCCGTCGACCGCGTGCTCGGCTCGCTTGCGCAACACGAAGGCGCGGCGCTCCAGCGCCATGGGGTCGACGCCGGGTCCGGCCGGCGCCACGAAGAGCTGCTCGATCAGCGGCATGGCACCCCGTGCGGTGTGGCCCAGGCCGTCCGGCTCAATGGGGACGGTGCGCCAGCCCAGCACCGTGAGCCCCTCCTGGGCCGCCGTCTGCTCCACGATGCTCCGGGCTTTCAGCGCGTCGTCCTCGTCGGTGGGCAGGAAGACGATGCCCACGGCGTAGCCGCCGGCATCGGGAAGGGAGAACCCGGCATCGAGGGCGGCCGCGGACAAGAAGCGGTGCGGGATCTGGACCAGGATGCCGGCGCCGTCGCCCGTCTCCACCTCGGCCCCGGACGCGCCGCGGTGCGCCAGGCGCTCCAGGACGGTGAGGCCGCGGTCCACGATGTCGTGATCGGGCCGCCCGTGCAGATCGGCCACCATGCCGACACCACAGGCGTCGTGCTCGTATGCCGGGTCGTAGAGGCCAGTGGCCATCGGCGTCCTTCCGAGAATGGGGAGAAGTTGAACGGCAACCGGGACGACGTTGGCCCGAAGGTGGAACGTCCAGGATACACGAACGCCCTCCTAGGCTTGGCACATGCCGGGGCGCGTCCAGGTCGTGGGAGGCGGGGTCATCGGGCTCTCCTGCGCGTGGGAACTGTCACGCAACGGTCATGCGGTGACGCTGGTGGCGCCCGCGCCCGGGTGCGAGGGCGCCTCCTGGGTGGCGGCGGGCATGCTCGCCCCGGTGACCGAGGCGCAGTTCGGCGAATCCGCACTCACGGCGCTCCTGCTCGAGGGCGCGCGCCGGTGGCCGGCCTTCGCCGCCGCCCTGGAGAAGGCGGCCGGGCACCCCATCGGCTACGACACGACGGGAACGTTGACCGTTGGGCTGAATGCGTCCGATCGGGCCAGCCTCGACGACCTGCTCGCCTACCAGCATTCGCTCGGCCTGCGCGCCGAGCGCCGCAGCGCGAGCGAGTGCCGCGCCCTCGTGCCTGCGCTGAGCCCCGCACTGCGCGGCGGCATCGAGGTGCCCGGCGACCACCACGTCGACAACCGCGCCCTGCTCCGTGCGCTCGTGCGCGCGTGCGTGGCGGCCGGCGTCACCCTCGTCGAGGGCACCGTGGCGACCCTCGAGCCGGGGCCCGGGCTCGTCCTGGTCGACGGCCGCCGCCTCGTGGCCGACCACGTCGTCCTGGCGGCGGGAACGGGCCTGCCGGCCATCGCCGGACTCGAGGACGCAGGACTCCCGGCCCTCCGGCCGGTCAAGGGCCATGTCTTGCGCCTCGGCCCGCCCGGCCCATCCGACCGCCTCCGGGCCCGCACCGTGCCGCTGCTCACCCGGACGGTGCGCGGCCTCGTGCGCGGGCGCTCGGTCTACCTGGTGCCGCGCCGGGACGGCTCGGTGGTGATCGGGGCCACCGTCGAGGAACGTGGCATCGACGTCGCCGTGCAGGCGGGGGCCGTCCACGAGCTGCTCTGCGACGCGCGGGAGCTCGTCCCCGGCGTCGACGAGCTCGAGTTGGTCGAGGCGGCCGCCGGCCTGCGCCCGGCCACGCCCGACAACACGCCACGAATCGGCTGGACCGGACTGGACGGCGTCGTGGCGGCCGTCGGTCACTACCGCAACGGAATCCTCCTGGCGCCCCTCACGGCCGCCGCGGTCGTCGACCTGGTGGGGCGCCGGCCCGTGGCGCCCCTCATCGAGGCGCTGGCGCCGGCATGAGCGCACTCGCACTGCGCGTCAACGGCGAGCCGGTGCAGGTGGCGCCGGGTGCCACGATCGCCGACCTCGTGGCCCAACTCGTCGAGCACGACGATGCGAGGGGCGTAGCCGTCGCCGTCGACCGCTGTGTCATCCCGCGCTCGGAGTGGGCCAGCACGCCCGCGCGCGCCGGGTCCCTGGTCGAAGTGGTGAGCGCCGCCGCAGGCGGTTGAGCATCGTTGTGGGCCCCGCCGGGCGGTGCCAGAATCACCCGATGCCCACGGATCCCCCCTCCGGCCCCACCGCGTTCGTCCTCGCCGGAGGAGGCACCAAGGGGTCCTTCGAGGTCGGCGTGCTGCAGTACCTGGTCGGCGTCGAGGGGATCGTGCCCGACATCATCACCGCGACCTCCGCCGGCGCCATCGCCGCCACCGTGTTGGCGCAGGCCCGCACGCTCCCGGAGTTCGCGCAGCGGGTCGACGAGATCGAGGCCGACGTGCTGGCCTGGACCCACGCCGGGCACGTCTTCGGCAAGCAGGCGTGGCTCGCCGCTCTCGACGGCACCGCGCTCGGCCGCGAGATCCACCAGGAGATCACCGAGGGCACCCGCCCGCCGTTTCCCCTCACGCCCGCCACCATGTTCGCCGGCCGCGAGGTCGTGCCCCCGGCGGGAGCGTCCAACCGGCGGGAGCGGCGCCGGACGCGCCGGGCCCGGCGCCGCCGCCAGCGCCACATCCTGCGTCTCGTCGCCGGCGCCGCCTTCCGGCTCCCCCGTGTGCGCCGGCAGCTGCGCACGAGCGGCAGTGCCGTCCTGAACCTCGACCCCCTGGCCGGCACGCTCCGCTCCGGCAACGGCGAGGGCATGCGGCCCGTCGACCCGGCCCTCGTCGGGCGGCCGGGCCTGCAGCTCCGCCTGGCCGTGACCGCCCTGCGGGCCGGCACCCTCCGCTTCGTCACCGAGGACGGGACGATCGTCGAGTCCGACGCGCGCACGCCGGCCCAGGGGACGGCCGCCGGCCCGGTCGACCTGGTCGACGGCGCGGTGGCCTCGGCGAGCGTGCCCATGGTCTTCCCGCCCCACCCGATGGGCGACGACGACTACGTCGACGGTGGCGTGATCGAGATCGTCCCCGTCCGCGCCGCAACAGAGCTCGGGGCGAGGCGCATCTTCGCCGTCGTCGCGGTGCCGCTGCGGCTGGCCCGAGACGAACGTGACTATGCGGGTGTACCCCTCGGCTACATCGGCCTCCGGTCCATGGGCATGATCGGCGTCGCCGAGCGGCAGATCTCGAACCTCGACGTCGCCCTGCCCGAGGGTTCGGTCCTGACCACCATCGACCCCGTCGTCGACGTGGTGGGTCTGTTCGAGATAGAGCCCGGCCTCCTGCGGATCAACAAGGACTACGGCTGGCTGCGCGCCGCCGACGTCCTGGCCGAGAGTGACGCGGGCATCCGGGCCGACATGGCCGACGGCACCCATGCCATCGTCGAGGCACGGCGCGAGGCGTGGCTCCTGGAGGAGTCGCTGTGGACGAACACACCGACCGGCGCGAGCGAGGCCGGCACCCTTGCGCTCGTCCGTGAGCAGAAGGAGCTGGTGCGCGTGTTGGTGGACCGGCGCAAGCAGCTCGGCTTCCCGGTGCCCCAGGGCTGCGAGGCCTGGTGGCTCGAGTACGAGGCCCACACCGCCGAGCGGCCGGGCGGACTGCCGGCCACGCCGATCGGCACGGACGGGCGCGGCTGACCGCTCAGATGGTCGGGCCGCCCAGCCAGCCCCTCCGGCGGAACAGTGCGACGAGGAAGACGACCGTCGCCAGTTCGAGCCCGATCCCCACCACGAAGAAGCTCCACGTCGGCGCGAGCCAGACCCGAACCATGTAGGCGAAGTTCTGCCCGAAGAACCCCGTGAGGAAGCTGAGTGGCAGGAAGATCGTGGCGATGATCGTCAGCTGCTTCATGACGACGTTGAGGCGGTTCGACACTGTCGAGAGGTGCGTGTCCATGACGCTCGAGAGCAGGTCCCTGTAGCTGTCGACCAGGTCCGCCAGGCGGATCATGTGGTCGTAGAGGTCTCGGAAGTACCGCATCGCCTCATCGGTCATGCCCGGACAATCCGTCACGCCGGCGTTGATGCTCGCCATCATGTCCCGCTGGGGCGCGATGATCTTCCGCATCTCCATCAGCGTGCGCTTCATGTCGAAGAGCTGGCCCAGTTGTGCCTCGGTCGGCGTCTTGAGGATGTCGTCCTCCAGCGTGTCGATGCGATCGTCGAACGCCGACAGGAAGGGGAAGAACGTGTCCACGAGGGCTCCGATGACCAGGTAGACGACGATGATCTGCGGCGACGAGGCCTGCGTTGCGGGGTGCCGCTCCAGACGCTCGTGCACGTGCGCGAGGGCCGGGCACTCTCCTCGGTGCACGGTCACCACGTAGCGGTCCGTCCAAAAGCAGTGCACTTCGGCGGTGCCCTTCTTGTCCGGATCGGCACCCCGGGCGACCAGGTAGATGAAGTCGTCGTACTCGTCGATGCGGGGACGCTGCGCGAAGCGCTCGGCCGCGCTGACGGCCAGCGGGTGGAACCCGAAGTGGACACCCAGGAGCTCGGACACGGTCCCGTCGCCGTCGATGTCGTCGAGGTCGAGCCAGAAGAAGCTCGAGCCGGCCAGGGCCTCCAGCACGCGCTCGGACGTCGCCGGCTCCTCGCGGCCTCCCTGACGCAACGTCCCCTTCAGCACGTTCTCAGTCTCATCGCACCCGGCCGGCTCCGGGTGGATGATGCGGTCGCGGCCGTGCCGACGCGAACGCCTCAGGCGAAGCGGCCGGGGTCGAACGCGGCCGGCAGCGGGGGCTCGTCGCCGGGGAGCGCGCTGCCGGTCATGTCGTGTGCCAGCACCCGGGCCGAGTAGGGCCCCTGCAGCAGGCCGTTGGCGCCGTGGCCGGTGGCCACGAAGACGTTGCCCCACCCCGGTAGCCGCCCCACCAGGGCGCAGTCGTCAGCCGAGGTGGGGCGCAGGCCGACGCGGGTCTCGAGGTACGTCGCATGCTCGAGGCCGGGCGCGACGAGGAGGCATTCGCGCAGCAGCTCGTGGAGCCCGGCGGCCGTCACCGCGACGGAGAACCCGGCCCTGGTCTCGAACGTGCCGCCGCAGGCCACGCGACCCCCGGGCCAGGGGACGAGATAGTGGGTGAGGAGCGGTTGGACGATGGGCCAGCCCCCCGTGTCCGCCTCGACACCGAGATGCACGATCTGCCCCTTCGTCGGTCCCACGGGCAATCGCCGGCCGAGCCATTCGCCCGCCGCCGCCGTCCACGCACCGCCCGCCACGGCCAGAGCGGAGCACCTGACATTGCGATGCCCTTCGACGCTGAGCGACTCGACGTGCCGCGTGCCGCCCGCCGCCGCGACGACGCCGTGCACCGCCCCTTCGGCGAAGGTCACCCCGCGGGCGGCAGCTGCCTGGCGCAACGCGGCCGCCATGCCCCGGCCGTCGATGCGGGCGGAACCGGGCGCCGACAGGACGCGGTGGACCGGTCCGAGCGGCGGGAAGAGCGACCCGGCCTCCTCCGGGGTGATCTCGGAGACCTCACCGGGCCAACGCCGCAGCACCAGGTCGGCGAACGGGGCGAACCACCCGTCCTCGTGCGGGCGCAGGCCGACGGAGAGGATCCCGCAGGCGCCGTATCCCGCGCCGGCGGTGTCGACCCCGTCTGCGGTCATGCGCGCCAGCAACGCTGGGTAGTGCGCGCCGGCCTGGCGCAGGAAGGGCCACAGATCGGGATCGGCTTCGGTACTGGTGGCGGGCGAGAGGATGCCGGCGCCGGCGTCGGTGGCCCGCCCCGGATGCGAAGCGTCGACGACGGTCACCCGCGCGCCGAGACACGCCAGCTCGTACGCGAGGGAGAGCCCGACCAGGCCGGCACCGAGCACGGCGACGTCGCTGTCCTCCCCGTTCACGGCCCCGAGTCCATCAGCCCGGCGGCCGGCGTGCCAGCGATGGGGCACCATGAGCGCCGTGCAGGTGGTGCGAACACCCGAGGAGCGCTTCCCCGAGCTGCCGGGGTTCCCCTACGCCCCGCACTACGTCACGCTGCCCGACGGGCTGCGCATGCACTACATCGACGAGGGGCCGGCCGCCGCCGAAACCGTGCTGTTGCTGCACGGCCAGCCGACGTGGTGCTACCTGTACCGCACGGTCGTGGCCCGGCTCGCCACCTCCGGGCTGCGTGCCGTCGCGCCCGATCTCGTGGGGTTCGGGCGCTCGGACAAGCCGGTGGCCCGCACGGCCCACTCGGTACGCGGGCACGTCGAATGGATGGCCCAATTCGTCGACGCGCTTCGTCTGCGCCGCCTCACCCTCGTCGTCCAGGACTGGGGCGGCCCGATCGGGCTCGGCCTGCTCGGCGCCCGGCCCGGGCTGGTCCGCCGGGTCGTCGCTACCAACACCGCGCTGCACACCGCCGACGCCGACCTGGAGGGCCGGCTGGCCTGGGCCTGCCACGCCAACGCGGACGGGACCGTCACCGTGGAGCAGACCCTGCTCGACTACCAGCGCCTGACCCAGGAGGTCACGCCGTTCCGGCCCAGCCTCTTCGTGCAGGGGGCCACCGTGTCGGAGGTTCCGGACGCGGTGCTGGCGGCCTACGACGCCCCGTTCCCCGACGAGGCGTCGTGCGCGGGACCGCGCCAACTGCCCCTGCTCATGGGCCTCACGCCCGGCAGCGAGTGCGCCCGCCTCAACCGGCGCACGCTCGACGTCCTGGCCGACTTCGAAGGCCCGTTCCTCACCGCGTTCTCCGACGGGGATCCGGGCACGCGCGGCTGGGCGGAGGTCCTGCGCGACCACGTCCCCGGCGCCGCCGGGCGGGCGCACCCCACGCTCGCGGGCGCCGGGCACTTCCTCCAGGAAGAACGGGGCGCCGAGCTGGCCGATGTCGTGGCCCGGTTCGTGGGGGGCGCGCCCCCCGCCTGACTACGAGGCCGGCGTGGACTTCTCGGCGCCCGAGTCGTTAGCCGCCGTCAACGCCTCGGGCTCGGGCTCGGGCGCACCCGTCCCCAGCTGGGCCTTGAGGGCGGCCAGCTCGTTGTCGACCTGTGCATCCGTGCCGACCTGGTCGAGCTCCTTCTGGATGTCGTCGGTCCCGCCGCCGACGTCCTCGAGCACGCCAGACTCGAGGAGCTCGTCGAGAGCGCCCGAGCGGGCCTGCATGGTGGCGATCTTGTCCTGCGCCCGCTGGAGCGTGGCGCCGGAGTCGTTGAAGGACTTCGAGATGCCGGCCGCGCTCTCGTCGACCGTGGAGACCGCCTTGGCCGCCGTGTACTGGGCCTTGAGGGTCTCCTTCTGGGTCCGGAAGTCGTTGACCCGTTTCTGCAGCGCATCGAGGGTCTGGGTGAGTTTCTGCTCCTCCTCGGTCAGCTGCTGGACCTGCGGCGCCATCTGGTCGATCTGCTGCTGGGCGGCCGCCTTGCGGGAGAGCGCTTCCTTGGCCAGGTCCTCCCGGTTGGCGGCCAGCGCCTGCTTCGCCTGGTCCTGGAGGTGGTCGAGGGTGTGCTGGAACTGTTCTTCCTGTAGCTCGAGCCGCTTCTTCGACGCGGCGATGTCGACCAGGGCGCGCCGCACCTGGGTGATCTGCTCGAGCATCTTCTCGTAGGAGAGGTCGAGCATCTCGTCGGGCTTCTCGGCGGCGTCGAGCGCCTTGTTCGTCTTGGCCTGCACGATGTCGTGTGCCCGCTGGAAGATGCCCATCGTTCCCTCCCTGGGGGTCGGTCCGTCACCCCACCATAGATTCGAATCAGCCCGTGCGCGCCGTCGGGACCCGCGGCCGACGCCGGCAGTTCCGCGATCACCTTGGCCTCGTCCCCGGGGTGGCGCTGGCGGTCCGGGCGGAATGGCCGGGCCGGTCGCGCCCGGTGGACCGGCGACGCGGCATGGGCCGTCAGGAGCCGGAAGCGGCGACGATGGGCCCATTGAGGTGGGTGCCCGACATGTCCCCGTCGAAGGGCGCGTCACCGAAGTTCGCCACCTTGCCCAACGCGGTCACGAGCCAGTACCCGCCGCCGTCGGAGGTCTCGAAGACGGCGGAGGCAGGGTCGAGTGCACCGGCCGAGCCGGGCGGGAGGCTCCCCATGCCGGTCGCGTTGCCGAACGGGAACACCTGGCCGGCTGCATCGAGGATCCAGTAGCCGCCGCCGTTCGGAGTGGCCACGGCCGAGGTGATGGCGGAGCTCTGTGTTCCCGGCTGCCCATAGTTGGCCGCGTCGCCGAAGGTGTAGACGGCGCCGGTGCTGGTCATCACCCAGTACCCGTTGCCCGTGGCATCGGGCACGACGGCGACGGCGGCGCCGCTGCAGCCACCGATGCCGGGGCAGGAACCCTCGAACTTGGCGTCACCGAAGGCGAAGACTCCCCCGTCCGAGGCCACCATGAAGTAGCCGCCTCCGTCGGTGGAGGGCACCATGCCGACGATCGGTGCGTTCAGGCTCCGGGGCAGGCCCGAGCCGGCTGGGTTCAGACCGGCGCCGGGGATGGAGCCATGGAAGCCGGCGTTGCCGAAAGCGAAGATCCCCCCGTCCGA
>Ga0116217_10005702_pt1 | contig 10900 bp, 7 predicted proteins | sample Sb_taG_6_FD_89697 | JGI IMG/M metagenome (GOLD analysis project Ga0116217, IMG submission 89697) | Peat soil microbial communities from Weissenstadt, Germany - Sb_50d_4_PS metaG | ecosystem: Environmental > Terrestrial > Soil > Wetlands > Peat | place: Germany: Weissenstadt | collected 2010-09-21 | reverse complement strand
GCCGTTGGAGCGCAGCCCTGCGAGGTTCTTGTCCGCTTCGCTATCCACTACTCCTTCCAAGGTTACGTGGCCGTTCTTCACGATGATGCGGATGGGTTTCTGCACTCCGAGCGCATATCGTTCCAGCGCAGGATAGCCATAGATGGCGCGGAACTCCCTGCGGCGAATCGTGTCGTCCATGGGCGACGGTGGAAGCACCTCGATCTGGTTGTCCACTTTCTCGACGCCTTCGATATGCTTCACGGCATTCTCGGCGTCGGACTTGGTGACGGGCCGTACCACTTGCCCCATTAACGTGACGTTAAAGCCGTCGACTTTGTAGGCGATGGAGTCGAAGACTCCAAAATAGGGCAGCATCAGCAGTTCGTGTCGAACCTCTTTGATGATGCGCTCCTGGGACTTGGCGGAGGCTTGATCGCGTTGCGCGTCCTGGGCGGCGCCCAGCGTCACTATCGCGAACACACTCAACAACAGAATCGGTACCTTAAGCTTCATGGTTGGTCGCTCCTTGCGGATGAAATCCGGCAGAGGTTTTGATGAGAATTCTACTCCCAGCGGCGGGGCATTTAACGAGGCAAGGACGAACGGGGCAGGACTAAGGCAGGAAGAGTTGGGGTGCGGGGGACGAATTCAGGCAGTGCGGCAAGCGGGGCCGGGGGAGGCGCCCGGCGCCCGCTCGCTCGCACTCCGTCCAACAAGCGATCCTCGAGCAAAACAATCTCAAGCAAACCATCAGGCAGAAACGTTGACGCCGCTGCCCTGCGCGGTGCTGCTGCTGGCCGCGCTGTTGAACAGGTTGAGGATGATTTCCTGATTGCTGTTGGGATTCAGGTTGAGGGTGATCTGCTCGGGGGACTGGTTGGGCTGGTTCACGCCGATGGTGACCTGCTCGCTGCCATTGGCGCCGTTGCTCAATCCGATCGAGATCTGCTCGCCCGGAGTCAGAGTGCCGAGATTCAGCACGATTTCCGATCCGCTGGCCGAGGCGGTCGAACTGGCGGCTGCGGGCGGCGCGGCGGAACTGCCAGAAGCCGATGCGGAAGACGCTGAGGCTAGCAATCCGCTCAGGTTGACGACGACGGCCGGCTGCGATTGATTGCCCTGCTGTTGCTGCTGCGGCTGGAACGTACTCTGTAGTTGCTCGAAGGCCTGCTGCGCGCCCGCCAGGTCGCCGGACTGGAGGGCCTGACCGATGGCGTTGAAATCCTGCTGGCGCTGGCTGTTCTTGAAATCGTTGCCGTTGGCGAATGGGCCGCTCTGGCCTAACGCCTGCAGCGCGCTGAATTCCTTCTGCGCGCCCGCGAGGTCGCCGGATTGAAGCGACTGGCCAAGTTGCTGCAGATCGGATTGGCGCTGCTGAAAGTAGGACTGAAGTTGCTGGTAAATCGAACTTGTGGAAACGGCTGCGGTCGACATGAGTATCTCCTAATGATGTAATTCGGCGCTGGAGGATTGATCGGCAGGGGCGGGACGAACTTTAGGCGGACGACCTGATTTCGGTAACTTCAGAGAAAACTAAGGCAACCGCAGAGGACACAGAGGGCACGGAGGTTTTTCGAAGCAGTCTCGCCGGGTCTTGCTTCACGTTTCAGGCTCCCGTGAGCGCTAATTTCAGAGACTGGTTACGCGCGAGGTTACGATTGAGCAGGCGGATGCCGGCGCAGTTGTTCAGGATCCAGTCGGCGCCCGCTTCCCGTAACGCTGATTCCCGCACGGTGGTTTGGAAAGCGATTACTTTGGCTCCGGCGGCCTTGCCCGCGCGGACTCCGGCGGGGACGTCTTCGAGGACGATGCATTCCCGCGGAGGAAAGCCGAGCAGGGACGCGCCTTTCAGATAGGGCTCGGGATGGGGCTTGCCGTGGGTGATGTCGCTGGAGGTGATCATTGTTGTCGGCAGCGGCAGGCCGGCAGCCCGGATGCGGACTTCGGCAAGCGGGCGCGTGCAGGAAGTAACGATGGTCCAGCGATCGGGGGGAAGGCTGGCCAGCAGGTCGAGTGCGCCGGGCAGCGGGACTACGCCTTCGAGGTCAGCGATCTCGCGGCGTTCGACTTCGAGGTTCTCCGCTTCGTGATCGGAGTTCGGGAGGTACTCGCGGACCGTGGTGAGACTGGGCCGGCCGTGAGCCCGGGCGACGACTTCGTCGGGATTGAAGCCGTGCTCGACGGCCCAGCCGCGCCAGACGCGGGCCACGGCGGGAGTGGAGTTGATGAGGACTCCGTCGAGATCGAAGAGGAGGGCGGCGCAGTGGATTTCGATCATATGTCGGTCATCGGATCAGAAACAATTCTTCTCTACCAGGTCCGGCGGATGGGGTGAGCCTCGGTGTTGAAAACGGTTTTGCTCAGGTCAATGGTGTCGGGCGGGGCGTAGAGCAGAAATAAATATTTGAGAGTTTCTGCGAAGAAGAAGCTTTCCATTTCGTCCTTCTTGGTTTTGTTCGCAACGCTGCTCAGGGCGGCGTAGCCGGAGTCGGTGCGGCAGTATTTTACGAGGCTGTCGAAAAATGTCTTGCCCATTTCGCGGTAACGGGGGTCGCCCGTGAAGTGGCGGAGATAATACGCCGACTCGATGATCTCAGGACGCAACTCGTATCCCTCGTAAGTAATCTTCATCGTCATGTAATTCATTTCTTCGGGCTCGATGCCGAAGGTGGTCCACATTTTGTAGGCCGAGTCTTCCAGCTTCCGCGCGCGATCGAGGTCGCCGGAGAGGGCGAGCGTGCCGGGGAAGAACGCGTCCAGCGAGCCGAAGTCAGTGCCGGTGCGGGCTCCGGTGTTCATGTTGGCCTGGCCGTACCAGAAGCCGGTGGGCGCCTGGTCGGCGAGATATTTGTTCACCGCTTCGATGCTCGACTTCCACATGCGCTCACAATCTTTGTCGTCGAACAGCAGCCACGCCTTCAGCAGATATTCGTAATACGAGTCGATGCCGCCGCTGATGTGGCTGACGGGATCGGTCCATTTGCCGGTCTTGACGTTGATGGACGAGCCGACCAGTCCGATGGGTGAACGCCGGTTGTACAGTTCGACCACGGCGCGCTTGGCTTTCTCGTAATAAATTGTTTTTCCGGTCAGCTTGCTGAGCGTGCCGAACTCGAGGAGGAGCGTGCCCACCTCGGCGGGATTGGTCGATTCGCCGCGCACGGCGCCGGTTTTCAGGTTGACGTAGACGTAGGGCATGCCCGTCGGAGAATTGAAGGCTGGCAGCAGGCGCGTGCCCAGATCGTCGGCCAGCGCGAGCAAACGCTTGTCGCCGCTGAGTTGATAGCTGCTGAGCAGTCCGCCGAGCAGGCGGATGGTGATTTCAAAATTCTTGACGTAGATGTCGCGATCGAACGACAGGTTCTTGTCGATGTACTCGCGGGTAGTGGCGGCCTCGTCGGTCATGCCCATCAGGATCATCGTGTCCAGGCCGTCGACGGGCGACATGAGCAGGGGCACGCCATACCAGTCGTGGTAGCTCTTACTCAGCGGCTTGAGGGCGTCGTGACCCCAGGCATATTGCTTGTAGCCACTCCAGGCGTGGCGGAATTCCTGGCGAACGCGTTCCGCCATCTCGGCGTCGCTGGGCAGAGCATCGGTTGGAAGTTCGGAGGTGGCCGCCATGCTCGCCGACATGGACTGTGGAGGCGCTGGCGGCGTTGCGGGAGCGGAGGTTGCCGGCGTGGTCTGGGCTGCGCTCAAAGGATGCAATGCAACGACCAGACAAAGAGACAACAACGTCGACAGATGCAGGGTTCTCATGGCAGTGTGACAGCGATTGTAAACTAGAGGGTAACCGGGGCCGTGGTGGTCGATGAGTGAAATCGAGATTTTTCGCCAACAACGGGCAGTGGGCCACTTCGAATTTCGGACCTCATTAGCGGCAGCCCTCCGAATGAACCCCTGGGTTCTCGCCGTGCCCAGGTAGTTCCCGATCTTGCGTTACCCGCGCTGCGCATTCCTGCGGGACGGAGCCCGACAGTCGACGCGCGGGACGATGATCTTGCACTTTTGGGGCAAATCCCTGCACATGGATAGCATGTTTTCCGCGATTCTTCTTGGGCCCTCCATCGGCCGCGAGTACAATCGGGGCGCGGTTTCTCTCGCCTCCCCGAGAATACGCTCACCTCCCAGGAGTCGAGTCGACTCGTATGAGCCTCCCCGCAAGAAGTGTGCTGTCTTCACGAGTTGTAGTGCGACTATCATGCGTTTGCGACTATCCAGCGTGAAAATTGCGTGGGAAAGATCCATCCGAGATGGAGTCCTTAAACCAATCCTGGACTCTTTGAGTTCCTCAGCTTCACCATCGACGCGAGACCGGAAAGGGCAGCAACATGGAGAAATACGGCTTACTAACTAAGGTATGGATCTTCTTTGCACTTTTTGCAGCAACGGCAATCCCCTCACCCGCGCAGACCTTCACCAATATATTCACCTTCAATTACACCGAGGGTGCCAACCCGAACGGGGCGCTGGTGCAAGGTACTGACGGGAATCTCTACGGGACAACCTGGGCCGGCGGTCACGGTTATGGCATTGTTTTTGTAATCGACTCGGGAACAGTTACCCCGCTGCACAGTTTCGAATCCAGTGACGGCGCCTTCCCGAATGGAAGCCTGGTGCAGGCTTCCAACGGGAAGTTCTACGGAACAACTTACGGTGGCGGGGCCAACGGCTATGGCACGGTTTTCGAAATCACCTCGTCAGGCGCGGTGACTACGTTGTACAGCTTCAGTTCCTCCGACGGAGCCCACCCGTGGGCAGGGCTGGTGCAGGGCAGGGACGGGCAGTTCTACGGAACCACTTACGAAGGCGGGGCCAATAACTATGGGACTGTTTTCAAAATCACGCGCTCGGGCAAGCTGACCACGCTGCACAGTTTCAGTTCCACGGATGGCGCTTTCCCGAATGCGGGATTGGTGCAAGCCACGAACGGAAACTTCTATGGAACAACCGACAATGGCGGGACCTACAACTATGGCACGGTCTTCGAGATTACTCCCACAGGTAAGCTAACCACGCTGCACAGCTTCGACTACACCGACGGCGCCAACCCGAACGCGAACTTGGTAGCCAGCGATGGGAACTTCTACGGAACCACTTGGGAGGGCGGAGCCGACGGCTACGGCACGGTTTTCGAAATGACGCCCGCAGGCGCGCTGACCACACTACAGAGCTTCAACTGGTCTGACGGCGCCATGCCGTACTCAGAGGGACTGGCACAAGGCACCGATGGGAATTTTTACGGAACAGTTCAGACATCCAGTAACTACGACTGTGGCACCATCTATGAAATCACTCCCGGGGGAACGCTGGCCACGCTCCACAACTTCTACTACACCGACGGCTGCGGCGCGGACTCAGGGCTGACGCAAGCCACAAACGGCACTTTCTACGGGACAAGTTGGTCAGGTGGGACCGGCTATGGCACAGTGTTCAGTCTGTCGATGGGCCTCGCTCCGTTCGTGCAGACCCGTCCAAGCATGGGCGTAGTGGGTACCGCTGTGACGATCCTGGGTAACAATTTGGGGGGCACCAGCAAGGTAAGCTTCAACGGCATAGATGCGGCCTACAAAGTGATCTCGGCGACCGAGATTACGACCAAGGTTCCCTCGGATGCGACTACAGGAGCCGTGGCTGTCACCACGCCCGGCGGAACGCTCAGCAGCGGGATATTTTTCGTGACGCCGAAGCTTATGAGTCTCACCCCGGTCGAAGACCCAGTGGAAACGCAGGTGCAGATCACCGGGGCCAGTCTCGCGCAGACTACCGCGGTGAGTTTTAACGGGGTGGCGGCGTCTGACCTCACCGTGGACTCCGACACGAAGGTGACCGTTCCCACCGGCTTACGGGCTAGCGGGCAGGTCCAGGAGTTGTCAAAAGCGGCCATCCCCAGACCAGCAAAGCGTCTCATTGGCGATTACAGCTATTCGAGTCGGACTCAGACACCGCCTTACACCTCGGAGCAGATTCCCTACGCCAAATTGACGCACATTATTCACTTCTGCCTCGGCTTTTATTCCGACGGCTCGCTCTACATTGCCCCCAGCCCCAATGGCCTTCTCGAGCCCAATCTCCTCACCAAGGCACATGCGAACGGCGTCAAAGTTCAGATAGGCGTCTGCGGCCCCTTTAATGACTTTGATGACAATCCCAGTGGGATGGCCACGCTCATTGGCAACGTGGAGATGTTTGTCCACGAGCACGGATACGATGGCGTGGACATCGATTGGGAATATCCCACAATGGCGGAGGCCAATAACTTCTACAATCTGATGGCGGGTTTACGGGCGGCACTTCCTTCCCCGACCTACTTGATTTCCGCGGATGTTCCCCCTTGGGGAAACGGCGGCAACGGGTATGCCATCCCCCAGGTGGACCAGTTCGTCGATTTCTTCAACATTATGATGTACGAGTGCGCTACGAACGGGGAGCCGGATGGGCAGCTGAATGCAGAGATCTTTTGGGATCCGAGCAATCCCGACCCATGGGAGTGCCAGCCGGGAGGCTCCGCCAACGAGGCAGTCAACATTTTCCTCCAGGAAGGGGTCGCGCCCTCACAGCTCAACATGGGCACCCCTTTCTACGGTTACGTCTATGCCAATGTGTCGGAATTGTTTGGCGACTGCACGCCCGCTGACCTGACGAAGGACGGAGGTTGCAAGGGCATTTCAGCTCACAACTACGGAACGTTTTTCAAACAGCGAATCAATAAAGAGGGCTGGCATACCTATTACGACCCGATTGCGCTGGTGCCGTATATGCTGCGCGTGGATGGCAAGCCGGGGTTCATCACATACGACGACGAGGTTTCGACTTATACCCGCGTGTGGTACTCCGACTGGCAGTGGAATCTGGGCGGAGTGTTCATGTGGTCGATTGATGCTGACTACGACGGCCAAACGCAGGATCTGCTCGATCAGGCGTACGCAGCCAGTCTGCCCCCAGGCAACTGATACGCGGCCCGGGAAGCGAAGCGTGGCATCAGTCCGCCTTTGCCTCTCGAAAACCCGGAAATACTCGCAGGCGGCGTGATTATTGCGCCTCGAGTCTTGCGGGAAGGTAACGCGGGAGTTCTCTGCAATGCAGAACGCGTCGCGGAGCGCTGCATGCCTGGAGTACCTCGGGCCGTTGGAACGAGGTTCTGCATGATCGGAAGTTTCAGTTGGCGAGCACGTCGATGAAAATGAGAGGGATGTCGTCCTGCTGGTTCATGGAGGAAGGATAAGGATAGTGATGAAGGTCACCTGATTTTGTGTCTGCGGTCACCTCGTTTCTGGCAGAACCCGCATAGTATTTTGACTGTACGGCTGGCAGGAGTGCGCCATGCTGTCGAAATGCGCCAATCCCGAATGTTCCGAGACCTTCCGATATCTCCATCAGGGGAAGATTTTTCGCCTGTCTCCCACCCCTGAAATCCAAATTGCTACGGGAATGCACCGGCTGGAGTTGCAGGAGCGATTCTGGCTGTGCACTGGCTGCGCCAAGAAAATCACATTGGTTTGGAACGGAACGCAGGTGAGGCTGGTGCCCGTGCCGGTAAAGGTGCCGGCGCTGATGCCGCCTGCGCCGAAGGTTAAGAAGAGCGGAGGGTTAAGACGGCTGCGGGCCCGGGCCGCGTCCGCCGGCCGCGAAGATCGATGAAGAAAGATCGATGAAAGGCAAAGCGGCAAGGAGGTAAGTATGTCAGTTTCAGAAGTAAGAATCCCCATGGAAACGCAAGAAACAAGTGCGGCTTTCCAGAACATTCTTGTGGCCATCGATTTTTCGGAGCCATCGCGGCGGGCGCTATGCGACGCCCTGGTGTTGGCGGAGGAGAACCATGCCCGGTTGTCGATCGTCCACGTGCTGCATGGAAGTGGCAAGCATGCGGCACAGGAGAATCTGCCTGAAGTTGAGCGGGACTGGATCGCGGCGAAGAAGCGAATCCAGGCGCTGGTGGAAGAATTGGGGCCGCTACAAAAGATTGATTCCGTGTTCGTGCGGCGTGGGCCGGTGGCGGAGCAGGTGAGGTCGGTAATCGAGGAGCAGGCCATCGACCTGCTGGTCATCGGAACGCACGGCCGCGGAGGCCTGCAGAAGCTGGCCCTGGGCTCGGTCGCGGAAGAGTTGTTACGGGTTTCACCGTGCCCGGTGACGACGCTGGGGCCGATGGCAGAGAGTCCCGCGGCTCATCACGGAGCTGGATTTCACAATGTTCTGTTCGCAACTGATTTTGGCAAGGGATCCAGGAAGGCGCTGCCGCTCGCACTGGCGCTGGCCCGTGCGGGGCACGCCAAGCTTACGCTGCTGCACATGATGCCCATGCCCACGACGTCGACGGCTCTGTCGGCGTACGTGCCGGCAGCGGAGGCGGCCAGCGAGTTTGAACAGTGGGAGGCCACATCCCGCAAGCGGGCCGTACAAGAGCTGAAAGATTGTTTGCCCGCGGAAACGGGCCTGGAGCAGGAACCCCGGTACGTGGTGGGAACGGACTTTCTGGCCGAGGGCATCCTGACAGCCAGCATCACCTACGGGATCGATCTGATCGTGATGGGAGCGAACCACGCCAAGTCGGCGAGAATGGCGGCTCATACTCCGTGGACCTCGGTGCACGAGGTGATACGGCATGCACCGTGCGCGGTGCTCACAGTTTGCGGATAAAAGAGGACGCTCGCCCGGAAGAGAGGAGTCTCTCGGCGACGGAGTCGAACGCCTCACTGCGTTCGGTGGACGGACGAATGCGTCCGTCCCCACATGTTCTCGTCGTCTCGTCGTCTCGTCGTGTCGTCGTTCAATCAGGACTGGACGATTTTTTCCAACGCCGGCCGGTTGCGGATGATCAGGGTCGATCCCTTGAGTTGCAGCAGCTGTTTTTTCTTGAACTCGGAAAACAGGCGGCTGACGGTTTCGCGGGTGGTCCCAATGATCTCCGCAATCTCTTCGTGGGTCAGCGTGAGCTTGACCTGCGAAGTCCCATCTCCATTCGGCGCCTTGGTCGACCAGGACAGCAGGAGCTTGGCAAACTTTTCCGACGGCGAGGTGCTGAGACCGAGCGTGCGGATCTCCTCGTAGGCGGTGTAGTAGTTGCGGCTCAACTGTTCGGCGACGCGCAAGGCCACTTCCCCGTTGTCCTTCAGAAATTGAATTAAAGACTCGCGGGGAATAAAGTTGGCCTGGCCGGGCTCCATCATCTCGGCCGTCACTTCGTAGGGACGGTTGGAAACCACCGAGTTCAGGCCAAGAACATCGCCGGCCTCGGAGATTTTGGTGATGATGGTTTTGCCTTCGCGGGACGAGGTGGAAAGTTTTGCCTTCCCGGCGCAGAGTACAAAAACGCCACGGGGTTGCTGCCCTTCGATGAAGAGCATCGCTCCCTTGGGATAGACGGCGGTGGATTTAATTTCGTTGAGACGTTGTCCGGCGTGGACCGAAAGATTGCAGAATAGATGTTCTTCCCTCACCGGACAAGTGAGGCAATTATCAAGAATATTTAGTCCATAAGGGGCGCGCACTGGAGCACCTCTTTCTGAAAGAATTGTAGCACCGCATTTAGGGTTGTGATCGTCATCACCAGGGCACGTGATCGGGGGTACAGTGCGATCACTGACGCGTGGAAGAAACTGTGCCAAGATGGGTGAGGTGTGCGCCGAAAGCCTGGTTCCGGGGTTCGCTAGATTTGTGAAAAAATACATTTAGCCGCAGAGAGGAATGCAGTGAGCGAAGTATCTCCCCCCATCGTGCCGTCACCGGTCGGCAAGCTCTACACAGCGCCACCGGCCCAAGCGGGACTCGATTCCCTGTTTCGGCCGCGCTCGGCGGCGGTGATCGGAGCCACGGATCGTCCTGGAACCGTGGGTCGCAGCGTAGTTTCGAATCTGCTGGAGAGCAAGTTTCCCCTCAAAGTTTATGCGGTGAATCCCAGTCACGGCGAAGTCCTCGGCCTCAAAACATATAAGCACATTGGTGACATTGCGGGAGGAGTGGACCTGGCGCTGGTGGTGACGCCGGCGCAGACCGTGCCCGAAATTATTGGAGAGTGTGTCGACGCGGGGGTGAGATCGGCAGTCGTGATCTCGGCGGGATTTCGCGAGCAGGGGCAGGATGGTGCGCGGCTGGAGGAAGAAATTCAGAAGCATCTACGGCGCGGCGGCACTTCACCTCGACAGGCTCGCGGCGGTCTGCGCCTGATTGGACCCAACTGCATGGGGTTCATGAATCCGACGATTGGCCTGAACGCGACGTTTGCCAAGGCGATGCCGCAGAAAGGCAGCGTCGCATTCTTGAGCCAGAGCGGAGCGCTGATGACGGCGATCCTCGACTGGAGCCTGCATGAGCACGTGGGCTTCAGCGCATGCGTTTCGACGGGTTCGATGCTCGACGTGGGCTGGGGCGATCTAATTTATCACTTCGGCGACGACCCGCACACCAAGAGCATTCTGCTCTACATGGAGTCGGTGGGGGACGCGCGCGCGTTTCTTTCCGCGGCGCGGGAAATCGGATTGAGCAAGCCCATCATTGTGATCAAAGCGGGGCGATCGGATGCGGCGTCGCGGGCGGCCGCATCGCACACGGGAGCGTTGACGGGCAGTGACGACGTGCTGGAAGCGGCCTTCCGTCGTGGCGGCGTGCTGCGCGTGCAGAACATTGCTGACCTTTTTTATATGGCGGAGGTGTTGAGCAAGCAGCCGCGGCCGCGTGGTCCGCGGCTTACCGTCGTAACCAACGCGGGCGGGCCGGGAGTGCTGGCGACCGACTCTCTGATGGCGACCGGAGGAGAACTGACCGTGCTCTCGTCCGAATCGCTGCATGAGCTGGACACGTTTCTTTCGCCGCACTGGAGCCACAGCAATCCGGTGGATGTGCTGGCGGATGCCGATGCCGAGCGCTTCGTGAAGGCGGTCGAAATCGCGTCGAAGGATCCGGCGAGTGATGGATT
>Ga0116217_10005699_pt1 | contig 10903 bp, 9 predicted proteins | sample Sb_taG_6_FD_89697 | JGI IMG/M metagenome (GOLD analysis project Ga0116217, IMG submission 89697) | Peat soil microbial communities from Weissenstadt, Germany - Sb_50d_4_PS metaG | ecosystem: Environmental > Terrestrial > Soil > Wetlands > Peat | place: Germany: Weissenstadt | collected 2010-09-21 | reverse complement strand
TTGCTCACTCACGATCGGCGCTTGGCGCCTGTTCCGGAAGCGGGAATCCGCGGCCGAAAACGATGCGCCACGTCGAAAACGAGAGCGGAGCCCGGTTGAATCCAATCGGCACGCTTTCGCAGGGAGAGAGCGGTGTTAACCAATCGACCTGCCGAACGGTCTTCGGCTTCATGGTCGCTCGCGCGCATCGGCGCGGCGATGATCCTGTCGGTCGTCACCTTGACGTCGGCGTATGCCGGCAGCGTTATCAATCTGAGCTGCGTCGGCGGAGGTAGGAGCTTCAATTGCGTGGCGCAGGTAGCCACCGCCGGCGATCCGTATATTCGCGCCGTGCCCGAGGCTCTTGGTGAGGCGCAAAAGGCGCAAATCGCGGCACGCGATCGCAAGTGGGTGGCGCGGTGCCACCCGGTTGCCGAGCGCGATACCTTCGGCGTCGCGCGCTATCACTATTCTGCGCCCGGCTGCGAATTCGGTCTCGGCGCGGAATAACGGGTGACGCGGACCGCGCTGCGGACCGCGTCCCTCTTTAGTGGACTTCAGCGGACCTGATTGGTCGATTTTCCCGGCCGCCGCATTGCCGACGTCGTCACAACTTGCCCTGGCAGGTATTTGGTGACTAACGTCGGATCGAGCTCTTTGACCGCCTCGTCCGGCAGGCGATACCAGATCTCGTTACGTCCGAGAAACTCGAAACCCAAATATCCGCGAACGGTCAGTGTCTGACCGTCGGGGCTCAGCGTCATCGTCGCGTTATAGATGTTGCCGTCCCGAGGATCGAGAATCGTGCCGTTCTCGTATTTCAAGCCGGCCCGCCTCATGTCGCGGATGATCGGCAGTCCGAGCATGGGCGCATCTTTGCGGTCGTCGCGGCAGCGCGCACAAAAGGAATCACGCGGGTCATCGTTCGGCCGCGGGAACAGTTTCGCGGCAACGCCCTCATAAACCCCGGCATTTTCGACGAACAGGAACCACACGACCGACTTGCCCGTCGTGGCGTCGATCTTCTGCCACAACCCGGCCACTGATTGTTCCGCCGCGGCGAGCGGCGAAACGGCCGCGAACAGCGCCAAGAACCCCATTAAGAGCCCCGCCAAGAGCCCGACTGTACGCGGCCTTGTCCATTGCACTACCAAGGGCTTCTCCAATCTTTCGCAACCGGCGGTTTCGGCGAATCACCATTGATGGCGCGAGAGTATTCCTTCCACAATGCGGTGATTTAACGACGCAGATTACGCCACCGCCCCTAAAAAAGGGGTGAAGGGTTGCCCACCGAGGCGCATTTTCCCGCTTGCATTGGCAGTGGCGGGTTCCAATGATTGTCCCAGCCAGTGGATTAAAATCGGCTGGCCGGCATTTAGCGTTGCTGGGCCCGGGATTTGAAATCGATGTCACGTCAAATGTCCAAACGTCCACCGTCCATGTCGCGCTCCAGCTTGGCTCTCGACAATCTGCGCGCCGGCGTGATCCTCATCGTGCTCGCCTTCCATTCGGCGCTCGCTTACGTCCAATGGGTTCCATTGCGAACGTCCGGCTTCGACGATCCGCCCTATGGATGGCGTGCCTTTCCGATCGTCGACAGCCACCGCTGGTTTGGCTTCGACCTGTTTTGCGCCTGGCAAGACGTCTATCTGATGTCGCTTATGTTCTTGCTCTCCGGCCTGTTCGTCTGGCCGAGCCTCGAGCGCAAGCAAAGCCTGGGTTTCGTGCGCGATCGGCTCTCAAGGCTGGGCATTCCCTATGTGTTCGGCGTCGTCGTTCTTATTCCGGTGGCGATCTATCCGGCGTATCTGGCCTCGACTTCAGACCCGAGCGTCTCCGATTACCTGCAACGCTATTTTGCTTTGCCGTTCTTGCCCAATGGGCAGTTATGGTTCCTCTGGCAGCTTCTGGCGCTCAATTTCGTGGCCGCCTTACTGCACCGGATCGCCCCCGACGCGCTGCGCGGCTTGGGCCGCCGGTCGGCCGCGGCGGGACGACGTCCCAGCCTCTACTTCGCCGCGCTCGTCGCCGCTTCCGCTGTGGCCTACGTCCCCCTGGCGCTCGTCTTCACGCCGTGGGCGTGGTCCGATTCCGGTTTCCTCGCCGTGCAATGGTGCCGGCCGCTGCTTTACGGCGTCTACTTCTTCGCCGGAATGGGCATCGGCACTGCCGGCATCGACGCCGGCTTGGTCGCGGCGGATGGCGCCTTGGCCCGGCGCTGGGCGCTATGGCTCGCCGTGGCAATCGTGTCGTTCGTGGTCTGGATGGGCATGACCTCGCTGACCATGAACGGTCCGGCGCCCATCGCCATCGACATTGCCGCCGATTTTTGTTTCGTCGTCGCCTGCGCCGGCGGCTGCTTCTTCCTTATCGCGGCGAGCTTGCGCTTCGCGGCAAAGCGTTCATCGGTCCTCGCCAGTCTTTCCGCCAACGCCTACAGCCTTTACCTCGTGCACTATGACTTTGTGGTTTGGCTGCAATACGCGCTGCTCGGTTCCACGTTGTTCGCGGTCATCAAGGGAGCGATCGTTTTCGGCGCCACGCTCGTACTGAGCTGGATAACGGTGCTGGCCGCTCAGCGCATTCCTTTCGGCGTGCGTCTGATCGCGGCGCCGCCGCGCGAGGTGCCCGCGGCCGACTCTGCCGCGCGATCCGCGGCCGGCTTTTATGCCCGGCTTCGGCAAATCGTTTCGCTCTAGCGCGGGTTAAGCCAACGCCAGCCGCGCTGCCTTGCCGATTGCGGCAAGGCCCGCGTCCACGTCGTGATCGATGTGCGCGTGCAGGACCCGACGCCCACGTTCGGCTAGGATCCGGAAGTCGCCGCGCGCCTGCGCTGCTTCGATCACCCCGAAGCTTGCCTTGCGTTCCGGGATTGCGAGGTCGGGCGCCGGCCGCGCGGTAATCTGGAGAAATACGCCGGAGTTGGGTCCGCCTTTGTACGCCTGTCCGGTCGAATGCAGGAAACGTGGTCCAAATTGCAGGCAGGTCGCGACGCGCTTGCGGTCGCGTAAAGCGGCGCGCAAGCCTTGCAGCGCCTGGAGCCGTGCCTCGGTGGCATCGACGTAAGCGAGCAGCGCAAAATAGTCTCCGCCTTCGAGCGTCGCAAAAAGCGCCTTCAGCCAACTCCCGAGCGTGGCGTTTGCCCCTAATTTCCGCAGCGATTCGGCGTTGCGCGTGTCGGTGTAGAGCGTAATGCCGCTCGCCTCGAACACCGGCGGCTCGACCGGCAGCGCGCCGGTTTTCTCGAAAGCTTGCGTTATTTTGCGGGCCGCGACCTTGCTCGCCTCGACGTCCGGCTGGTCGAACGGATTGATGCCGAGCACCGCTCCGGCAACGGCAGTCGCGATCTCGAAGCGGAAGAATTCCTGCGCCAAAAGTATCGGCGAACCGACGGTGATGCGCACCACGGGATGCCCGCCACGCGCCAGCGCATCGATCAATCGGTCTTGCGCCGGATCCGCACGCGCCGGGTCGCGCAGATAAACGAACAGCCGATCCTCGCCGTAGGCGGAAGGCTCGCTGAGCGGCTCACCGGCGACGGGGATCACGCCTTTGCCGTTTTTGCCGGTCGATTCGGCCAACAATTGCTCGGCCCAAAGACCAAAAGCGCCGATCGAGGGTGAGGCGAAGATGGTGAGCTTGTTGCATCCGGCAGCGGCAAGAACGCCGATGGCAAGGCCCAGTGCGACGCCGGGATTTTGCGCGGGCGGTAAATTGGGACCGCAGGCTTGCGCCATCGCGCCGGCCGCTTCAAGAAAAGCGCGCGGATCATGGCCGATGGCGGCCAGCGGCACCATGCCGAAATGCGAGAGCACGGAATAGCGCCCGCCGATATTGGGGACGCCGTGGAATACGCGGCGGAAGCCCTTCGCCTCGGCGGTTTTTTGCAGCTGCGATCCGGGATCGGTGATGGCGACGAACTGGCACGTGGCCGCGTTGCCCGCGCTCGCCGGCGCCTTGGCCAGAAAATAATCCATCAGCACGTTGGGTTCGAGCGTCGTTCCCGACTTGCTGGACACGATGTAGAGCGTGCGTGCGGCGTCGATGCCGCGCTCGAAGCGGCCCACCTGCTGCGGATCGGTGGAATCGAGCATGTGCCATTTGGGATAACCCGGTGCCGACCCGAGGCTCGTTGCCAGCACTTCCGGGCCAAGGCTCGAGCCGCCCATGCCCAGGAGCAGCACGTCGGTGAAATTTTCGGCCCGGAGCTGCCGGCCAAATTCCTGAAGCGCACCGGCCTCGCGCAGTTCCTTGCCGACGATATCGAGCCAGCCGAGCCACGCGCCTTCGTCGCGGCCGGTCCACAGCGTCGCATCCGCCTCCCAAAGGCGGCGCGTGTTTTCCTTTGAATGCCAAGTTTCCTGCGCCTTGGCGACCTCGCGCATGAGTGCGGGCGGCAGGGTGATGGTCTGTTCGTTCAGCGTTTGCACCAAGGCGAACTCGCTCTCCACCGAAGTTCCTGACGCTCGGCGCGGTCCCGCGGGGAAATAGGACACTCCTTACCTGCCGTAAAGGCGCCCCGCCTTGAGCGGCGCGCGGCGGCCGGATATCGCGCGTAATAATCTTTGAATGACGCCACGCCGATGTTATGTGATCGCGTCAAGCTCGCGGCCGCTGATGGGGGATCGAGGCCGCGATTTTCATGACTGCCGTGTGACACCTTCAACCTGGATCGGGTATCGCGGACATGCGGCTCAACGTGCCAATTTCCGTCGGCTGGGGCCGTTTCTTCACCCGCTGGGACGTGCTGGCGGTGCTATTGATCCTCGGGCTTCTGGTATTCCTTTCCGAAGCGAGCCGGCATCTCCTTCAGCCTTTGGCGGAATTGCAGCGCCAGCCAGTTTCGCTCAATCCCGCCAATCTGCCCGAATACGCCGCGCGCACCACCCTGCGCATGCTGATCGCCATGGCGCTGTCGCTGCTTTTTACGTTCACTTATGCGACGCTGGCGGCCAAGAGCCATCGCGCCGAGCGGTTGCTGGTGCCGCTGCTCGATATCCTGCAGTCGGTGCCGATCCTCGGCTTCATCTCGATCACCGTCGTCTTCTTCATGGCGCTCGCCCCGGGACGCGTCTTGGGCGCCGAATTTGCTGCGATTTTCGCGATTTTCACCAGCCAGGCCTGGAACATGGCGTTCAGCTTCTATCAGTCGCTGCGCACGGTGCCGACCGAACTGGTCGAGGCGTCGCGAAACTTCCGGCTGAGTCCGTGGATGAGCTTTTGGCGCGTGGATGTGCCGTTCGCGATGCCGCAGCTGATCTGGAACATGATGATGTCCATGTCGGGTAGCTGGTTTTTCGTGGTCGCCTCCGAAGCGATCAGCGTCGGCAACACGACCATCACGCTTCCCGGTGTCGGCTCCTACATCGCGCTTGCCATCGAGCATCGCGATCTTGCGGCGGTCGGCTATGCGATCGTCACCATGCTCATCGTGATTCTGATCTACGACCAGCTCTTGTTCCGGCCGTTGGTGGCGTGGGCGGATCGCTTCCGCTTCGAGCAGGAGCCGGGCGTTCTGGCGCCGCATTCCTGGGTGCTTAATGTCCTGCGCCGCTCGCGGCTGGTCGACCGGCTCGTCCGGCCGTTCGCCTCGTTTTGGCGGCGTCTGCTGCTGGCGCGCTGGTCCAAGCGCGCCGAGCCGGTCGTCCGCGAACCGGACCGCCAGCACGGTTGGGTCACCTTCCAATGGGCCGCCATCGTCTGCGCGCTCGCCGCGGTGGCGCTATGGCAGGTTGCGCGTTTCGTCACCGAGTACATTAGCCTCTCCGACGTGGCGATCGCGTTGCTTCTGGGGCTCGCTACATTGAGCCGTATCGTCGTGTTGATTGCGCTCGCGACCATTATCTGGGTGCCGATCGGCGTATGGGTCGGCACACGCCCGCACGTCGCCGAAAAGGTTCAGCCGGTGGCGCAGTTCCTCGCCGCCTTTCCGGCCAATCTTCTGTTCCCCATCGCCGTCTCGGCGATCGTCGTGTGGAGGCTCGATCCCAATATCTGGCTAAGCCCGCTGATGATCCTCGGCACGCAATGGTACATCCTCTTCAACGTCGTTGCCGGGGCCTCGGCGATTCCCGCCGAGCTGCGCGCAGCCGGCGTCAACTTCCGCGTCCGCGGCTGGTTGTGGTGGCGGCGGATCGCGCTTCCCGCGGTGTTGCCCTATTATGTCACCGGCGCCATCACCGCTTCCGGCGGCTCGTGGAACGCCAGCATCGTCGCCGAGGTCGCAAGCTGGGGCGACGAGCGGCTGCAGGCCTACGGACTCGGGGCCTATATTGCCCGGCAGACCGAGGCCGGCGATTTCCATCGCATCGTGCTCGGTATCGCGGTGATGAGCTTTTACGTCGTTCTGATCAATCGCACGTTCTGGCGTCCGCTCTATCTTTACGCCGAACGCAAGTTCCGGCTTGGTTGAGGCACGCTCATGAGCACAGCCCTTCTCGACATCCATGCGCTGCGTCAGACTTTTCCGAAAGCCGACGGCGGCGAGCTTCTCGTGCTCGACGGCATCGAGCTGCAACTGGTGCAGGGCCAGATCGTCGGGCTTCTTGGCCGTACCGGATCCGGCAAGTCGACGCTGCTGCGCGCCATCGCCGGCCTGATGCGGCCGTCGGGCGGCACCATCACCTATCTCGGCCAGCCGGTGCTCGCGCCGGCGCCCGGTATCGCCATGGTGTTCCAGGGCTTTGCGCTCTTCCCCTGGCTGACGGTCCTGGAAAACGTCCAGCTCGGGCTCGAGGCGCTCGGCCTTCCCGAAACCGAGATCCGCCAGCGCGCGCTCGCGGCGATCGATCTCATCGGCCTCGACGGCTACGAATCCGCGTATCCGCGCGAACTATCCGGCGGCATGCGCCAGCGCGTCGGCTTTGCCCGCGCGCTTGTGGTCCATCCGAACATCCTCTTGATGGACGAACCGTTCTCCGCGCTCGACGTGCTGACGGCGGAAACCCTGCGCACGGATTTCCTCGAACTTTGGAGCGACGGCAAGCTGCCGATCAAGGGCGTCCTCCTGGTGACTCACAACATCGAGGAAGCGGTGCTGATGTGCGACCGCATCCTGTTGTTCTCGTCCAACCCGGGCCGGATCATTCGCGAGATCGCGGTCGAACTCAAACAGCCGCGCAACCGCCTCGATCCGCACTTCCGCGACCTGGTCGAGAAAATCTACGTGGCGATGACCGCGCGCACCGCGACCCCGCCCCGGGTCGGGGCGGTGGCGACGAGCATCGACACCATCCTGCCGCGCGTTTCCGCCAATCTGCTTTCCGGATTTATCGAAACGTTGGCCGCCGAGCCCTACAGCGGCAAAGCCGACCTTCCCGTCATCGCCGAACTCCTGCACATGGAGGCGGACGACCTCTTTCCGGTCTCGGATGCGCTACAGATGCTAAATCTCGTGGAGGTCGAAGGCGGCGACATCAAGATTACCGAGACCGGCAAGCAATTCGTCGAAGCCGGCACGGACGATCGCAAGAAAATCTTCCAACGTCAGCTGCTCTCCTACGTGCCGCTCGCCGCCCACATCCGCCGAGTCCTGCAGGAGCGCGCCAACCACGTGGCGCCGAAGAGCCGCTTCTTCGACGAGCTGGAAGACCACATGGGCCACGACGATGTTGAGCAGACCTTGCGGTCGGTCACCGCCTGGGCGCGCTACGCCGAAGTCTTCGCCTATGACGACGATTCGCAGACTTTCAGTCTGGAGAATCCGACGTAACCTGTCAGGCGACGCTGCGTCGCGCCTTCACCGCGATCGAGAGTAATGCGCGCTCGGCGATCGTCCCGGCCAGCGCCGAAGTGCGGCGCGAAGCCAGGACCGCGTCGGCCAGTTCCGCCATGGCGGAAGCGAGCCGGGCGGCGTTCCACTGCTTGAGCGCGGTTTCCACGAGGTCCTTACGGCGGAAGTGCAGTGGTGGCTGCACGCCGTCGAGCGAAAATGACGCGCCGGATTCGATCGTTGTCCGCCATTTATGCAACTGCGCGAGCTGGCGCTGCGCGGCGAAAAAAATCGACCCGACCGGGCTGCCGGCGGCGCGCACTTTGGCCAGCTGTGCTTCGAGGTCGGCGGGACGGCCGGCGAACGCCGTATCGACAAGCTCATCGAGCGCCAGCGTCGAGGCGTCGGAAACCACGGCGGTGATGTCGTCGACATCGACTTCGCCGCGGCCGAGCGCATAGAGCGCGAGCTTGCGCAATTCGTTGCGCGAGGCCACGCGGTCGCCGCCAAGGAGCGGGACGAGCATGGCGCGCGCCTCGGGCTTGACGGCAAGGCCGGCGGCGCGCAACTCGCTGTCGATCAGTCGCGCCAGATCCTTCTCGGTATCGGGGTAGCAGGGCAAAGCCGCCGCGTTCTTGGCCCGCTCGCACAGGCTGCGCAGCGGCGAATTGCGGCGCAGGTCGCCCGCCTCGATCACGATGCGGCACTCGCTCCCCGGCAGCGCAAGCACCGCCTCGACCGCCGGCGCGATGTTTCGGCTCCCGGCCTTGACCCAGACCGCGCGGCGTCCGCCGAACAGCGGAATGGTCTGCGCTTCTTCCGCAAGCCGCGCCGGTTCGGCGGAAAGCTCCTCGCCTTCGAGCCGCACCAGCGAGAACGGATCGTTCGGGTCGTCGACCGACGCCTTGATCAAAGCGTTGACGCGCTCACTGACCAGCCCGGCATCCGGACCGAAGACGAGGACGACCGGCCGCGCCGGATCGGGGCGGGCGAGGAAGGAATCGACGTCCCGGGCTTTTACGGCGACCATGTCAGGTGCCGGCGACGAAATATGAAGCCAGCCGGTTCCTGATCGTCTGCGCGGCGACTTGGATCGCGCGGTCCTCGGCATCGCGCCGCCCGCGTTGCCCGGCAAAGCGCTGCTGCGAACCGGGATTATCGTAATCGACCTGCGCGAAACAATTGTCGGTCACGACGACCTTGCCGGTGGCGAGCTCGATCAAGTCGTACTTCGCGCTGATCGTCTCGACCTGCGTATTCGGCCGACCGGTGGTCGGATCGAGCTCGGCGGTGAATTGCTGGGTCTTGATTATGATCTTGAGCGCATAGGTCGGCGCGAGCGCGTTGGCGCCGTTGTGCAGGTCGTACTGCAGCGCATTGCGCATGCCCAGCGCGACGCGCTCGGTGAGAGTGCCCCTGGGCGCATCGATCGGCGGGATGTCGACCGCGGCAAATTTGTCCTGCACGCTTTCGGCGTTGACCCCCGGACGCGTGCCGTAGAGCGGCTCCCAGCAGCCGGCGGTCAGTCCGGCGGCTGCGAGCACCAACGCGAGCCGGGCGAGCCGGCGCGGGCGCTGAGGTTCACGCCACCACATTGACGATCCGTTGCGGCACGATGATCACCTTCTTCGGCGGCTTGCCGTCGAGCACTCTTTTTACCGCATCGAGCGCCAGCACGGCAGTCTCGATTTCGGCGTTCCCCGCGTTGCGCGCCACGGTGACATCGGCGCGCTTCTTGCCGTTGATCTGCACCGGCAGGGTCAGCGTCTCCTCGATCAAGAGATCGCGCTCGACCTGCGGCCAGGGCGCTTGCGCAACCAGCGTGTCATGGCCAAGCGCGGCCCAGCATTCCTCGGCGAGATGCGGCATCATCGGAGCGAATAATTGCACGAGAATGTTAACCGCTTCGTTCATGGCCCAACGGAGATCTGGGGTGAGGGTAGGGCCGCTCCCGCCGTCTGCCCCGTCGTCTGATCCGATGTCGCCGATCGCCGAGCCGAGCGCATTGGCGAATTCGTAAATATGCGCCACGCAAACATTGAAGTGTAGCTTTCGATGTCATCGGTGACCTTGGCCAAGGCTTGATGCGCTGCTTTACGCAATGCCGCCGCCGCTGGCGAGAAGCTGCGCGGCCGCTCGGCGGGCGCCTTGCCGGCGACCTCCGCCGCTTCGCCGACCAGCCGCCACAGCCGCTGCACGAAACGCCAGGCGCCCTGCACGCCCTTTTCCGTCCAGTTGACGTCGCGCTCGGGCGGCGAGTCGGACAGCATGAACCAGCGCGCGACATCGGCGCCGTACCCGCCGATGATGTCGTCGGGATCGACCGTGTTTCGTTTCGACTTCGACATTTTCTCGATCGGGCCGATCTCGACCGCCTCGCTGGTGGTGACGAGCGTGGCGCGCCGCGCGCCCCCGTCGGCCTCGACCTTGACCTCCGCCGGCGCCGCCCATTCGCCGTTGGCGCGGCGATAGGTTTCGTGCACGACCATGCCTTGGGTGAACAGGCCGGCAAACGGCTCGTCGAGGCCGACATGGCCGGTCGCCTTCATCGCGCGGGTGAAAAAGCGGCTGTAAAGCAGATGCAGGATCGCGTGCTCGATGCCGCCGATATATTGATCGACCGGCATCCAGGCATCGACCATCGGCCGATCGGTCGGCGCGGTCTCGATCCACGGATCGGTGAAGCGCTCGAAATACCAGGACGAGTCGACGAAGGTGTCCATCGTGTCGGTCTCGCGCACCGCTTCCTTGCCGCAGCGCGGGCATTTGACGTGCTTCCAGGTCGGATGGCGGTCGAGCGGATTGCCGGGCCGGTCGAAGGTGACGTCCTCTGGCAGCGTCACTGGCAGGTCCATTTCCGGCACCGGCACGACGCCGCAGGCTTGGCAATGGATCACTGGGATCGGGCAGCCCCAGTAACGCTGTCGCGAAATGCCCCAATCGCGCAGGCGGAAATTCACCTGGCGCAGGGCGACCGCACCCACCCTTCCATCCCCCGCAAGCGGGGGAGGATTAGGGAGGGGGCGCGTTTCTCTTTCCAGCCTGCGCGCCACCTGCTCTTTCGCTTCGGCGATGGTCATGCCGTCGAGGAAGCGCGAATTGATCATGCGGCCCTCACCGTCATAGGCGGTGTCGGTGATGACAAAGGATTTCGGGTCCTGGCCGGGCGGGCAGACCACCGGCATATTGCCGAGGCCGTATTTGTTGACGAAG
>Ga0116217_10005698_pt1 | contig 10904 bp, 12 predicted proteins | sample Sb_taG_6_FD_89697 | JGI IMG/M metagenome (GOLD analysis project Ga0116217, IMG submission 89697) | Peat soil microbial communities from Weissenstadt, Germany - Sb_50d_4_PS metaG | ecosystem: Environmental > Terrestrial > Soil > Wetlands > Peat | place: Germany: Weissenstadt | collected 2010-09-21 | reverse complement strand
GCATGCTGGCCACCACGTACGCCGAGTCGGTGATCTCCACTCCGATCTTCGCAATGGGCGACCCGATCGGACCCATGCAGTAGGGAACCACGTACATGGTGCGGCCTACCATTGAACCGGTGAAGAGCCCGGTGAGTTTCTGCTTCATCTTCGCGGGATCTTCCCAGTTGTTGGTCGGGCCGGCGTCCTCTTTGGTCAGTGAGCAGATGAAAGTTCGATCTTCCACGCGGGCTACGTCCGCCGGATCCGACCGGACCAGCACACTGTTGGGGCGCTTCGCCGGATCCAACGGGATGGCCGTTCCGGTGAGGATCATCAGCCGCAGCATCGCCTGATATTCCTCCGGCGAGCCGTCGCACCAGTGGACCCGATCGGGTTTGCACAACTGCGCGACCTCTTCAACCCAGCGTGCCAGCTTGGGATGCCGACGATCGTGCGCGGCTGATTCAACTTCTACCGTGATACTGGCCATGGTGATGTCTCCGATCTTACGAACTGCGGCCACGCGCTGGAACCCCGTAACCAGGGCAGAAGCTGTGGAGTTTACTACCCGACGGGCTGAGTGCCAATTTTCTCTTCCACCGCTGCATCCAGATGCTCAAGCGTCTGCGCGACGGTTAGTGAATACATTTCCTGCCCCACCCCTTCGCCGGATTCCAACGCGTTCTTGAGATAGTGCCCGGCAATCTCTACGGCGAGTGGATCGGTAATCAATTTTCCGGTGCGCTTCTGGTATTCCACCCACGCGGGGTGCGGCAGTGCAATCCAGACGGGACGGCCATCGACCAGAAACTTGACGTCCACTGCGTCCGCGTGCCGAGTTGCAATCGCTACGATCAGTGCTTGATAAATACAATGCACTTCCTTCTTGGTCCAGCGGTCCACAGTATGGAAGTCTTTGTACATGCCAACCTTAAACTATATCGAACCAGTCGTAATGGGAGCAAACCGCCGAATCGGCTTTCAAGTTGCATTATGATAAACGGTCGCCCCCAATGCAGTTGGCTGACTACTTAGAAATACGATGAAGAATCTCGGCATCCTGCTCTCCGGACGCGGTTCAAACTTCGAGGCCATTGCCAGGAATGTCGCCGCCGGGCATATCCCGGATACGCGCATCGCCGTCGTGATTTCCAACAAAGCCGACGCTCGCGGAATTGTGACCGCTCGAGGTCTCGGACTCACCGCACTCGTAATTCCGTCCAAAGGCAAGGACCGCGACGAGCATGATCGCGAAATCGTAGCTGCCTTGCGGAAGCATCAGGTTGACCTGGTGTGCCTTGCAGGATACATGCGGCTTCTCTCTCCGTGGTTCGTGCAACAGTTTCCGCGGCGCATTCTCAATATTCATCCATCTCTGTTGCCGGCGTTTCCCGGCCTGGAGGCTCAGGAGCAAGCCTTCGCGTACGGTGTGAAGGTTTCCGGTTGTACGGTGCACTTCGTGGACGAAGAACTCGACCACGGTGCCATAATTCTGCAGAAGATGGTTCCCGTGCTCGATACCGACGACGAACATACCCTCGCCGCGAGGATCCTCGAGCAGGAACATATCGCGTACTCAGAGGCGATCAATATCGTTCTAGACGGAAAATTTGAGGTCGTGGGGCGACGGTTGCGAGCCCTGAGCCGCTGAACGCACGTGGGGACAGCCGTCCCCCGGCTGTCCCACCGATCGAAGCTCGGCGGGTATATTGCTTATAATCGAAAGTCCATGCCAAACTTCGCCCCCGTCGACGAGCAGTTAGCCTACATCAAAAAAGGCAGCGCGGAAATCATTCGCGAGAGCGAGTTGCGTTCCAAGCTGGAGAAATCCCGCGCCACTGGTAAGCCACTGCGAGTGAAACTCGGCATGGATCCCACTGCTCCGGACCTGCATCTCGGACACACTGTGGTGCTCCGCAAGCTCAAGCATTTTCAGGATCTCGGTCACACCGTGATCTTCCTGATCGGCGATTTCACCGGAATGATCGGCGATCCGACAGGGCGTTCAGCTACGCGTCCGCCGCTCTCGCGCGAACAGATTGAGCAGAATGCCGAGACTTACAAGGCCCAGGTCTTCAAGATTCTTGACCCGCAAAAGACCGTCATTGATTTCAACCGCCGCTGGTTTTCGAAGTTCACCGCTGATGACTTCATCCGCCTGGCAGCCAAATACACGGTCTCGCAGATGCTCGAACGTGAGGACTTTCACAAGCGCTTCCTGGAAGAAAAACCAATTGCCGTACACGAACTGCTCTATCCGCTGGCTCAGGGCTACGACTCCGTGGCCCTAGAGGCCGACGTCGAACTCGGCGGGACTGACCAGAAATTCAATCTGCTGGTGGGACGCGAACTGCAACGCGCCTATGGGCAGGAGCCGCAGGTTGTGCTGACGACGCCGATTTTAGAAGGTCTTGATGGCGTTCAGAAAATGTCGAAGTCGTTGGGTAACGCGATAGGAATCCACGAGCCGCCGCTCGAGATGTACGGAAAGATTATGTCGGTCTCCGACGCGATCATGTGGAGGTACTACGAACTGCTGACGGATGTGTCGATGACGGAAATCGAACAGATGAAGGCAGACGTTGCGTCCGGGCAAGCGCATCCAATGCGTATTAAACGGGCATTAGCGGAAAGAATAACCCGCGACTTCCACGGTCTTGAGGCCGCTGCGCTGGCGGACCAGAACTGGGTACAAATCTTTCAAAAGCGGGAGATACCCCAAATTGTCGATCGCACGCCTCTCCAAGTGGGCAGCGTCAAGTCGGCGAAAGACTGGGACCAACTGCAAGAGTCCGAGAAAGAAGCCGCTCCTGTCTATGAGGGTGGTGCCAAGGTGCCCTACTCGCGCGTGGCGTTCGAGATGCAGGGAGCGAGTTTTAAAAAAGCCCCACCAGGTATCAGGCTGGACCGCCTTCTAGTCTGTGCTGGCTTTGTCAGATCAGTATCTGAGGGCCAAAGGAAATTAAAGGAACGGGCCGTGAGAATTGGTGAAACCGTTGAGACCAGCCTCTTGATCTTCGTGACGAGCCTGCCGGCGGAGTTGCCTATTCGTGTCGGACGTCAGGTCAAGAATGTGCAAATCCTCTCTGATCCTTAGAGACTCCAATGCGAGCGGGAGGTCGCGAGAACGCCTGCCACGTCGATGACAGGCAAACGGTTCCGAAGGATCTTTCGGGCCTGCGCCAGTTTTCACAAGCGAAACGCGATCCTTTGGTTCAAGATGACAAATCGAGCAACGGATCAAAAGAAGAGTCCACGTAGATCGTGCTTGCGTTCGCCGTCGCTCCAGTCGCGGTTGTATACTTTTCTGACTACACCGAGGCAAACTAAGAGTCGAGAGCGCACATCCAAACTCGATAACCGAAACAGTCTTATCTTGTCTAATTCATCTTTCGAACCACGAGTATCGCTCGGAGATTACGAATGCCAGACGATCCACTGAACGAGGAGCCTAAAGCAAAAGTTGACGACAATTCCGGCGTTTCGCGCCGCGACTTCCTGAAGATTTCCACCATTTCCGCCGCGGCCGTGCCGATTCTCGGAACGAAAGTCGTGCATGCTGCGGGTGAACCGGTCAAGATTTATGGTCCGGGCAAGACACCGGTCGAGCTCACCATAAATGGCCAGAAACACACCCTCCAACTTGAACCCCGTGTCATCTTGCTCGACACCCTTCGCGATCAGCTCGACATCACCGGCGCCAAGCGGGTGTGCGATCATGCGGAATGCGGCGCTTGCACCGTGTTGATCGACAGCAAGCCAGTGTATGCGTGCGCGGTTCTGGCTATCGAAGCGCAGGGGAAATCCATCACCACGATCGAGTCGCTGATGCTGGGCGAAAATCTCAATCCTATCCAGCAGGCATTCGTCGACAACGATGCTTCGCAATGCGGATTCTGCACGCCCGGATTTGTTGTCGCCTTCAAGGCCGTGCTCGATAAGAACCCGAATGCGAATCCCGAAGAGATCCGCCACGGCCTCAGCGGGAATGTTTGCCGCTGCGGCACATACCACGGAATCCATCTTGCGATTGCGCAGATGACTCAAAAGGGAGAGTGAGCCATGCCAGACTACAATTGGCCTGATGCTGAGCATCGCACCCTGATCGGCAAGCGCATTTCGCGCGTGGATTCACCGGTTAAGGTTTCTGGCCGCGCCAAGTACACCTACGACTATCACGGCGCGAACATGCTGTTCGGCAAAGTTCTGCGCTCGCCTTACGCGAAGGCGAAGATCGTCAGCATCGACACCAGCGCGGCGGAAAAAATGCCGGGTGTAAAAGCGGTCGAAATCATTCAGAAAGTTGGCACCACGGCTCAGTGGGCCGGAGATGAAATCGTAGCTGTCGCCGCAGTGGATGAGTCCACCGCAGAAGACGCGGTACGACTGATTAAAGTTAGCTACCAACCTTTGTCATACCTGGTCAGTGACGCTGAGCCCCCTGCAGGGGCGGGCGAAGCCGCGGGCCCAATGAGCGAAGACGACATTGACGATGCCATCAGCAACCAAATGCCCGACGCGCAGCTGGTTCAATATCTTCAGGAGCACGGCGTCAGCTTTAAAGTCGACGATGACTTCCTGAGCGACATGAAGGGCGAGGGCGCGTCCGAGGCGGTTCTCGCAGCGATCCGCAGCGCTCCCTACCACCAGGCGACGGGCGGCGGCCATTCCGCCTATCAAAAAACTGCGGCACAAACCAGCGGAGATCCCGACAAAGCGTTCGCCGAGGCCGAGGTCATTTCTGAAGGACTTTACGGTTCTGCTGTGATCGCTCACTGTTGTCTTGAGCCTCACGGCTCGGTCTCCGAGTGGACGGACAAAGATCATCTGTTCACTCACATTTCGACACAAAATGTTTCCGGCATCGCCGCCCAAATGGCGGAGCCGATGGGGGTCTCCGCGGCCAACATTCGAATTCACCAGGACAACATCGGCGGCGGCTTCGGCAGCAAGTTCGCCGCTGATCGCTGGGACATTGCAGCCGCGCGGCTTTCGAAGAAGGCTGGCGGAAAACCGGTGCGGATCATGCTGGAGCGCGACTCGGAACTGAAAGTCGCAGGTGCGCGGCCTTCCGCCTACGCTCGCGTAAAAGTCGCGGCGAAGAAAGACGGCACCCTCACAGGATGGCAGTCGCAATCCTGGGGAACGGGAGGCCCGGGCGGAGGCGGTGCACCGCCGATTCCGTATGTTTTCGGCATTCCGAACTTGCACAAGGAACACACCGCCATTCGCAATAACATCGGCCCCGCCCGCGCGTGGCGCGCTCCTAATCATCCGCAGGCGGCCGTTATCACGATGGGCGCACTCGATGATCTGGCTGCAAAGCTCAACATGGATCCTCTCGATCTCTGGTTAAAAAACCTTGAGATCACGGGGCCACGTCGCGATGTCTATCGCGAAGAGCTAGCCATCGCCGCCGATCTGATGGGCTGGAAAGAAAAATGGCGTCCTCGGGGTCAGAACGTTTCGGGCGGCATAGCCCGCGGCCTCGGGCTCTCGATTCATACCTGGGGTGGACGCGGTCATGAGAGCGATTGCGATCTGACCATCCATCCGGATGGCTCGGTCGATATAAAAATGGGAACGCAAGACCTCGGCACCGGTACTCGCACGACGATCGTAATCGTAGCGGCCGAAACCTTGGGCATCCCCATTGAAGCGATCAACCTTTATATCGGCGACACTCTCTATCCTCCCTCGGGTGGTTCGGGCGGTTCGACCACGCCGGGCGGAGTTAGTTCCTCGACCCGCCGAGCCGCCGTGGATGCACGAGAAACGCTCTTCGCTAAAGTTGCTCCGGCTCTGAGCGCGCAGCCTGCCGATCTGGAGTGCGTGAATAGCACGGTGCGAGTCAAGAATGACTCCAGCCGTTCGTTGAACTGGAAACAGGCCTGCTCCAAGATTGGTGCCATGCCGGTTACAGCGCGCGGACACAACGATCAGGTTGCCAGCAAGAATCATCCCGACTTGACCAACAGCGGCGTGGGCGGCGTAGGAATGGCCGACGTTGAAGTAGATACCGAAACCGGAATTATAAAAGTGAAGAAGATGGTAGCGGTGCAGGATTGCGGCCTCATCATCGACCTCAAGACCGCCGAGAGCAGTTGTTATGGCGCAATGGTTATGGGCATCAGCTATGCCCTATTTGAAGAGAAAGTCATGGACCAGGCGACTGGCCGCATGCTGAATCCGAATATGGAGTTCTACCGGCTCGCTGGGCTCAACGACATTCCCGAACTGGTGGTCCATATGATGACTGGTAAGGGCTATGACGAACGCGGCGTGATTGGATTGGGCGAGCCACCGGTGATTTCCCCGGGAGCCGCGATCGCGAATGCAGTTGCCAACGCGATCGGTGTGCGCGTTTCGTTCTTGCCGCTCACACCCGATAAAGTGCTCGCGGCACTAAGCCAAACTCAAAAGGCAGGTGCATAATGCGATCGTTTGAATATGCGAGTCCCGTCACCAAAGAACAGGCGGTTGGGCTCTTAGGCACGACCTGGGGCCAGGCGGAAGTCCTTGCAGGAGGAACCGACCTGCTGGCTTTGATGAAGGATGACGTGGTCCATCCCAAGCGTCTCGTGAACATCAAGCAGATCAAGGAAATGAGCGGCGTTTCGGTTACGCCGCAGGGACTTCGCATCGGCGCGCTCACAACCCTGGGAGAGCTGGCGGACAATGTCAATGTGGTTAAGGCCTATCCCGCACTGGCTGAAGCGATCAACGACGCTGCCAGTCCGCAGATTCGCAACATGGCTACACTTGGCGGCAACCTCTGCCAACGTCCGCGCTGCTGGTATTTTCGCGGTGGTTTTGGACTGCTACCTAAAAATGAGTCGGGCAAAGACCTCGTCGCTGAAGGCCAGAACCGCTACCACGCGATCCTGGGTAACGACGGCCCCGCCAAGTTCGTCAGTCCCTCGTCCATCGTTCCGGTGCTGATGGCGTACGGAGCTGCGATTCGTGTGGTCGGGCCGCATGGCACACGCGATCTCGCCCTTCAGGACTTCTACGTAATCCCGAAAACCGAAACTGAGCGGGAGCACGACCTGAAGCCGAACGAGATTGTTGCGGAAGTGATCCTGCCTCCGGTGCACGAAATGAAAGTCGCATATTATGAGATTCGACAGAAGCAGGCTTTTGACTGGCCACTCGCCGTGGCCGCCGTTGGGCTGACAATGAAGGGCTCGCAGCTATTTGGGTCTCGCGTGATACTTGGCTATGTTGCGCCCATTCCGTGGCGCTCCGGCGACGGCGAAGTAGCGCTCAATAACGCAGCCCGCACTCACGGCGGTATTTCGGTGGAGGTGGCGGCAGCGGCCGCCGAAGGCGCACTTCAGAACGCAAAGCCGCTCAGTCACAATGCTTACAAAGTTCAACTCGCCAAAGTTGCCGTCAAACGAGCCATCTTGAAAGCTGCGTCGGAGGGTGCCGCATGATCAGCCGCTCATCTCTTCACGAGTCCGATCGTTTCAACACCAAACATCCCGATCTTTGCCCGGCCCTGCGCTGGAAAGCACAATTCATCCTCACCGAGCCCGATCCGACCGTCCCTCCATCGAATGAAGGCCTGTTCTGGTGCATCCACACCCAGACTTGCATAGGCCCCGACGGCAAGTTGGCGGAGCCGGGGAATTGCTCGTCCTCTCGCCGGAAATGCCACGGCACGGGAAATTGCGGATAAGAAAACCCCGCCTGGCTGCCTGCAACCGGCCATCCCCCTGATGCATAATATAAGCACGGCTGGACCTTCGTTCCTGATGGTCCGCATTCGTTGTGGGGGTGGCTCTATGAAGCGCTGGATTGGCGCGCTCACTGTTGTTGCTGTTGGAATTCTTACTGTTTACCAGGGTACCGCGCAAACCGCGCCCTCTACCACCCCAGCCGCGGGTAATGACTATTCTTTTACTGTTTCGACCACTCAGCCGTGGACCGATACCGGCGTGGACCTCCAAGCAGGTGACGTTCTTAGCATCACTGCAGGTGGAACACAGAAATGTGATCCGATGGGCGTGAGCGGCGCTTCCGCTCAAGGTCTTCCGGTAGCGAGCGCACTTCCAGGTGCTCTGATCGCCAAGCTGCAGGCGCAAGGAAGTCCGGTTCTGATTGGAAGCAGCAAGGAACTTAAGGTCGATACTCCAGGTCACCTCTTTCTTGGGGTCAACGCCGGGGACAAGCCACCCTGCAAGGGAAGCTTCGCAGTCAGCGTGCATCGCCAAGTAGGAGCGGCGTCGAGCCGTGGAGATGTTCTCAAGCAGCAATTGGTTACTGCCGCCGGGATCTTCCTTGCCGGACAATTAGGCGTCGGCTCTGCGAACTCAGCCACGACACCGGCTCTGAAAATCTCTAACACACCTTTGGACTCAGGTCTTCGTAAGGACATCGATGGCCTGCCCCGCCGCGTCAATGATCAGTTCAAGAACCTCGGAGACATGGTGAACTTCATTCTCATTGGTTCGCAACAGCAGGTGCAGGCCGCACTTGACGCAGCCAACTTCCACATAGCCGATACCGACAACAAGAAGGCCGTGCTCGAAGCCGCGATGACGACTTATGAAAATAAAGATTACCTGGCAATGCCGATGAGTACGCTCTACCTTTTCAACCGGCCCCAGGACTTCGGTTACGAACAGGCTGAACCCATCGCCATGGTCGCAAGCCGGCATCACTTTCGTTTGTGGAAGGCGCCATTTACGTGGAACGGGCAAACCGTGTGGGTGGGCGCCGGAACGCATGACATTGGCTTCGCCAAGGACAAGCGCAACGGCAGCGTTACGCACAAGATTGATCCTAACGTGGATGGCGAGAGGGAAAATATCGGCGCGAGTCTGGAAAAAGGTGGCAAGGTGAAAAGTATGTCTTACTACCTCCCGCCTAATCCTGTACAGCAAGCGAAAAATGCGACGGGCGACGGTTATACTTCGGACGGACGGATCCTGGTTGTGTTCATGCAATAAAGAGGCTTCAGGCTCTATGATTAGAAAAAGGTGAGCCTGCCTCCTGAAGCCTGTTGCCTCCCTCCGTATGAGATAATTTTTCAGATAGAGTCTTGAGGAGAAATATGGCTGAACGCACGGTACTCTGTGTCAAGCTGCACAAAGAACTTCCAGGGTTGGATGAGCCACCCTTTGACACGGAATTTGGAAAGAAGATTTACGAAAACGTCTCGAAGCAGGCGTGGCTGGGTTGGACAGAATTCTGCAAAATGTTGCTCAACGAGTACCGCTTGAATCCGGCTCGCCGGGAAGACCAGGAAGCCATCGTTAAACAGATGGAGCAATATTTCTTCGGCGAAGGCGCCGCTCCGCCCAAGGAGTACGTGCCACCCGTGCAGAAATAGCCGCATCGGCGTCGGTCGAATCACGACCGTAGTTACCTTAGCGGATACTGTTTACCGCATTGTTACCTGTATTTCATCATCCCGTAACATTCCCGCACTAGAAATGAGGTATGGATCCGCCCGTCTACGATACGCTGATCCTTTCCGACGTCCATCTGGGCTCGGAGTGCAGTCGTGCCCGCGACGCCACCCAGGTGCTGAAGGACAATCGCTTCCGGCGGTTGATCCTTCTAGGCGACATTTTTGCCGATCTCAACTTCGGCCGGCTCACCAAGGAACACTGGAAATTTCTCGGCTACATCCGCAAACTTTCGAATCCCAAGCGCAACGTAGAGGTAATCTGGGTGGAAGGAAACCACGACCAGGGCCTGACCGACATTATGTCGCACCTGGTTGGCGTGCGAGTGTACCAGGAGTATGTCTGGCACTACGCGGGGATGCGACACCTGGCTATTCATGGCCATCAGTTCGACCGCCTCGTCGCTAATAACCTGCGGCTTAATTATCTTGGGACTCTGCTCTATTTGCGGTTGGAGAAGCTTGATCTCAAGGGCAAGCCGGTGGCGCGGTTTTTTGATCGCCTGAACACGCGCTGGCTGCGGATGTCGACGAAAGTGGCCTCGGGAGCGCTGTTTCATGCACGGCTGAATAAGGCCGACCGAATTTTCTGCGGACACACCCACGTTGCCATGCAGCAGGAGCGCGATGGACTGCACTATTACAACGCCGGCGGATGGATTGATTCCAAGCCGACCTACATCACTATCGACGAAGAGGGAGTGCGGATTCATGAATACCAGGAGCGACCTGACCATCGTGATTCCAGCGAAGAACGAGGCGAAACTGATTCCACGCTTGCTGAATTCGCTGGCGAATCAGGATTACCCGGAGATGCCGAATACGAAAATATTGGTAGCTGATGCCGGCTCGACTGACGGCACTATCGAGATCGTGATGCAATTTCGTGATCGCCTGCAAGTCACCGTGATTCCCGGAGGCTTGCCGTCGGTCGGCCGCAATGCCGGTGCTGCGCTCGCTGACACCCAATACGTCCTCTTCATCGATGCCGATGTCGAACCAAACTCGAATTCTTTGATCAGGCGGGCCGTGGAACTCGCACAGAATAAGCATCTCCATTGTGTTACCACAAACATCATCTGCCGTGAGGGCAACTGGCTCGATAAAGCTATTTATCTCGGCAACGACTTCTTCCAGCATCTGTCCCGGCTGCATCAACCTTTCAGCACCGGTATGTTCATGCTTTTCGACAAGCGCCGCTTCGATGAGCTGGCTGGGTTTCACGAACAGGTACACTTCGCAGAAGATTATCTGTTGAGCAAACAGGTCGCGAGACGCAAGTTCGGCATTGTCGCCGGAGGAGTGTACACCACCAACCGGCGATTTCAAAAAATGGGACGGCTTCGAGTGATCAAACTCTTCCTCACCACCGCGCTCAATTACCGCAACCAGAGCCATTTCCTCCGCGACCACAAATACTGGCAGGCGTAAGGCGAGCTCCTTATGCTAGAAACGAATCACAATCCCGGTCGATATCCGCACATTGTGCTGCGTATTGCTGAAG
>Ga0116217_10005697_pt1 | contig 10905 bp, 8 predicted proteins | sample Sb_taG_6_FD_89697 | JGI IMG/M metagenome (GOLD analysis project Ga0116217, IMG submission 89697) | Peat soil microbial communities from Weissenstadt, Germany - Sb_50d_4_PS metaG | ecosystem: Environmental > Terrestrial > Soil > Wetlands > Peat | place: Germany: Weissenstadt | collected 2010-09-21 | reverse complement strand
GTGGTCTGGCTCTACCATTCCCATGTCGTAGAACCCAAGGACGTCAACGCCGGGCTCATCGGCGCCCTGGTGATCACGCGCCGCGGCATGGCCCGCGCCGATGGCACGCCCAAAGACGTGGATCGCGAATTTGTGGCCCTGTTCATGGCTTACAACGAGAGCCAGAGCTGGTATCTCGACCACAACATCCAGACCTATACCGCCGATCCAAAAGGAGTGAAGACGGACGATACGATTCCTGTCGATGAATCGGGCCACTTCTTCCTTACCGGCAGCGGCTTCGCCGATACCACCATCAAGTGGTCGATCAATGGCTACATCTACGGCGACGGGCCCACGATGACCATGAAGCGTGGCCAGCACGTGCGCTGGTACCTGGTGACCCTCGGCGACGGGTTCAACTTCCATACTCCGCACTGGCACGGCAACGTGGTCACCACCGGGGGCGAGACCACCGACGTGGTTTCCATTGCGCCGGCGCAGATGATCACCGCCGACATGGTGCCGGACAAGATCGGCACCTGGATGTTCCACTGCCACGTGAGCGATCACATGGCGGCGGGCATGACCACCCATTACGAAGTCCTGCCCTGAACCGGCTGAAGGCCGGCGCTGTTCCAGGGTATATAATTTTCATCTACCCAGATTGAATTTTTCGCATATAATGAGCCGCCCGCTCCCAGGGAAAGGCCCGCATGTCCTCTGCCGCTCTTGCTGCTGACCTCGCTCCCGGCCGCCATATCGTCATCCTCACCACCGAAGAGAGCGTGCTGCCGGATATCGAGCAGTTCTTTCTCCCCAGCTACCGCAGCATTCTGCTGAATTCGGCCGAAGCGCTGGTGCCGCTGATGAAGCAGGTCCCGCTGGATGGCATCGTGCTCGACCTCGATACCGCCGCCGGCACCACCAGCCACGGCCTGGAATTGCTGGCCGAGATCCGCCGTCTGAGCCCCGACGTGGTGCTCATCGCGCTCACTCGTTCGCGCAGCCGCAACATACGCCTGAAGGCCGGCGAACTGGGCGCCGACGAGTTCTTCGTGGCCCCGGTGGATGCGCAGGAACTCAAGATCGTCCTCGACCGGGCGCTGGAAAAGCGCATGATCGAGATGGAGAACCGCCGCCTGCGCGACGAGATCACGCAGAGGTACTCCTTCTGCGACCTCATCGGCTCCAGCGAGGCCATGCAGCGGGTCTATGAGGCCATCCAGCGGGTGGCGCAGAGCAGCAGCACGGTGATGCTCCGCGGCGAGAGCGGCACCGGCAAGGAACTGGCCGCCCGGGCTATCGTGGCGGTGGGGCCGCGGGCCGCAAAGCCGTTCATTAGCGTCAACTGCGCCGCCCTGCCCGAGAACCTGATCGAGACCGAGCTGTTCGGCCACGAAAAGGGCGCCTTCACCGACGCCCACGAGGCCCGCGCCGGGCGCATCGAGCAGGCGGACAGCGGGACGCTCTTCCTGGACGAGATCGGCACCCTGCCCTTGAACCTGCAGGCCAAGCTGCTGCGGGTGCTAGAGGACCGGGCGGTGCAGCGCATCGGCGGCAAGACTTCGCGCAAGATCGACTTCCGCCTCCTCACCGCCACCAACGACAACCTGGAAGAGCTGGTGCGCGCCGGCCGCTTCCGCGAAGACCTCTACTACCGCATCCACGTGATCCCCATCTTCCTGCCGCCCCTGCGCGAGCGCCCCGGCGACATTCCGCTGCTGGTGGAGCATTTCGTGCGCATGTACTGCGCCGCCGACCGGGTGCCGCTCAAGCGCGTGGATCCGGAAGTCATCGACATCCTGGCGGAGAATCCCTGGCCGGGCAACATTCGCGAGCTGGAGAACCTGATCCAGCGCCTGGTCTTGATGACCTCCGAGCCGGTCATCACCCTCAAGCACTTGCCCTCGCAATTACTCTACACTAGCACCACCCAGCAGGAGGCCCTGCTGATCCCGGAAGAGGGCATCGACTTCGATGAGGAGATGGCGCGCATCGAGGTTGCCTACCTGGAGGCCGCACTGCGGCGCACCGGCGAGAACAAGGCTTTGGCGGCAAAACTTTTGCGCATGGACAAACAAAAGATGCACTACCTGTGCCGCAAGTACGCCGTCGGTAGAGATTAAAATTTAATATGCAGCATTATTAATTTTTAATCTGGAGATTGATTCCTTGCCCGCCGCCTTTCCGGCACGGCCCGCAAGTGACTCATTCCACGTGCGCCTCTTGGCGGCCCGGATTTGGCAGCACCCGTGCTTTAGGCCAAGGTGCAGCAGGTTGGGGGTCGGAAGTGCAGAGAGTTACAACTCATCTTTCGAAAGCGAGGAATTTCCAATGGTAATGAAGAAAAAGTCCTTGATCAAGAGCCGGGCAGCCGCGAAGAAGGCTGTGTTGGCCAAGAAGAGTTTGAAACCCAGTAAGGGCATGAACCCGAGCGGCGGGTTGAACGCCAGCGGCGGCCTGAACGCCAGCGGCGGCCTGAACTCCAGCGGCGGCCTGAACTCCAGCGGCGGCCTGAACTCCAGCGGCGGCCTGAACTCCAGCGGCGGTCTGAACTCCAGCGGCGGCCTGAACTCCAGCGGCGGCCTGAACTCCAGCGGCGGCTTCAACACCCAGTGAGTTTGCGTGCGGGATCTTCGTAGGGACTGCGGGTAATGCCGCAGCCCCCGTCTTTTGTTACCAGACCTTTCGTGACATGAAGTCCCACACGGGTTCGAGCACGAACATCGCGATGCTTCGCCGCGAACCGTAAATTTTTCCCGTTCCCACCATGCCCGATCTCAGGACTCCGGCGGGATTGTTCACCAGAATGGTGTATTGGTAAAAATTCGGGGGGCGGATGCCTTTATACGATGTTAGCTCAACAACACCGGCGTCTGCCGCTCTGCTCAGGGTTGAGATTGCGGATACTGTTCCTTCGAGGTGATCGATCGAGCAGTCGCAGTGCAGCCGTACCCGGGCGTTCATCCTGGCCTTGTGCATTTCGAACTCGGGCACGAACATTCGAGCGCGCATCGTGCTCATGTCGGCGACTTCGGCGATCTCGGCGCCCGCTTCCAGGTAGGATCCCACGCGGTCACTCATGCGTGGCGTGGTCACCGTGCCGGCCATGGGAGTTGTAACCGCCAACATCACAATCTCATCGGAAAGCAACCGGCTGCGTTGGGCTAAGCTGCGTTCCTCCGCTTCCGCCCGGCCGTAGTCACCGTAACCCAGCTGCGCCTGCGTAGCACGGCTAGCCGCCATCCGCAGATCAGTCGCCGCCTTGGCTGCTTCTCCTTCGAGTTTCAGGTTGCGCAAGTTGGCGATGGTAGCTCCGGCTGCCACCCGCTGCCCCTCCTCGGCGTAAACCCCTGCCACGGTTCCCGGCACTTCGGCGCGCAGCACAACCCGGCGCTGCGGTTCCAGCACGAAATGTGCGGTCACGCTCTCGTGGAAAACCGGGGCGAACAGGATGACTATCGCCGCCGCGCCGGTCGCAGCGGTACGCGCCGGCGTCAGCCAAGCCCGGAGCTTATCTTTCTTATCGAGATATATGATTTTCATAAGTCGCAAGAAGGTTCGGATGCGCGAACGGAACATGAGAAACACCACCGCCGTGCTCCCGAGGAACGCCCACTCGGGGATGGCCACGCGTATCATGTTGCCGATGATCCTCGCGAACACGAACAGGATGAAATAGCTGTAGGTCCCGGAAGCGATCGCGTAGGCCGCGAACAGCGGCCGCCGTTTGGGCGGCACATAGGGCACTTCGACCGGCAGCCGGAAGATAGTCTTCCGCACCCAGGCCGACATGTACGCCGTCGAGTTTTCCTTCAGGTCGTGGACCTCCAGCAGCTCGGAAAGGATGAAGTAGCCGTCCAGCTTGATCAGGGGGTTCCAGTTGATGAAGAGGACAGCCACGCCCGTGACCAGCATCAGCTTGTAACACAACTCGTGTCCCCACGACCCCGGTGGCGTGCTCACCCAGATGGGGGCCGCGATGGCGCAGATGATCAACTCCGACCAGGCGCCTGCCACCACGACTTGGATCCGGTCCCACCGCCCACCATACACGTAAGCTTCGGTGGCATCCACATAGAATGCCGGCGTCAAGTAGATGAGATGGAAGCCCATGTCATGCACGTGTCCGCCCAGGCGCTTGCACGTGAGCCCGTGCGCCGACTCATGGATGAACAGCACGCAGCAGCCCAGCACGTAGAACTCGACGATGTCCCGAAAGCCCTTGTCGGTGAAGTTGAAGAACTTGATGGTGTCGCGCGAATACTCGCCCCAATGGTCGATCCAAATGTAGAACATCACCGCGAATCCGAGCAGCGTCAGGGCCGTGAACCATCGCGTATACATGAACTTGATGTACGGGTAAACGATCTCGAAAAAGCGGTCCGGGTCCCAACCGGGGAACTGGATGCGGCTCAAGTCCCCGTACCGCGACTTCTTCTTGGCCTTTTTTCCGCGTTCATCCTTCAACTTGCGGTAGAGCGTGACGTTGTGCTCGACCGCGCTCTTGTCCCAGAAATCGCCGGCGGCCAGCGTCTCGGCGACATCGCGGACTTCCTCCGCCGTGGTGGGCATGTTGTACTTGGCGGCGAAGTCGGTGGCAATCTGTTCGTAAGTAGTGCGGGTGCCGTCGAACATCTGGATCAGCCCCCACTGCGCCCGGTTCAGGCGATACACTTCCGCCCGGCCTGAGATCACCACGCTGATGACAGGAACCCCCGCCTCCATGTGCTCGGCGGCGATCAGCCTGGGATGCATCTTCGGCGGGACATCCCGCTGCGCCAGCGCCGGTATATCCGGCAAGGCGACATCGAAGGCTTCTGTGAGGTTCATCGCGGGTTATGGATGCGGACCTGGGCGGTCATCCCCGGCTGCAGCTCGCCCGAGGGAGCTGCAAGCTCGGCCAGCACTTCGATGGTGCCGCTGGAAGGATCGACCACCGGGCTAAACTCGATCACCTTGGCGTTGTACTTCTTGTCGGGAAGGTCAGGGGAGGTGACCGTGAGCTGTTCGCCCTTTTTCACTCGGCCGACGAATCGCTCTGGCAGGGTGAACTTCACGCGTAGCGGCCCGGTCGCCGTCACCCAGAATGTGCGGTCGCCGATGGCCACCTTCTGGCCGATGCGCACATAGCGCCGCGCCACCACTCCCGAAAAGGGAGCACGGATGCGCGTCTTCTCCAGTTCGATCTCCAGCGACTTGGCCGTGGACTGCGCCTGCCGCAGCGCCTGGTGCTCGCGCTGCACCTGGAACTCGTCGGCCGCCACCTTGTACTGATCGTGTTCCAGTTGTTCCTTGGTGATCAACTGCGCGTCCCACATCTTCTGCGAGCGCTCCAAGTCCTTGCGCAGCGCCTGCAGATCCGCTTCCCAGTTCCGCATGTTGAAAGTAATCTTCTGCACGTTGGCCTGGGCCGCGTCCAGGTCGGCTGCGATCTGTCGGTCATCGAGCAGGGCCAGCATCTGTCCGGTTTTCACCAGGGTGCCTGGTTCCGCCATGGTCTTCACGATCACGCCGTCGCGCTGCGCGGCAACATCCACCTGGTTCTCCACCACCAGGGGCCCGGAAGCGAGATAGAAGGCGTCCGGCGCGGCGCTGTTCTGTGCCAGCGGTGCCGCCTCGACCACGGGAGCCCCGGCCGATACCGCTGGCGGCTTGGATTGCCCGCAACCGCCGGCCAGACCTGCCAGCGTCGCCAGCGTCACCGTCAACAGCACTCGCTTCATGGCTTCACCCCTCACCAGCCGAACCACGACCACAATTTCGTGTAGATCCACATGGCTGGTCCGCGGAACAGCACGTATCCCGCCGTGTGCCAGCCCACCGAGATCTTGCCCCAACCCTGCATGCCGGGCCGCAGCAAGCCGGGGTTCGGCACTTCGACGCGCGCAACGAAGAGGCGTTTCTCGCCGTCGATCTCCACCTTTGGGCTGACCACCTGCACTTGCCCGTGGAAAGTGTGAGTGGGGAAGCCGTCGAGCTTGATCACTGCTTTCCGCCCGGCTTGGACCAGCGGCACTTCGCGTTCCCCCAGTTCAACGTCCACGCTGGCCTTGTCCGTGTCCACCACCTCGGCAAGACTATCCCCAGGGGTCAGATGCCTTCCGGTGAAGTTCTCAACGCGTGGCGTTGTCACCACGCCATCGATCGGCGAGCGAAGGCGCGTGTTCTCCAGTCGCTCATGGGCGCGTTCCACCTCAGATTCCCAGTATTCCGCCTGCACCCGCTGCATGCCGGCCTCTGTTCCGTCATTCGAAGTTAATGCCCGGTTCATGGCGGACGCCGCCGCGTCGCGCTTCGCTTGTGCGCCGGCCAATGCCGCGCGGAATTCCCAATCGTCCATGTCGGCCAAGACCGTGCCCCGCTGCACCGGTTCGCCCTCGTGGACATAGACCTTTTTCACCACGCCTTCGACTTCGGGCATCACCTGCGCCCGCCGTCCGGCGGCAACTCTGGCCTCGCCGCTTACGCGCATCGGAATGGGAACAGCGATCAAAAAGAACAACCCGGCGATGACGGCTGCCACCAACAGCCTCTGTTTGTGCGCCTCCATCCGCAGGAATCTGCGTTTCTTCTCTAACACGGGTTCCAGCCATCCGATGAAAGGCACTTCTTTGTACATCTGCGCATTGCGCAGAGCGACCGTGGCCTGCGCGGCCAGCACCTTGATCATCTCCAGGTGCGCTTCGGTGAGGAAGTCAGCCTTGGAGCTCTCGAAAGCGAGGATGCCCACCCGTCCCGTCTCATCCGCCAGCGGGATGGAATACCATGCGCGCGCTCCCGAGTCGCGGAAGTACTCGAAGAACTTGGTTTTGATGTCCTCGCGCCGCGCTTCGATGCGGTCGCTGTCCGTGCGTACATTGAGCTCTTCCGTGAACATCGAGGCCCATTGCAGCATCTCATTGACCCGCTTCACGTTCGGGTCGGAGTAATTGATCTCCTCCTCGGTCGAGATGGCGCGCAGCTTGAACTTGCCGTTAACCTCCAGCGCCAGCGCCGCCCGCTCGTAGGGGATCACTGCCTGCGGGGTGCGCACCACCGCCTGCAGCACGCGGTCCAGATCCAGCGTAGAGGTGATTTCCTGGCTCACGCTGACCAGCGTCTCCAGGATCTCCACTTTGCGCTCGGCTTGCAGCAGGCTGGCGTTGTGCAGCGCGCTGGAGGCGGTCACATTGAGGGTGGTGAGGAAGAACAGGTCGTCTTCATCAAAGGGCGTGCCGTCGGTTTTGTTGATGCACTCCACCAGGCCGACTTCCGCGCCCTCGTGCATCAGGGGCGCCGCCATCAGCGAAAAAATGGCGCCTTCCTCGACGCCCTCATTGCGCGTTTGCAGCCGCTGGTCGGAGTCGGCGTTGATCATCACGGGCTCGCCGCTTTCGGCGAGGTCTCCGGTCAGGCCCCCGCCCGCGCCCTGCACGGTTTCCAGTTCGACGGTCGGATCGGCGCCGGCGCGGCTCACCAGCCGCACCCCCTCATCCTCCACCATCCACAGGTTCACCGCCTGCACGTTGAGCAGTTCTTGGTATTTGCTGGTGACCAGGGGAAGCAAGTCCTCCATCTCCAGGGTGGAGTTGAAGGTGCGCTCCAGGTCGTAGAGCTGGGTCAGGCGGGTGATCGATTCCAGGCTGGTATTGCGCTCCGACTCATAAGCGGTGCCGGCTGCAAGACCCAGCCCGCCCAGCCGGGCCAGTTCCACCAGCGGCGGCAGACTGGACTCATGAATGGGAGCATCAAAACTGAGCACTTCGATGGCGCCCACCAGTTCGTCGCCGGCCAGCATGGGCAACACCACCAGCGAGGCGATCGTCCGCCGCACGTTCAAGTGGCTGTACTGCTCGCGCCGCAGCCGCGTGCCGGAGAACACGACCGGCTCCTGTTTCTCGCTCAGCGCTCCCAGGGTGCCGGAATCGAAGGGGATCTCTGCCCGTTCGAACGCCACCTCGCCGGCGGTGGCTTTGGGCACCCAGACCGGGTTCCCGCTGCGGTCGAGCACGTATACCACCACGCCGCTGCCGGGCGCCAGCTCCGCCACCTGCTGCGCGATCAGCCGTGCCCGCGGCACGACTTCGCTCGAAGACAGCAGCGCCATGGCCAGTTCGGTGAAGGAGGTCGCAAAACCCGGCACCTGACTCGCCATCTAGCAGAAGCTCCTTTAGGAGAGGGTGACCGCCGTGCGTTGAGGGGAAGATTACAACACTTGCAAAAAACCTGGGCTTCTCTTAACTTGTGCGCGAACTGTAACAAAGCCGGTAGGTTGTGTCAACGCGGCCCAGCAGGTGCGATAATCGGGTGGGCACGCCGGTGCGCGGAGGAAAGGCTTGGATATCAACGTTCGCAAGCAGGGGCAGGCACAGGTCATCCGGCTGCGCGGGGACCTCAAGATCGGAGAGCCGGTGGACAGCTTCCGGCAAGCCATGGATGAGCTGTTCCAGGCCGGCGATTACGGTCTGGTGGTCAACATCGCCGAGGTCCCCATGATCGATTCCAGCGGCATCGGTCTGCTGGTCCGCGCCCTCACCACTTCCAAGTCGCGTGGTGGCAGCCTGAAACTTGTAAGCCCCTCCAAGCTGGCCCTGCAGACGCTGAAGATCGTGGGCCTGGTCAATCTGTTCGAGATCTTCAATGACGAAGGCGAAGCGGTCCAGTCGTTCGGCTAGCCGACGGCCGCGCCAGTCCGCCCGCTCTGCCTCCCGGGCGCCCGTTCGCCCGCTCATCACCACCGTTATCTTCGACCTTGACGATACCCTCTACGATTGCTTCGGGCAGCGGGTGCGCGCCGCCCACCTCCGCGCCGCCCAAGCCATGGCCGCCGCCGGTCTGCCCACCTCGGCGGAGGCGATCTTCCAGGTCCGCATGCAGGCCTTTGCGGACGACCCGCAACTGACGCGGATCGACGAGCACGTGTGCGAGTACTTCGCCGTACCGCCCGCGGCGCACGACAAGCTGGTGCGAGCCGCCCGCCTCGCCTTCTTCACCCTGCCCGTGGGCAAGCTGACGCTCTTCCCCGGTACGATCCCCGTGCTGCGCGGCCTGAAAGAGCGCGGGGCGAGGATCTTCGTGGTCAGCTTCGGCGATCCCGACACCCAACGCGCCAAGGTGGCCGCGCTCGGCCTTGATCGCGAACCGTCCATCGACCACGTGTTCTACGCCGACACCAGCCACGTCATGACCAAGGAAGCCTTCTTCCGCTCCATCCTGCGCAACGCCGAGAGCGATCCGCAGCGCGTGCTGGTGGTCGGCGATCGCCCCTCCAGCGAAATCAGGGCAGGGAAGTCGCTGGGCATGCACACCGTCCGCCTGCGGGGCGGGGAATTCGCCCGCCTGAAGCCACAAGGCCCGGACGAGCAGGCCGATTTCGAGATCAGCAAGATCGACGCGGTGTTGAAGCTGCCGTTTGAGTTTGGCAAACCTCGATTGTTATCCTGAGCGCTGTCCCGTAGGGACGAGCGTGAGGACCTGCTCCTGACCTGCCGTGAGAGCAGGGCGTAAGCCCTGCGGTGCCTGGGGGCGTCCTTCTCCGCCCTGCGCTATACTTGGCTCAGGATGGCAAACCAGAAGACCTTTTATCTTGAGACCTTCGGCTGCCAGATGAACGTTCACGACTCGGAAAAAGTTGTGGGCACGCTCATCGCGCAGGGATACTTCCAGGTCGAGAGCGTCGAGGAAGCCGGACTGGTCCTCTACAACACCTGCTCCATCCGCGACAAGGCGGAGCAGAAGGTGTTCCACCGTCTGGCCGATTTTCGCAAGCTCGAGCGCCAGGGCAAGAAGTTCGGCGTGCTGGGCTGCGTGGCGCAGCAGGAAGGGGAGAAGATCTTCGAGCGCGCGCCGCACGTCTCGCTGGTGTGCGGTTCGGCGTCATATCGCAACCTGCCGGAGATGCTGGTGCAACTGGAAGCAGGGAAGCGCGCTACCGGGCTTGACGATCGCCAGACCACCGAGACCTTCGAGACCGAGTTCACCGCCCGCAGCAACTCCCACCGCGGCTACATCACCATCACCGAGGGCTGCGACAAGTTCTGCGCCTACTGTGTGGTTCCCTACACGCGCGGGCGCGAGCGCAGCCGGACCTCGGACGCCATCCTCGCCGAAGCCCGCCAGATGGCCGGCTCCGGCTACACCGAGGTCCAGCTTCTCGGGCAAAACGTCAACTCGTACCACGATCCACTTAACAAGAAGACTTTCTCCGAGTTGCTGGCGGCGGTGGGCGAACTGCCCGGCCTGAAGCGTGTGCGCTTTACCACCTCGCATCCCATCGACTTCACACGCGACATCGTGGCCGCCATCGACGCCGTGCCCGCGCTCTGCGACCACGTCCACCTGCCGGTGCAGAGCGGCTCGACGCGCGTGCTCGACGCCATGCATCGCGAATACACCCGCGAGGATTACCTCGAACGCGTCGGCTGGATCAAGGCGGCGCGGCGCGAAATCTCCATCACTACGGACATCATCGTCGGCTTCCCCGGCGAGACCGAGGCCGAGTTCGAAGACACGCTCAGCCTGCTCGACGCCGTTGGCTACGACGGCACCTTTGCCTTCAAGTACTCGCCGCGTCCGAACACGCCGACGCAGACCATGGCGGACAGCATCCCGGAAGAGGAAAAATCGCGCCGCCTAGCGGTCCTCCAGGAGCATCAAAAGGAGATACAGAAGCGCTTAAGCGCACGTCATCTGGGGCAGACACTTGAAGTGATGGTTGAAGGAAAGAATCCGGCCCGCGGACAGCTCATCGGCCGCACTTCGCAGAACAAAACGCTGAACTTCACCGCCGCCGCCGGTAACACGATACCGGAGCCAGGTAGTTACGTTCGAGTGCACGTTAGCGCAAGCTTTCCTAACAGTTTGCTGGGCCAAATGGTAGGCTAGGCCGCACAGGGGAGGGACCATGCCGGAAGTCGAGATGAAGATTCGAGGGCTGATGAT
>Ga0116217_10005688_pt1 | contig 10912 bp, 8 predicted proteins | sample Sb_taG_6_FD_89697 | JGI IMG/M metagenome (GOLD analysis project Ga0116217, IMG submission 89697) | Peat soil microbial communities from Weissenstadt, Germany - Sb_50d_4_PS metaG | ecosystem: Environmental > Terrestrial > Soil > Wetlands > Peat | place: Germany: Weissenstadt | collected 2010-09-21 | reverse complement strand
GCCGCCGCGTCGTTACCGATTACATAGCCGGCATCCGGCGTGATGATTTCCGTGTAGGTTCGCTTGCCCTCGCCGCCCGGCATCGGGCGAACCCATTCGTTGCGCGTGAACCCGCGCACGAGATCGCGGCTCTCGACCAGGTCAGACACACCCGTGTCCGGCTTGGTCGGGTCGGAGAGGGAATACGATTCGCCGGGATCGAATTGCTCCAGGCTGGCTTTCAGACTGAGGGTCTTCAACTTGTCCCCGCCCATCGCCGCATAAGCGGCATTCACCCGATCTTGCGGCGCCGCAGCGGGCGCGGCCCATGAAATGAGTAGACTCGTCGCTACGGAAATACCGACAGCGCAGCACAGCGACGCCGTCAAACACAGGCTACCGTTTCTTCCACGCATGGACGTTCCTCCTTTTCTCTCCAACGCCGGGCCGGAATTCCAACCGCTTCTACAGGGAGATGCCGGCTAGCCTATGTTAGGAAAGGGCGGAACGCAACAGGCGAGCCGATAACAAGCGCGAAATCGGGAGCAGCTCAAGGAAAGCTAAGGCGTTGTATATGCCAAGAGGGTTTTCTTACTGAGGTGCCGGAGAAAAACTTATGCCTAACTCCTGATCAACCCTTCCTTAGGAACCTTGCCGGCTGCCGAAGTCGAACTTCCAAATTCAACTGGGAAAAATTTCAGCGCTTGATGATGGACTTGAACCCTTTGGCTTCGAGTTGCTGTCGCGCAATTGTCGCGGACTGGTTATCCGGATACGGTCCGACCTGAACGCGAAATAACTTGTCGGCGCCGGGCGGGATGACGAACGCGGGGAATTTTTTCTGCTGCAAGGCTTGCGCGAGCGCCAGCGCGTCATCCTGGTGGAGTACGGCCGCGACCTGAAGCATGATCGAGCCTTTTGGAATCAGCGAGCCGTCCGTGCCACTCGATGGTTTGGCCGATTTTGCAGGCTTCGAGGGAGCAGCAGCCGGCTTGGGCGCAGCTACGGGCGGCGCCGAGACGTTCACGGATTTCGCAGACGGCTGCAAGTGATCCGCGGCCGCTTGCGGATCGGCGGAGTGATAGAAATCCCAGTCGGAATTTTTCTTAGGAACTTGCGCGTCCTCGGACTCCGTCCGGTTCTTGGATTTCGCTGCTGGAGGACCGGCTGGCGCATCGAATCCCATCGGCACGCCGGCGGCGGCGCGAACTTTGGTATCGTACTGGCTCCGTCCCAGCAAATAGCCAAGCGTGAAGACGACTCCAAAAATGACGACGAGCAGCAGAAACAGTCCGACCAGGTGCCTGCTTTCCAGCACGAAATCGCCGCCGCTTTTTTTCTCTTTGGATGCCATCTACGTTTTTGAACCGAGTACCTTGACCCACTCATTGATGATATCGATCGGGAGCGGGAACACGATCGTGGTATTTTTTTCGACGCCGATTTCGGTCAGCGTCTGCAAGTAACGGAGTTGAATCGCGGCGGGCTGCGTTTCGAGCACTTTCGCGGCCTCGGCCAGCTTCGCCGACGCCTGCGCTTCACCCTCCGCGTGAATGACCTTGGCGCGCCGCTCGCGTTCCGCCTCCGCTTGCCGGCCGATGGCGCGCTGCATCTGCTCCGGGATATCGACCTGCTTGACTTCTACCTTCGTTACCTTAATACCCCAGGGCTCGGTATCCTGGTCAAGGATCACCTGCAGTTTGCTATTTACTTTTTCGCGCTCGGCGAGGATTTCGTCAAGTTCAAATTGCCCGACGATGCTGCGCAGGGTGGTTTGCGCCTTCTGCGACGTCGCGTACAGATAATTCTGCACCTGGGACAGCGCGAGATTCGCGTCCACCACGCGGAAATAGGCGACCGCGTTCACCTTCACGGATACGTTGTCGCGCGTGATGATGTCCTGCGAAGGCACGTCCAGCGTCTCGATTCGCAGCGAAATCCGATACAGCGTCTCGATCGGCCAGAAGACGAGCCGCAATCCCGCGCCCTTCGCGTCCGGCTGCATCCGCCCGAGGCGCAGCACCACACCGCGCTCCCATTCCTTGATCACATACAGTGAATTCCAGAACCAGATCAGGAAGATGAACACCGCGATCATGAGCCCGTACAGTGAGAAATCCATTTTCGCGCCCCCAAGAATTCCCTGGCTCAGTAATTTCGCTGACCGGTGGCGCAGGCTTCAGCCTGTGGGGTTTGGTCCTCGCTAGGTCGAACCCCCACAGGCTGAAGCCTGTGCCACTCTTGCGTGCCGTGCGTATCGTACTCTATCTGAAGCCGCCGTTCACGCGTTCGTCGCATGATGGCCGGGAAGAACCACGTGCAGAGTCAGCCCCTCAATGCGCGTGACCTGCACATGCGCGCCGGCCGGAATTTCTTCCCGTGACACGGCGCGCCACAATTCGCCGTGCAGACGCACCATTCCCTGGAAAAACTCGCCGTCCGCATGCCGCACGAGCGGCTCGGTCACTTCTCCCGGCGAGCCCACCAGTTGCTCGCGGCCCGTCGACGGCTTCCACGAACGCGAGTGCAGCACGAGACGCATCAGCAGAATCGTGAGCAGCGCAAACGGCAGCGTCACTCCGAACGCAACGCCCAGGCTCACCCCCGCATGCGTCAGCGGCGAACGCACCAGCATCAACGCGCCCAGCAGCATGGCCACAATGCCGCCGATCGCCAGCACGCCGTGGCTGGTGTACTTCGCCTCCAGAATGAATAACCCCAGCGCCAATAAAATCAAAACAATGCCCGCGGGAGCCACCGGCAAAATCTGCATCGCATACAGCGCCAGCACCAAAGCGATCCCGCCGATCACCCCCGGCGCAACCATTCCGGGGTGCGTGAATTCAGTGTAAAGTCCCAGCACTCCCACGATCAGCAAAATGAAAAACGCGTCGGGCTGCACGATCCGCGAAAGAAATCGCTGGCGGAACGACATGGAGAACGCAACGCTCTGCGAATTGCGCAAAGCAAGCTGGACCGTCGAACCGTCAAATCGCTTGACCGTGCGCCCATCCAATTTTGACAACAGATCTTCCGGAGAGTTCGCAATCAGATCGATCAGCTTGCCGTCGAGCGCTTCCGTTTCCGTCCAGGCCTTGCCGTCAACCACGGCCGATTCCGCAAGCTCTACATTTCGTCCGCGTTTCGCCGAGTAGCTGCGCAGGAACGCCGTGGCGTCATTCAATATTTTTTTCTTCAGCGTCTCATCCACCTGCAGCGGAACTCCTCCAATAGCAAGAAGCGGCGAGGCCGCGCCGGTGTGCGTTCCCGGAGACATGGCCGCGATGTCCGCCGAGAGCAAAATAAAAAATCCCGCGGAAGCGCCGCGCGATCCGACGGGCGAAATGAAAATCGCCACCGGCACGGGCGAGTCCAATATGTGGTGGATGATGTCCTCCATGGAGGTCGAGAGCCCTCCGGGAGTGTCCATCGTGATCAGGATGAGGCTCGCGTGGGTCCGGGCAGCTTCCTCGATGCCCCCAACGACGTACTCCGCCATCACCGGCTCAATTTCGTCGCCGATGCGAATTTCGAGCACTTGCGGCGGAGCTCCCGGCGCCGGAGAAATTTTTGTTTCTTGCCCCTGCGCTCGCAAAGTGAACGCGCCGGTCAGAGCCATCGCAAGCGTTGCCATCGCCAACATCCAGGCATAGCTCGCCGGAGAAATCATCACCGCGCGGCGATTGCCAGACTTCTTCAAGGATGCTCTCCCCTGCTGTCGATTTTGCGAGGTCCCTTCCCTGCCGCCGGCTGCCCTTCCGGAGCTTCGCCCCCAGGGCGCAGAAGCGTGCGATCCAAAGTTCTGGACACGCGCGCCAGCCGCGCAAGCCCATTGCCATCCTGGAGGTCCGGCTGCGGCGTCTTGTCGGCGCTATCCGTAGACTCGGCGCGAATCGCCGCCGCTTCCGGGTTTCGTCCAAGCGATTCCAATGTTGCAATGAGCAGCGCTTTCGCTCCCTTGTCGTCGGGAACAATTTTCCTCGCGTGTTCCAGCGGAGCGACCGCGGCGGACGCCTGCTTTCCAATAATTTTCACAATGGCGATGTTGATCAAGTAATCGGCTTCTTCGGGATCGAGCGCGGATGCACGATCGAATTCCGTCCCCGCCTCATTCCATTTCCCGAGCCGCAGGCGCGCCACGCCCAGGTTATTGTGCATTTCCGGCAGCTCCGGAAGCGAATCTTTCTCGCCGGGTTTGCGCGTGCGTTCGAGCAATCCGGAAAACGAGGCATCCGCGCGGCCGGCATCGTTGCGCGCCAGATGGCAAACTCCCGTCGAGAAACTTGCCACGGGCCCGTCCGGGCGATTGGGAGGCACGCGCGAATACCACACCAGCGCCGAGTCGCAATCGCGCCTCTTGAAATAAATCTGGCCGAGTTCAAACGCCGGCCGGTCCCAGGCGGGCTCCAGCCGCGCCGCTTCGCGCAGCAAGCGGAGACGTTCCTCGTCTTGCGATCCGGTAAGTCCGCGCACGAAATTTTCGAGCGCGTCCAGACGCAGCGACTGCGGCGGGTCGGAGAAACTCGATTCGTCCCTCGTTGCGCCCTGCTGCGGGCATTGCTTCGGATCGATGGCGCAAATAATTTTCCACGTCAGGCGCGCGTGCGCGCGGAGCAATTCTTGCATGCCGCTCGTCTCCGTGAGCGGCGGCGAAAGTGACGGTGGATTCAGGTGCAGCACACGGGCTTCCAGCGTTGCCGTCTTGCCGTCGGATTGGAAGCGTCCATAGACCACCGCGTCGGCGTCGGCTTCCCCCGCGATCTTTATGATCGTGGCGTGTGAAAAACGGGCGGAATCGGGCAAGCCTATTCGTTCCAGCGTCGCCAGCCGATCCTCCCGGGAAAGCACGTTGACACCCCGGTCCTCGAGACGTTCCGCCGTCAATTCGGATAAACCTTCATCAAGCCAGTCGAGATTGGCCATTCGGCTTGCGTTTTCAAAAGGAAAGACAAGAAGTATTTCGGAGTGGGGTCCGGCGGAAGGAGGGCGAGTCTCCCCCGTGGATTGCGCGGGGCGAGCGCGGCCCGCCATCACGGCTCCACAAAGAGCCGCACCCAGAACGAAAATCCCGGATCGAAACATTCGCGGGGGCATCGCAGTCACATTGTAACAGAGGCCGCGCAGCGCTTGTTCGCGCATGTCGCGTGTGTCGGAAAACTTACGCGCCGGGGTGCGTCGCGGATCCCTTCTGCTCCGCGGGGGCTACGCGCGCCATCACTTCCTGCACGGCAGGGTCGTTGATGACATCTTTAAATGCGGGGTCCGTCGCGGCTTTGCCGACGTCCTTGTAACCCTCGTCCAGGGATTTGCGGAGGTATTCGGCGCAGTGCGCGGCGTCGCCCTTCTGCGCATATACCTTGGCCATCGTGAAGAAAAACAGGCCATGATTGCTAACCGAGCGGTCCTGCACCATGGTGCCCACCCGGTCATTGCGCTCGAATATGTTCGGGTCAAGTTCGAGCGCCTTTTGAAATTCCGCCGCGGCTTCGGGGTACTTGTTCGAATTGTAGAAGGCAAACCCAAGATTGGAATGAGTCCCCGCCTGGTTCGGATCGATAGCGACCGCTTTCTGGTATTGGCGGATGGCCCCGCCGAAATTCTTTTGGTGGTAATAAACCATACCCAGGTTGTTCACGGCGCTCGAATATTTCTTGTCGGCCTTGGCCGCGCGGGCAAAATACTTTTTGGCCTGGTCGTAATTGGACAGGTCCAAATACGCAATCCCAATCATGTTCATGAAGATGGCGTTCTTCGGATCGGCCTTCAATAAATCTTGATACGACTGAATGGCCGCCTCATACCGTTTTTCCGCCATTTGAACTTTTGCGCGCTCCTCCTGCATTTGTTTGGGGCTGAGCGCAGCGGGGGCGGGCTGTTGCGCGCCCAAAGGAAGTATTGCGGCAAACAGAAACAGGCCCAGGAAAATCCAATCAGGAGTTTTCCATTTCATGTTCATGGCGAACCCCTCCGAAAGACGCCGAATCAATGTTGCTGATCTTGTGAACCTGCCTGTGGCTTGTCGGCGTCTTTCTTGCCTCCAAAGATACCAAAAATCCGCCGCAAGACGCCTTTTTTGTTCTCATCCTCCGGCGGTTGACTATCGGCGGAGGCGGGCGGCGAGGGAGGACGGACGCTTGTGGGTCCGGTCACGGCCGGGTTCGCGGAATCGGTTCCCTTGTCCTTGTCTCCGCCAAAAACATGCGATAGCCAGGAACCCGGAGGAGAATCGTTGGCCATGTGCCCGCCATGCAAAGGGCAAAACTCGGTGGGTTCCGTGCCGTGGATGTAGACTTCCTCGCGCGTGACCGGACATTCCGGTGTCGCGAGCGCCAAAGACTCCGGGTCAATCGTGACTTTCGTGACCCCTTCCGGCATATCGAACGGTTTCACATCGCGATACGCGGGCAACGTCACCGCGCGCTTCATGAAATCCGCCCAGATCGGCGCCGGAGCATTCGCGCCGGAAAGGCCGAGGTCGCGGTTGTCGTCAAATCCCACCCACACGATGGCCAGCAGATTCGAGGTGTAGCCGGCAAACCATCCGTCGCGTGAAGTGCCGGTTTTCCCCGCCGCGGGCGCGGTGAATCCGCGCGCGCGAACGGTTGCGCCGGTGCCATGGTCGATGACGTCTTCGAGCATGCTGGTCACGAGATAAGCAACGCGTGGATCGAGCGCCCTCCTCGACCGGATCGAGTTTTGTTCCAGCGATTCTCCATCGGCGTTCACCACGTTGCGGATGAACATCGGCTCGGTGCGCACGCCTTCATTGGCCAGAATCGTGTACCCCGTGGCAACTTCGAGCGGCGTCATTTCATACGCCCCGAGCGCCACCGATGGCGTCGGCTGAATCGATGGATCGAGCCCGAATTGATGCGCCATGTCCGTGACGCGCGTGTAGCCCACCAGCTCGGCAACTTTCACGGTCGCGACATTCAGCGAAAACGTCAGCGCTTCCCGGAGCGTGACCTGGCCGTGGAATTTTTCGCCGTAGTTGTTGGGCGTATATTCCTTGCCGTCAAAATCGAAAGTGGTCGGCTCGTCCATCACCGTCGTCGCGGGAGTCACGATGGGCTTCACCCCGTCGACCGCGCCTTCAAAAGCCGCAGCATACACGAACGGTTTGAACGCGGAGCCGGGCTGTCGCCGCGCGAGAATGTGGTTGAGCTGGCTTTCGCCGTAATCGCGCCCGCCGATCAGCGCCTTGATTTCGCCGGAGTGCGGGTCCAGAACCACCATCGCGATCTGAGCCTGCGGCGCCGGCTGCCCTTCTTTTTTCCACCGCGCGTAACGTTTCGCAAGCTGGGTGTCGATGCTCTTTGCTCCCAGATCCACTGCGTCACTGGCGACGCGTTGCAGCTCCGGATCGAGCGTCGTATAAACACGGAAACTCTGCGAGAGAAGATCCGATTCGGAAAACTGGTCGAGCAGGTGGTCTTTCACCATGTCCACGAAATACGGCGCCGTGCTGCCTTCGAGCCCGCCGGCCACGATTTGCAACGGGGTTTTCTTGGCGCCGAGCGCCTGCACGGGCGTAATCGCCCCATTCTCGGTCATCGCCAGAAGTGCGCGGTCCCGCGCCTCGATCGCGCGGTCGGGCCGCCGTTCGGAGGTCGAGTAGCGATTCGGCGCGTGGATAATCCCGGCGAGAAACGCGGCTTCCGGCAGCGTCACTTCGCGGAGATCCTTGTTGAAGTACGCGAGAGAAGCCTCGCCAAATCCATGAATCGCGAAGCTGCCCCTGTTCCCGAGATAAATTTCATTGGCGTAGAGCTCGAAAATCTGCTGTTTGTTGAAGCGGTGCTCGAGTTCGAGGGCCACGACCGTTTCGGCAACCTTGCGCCGAAAGGTCCGATCCGTGCTGAAAAAGAAACTGCGCGCCACTTGCATGGAGATCGTGCTGCCGCCTTGAACGCGCGCCCCGTGCCGCAAGTCGGCCCAGGCCGCTCCCAGAATCCGGATGGGATCGAATCCCGGATGCTCGAAAAAGCGCCGGTCTTCCACGGAAAGCACGGCATCGCGCAAAATCTTCGGAATATCGTTGTAGCTGATGGCGCGGCGCTTCTCGCGGGAACTGTCAAACAAGGCCGTCAAAAGTTCCGGCTCAACCTGGGCGGAATCAACAGCGGCTCCAGTATCCATGGAGCGGATCTTCTGGATTTGAGCGCCGTTGAAATCCACGACCAGCCGGTTTTTTGTTCCAAAATACGATTCGCTGGACGGGCGGATTTCGATTTCGTTGCCATGCAGAATGTAGCGGCCCGGCGTCCCTGAAATGTCCAGTTCGCTGTAACCCGCGCGTTGCAGGTGATTGGCCATATCCGCCAAGCTAAGCGATTCGCCCGTATAGATCAGCTGAGGCGCGGCATAAATCTTGGCTGTCGTTTGCTGAATGTGCCCGGAAAGACGCAGATCGATCATCCGGCCAAAGGAAATCCAGTAATACGTCCCAATGCCGGCTACGCCAAGGAGAAGAAAAATGAAAGTCCCAAGAAGGACCAACCCAAACCGGGATCCCCAGAAACCCCGGCCAATTCGAATACGCAAGGTAATTCTCCGTTCCGCCGCGAAAAACCCTATGTGGCCCGCAGTACCCTGTTTATTTAGATGCGCCTTCGGGCCGCACCGGAATAAGTTTACACGCCACAGCGATCGATTTCGAATTCGCCAAACGAGTGGGGAATCATCGCCGGCAGGGGTCGCGCCTCGGTGACTACTGGCTGGGGCTCAGCACGAGCGAGAACCCCACTCTTCCTTGCTCGCTAAAACAGTGAGAGGTTGGTTGCATCCGGGTGGAAGTTCAGCGTCCACTGATAAACTTTCAGGTCCACGGTAACGGAATAATCGACGTTGATGTGGACGTTTCCCGCGCTCCCTTCCACCTTTACGTCTGCGGCTTGCACCGGCAAATCCTCTTTCTGCGCCTCTTCCAATACAGCCTGCTTGACCTGTTCATTATTCTTGCGATTGACGCTGGCATACCGCGCGATGTTCTGAAGGCTGTCTTGAAATTCGTATTCATTAATCAGAACCGGTATCACCATCACGGCTGTATAAACAAACGCCACCAAAATGATTGTCCATATGATTGCCTTGAGGTTTCCCGCGCCCTTCTCACGGCTTCGTTTCTCCTCAGCGCCGCCGCCGGGAACCGCGCGAGAAAAGAGACGCCTGCCTCCCGACCGGAACGCACCCGTTCCATGCGAACTCGGGCATGGGAAAAGTTCCATATCTTAAAATGCTAGCATCGGACCGGAGGGGTGTCGAGAGTGAGTCCGCGCCCGGTTTCGGCACAGTCACTTTCCGCAACAGATTGATAATAAATAAGTTGCTTGTTAAATCGTAGCCGGCGAATGCCCTAGTAAGCCTTCCCGAAGATGGCGAGTTCGTTTGCCGGTTTTCCGCAGTGGATGCAGACCCCTGCTACACCGGGCTGCTCCATGGGGATACATCGCAGAGTGGCCTTGGTCTTTTCCTTAATTTGCTCTTCGCACTTGGCGTCGCCGCACCAGTAGGAACGCGCAAATCCCTGCTCGACTACCACACGGAACTCTTCGAGATTCTTCGGCTCAAAGGTATGCATGTTGCGGAATGCCAGCGCGCGCTCGAAGAGCGCCTTCTGAATCGCGCCGAGTTGCTGCTCGACCGATTCCGCAATCCCCTCCTGGGATACGAAGCTCTTCCCTTCCTTGCCCGGCCGATCGCGGCGCGCCAGCACCACGCTGCCTTTGGCCACATCCTTCGGCCCGATTTCCATGCGCAGCGACACGCCGCGCATTTCCCAGTCATTGAACTTGAAGCCGGGGCTTTGCCCCTCGCGCTCATCCACTTTCACGCGGATGCTTGCCTTCACCAGTTGGTCGCGGATTTTTTTTGCGGCCTCGAACACCAGCGCCTTCTCTTCATCTGACTTGAAGATGGGCACAATCACCACTTGATAGGGCGCGAGCCTCGGCGGCAGAATCAGGCCTTGATCGTCGCCATGCACCATGATGATGGCGCCGATGAACCGCGTGGAAAGCCCCCACGAGGTCGTCCAACAATACTGAAGCGCGCCGGCCTGGTCGAGGTAGCGGATCTCGAAGGCTTTCGCGAAATTCTGCCCCAGGTTGTGGGAAGTGCCGGCCTGCAAAGCCTTGCCGTCGCCCATCATCGCTTCGATCGAATAGGTGGCGTCGGCGCCGGCAAACCGCTCGGACTGCGATTTTCTGCCCGGAATGACAGGGATGGCCGCTTCGTTCACCGCAAAGTCGGTGTAAATATCGAGCATCTGGCGTGTTTCGGCTTCGGCTTCCTCGAGGGTCGCGTGCGCCGTGTGCCCTTCCTGCCAGAAAAACTCGAGCGTGCGCAGAAATAATTTCGTGCGAAGTTCCCACCGCACCACGCTGTTCCACTGATTGATCAAGACGGGCAAATCGCGGTACGACTGAATCCATTTCGCGTAGGCATGCCCGATGATCGTCTCCGAAGTCGGCCGAATCACCAGCGGCTCTTCCAGCTTTTCTCCCCCGCCGTGCGTGACGACGGCCAGCTCCGGCGAAAACCCCGCGACGTGTGACTGTTCCTTGCTGATGAAGCTCTGCGGAATGAGCAGAGGAAAGGCGGCGTTTACATGCCCAGTGGCCTTGAATCGCCGGTCCAGCTGCGCCGTAATGTTTTCCCACAGCGCCCACCCGTACGGCCGCACAATCATGCACCCGCGCACCGGAGCGTAATCCGCAAGCTCCGCCCGCAACACCAGCTGGTTATACCATTCCGAAAAATCTTCCGAGCGCGAAGGAAGCTTCAAATCCGCCATGTGCACCAATCCTTGACGAATGCTTTCATATTTTCAAGCGAATCCCCGCCGCTACACGGGCTGGCCACAGCGTATTGCAAATTTGCGAGAATCAAGAAAAAGAAGCGTAGCCGAGGGTGCCAGAGGTGTCAACCGACT
>Ga0116217_10005686_pt1 | contig 10913 bp, 9 predicted proteins | sample Sb_taG_6_FD_89697 | JGI IMG/M metagenome (GOLD analysis project Ga0116217, IMG submission 89697) | Peat soil microbial communities from Weissenstadt, Germany - Sb_50d_4_PS metaG | ecosystem: Environmental > Terrestrial > Soil > Wetlands > Peat | place: Germany: Weissenstadt | collected 2010-09-21 | reverse complement strand
TCGAGCGACCGCGCCGGTACGCCTCGACGCGAGACTCCGCCGGCGGCTCTTGCTTGGGGACGTCGATCACGCTCATCACAGCGCTCCGAGGATGTGGAGGGCCGCGAAGATCACCGCGACCGTCCCGATCGCGGTACCGGCCCAGAACATCGCTCGCTCGCGGGTGACCGCGATGCCGCTGCCGACGAACGCCACGCGAATGCCGTTGAGTCCGTGGAACAGGACCGCGGCGATCAGGACGACCTCGAGGGCAAGGAAGCTCTTGGCGGTCACCACGCTGAGGAAACTGCTCCAGGCCGAGTGGCCGATCAGGAGCATCGACAGCACCCCGAGGTGCATGTAAAGATAGAAGACGATCACGAGGCCGGTGATGCGGTGCAGGGCCAGGGCACGTCCTCCGTGGCCCCGCCCACGGGGGTCGAGCCAGCCGCTCTCGGACGGACCGGGGCCCTTGTGGTGGATCGGCCCCGGCTGGTTGCGTTCAGCCGTGCCCGGAAGCTCATTGGTCGCGCTCATCGCTTGCCCTCCTGGTCGTCGGGACCACCGAACATCAGCTCCCGCCGCAGCGCCATTATTCGTTCGGCCGGAATCGCGTCGGTGGGGCAGGCTCGCGTGCACTCGAAGCCGACATGGCAGCGCCACACGCCCTCCGGCCGGTTCGCCCAGGCGAGAACGTCCTCGCGCTTGACGCCGCGCGGCTCCTCGAGCAGCCGCTCGGCCGCGGCCAGCGCGGCCGGACCGACGTAGTCGTGGGAGGTTGCGGCGACCGGACAAGCCGACAGGCACAGCCCGCACTCGATGCAGTCCTCCAGGCGCATGAAGTCAGCACCGGGCGGGGCGGCGCGGTGATGATGGTGAAGTGGGTGATAGTGAAGCGGACCGGACAGCTCGAGGGTGACCTCGTGCTCGCCCTCGAGATGCACCTCGCCGTCGTGACCATCGGCCGGAGATCCGCTCGAGCGGATGATCGGGTGCTCATGGGGGAACCGCGCGAAGAAGCCGTTCATCTCGACGACCAAGTCGGTGAGGACCGGCAGGTTCGCCAGCGGCTCGACCGTGATCTGCGCTCCGTGGTCCTGGACCGAGCACAAGCAAGCGAGCGCCTCGCGCCCGTCGACCTGCATGCCGCAGGTGCCGCACGAGGCGTGCAGGCAGGAATACCGGAGCGCCAGCGAGGGATCGCGGTGGTGCTGGATCCAGAGCAGGGCATCGAGCACGGTCGTGTGCGGACCGACCGGGACCTCGAACTCGTCGAAGCGCTCGCCGCCGTCGCCGCGCTTGTAGCGGTAGACGCGGAAGCGGCGGGTGTCGTCCTGACCGGTCTGGGTTACAGCGGGGTCGCCGGGGGGGTGTTCTTCTTGGCTCACGGCTCTCTCCTCATGCTGCGAACGCTTCGGAGTAGTAAGCGGTGTGCGGAAGCAGGACCGTCTCGTGGGTCCGGCACGGCTCGTCGATGCCGAGCTTGCGGCAGACGACATCACCGCAGAGCTCGGCCATGCCTCGCAGCGTGGTGGACTTCCCACCGGTGATCGTGACGAACCCTGCGACGCCGTCTTGCTCTGAGTGATCGAAGGTCTGGAAGGTGCGGGACAGCTCGCGCCCCGTGGCCGCGCCGGCGGAGCCGACCAGCGGGCGTGCCGCCGACCAGGCGGCGCGGCGCGGCGCATGACGGAGCGCCGGGATCATCTTGGATCCCTCGGCATACATGCGCTCGACGTGGTCCTCGGGCACCGACAGCTCGTCGGGGTCCTCGACCACCCAGGAGCTCGTACCGACGACCGAGAGGCCGCGCTGAGGGACCACGATGTCGCCGTCGCCGGACTTGTGCATCCGGTTGATCACCATGTTGCAGTAGCGGCCGTGGAGCGCGAGGAGCACGCCCGGGGAGGGCGTGATCGGGACGCTGGCGCCGGCCATCGCCGCGACCCTTCCCGACCACGGGCCGGCGGCGTTGACGACGAGGTCGGCGTGGATCTCGCCCTCCTTGCCGGTCACGTGGTCGCGGACGGCTACGCCGGACACTGCAGCGTCGTGCACGAGCAGCCCGATCACCTCCATGTAGGGCCGGATGTCGGCCCCGTTGTGGCGGGCCGTGGCGAAGAACCTGAGGATCAGCCGCATCGGGTCGACGGTCGCATCAGGGACGCGCACCGCGGCCTTGAGCTCTGGGTTCAGGTTGGGCTCCAGGCGCAGCGCGTCGGCGGCGTTCAGCCGCTGGACGGGGATCCCGGCGCCGGTGCAGCCCTCGACCAGCGGTTCGAGGTACTCGAGGTCCTCGTCGCACACGGCCACGAACAGGCCGTCGTTGCACTCGAACGTGCCGGGAGCGATCCTCTTCAGGATCATGTTCTCCCGGATGCACTCGACACCCGCCTCCCGGTCGCCGACCGCGTAGCGCGCGCCGCTGTGGAGCACCCCGTGGTGGCGGCCGCTCGTCCCCGAAGTCAGCTCGCCGCGTTCGAGAAGCGTGACCCGAAGCCCACGGAGCGCCAGATCGTGGGCAAGGCCTCCGCCGGTGGCGCCTCCGCCAACGATCAGTACGTGCGCGTCATGTCGAGTGGACATCGCTGTTGGCAAACCTCACCGATGACCTGACAGGCGCGAGCCAGCTCTCTCTACGCCGACCCCAATGGCGATCAGGAAATTGACGATCGCGAACACGAGCAACCCGCAGCCGACCGCGCACAGGACGCCGATGATCACGGGACCCAAAGCAATCGCCACCATCAGCGCCGGCAGCGCAACCGCAAACGCAACGAGGATCCAAAGTGCCAGTTTCATCATGGTCACCTCCATCGAGTACCCGAGGGCAGTTCTAGGTGAAGGTAGATCGCGGAGGTGACACCGGCATCCGTGCGTTCGTGTGGTCTCGCTGCACGAGACTACGGTGCGGCGGGTCCATCAGAACGCCAGCATCCGGACGAGCCCGCGCATCCCGCTGGGGAGCCTTGCGCCCATTCCGTCTGCTCCGCAGTCGTCGGTTCGTGGACCTCGATCGCCATCCGAGCGAGCCTCGCAGTCACGTCGCGTCCCGGCATCCGCAGAAATCCGCAGCGGCGGTACACATTCCCCGCGACCGAAGTCGGGGCGCGCCCCGTCGTCGCGGTGCTCGCGGCCGGCGACGCTAACTGGTGGAGACATGCGACGACTGCAGCTTGTTCAGATCGAGGCGATCGATCCGCGTCGTTTCGAGCTGGTCATCTCGTCCGGCGAGTATCAGAATCTACGCGCGCTCATCGACCAGGGCGCGGCGCGCTCCGTGGACGGGTGATCTGGAACGTCAATTCGACCGCCAGCGGCGGGGGCGTGGCCGAACTTCTCCGCAGCCTTCTCGGATACTCACGCGGCGCTGGCGTCGACGCCCGCTGGCTCGTGCTCTCGGGAGGATCCGCGTTCTTCGACGTCACCAAGCGCATCCACAACCTCCTCCGGCTTCGACGGGGATCGACGCGGCCTGAGCGAGGCCGAGCGTGCGATCTACGAGAGAACGCTTGCCGAGACCGCCTCCGAGCTCGTGCCGCTCGTCCATCCGGAGGACATCGTGATCCTCCACGATCCGCAGACCGCGGGACTGGTCGATGCGGTGAGGAGGACGGGCGCAACGCCGACGCATACGTGTTCTGGCGCGCGCAGTTCGTCTGGGACGGACTCGACCCGGGCAAGATCGCGGTGATCCATCCGTCGATCGATCCGTTCTCGGCCAAGAACCAGGATCAGACGACCGCGCAGACCCTGGCGAGGGCCGCGTCCACGTGGCGTCGCTGCCGACGACCGACATCGGGGAGAACGCTGCGATCGTCAACGCGCTCCAGCGGCACTCCGCCGTCGTCGTCCAGAAGAGCATCGCCGAGGGGTTCGGCCTGACCGTCGCCGAAGCGATGTGGAAGGAACGGGCGGTCGTCGCCAGCGGCATCGGGGGAATCCGGGACCAGATCGTCGACGGGGAATCGGGGGTTCTGCTGTCAGACCCGCGCGACCTCGCAGCCTTCGGTAGCGCAGTCGTGGACCTGTTGGACGATCGCGAACGGGCACGACGGATGGGCGTCGCGGCAGACGCCCGCATCCGGGATGAGTTCCTGGGGCCGCGTCACCTCAGGCGCCACTTCGAATTGATCGAGCGTGTGATGTCGGCGCGGGAGCAGGAACGTGCCATGACGGTGTGGGCTCCGAGCAGCGCGGCTGCCTTGTGAACGCCGACCATCCAATTCAGTTCTCGGTCGACTACCCCGACCGTCAACTCAACCGTCTCACCTCGGCATTGAGGATCTTCACGGTGATCCCGATCGCGATCCGTCCTCGGCGCGATCCTGCTGACCGGCTGCTATCCGCGCGGCATCTTCGACGACATCGAGGGCGTGATCCGGTGGTACAACCGGGTCGTCGGGTATGCGTTCATCCTCGTGACCGACGTCTACCCGCCTTTTCGGCGCAGCCGTGAGCGTCGACCGCGGGATCGACAAGATCGCAGCGGGGTTACCTCGGGCGGAATCAGGTCTAACTACTGAGCATCTTTCCTAGTCGTTCACGGATGCTTACACATGCCGGCGACCCATACGGTGACCAGCATGAGCCATTAGACGTTAATTGCGAAGCCGCTAGCCGTGTGGCTGCGACGCCCGATATCCGAGGTGAACCTGTGGTCTCCCTAGCGAGGTTCTCAATCCGCCGTCCGAAGCTTGCGCTGGCGGCCTGGGTGGGCGTTGCCGTTGCCCTGAGCGTGATTGGCTTGGGCGTCGCCGGCACGCTGTCGCCCTCGATCACGGTCGTGCCGGGCACCCAATCCGCTCGCGCCGAGCAGCTGGCCAGCGCGCAGTTCGGTCCGACGCAGCTGGTGCCGATCCTGCTCGAGGGACCGAAGCAGCAACTCGACCGTCAGGGCCCGAAGCTCGTCGCCGCACTCTCGAGCCGACCGCAGACGCGCGTCCTGTCCGCGTGGGACGCGGGCACGGCGAGCGCGGGACTCCGCCCGAAGCCGACTGCCGCGATGATCGTCGTGTCCGTCGACCGCTCCGAGAAAAACGTGGTGCGCTATGACGAGCCGCAGATCGAGCGCCTCGTCGCGCGCGACATCTCAGCGCCGGCCCGGGCGTACGTCACCGGGCAGCCGTCGATCGACCGCGCGCTCAAGGATGCCGCGATCTCGAATCTCCGCCGCACCGAGCTGATCGCGATCGGGATCCTGTTTCTGCTTCTGGTGATCGGGTTGCGCGCCCCCGTGGCGGCGCTGCTCGTGACCGCCGTGGGCGCGATCAGCACGGCGGCGGGCTTCGGTGAGGTGGCGCTGCTCGGCCACGTGATCACGCTTGATCCCGTCGGCGTCGCCCTCGGCACGATGACGGGCCTTGCTCTCGGTGTGGGGTTCGCGCTGCTGATCCTCGACCGCTTCCACCGCGAGGAGCTTCCGCCGGGGGCGCAACCGCGTGACGCCGTGACCGCCGCTACCGCCGAACTGCGGACGACCGGCAGGGCCGTCCTGGTCGGCGGCGGCGCGCTCGTGCTCGCGCTCGCGATCGTGGCGATCATCGGACCGACCCAGCTGATGGTGTCGCTCGGGACCGGGATGCTGACCTGCGCCGCGTTCGCCACCGGCGGCGCGGTTGTGGTGATGCCGGCGGCGCTCGTGCTGCTGGGTCGGCGAATCGACGCGTACAGCTTCCCCGCGCCGGCCCCGCTGGCGCGCGCCTGGTCGGCGCTGCTCGACGGCGGCAACAGGGTGACCCGGCACGCGGTGTATGCGGGATTCGCCGCAACCGCGCTGCTGGCGGCGCTCGCGGTGCCGGCGTTCGCGCTGAACTCCGACCCTCCCGACGTGACCCAGCTTCCGTCGAACGCTCCCGCGCGGATCGCGTTCCAGGAGGTCTCGCGCGTGATGGGCCCGGGCTGGGCGACTCCGTACAACCTGATCGTCGTCGCCAACAACCGCCCGGTCACGACGCCGGCGCTGCTCGGCAGCCTTTACCACTTCCAGCTCCAGATCGCGAAGGACGCCACCGTCGAATCGGTCACTGGGCCGGGCGCGATCAACTCCACCTCCACCCAGCTGTCGACGTTCGGTCCGCAGCTGAAGCACTCGGCCGCCGTCTCCGACCAGAGCAAGAAGAGCCTGCTGCAGCTGATCCAAGGGCTCGGCCAGGCCGGCGCCGGATCGAGCCAGCTCCAAGCCGGCCTGACGGACGCCTCCAACGGGGCCACCGCGCTGCAGTCGGGGTCCGGGCAGGCGCAGTCGGGCGCTTCTCAACTCCATGCGGGGCTCGCGCAGGCGAACGCTGGATCAACGCAGCTCAAGACCGGGCTCGACCAGGCGCTCGCCGGAGCCGTCGCGCTCAAGGCCGGCGCCGGAAAGGCACTTGGCGGCTCGACCCAGCTCGAGCAGGGCATCGGTCGGGCGCATCAGGGAGCGAGCCAGAGCGTCGTCGCGCTGAACGGCTTGACAAGCCTCACCGCGAGCACCAGCTCGGCGATTTCGGGTGCGCAGGGCGGCGTGCAGAGCGCGAGCGCAGCGCTCGGTGCCGCGAACTCGGCGCTCGGCTCGATGACCACCGGCAAGAGCGACCCGCGCTATGGGTCCGCGGTGGCCTCGCTCCAGAGCGCGGCAGCGGCGCTCTCCGGTCTGACGACCCAGCTGAACGGCGCGGTCGCCGACGCCTCGCAGGCCAAGGCACTGGCGAGCGGCGTCGCCAAGCAGGCTCCCGCGCTCGTGAAGGGACTGGCGCAGCTGCAGGGCGGCGCCTCGCAGCTCGAGGCCGGAATCAAGCAGTTGCGCGACGGTAACGCCCAGCTTGCCACCGGCATGAGCCAGCTGTCGACCGGCGGCGGCCAGCTGACCAGCGGCCTCGGCCAGCTGACCGCGGGGGCGGGCGCGCTCCAGATCGGTCTTGGCCAGCTCACGAACGGCGCCGGCCAGCTCGCCTACGGACTGACGAACGGAGTCGCTCCCGCCGGACAGCTGGTCACCGGCCTGGGGACGATGCAGGCCGCGGTGACCAAGGCTCGCGGCCAGATCCCCTCGACCGCACAGCTGAAGCAGCTCGAGCAGCAATCGCCGGGCATCTTCAACTCGGGGTACTTCGTGCTCGCGGCGGTCGAGGGAGCGCAGAAGTCCGACCGCAACGCCGCGACCTTCACGATCAACCTGCTTCGCGGCGGCACCGCCGGCCAGATCATGGTCGTGTCGAAGTACAAGTCGAATGACTCTCGGACTGAGGCGCTCGGCACGCACCTCGTCGCGCTCGCGCGGGGATTCGCTCGCACAAACAACGTCCAGGCGGCGGTCGGCGGGCCGGAAGGCAGCCTCGGCGATCTCACCAGTGTGGCCAAGTCCCGCATCTGGCTGGACGTCATCGTGATCGCGCTCGCACTGACGCTCGTGCTCGGGCTTGCGCTTCGGGCCGTCCTGCTCCCCGCCGTAGCGACCGTGTTCGGCCTGCTCGTCGCCGCCGCCTCGTTCGGCGTCCTGCAGCTTCTGTTCGGCGGCTCGAGCCCGCTGCTCGGCGGTCCGGGCTACCTCGACCCGATGTCGATCATCGGGATCTTCACGGTCGCCTTCGGGGTCACGACGACGTTTTCGGCACTGCTGCTGATGCGTACCCGGGATGAGTACGTCTCGGGCGGCGAGGGCACGTCCGCGGTGCGCATCGGCCTTCGTGAGACCGGGGCCGCGGCGACCGGCGCAGGATTGGTGATGGTCGCCTCGCTGATCCCGTTCCTGACGACGAGCTTCGTGAACGTGCAGCAGTTCGGGATCGGGGTGGCCGTCGCGGTCCTGCTCGACGTGCTGATCGTACGTCCCGTTCTGCTTCCCGCCGCGGAGATCGTGCTCGGGCGCTTTGGCTGGTGGCCGACCTCCGGTCCGGCGCCGTCCGGTCCGGCGCCGACCGGTCCCGCGCCGGTGTCCGACGTGCGCCGGCGCGCATCCCGCGTACATCTCCGCCACCGCCGACCCGGCGCCGTCCATTAATAGGAGCACCCGATGAGTCCGTCCACCGCCAATCAGATGACCTCGACCGTCCCGCAAGACATCACCCCCGTATCTGCGGGTTCGCGGTCGGAGACCCTCGGCCAGATGATCCTCGACGCGGCCGCGCGTTTCGAGGGTGTCGCCCTTCAGTATCAGCGTGACGGCCAGACGGTGAGGATCTCCTACCCCGCGCTCGGTGCGATCAGCACCGAGATCGCGCAGGGCCTGATCAGCCTGGGCATCGAGTCGGGGGACCGCGTCGCGATCCTCGGCGCCACCGCCGCGGACTGGACGCTCGCCGACTGCGGATCGCTCTGTGCGGGCGCGGTCGTCACGCCGATCTACCACACGAACTCGCCGGAGGAGTGCGCATACGTGCTCGACCACTCGCAGGCGCGCCTGGTGTTCTGCGAGGACGCGGCGCAGCTGGCCAAGATCGAGCAGGTCCGGGATCGCTGCCCGATGCTCGAGCACGTCGTGACCTTCAAGCCGGCCGGAGACGCGATCACGCTCGACGAGCTCCGCCACCGGGGCGGCGACATCCCGCCTGAGCGGGTCTACGAGCGAGTCGCGTCGACCCAGTCCGGCGACATCGCGACGCTGGTCTACACCTCCGGCACGACGGGGCCGCCCAAGGGCTGCATGCTCAGCCACGAGAATTTCATCGCCACGGTGCGCATGTACGAGCAGCGGCTTGGGCTCGACCGGACGCACTCGATGTATCAGTTCCTCCCGCTCGCGCACGTGCTCGCGCGCGTCGCCCAGGCCGTGGCTCTGAGCGTGGGCGCCCGCCTCATCTACTGGGGCGGCGACACCACCAAGATCGTCGACGAGCTCGTCGACTCGGGTCCCACGCACGTGCCGGCCGTGCCGCGTATCTACGAGAAGATGCAGGGCGCCGTCACCGGCGAGATCTCGCGCAAGCCGGCTCTGCAGCGCGGGCTGTTCGAATGGGCCATGCGGTGCGGCGCCCGCGCCCGGATAGCCCTGCGTGAGCGCCGGCAGCCCGACCTGCTCACCGATGTCCAATACCGGCTCGCGGACCGGCTGGTGCTCGCGAAGGTCCGGCGGCTGTTCGGTCCACAGCTTCAGGTCGCGCTGGTCGGCGCCGCGCCGATCGCGCCCGAGCTGCTCGAGTTCTTCGACGCCTGCGGCGTGCTTGTGCTCGAGGGCTATGGGCTGACCGAGACCTGCGCGGCGACGGCGCTCAACACCGTCGACGCGCTGCGCTTCGGCACGGTGGGGAAGCCGCTTCCGGGCGCGCAAGTCGCGATCGCGGACGACGGGGAGATCCTGATCCGCGGCCCCCACGTGTTCAAGGGCTACTACCGCGATCCCGATGCCACCGATCAGGTGCTGACCGCCGACGGATGGCTCCGCTCGGGCGACCTGGGCGCGCTGAGCCCCGATGGATTCCTATCGATCACGGGGCGCAAGAAGGATCTGATCATCACCTCGAGCGGCAAGAACATCGCCCCGGTCAACATCGAAAGTGAGCTCCGCGAGAGCCGTTTCATCACCGAGGCGGTGGTCTACGGGGATACCCGCCCGTACCTCGTCGCGATGCTGACCCTCGACCGCGACGAGTCGGTGAAGCTGGCGGAGCGGGTCGGAATCGCCACCGACCCGGTCACGGTCGCCGCCGATCCACGCGTCCATGCGGAGGTTCAGAAGGAGGTCGACCGCGTCAACCGGAAGTTCGCGCGGATCGAGCAGATCAAGCGCTTCGCGATCCTCGGCCACGATCTCACCCAGGCCGACGGCGAGCTCACGCCGACCATGAAGGTCAAGCGGGCGATCGTCTACGACAAGTACGGCGACGTCTTCGCGGGGCTCTACGAACAACCACACACCTCAGACAAGGAGTAAGTCAGCCATGCGTAGATTGATTGCCATCGCCGTGGCGGCGGTTCTGTCGCTCGTGCTCGCGGGCGTTGCCGTCGCGGACTTCAGCCAGGCGAGCAACATCGTCCTGACCGCCACGCACGCGGGGAAGTCGACCGGGATCAAGGCCGACATCCACTCGACCACGTCGCCGGGCGAGGCGCCGAAGGCCGCCAAGCTGCTTGTGATCACGTTCCCCGCCGGGACTAAGTTCGCCCTCTCCAACGTCAAGCCGTGCAAGCTGTCCGACGGCCAGCTCACCGCCGGCAAGTCGTGCGCCGCCAAGAGCTTGATCGGCACCGGCTCGGCCACCGCCAGCGCGTTCCCGCTCCCGCAGCCGATCCTCGCCGGCGTGAAGGCCTACGCGGCCGGGCCGAACAAGATGGTCATGGTGGTGAAGGCGACCTCCCCGATCCCGCAGACGCTCGTGATCCGTGAGACGACGTCCGGACCGAAGCTCACGATCCCCGTGCCCTCGCCGACGGTGGCCGGGTTCCAGGTTGTGCTCGTGTCCTTGAAGCTGAACGTCCCGTCGCGCGGGAGCGGCAAGACGGCGCTGATCACCGCGGGCAAATGCACCGCCCACAGCTTCACGGTCAAGTCGCACTTCGTTTACACCGACGGCAGCCAGGCGGACCTGCAGAGCTCATCGCCATGCAGTTGAGATCGTCGAGCGACTCCGTGCTTTCCCGTACCCGATCAGCAGGTTTCTCACGACGTCGCTGGTCGGGTGCGGCGATAGCTTCGCGTCCATGACGTCGCACCTGCACCTTGCCGCGTCAGACGGCGACCTGGACCGAGAGCGACTCCCGATCACGGTCGTGCTGGCCGACGACCACGCGATGTTCAGACGGACGCTGCGCCGCCTGCTCGACGTCGAGCAGAGCGTGAGCGTGGTCGACGAGGCATCGGATCTGCCGTCGGCGATCGAGCACGTCCACCGCCGTCGGCCTCGCGTGCTCGTACTTGACCTGAACATGCCGAACGGATCGACGATCGAGGCGGTCCGGCAGCTCCGGACCGAGCTGCCTTGGACCGAGATCGTCGTGTTGACGACTGAGGAGAGCGCCCT
>Ga0116217_10005684_pt1 | contig 10919 bp, 9 predicted proteins | sample Sb_taG_6_FD_89697 | JGI IMG/M metagenome (GOLD analysis project Ga0116217, IMG submission 89697) | Peat soil microbial communities from Weissenstadt, Germany - Sb_50d_4_PS metaG | ecosystem: Environmental > Terrestrial > Soil > Wetlands > Peat | place: Germany: Weissenstadt | collected 2010-09-21 | reverse complement strand
GGTATCGTGGCTTGCGAGCCGGTCCTGGTCGAGGGCAAAGCGATCCAAATCCATCCGCTCGTATGTGCGGCGTTCAACGCCGACTTCGACGGCGACCAGATGGCGGTGCACATTCCGCTTTCGCCCGAGGCGCAGGTGGAAGCCAGCGTTCTGATGCTGTCTTCGCACAACATCCTGTCGCCGGCGTCAGGCCAGCCCATCACCGTGCCCACACAGGACATGGTGCTCGGTCTCTACTATCTGACGAAAGCGAAACCGGGAGCGAAGGGCGAGGGCCGTTCTTTCGCGAATATTGACGAAGTCGTGATTGCGCTCGAAATGGGCGAGGTGGAAACGCTGACCCCGATTCGCCTGCGCTATACGGGCGAGGTCATCGACCTGACCCAGGCCTACGACGATCAGGACGTGAACCATACGGAGCCCGTGCACATCAGGCGCGAGTTCCTGAATACCACGGTCGGACGCGCCATTTTGAACGACCATCTGCCCAAGGCCGTGCCCGGGGTGAACGTGAGCATGCCGTACATCAACGGACTGCTCAAGAAGAAGGGCATCGGCCAGCTGGTCAATTACTGCTATCTGCGGTTTGGCCTGGAAGTCACCGTCAAGATGCTCGACGAGATCAAGTCGCTCGGCTTCAAGTACGCTACGCGCGCTGGCCTCTCGATCGGCATTGATGACATGGTCATCCCCGACAACAAAAAGACGCTGGTGAAAGACGCCGACAAACAGGTAATCGCGGTTCAGCAGCAATACCTCGACGGCGCTATCACCAACGGCGAACGCTACAACAAGGTCATCGAAATCTGGTCGGCCATCACGGAAAAGGTTGCCGATGAAATGTTTGGCCAGATGCAGAGACGGGATAAAGAAGGCCAGCTCAATCCGATTTACGTTATGGCCGATTCCGGCGCTCGCGGATCGAAACAGCAGATTCGTCAGCTCTCCGGAATGCGCGGACTGATGGCCAAGCCGACAGGCGAAATTATCGAGACGCCGATCACGGCGAATTTCCGTGAAGGTTTGACGGTGCTCGAGTACTTCATTTCGACGCACGGTGCCCGCAAGGGATTGGCCGATACGGCTCTGAAGACGGCCGACTCGGGTTACCTGACGCGCCGTCTCGTTGACGTGGCGCAAGACGTGATCATCAGCGAATACGACTGCGGCACCGTGGACGGAATCTTCGTCTCCGGCATCGTCGAAGCCGGCGAAATCATCGAACCGCTGCGCGACCGTATCGTCGGCCGCGTGTCGCTCGAGAAGATCAAGGATTACGAAGGCCAGGTCGTGGTCGACGTGAACCATGAGATCACCGAAGATCTGGCGGGTGCGATTCAGGCGGCCGGAATCGAGCGAGTGAAGATTCGCTCGGTGCTCACCTGTGAGTCGAAGCGCGGCGTTTGCGTCAAGTGCTACGGCCGCAATCTGGCTTCCGGACGCCTGGTCGAACTGGGCGAGGCTACCGGCGTGATCGCGGCGCAGTCCATTGGCGAACCTGGAACGCAGCTCACCATGCGTACCTTCCACATCGGAGGCACGGCGTCACGAGTTTCGGAACAGTCGCGCCTCGATGCCAAGAGCAACGGCATCGTGCGCTTCGTCAATTTGCAGACGGTGAAGTCGAAGACCGGCGATCTGGTGGTCATGAATCGTCAGGGCTCGATCGCAATCGTGGATGAAAAAGGCCGCGAGCGCGAGCGCTATGCAGTCGTCTACGGCGCCAAGGTGAAGGTCACGGAAGGTGGTCCGGTTGCGCTCGGCGAGGCTCTGGTCGAGTGGGATCCGTATACCTTCGCGATCCTCACTGAAATTGGCGGCACAGCGCAGTTCAAGGACTTGCAGGAAGGCATTACGCTGAACGAGGAAGTGGATGAAGTCACCGGCCTGTCGCGCCACGTGGTGACGGATTCGCCCGACGAGAAGCGCCAGCCGGCGATTGTAATCAAGGGCAAGGCGAGCAAGCGGTACCTGATGCCTTCGCACGCTCACCTCATGGTGCAGGACGGAGACACGGTGTATCCGGGCGACGTGCTGGCCAAGATCCCGCGCGAGACAACCAAGACCAAGGACATCACGGGTGGTCTGCCGCGCGTGGTGGAATTGTTCGAGGCTCGCAAGCCGCGCGAAACCGCCGTCATCAGCGAAATCGATGGCGTGGTGCGCTTCGGCGAGGTCGCCAAGGGACAGCGCAAACTCTACGTGGCCGCCGACAACGGCACGGAAAAAGAATATTCCGTTCCCCGCGGCGTTCACATCAACGTGCAGGAAGGCGAGCGCGTCCGGGCGGGTGAACCGCTGATGGACGGGCCGCTCAACCCGCACGACATTTTGGCCGTGCTCGGCGAGAAAGAGCTGCAGTCTTACCTGGTGAATGAAATCCAGGAAGTCTACCGCTTGCAGGGCGTGAATATCTCGGACAAGCACATCGAAGTGATCGTCCGCCAGATGATGCGCTGGGTGAAGGTTGAAGACGTAGGCGACACCCAGTTCCTCCTCGAACAGCAAGTGGATAAGTTCCGCTTCCACGAGGAGAACGAGCGTGCGATCGCCAATGGTGGCAAACCAGCCACCGGGCGTCCGTTGCTGCTCGGTATCACCAAGGCGTCGCTCTCCACCGATTCGTTTATCTCCGCGGCCTCGTTTCAGGAGACGACGCGCGTGCTGACCGAAGCTTCCATCCAGGGGGCGGTCGATCATCTGCGCGGCTTGAAGGAGAACGTGATCGTGGGCCGCTTGATTCCCGCCGGAACTGGTATGGAATATTACCGGAACGTGCGTCTCTCTCCGGAAATGGAAGAGGCTGCCAGCAAGGTGCAGGAAGAAGTCTCGCAAGCCTACGAAGATGCCGAGCGCGCGCTCGAACTCATGCGGCACGAAGGCGAGACCGAAGAACTCGCTGCGGAGTAGCAAGGCACGAATACAAGACAGGGGCGACGCGAGTCGCCCCTCGTTTTTCTTGAATAGTGTTTCTTGAAGCCAATGTCTTTAGCACTGGAACCACAGCGCCTGACCGGGCAACCTCAGGATCCAAATCCCAAGCCCGAGCCGACTCCTGGCGGACTGATATTGGCGCCGGCACTGGGGCGCTTCTGGCGATTGTTCCGCTTGTCGATCTGGCGCGCCTTCGAGCACGACGCGTTTGGCACCGCCAAGGCCTCGGCCTATTCGTCCATCTTCACTTTCTTCCCGTTCTTACTGGTCCTCGGCGCGGTTCTTGCTACCCTGAATCGTGGCCAGGTCTACGCTCGTGAAATCTCCTACGCTCTGGGCACCATCTTGCCTGCGGGCAGCTCGGCCGCACTTGCCTACCTGAGAAGCACAACGGACCGGCCGGTGAGCCTGCTCATCACCACTTCGTTGTTTACGGTCTGGAGCGCTTCCGGCGTGATCATCTCCTGGATGGATGGCTTTCGCCGCGCCTACCAGCTTCCCAAGACCTGGGGGTTAGTCCAGGAGCGCGTGATTGCGATTTCGCTGGTTTTGATGGCGGGCATACCGATGACCTTCTCCACCATTCTGGTTGCCTTCGGAAGCCGTATTGAAACGCGGATTCTGTTTCACATCGGACATGAATTCGGACCTCTGATTCTGTTGTTGTGGGGCTTGATCCGGTGGCTCATTGCCATCATGACCAGCATTGCCGTGATCCAGCTTATCTATCACAACGCGGTGCCGCGCACGCAACCCTGGCACAGCGTTTTGCCAGGCGCGGTTCTGGCCACCGCCATGTGGCTGATCTCCACTGCGTTGTTTGGATGGTATTTGCAGCACTATGTCGACTACATCGTGATCTATGGTTCGCTCGGCGTGGGCATTGCGCTGCTGCTCTGGATGTACATCATCTCGCTGGTCGTGCTGATTGGCGCCGAATTCAATGCCATGCTTTTCCCGCGCTGTCTCACGAAGGTTCCAGCTCCACGAGTAGACGCCGAAGCTCGCTGACTATTGAAGTGTGGAGGCGGGGCTCTGCCCCGTCCCCACCTGAGCACTTCTTGACTAGAAAATCGACCGAGTCGTCCGCAGAGAGGATTCGCAGCTTGAAAGAACGCAAACCGGATCTAGTTGAAGGAAATCTGCCGGCTTCCGGGCCTGTGCCCGAAGAGGCGGCCGAGCGCATGCGCCGCGCAAAGATTATTTGCACGATTGGCCCCGCTTGTGATTCCGAGGAAATGATTCGCGACCTGATGCGCCTGGGCATGGACGTTGCGCGTCTGAATTTCTCCCACGGAACACATGCGGAACACGCCCGGCGGATCAAGCGACTGCGCCGTGCCGCGCATCGCTTGAAGCGGACCATCTGTATTCTTCAGGACCTTCAAGGTCCGAAGATTCGTACCGGAAGCCTCAAGGACGGCAAGCCCGTGCTTCTGAAGTCCGGGTTCGTGCTGACCATCACGCCGCGCAAGGTGGCCGGAACCGCCGAATTGATTGCCACCGATTTTGCCGGTCTGGCGCACGAAGTCGAGCCCGGCGCACGAGTGCTTTTATCCGACGGCCGCATTGAACTCAAAGTGCGTTCGATTCGCGGCGAGGATGTGGAATGCGAAGTCCTTAACGGATGCATGATCGGTGAGCATCAGGGAATCAACCTGCCAGGTACGGCGGTGAGGATTCCCGTGCTGACCGACAAAGACAAGCGGGACCTCGAGTTCGGTTTGAAGCAGGGAGTGGATGTGGTGGCGCTGTCGTTCGTTCGTTCCGCCGATGACATCCGTACGGCGAAGAGCCTGATGCGCGAGTTCGGCAAGTCCGTGCCCATTATCGCCAAGCTGGAAAAGCCGCAGGCCATCGAGCGTCTGGAAGAGATTCTGGAAATAGCCAATGGAGTCATGATTGCGCGTGGCGATCTGGGCGTGGAACTGCCGCCCGAGCGGGTGCCGATCATCCAGAAACTAGTGATTCAGCGGGCGGGCGTGTGGCGCAGGCCGGTCATTACAGCAACCCAGATGCTCGAGTCCATGACCGAGAGCCCGCGACCCACGCGGGCGGAGGCGAGCGACGTGGCGAACGCGATTTTTGACGGCACGGACGTAGTGATGCTCTCGGGAGAGACCGCCAGCGGCCGCTATCCGCGCGAGACCGTGGCCATGATGGCCCGCATCATTCTGGAGGCGGAGGCTAGCATCGCGCAACTGCCGCCGGCGCCGCGCCGGCGCCGCGAAGATCATCGCTATTCGGTCGCCGAAACCATCTGCGAATCCATCGCACACGCGGCCGAAGATCTACCCATGCGGGCGATCGCCGTGTTCACGGAAAGCGGAAACACGGCGCGTATGGTTTCGAAGCATCGTCCGAAAGTTTGTATCTATGCTTTCAGTCGTAAGCCGGAAGTCTGCAATCGCATGAATGCGCTTTGGGGCGTGCATCCGGTTCACAAGAAAGAGTGGGAGTCGGCGGAGGCGATGGTCAGGACTGCCGAAAAGGAACTGTTGCCGAGAGGACTTCTTCACCCCGGGGACGTGCTGGGATTGGTAGCTGGAACACGGCTTACTTCGGGCGCTACGAACTTTATGCGGCTGCACACCGTGGGGGAGAGCGAAAGAGCGCCCAAGAAGAGGCGACGGAAGAAATAGCGGGTCTGGAATGGAATCGACAATCTCGTTTTCCGATGGCTCACTGAACCCAGCCGTCCGCGGCTTCCTGCATTCTCCCGCGACTCCCAATGGCGACGCCCTGGTCCTGACGCACGGCGCAGGCTCGAATTGCTCTGCTCCCTTGCTGGTGGCGCTCAGCGAAGCTTTTGCCGGACATGGCTTCCTGGTTCTGCGCTGCGATCTGCCCTTCCGTCAGGAGCGGCGAACCGGTCCTCCGTTTCCGGGCAATGCGGAACGCGATCGTGTGGGACTGCGCAATGCGATTGCCGTTTTGCGTAAGATGGTCGCGGGGCGAATCTTTCTTGGCGGCCACTCCTACGGTGGACGCCAGGCGACGATGCTCTGCGCCGCTGAGCCTGACTCGTTTGAACCAGAGTTAGTAACCGGACTGCTTCTGCTTTCGTATCCCTTGCATCCGCCGCGCAAGCCAGAACAGCTTCGCATTCAACATCTGCCAAACCTGCGCACGCCGAGCTTGTTCGTGCATGGCACGCGCGATCCCTTCGGAAGCGTGGAAGAGATGACGTCGGTCCTGCGGCTGATTCCCGCCAAAACCGAATTAATGAGAGTGGAAGGTGCGGGTCATGATTTGGGCTTTAAAGGGAAGGCACAGGTGAAGGAACTCCCGGCAAGCATCGTTGCGAAATTTGACGAGGTGTTCGGCTAGACCGCGTGCGGGCGTACGCCGTGCTTGGACGGGGCCCTTCGGCTCCGCTCAGGGCATGCTCCGCCCCGTCGCCACACAAGCAAAGGCGTCCTAATTCACCCAGCCTGATTTCGATCCGCCGTTTGGTTTGTCATTGTCGTCGGGAGGGATGTAGTTTCCGTGCTCGTCGAAAGTGACTTTGCGGTCGTGATCTTTCATATAGACTTCAAATTTTCTCGCGGCGCGCCGTCGCTTCCAGCGGTAGTAGGAATTGCGCACGCCGAAATAATGCTCGGACGCCACATAGCTCACGCCGCGAGAGGGCATGAACTTCACCCACAGGAAGCCGCAGAGCAATCCGCCGAGATGAGCAAAAACGGCGACTCCGTTTGCTGGCTCAAAAACCGCGATGATCGCAACCACAACCCAGATGCCGACCAGGTACTTGGCCTTGATTCTGAAGGGCAGCGGAAACAGAAACATTTCCTGATTCGCGTAAATAATACCAAAGGCCATCAGCAGTCCAAAGATTCCGCCCGACGCGCCCACGGTTGGGGTTCTCGGATCCGCCCCCAGAAAATGGGTATAGGAGACAGCAGTCACTACCAGAGCAGCGCCCACCACGCAGAACGTGTAGCACTCGATGAATCGCCGCGACCCCCAGTCGCTTTCGAGGTACGCGCCAATAAACCAGAGCGTGAGCATGTTGAAGAAAATGTGGCTGAGGCCGTCGTGCGCCAGGGAATAGGTGACCAACTGCCAAATCTGGCCGTGCAGCACATCGACAGGCACCAACGCAAACCAGTCTTCAGTGCGGCGAAACGCGATGTGGAATATCCGATCGAGGACAAGTTGGGCAAGAAAAATTCCCGTGCAAGTCAGGATGATGCGCTTCACCCATCCGGCAAAGGGAGGGAAGCTGAACGAGATGGTTTGTCCGCGACTCACTATTCTTTATTCCTATCTTTCCGGCTCGGGCACAACCGGCAGACTGCGATGACCTGCCGCATTGACCGCGCGCACAGCGAATATCACATTATCCTTCGAAACCTTCAGGGTTGCACGCGCACCGCTACTGATTGGCTGGACGTACTCCCAATCGGCCGCGCTGGTCGAGCGCCAGACCACTTCGTAGGCGATCGAGCCGAACGAGGGATCCCAGGTTAAAGTAGTGTCGTTATCGAGGCTCTTGGTCTGCATCTTTACGTTTGCCGGCGGGGCGGGAGCGGATGCCAGCGAGGCCAGGGTCGCCGCGTTCAGCCGCGCTACATGCGCCACATAGTCGAAGTCAACGAACTTCGGCAGGTCTCCATATTCGATGCCGCTGGCGTCATCCTTGCGAACATTCTGATGTTGATGGTTGAAGTCTTCGCGGAATTCGGTGAAGCGCACGGCGGCGAAGCCCTGCTGATTGAACGCGTAGTGGTCGCCTCCGCGCAGGAAGCGGTCGAGGCGGAAGATCAGAAGCGGCTTGAGTCCGGCATCGTACGAGCGGCCGACGTCGGCGATGTAGCGGGCAAGCTCGCGTGAAGGCGAGTCGCTCTCTCCGCCCAGCATTCGGACGCGCTTGATTTCAGCGTCACTGGCCGCCGCTGGCAGCCCTTCGGAAAACACGCGAACCAGGCTCGCGTCCTGCCCCGGACCGAGGTTGCCTCCGACAATGTCATTGTTCAAAACGGCTTCTATTTTCCAACCTTGCTGCTTGGCCATCTGGGCGAAGTGCTTACTGCCGTTCAAACCCTGTTCTTCCCCAGCGACCGTCAGAAAAATAATCGTCGCGGGGAACTTAAGTTTGCCAGCAGCTTTGCTCAAAACGCGGGCGCATTCCAGGCTCACCGCCGTGCCGCTGCCATCGTCATTCGCCCCGGGCGCGGGGTCCGTTCCGTTGAGAGTATCGCTGTTTCGCGAGTCATAGTGGCCGGTTACCAGTACGATGCGATCTGCTTGTTTCGGGTCAGACCCGCGCAGCACCGCATAAACATTGGTGATTTCGGTCGGCTTCGGAATGCGCTCGGCCGGCTGCTCGGTGAAGGTATCGGTCTTTACCTCAAGACAGCCGCCGCAGTCTTTGGAGTAGCGCTCAAACTCGGCCTTGATCCACTCCCGCGCCGCTCCGATTCCCTTGCCCGCTTTGATGGATTCGTCGTCTTGCGCGGAAATGGTAGACCGGTTCTGGAAGCTGACCAGCTTTTCGATCGTCTGGCGGATGGGGTCGGCCGAAATCTGCCGGATGGCTTCAGCGATATGCGCGTCGGTGTGCCGGTCTGCCGCCAGGCGCGGCGGTTCCAGCGCCACTTCCTGCGCCCGGCACAGAGTGCCGCTAGCGCCCAGCGCCAGGGCAGCCGTCAAGACGGCCACCATAGTTGCGGAGACGTGACCGAAACCGGCAGAATACGCCATTGCAGAATTTTCTTGGTAAGCCACTTGACCTTTTCCTCTCGAAGAAACTAAATATAACAGGGTATCCGGAAGGTGGAGGAGATCATGGTGTACTGTCCTGAATGCGAGACTGATCTCGACATCGACGAAGATGAGGTCGATGAAGGCGCGGTCGTCTCGTGCCCGGAGTGCGGCACGGACTTCGAGGTGGTTACGGTGAATCCCGTTGAACTCAAAGTAGTCGGCGAAGACGAGATTGAAGAAGACGAGGACGAAGAAGACGTCGTCAAAGAAGAGTCAGAGGACGAGGATTCCTGAAGAATTCCACACATGTCCGGGTGTTCCGGCGTTTGGTGGCGATGGCCGCGTCGGTCATGATCTTGTTCTCAGCGACCCTGCTTGCTCCGGTAGGCGCGCGGGGGAGCGAACCCGAGAAGCCGAAGCCTTACGCTCTAATCTTTGGGACGGTTTGGGATCCCGACGGGCACCCACTCTACGGGGTCACAGTGAAAATCCGGCGGGCCGACGAGAAAAGAACTCGCTGGGAGCTTTATTCCAACCATACCGGCGAGTTCGCCCAGCGAGTGCCCGCCGGCAAGGCCGACTATGTGGTTTGGGCGGACGTGAAGGGCTACAAGCTGCCTTCCGGCAGAAAGTTGAAGCCGGGGTCCGAAGTAGCCGTGCATATCGACGATGACGAGCGTTCTGACATCGGTCTTCATTTAGACTGGTAGGGGCCGCTGGGTTTGGGAATCGGCGGCGACGGGAAACTCATAATGAAGAAGGTGATCGTCGCGGCTTTGCTGGTCATTTTGTCGGTGTCGCTTTTCTCGACAGCGGTTCTGGCGGCTCCAGCACAATTATTTGGCCGCGATACCAAGAAAGACAAAACCCGCCTGCTCACGGGCAAGGTGCTGGACGGTGGGGACAATCCTTTGCCCAACGCGGTCGTGTACCTGACCAACACTCACACCCGCTCGGTGAAAACCTATATTGTTGGCCCGGACGGCACCTACCGTTTCCCGGCGCTTGAGCCCACCATCGATTACGAAGTGTATGCGCAGTACAACAACCGTAAGAGCGGCACCAAGACGGTCAGCCAGTTTGACGATCGTTTGCAGGTTTACATCAGTTTGAAAGTCGACACCCGGGCCGAGACCAAGTGAGCCCTTTGGCGGTCGTATCCACCCAGGCGTAACTTGTCTGTTTCCAACCGCTCCGCTACATTCGAGGCTGCTTTAACCGAAAACACTCATGTCGTTTCTTAACGCCGCCGCCTTCGTTCTGCTGCTTGCCGGGACCGCGATTTACGCGGTCATCGTGTACAACGGATTGGTGCGCCTTCAGAACGAAATCGGCCGTGCCTGGGCCAATATCGATGTCTTGCTCAAACAGCGCCATGACGAGGTTCCCAACCTGGTGGCCTGCGTCAAGGGCTATATGGACCACGAGCGGCAGACGCTGGAAGCGGTCACCGAGGCGCGCGCAGCTTCGATGAACGCGGCCAGCATTCCGCAGAAGGCGCAGGCCGACGTGCTGTTGACGAGCGCCCTGCGTTCTCTTTTTGTGGTGGCGGAGGGGTATCCGCAGCTCAAGGCCGACCAGAATTTTCTGGCGCTGCAAAATCGCATCTCCGAACTGGAGGAGCGAATCGCCGACCGTCGCGAGTTCTTCAACGACGACGTCAACACTTACAACACGCGGATCTCACAGCTTCCTGAAGTCTTCATGGCACGGCTGATGAAACTGCAGCCGCGGCAGATGTTCCGGGTGAACGAGCAGGAGCGGCAGCCGGTGGACGTGAAGCGCTCGCTGGCTCGGGGACAAGGGACTGCGTAGAGACAACCGCTATCGGCGAATTTGGGGCCTAGAAAAAATCCCATTAACTTGTCATCCCGAGCGGAGCGAGGGATCTGTAGTTCGCGGCAGACTGCGGATCCCTCGCTTCGCTCGGGATGACAAATCCTAACGGGTTGCGCAGAGCCTAGTTGCTGTCCCCGCCGGCGCGTTTCCACGAGATCAAGTCGCCGATGGTGGTGCTGGTTGAGGACGACGATGACGGGTGCTTGTAGGACTCGACTTCCTGGCGCGACGCTTCCTCACCGACTGCCTTGATGCTCAGGCCAACTTTCTTCTCTTCCTGATTCATCTTGATGATCTTGAAGTCGAACTCACTGCCCGGTTCCAGATGCATCGGCTGTCCGTTCGCATCGACCGCTTCTGAGTTGTGACACAGACCTTCGATGCCTTCGGCAATCTCGACAAATGCGCCGAAGTTTGCCACGCGCAGAACCTTG
>Ga0116217_10005682_pt1 | contig 10922 bp, 9 predicted proteins | sample Sb_taG_6_FD_89697 | JGI IMG/M metagenome (GOLD analysis project Ga0116217, IMG submission 89697) | Peat soil microbial communities from Weissenstadt, Germany - Sb_50d_4_PS metaG | ecosystem: Environmental > Terrestrial > Soil > Wetlands > Peat | place: Germany: Weissenstadt | collected 2010-09-21 | reverse complement strand
CGGCGGCAGCCGCTCGGGCCAGACGTCGACGTCGTGACGTGCGCTCAGCCGGTCGAGCGCGGGAAACGGCAGCCGGCGGGTGACGAAGCAGCGGGCCATGCCGCGCTGATTGTCGCTCGCCGGCGAGCCAAACGTCTACGCGCCCTCGGCGGCGATCGCCTCTCGGCGCGACGCCCGGAGCGAGACCTGGGGTAGCCCGAGCGCCGCGGTCAACGCGCCGACTGCCGCGAACGCGGTGGCGATCGCGAACGCGACCACGAACCCATTGGTCAGCGCGGCGTGCATCGCGACCCCGTGCCGAAGGTCGTTATCGGTGTGCGCGGTGGCGATCGCGGCGAGGATGGCGAGCCCGAGCGCGCCGCCGAACAGGCGGGATGTGTTCACGAGGCCCGAGGCAAGGCCGGCTTCACGGGGCGCGACGCCCGACACCGCCGCGATCGTCACCGGCACGAAGGCCATCCCCATCCCGACCGCCGCCAGCAGCGACGGGACCAGGATGTCGCCGAGATAGGTTCCGCCCGGCGACAGCTGGGTGAACAGGGCCAGACCCAGAGCCAGCAGGCTCATGCCGGCCACCAGCAGAGGCTTCGCTCCGACGCGCGTCACGCCCTTTGAGGCGAGCGTCGACGCGACGACGATCGAGAGCGTCATCGGCAGGAACGCGAGCCCCGCGTGCAACGGGGAGTAGCCCCGTACCTGCTGGAGGTACAGCGACAGGAAGAACCACATCGCGAATATCGCGGCCCCGAGCATGAACACCACGACGTTCGACGCGCGCAGGGTGCGCGAGGCGTAGATGCGAAGCGGCATCAACGGAGCCTGGGCGAACCGGCCCTCGATCGCGAAGAACGCCACCAGCAGCACGACGCCCGTACCCATCAGCGCCAGCGTCGGCAACGAGCCCCAGCCAGTGACATCCGTGCGGACGATCCCGAGCACCAGGATCGACAACCCGAGCGTCGCCGTGACCGCGCCCGCGAGGTCGAAGTTCCGCTCGCTCCGCTCGGAACGGCCCGCGACGATGTAGCGCTCGGCCAGGACGGCCGCGATCAGGCCGATCGGGACGTTGATGAACAGGATCCAGCGCCAGCTCAAGAGGTCGGTGAGCACGCCGCCGAGGAGCACGCCGGCGGCGCCGCCGGCGCCTCCCATCGCGCCCCAGATGCCGACCGCGCGGTTGCGGGACGGGCCCTCCTTGAATGTGGTCGTGAGGATCGATAGCGAAGCGGGGGCGACGATCGCGCCGCCGAGGCCCTGCACCCCGCGGGCGGCGATCAGCAGGAACTTGGTGTCGGCGAGTCCGCCGGCAAGCGAGGCGAGCGCGAACAGCGTCAGCCCGGAGACGAACACGCGCCGGCGCCCGATCAGGTCAGCGGCGCGGCCGCCGAGCAACAGGAAGCCGGCGAACGTCACCGTGTAAGCGTTGACGACCCACTGCAGGTCCTGCTCTGAGAAGTGCAGCGAGTTTCGGATCGACGGGAGCGCGACGTTCACCACGGAGACGTCGAGAATCACCATGAATTGCGCCAGGCAGCAGAGCAGCAGCGTCGCGCGAAGGTTTGGGCGTTCGGTTGAAATCGTTCTCATATAGGGATGACGTTCGGGGCCGGTCCGGTTCGACAGCCTGCTCACCGAATCTTCGCCCCGTACTACGATACTTATCGAACCATAGCAGATGTTTGATGATCGTCGTACTATGATGGGAGTGAACGAGATGGGCGTCGAGACAACACGGACCGAGGTTTTCGCGCCGGCCACATCGGTGGCGATGCCGGCGGATGTACCCGTCGAGTCGCTGCCTCATCCGGCCGCGGAAGAGATCGAGTTGGCGGCCGTGCTCCATGCCCTCAGCGATCCGATGCGCCTGCGGATCGTGGTCGGTCTAGCGACCGTAGATCAGCGGCCGTGCGGGAGCTTCGACCTCCCCGTGACCAAGTCGACGTGCACGCACCACTTCAAGGTGCTGCGCGAGGCGGGCGTGATCAAGCAGCGGCTCGAGGGGACGACGCGGCTGAACTCGCTGCGGCGCGAGGAGCTCGAGCAGCGCTTCCCGGGGCTGCTCGATTCGGTGCTGCGCGCCGCCGGCTGCTGAGCGGCCCGCCCCGGACGCTCGCCCGAACCCCGGTTAGCTCGACGCCTGAGCGCGATACCCCGAATAGTCCGGGGGGCGGTCGTCGGTGAACGCCCGTACGCCCTCGCGCGACTCCTCGGTGCCGTAGAACAGCCCGAGGCCGCTGAACGACAGGCCCGCGATGCCCGCGATGTGCTCGGTGTCGGCGTTGAACGACTGCTTGAGGAACCGGAGCGCGGTCGGGGACAGCGCGAGCATGTCGTTCGCCCACACGCGGACCTCGTCGCGGAGCCGATCCAGAGGCACGACCTGGTTGACCAACCCCCATCGCTCGCCGGTGGCGGCGTCGTAGCGCCGGCAGCGGAACCAGATCTCGCGGGCCCGCTTCTCGCCGACCACGCGGGCGAGATACGCGGTCCCGAAGCCGGCGTCGAACGATCCGACCCGCGGCCCGACCTGCCCGAACGTCGCGGTGTCGGCCGCGATCGTCACGTCGCACACGACGTGGAGCACGTGGCCGCCACCGATCGCGACTCCGTTGACCGCAGCGATGACGGGCTTGGGGACCTCGCGGATCAGCCGGTGCAGCCGCTCGATCTCGAACAGCCCGGACTCGCTTGGGCCGTAGTCACCCGTCTCGGCGCGCTGCTTCTGATCGCCGCCGGCGCAGAACGCCCGGTCGCCGGCGCCGGTCAGGCAGATCACGCCGACGTCGGTCGAGGACCACGCGCGCGTGAACAGATGGATCAGCTCGTCGACCGTTCTCGCCCGGAAGGCGTTCATCCGGTCGGGCCGGTCGATCGTGATCTAGGCCAGGCCGTTCTCGACCTCGTAGCGAGTGTCGGTCAAATCCATCCTTCTCTCCTTTGCTCTCAGGCCATCGTCAGCCCGCCGCTGACCGACAGCGTCTGACCGGTGATGTAGCCGGCGGCGTCCGAGGCCAGGAACGCGACTGCGGCGGCCACGTCCTCGGGCCGTCCGAGCCGTCGCATCGGCACCGCCCGGCGGAGCGCCTCCACCATCTTCGCGCTGGCCTCGCCAGCGCCCAGCATCCCCTCGAGCAGCGGCGTCTCGGTCGGCCCCGGGCACACGCTGTTCACGGTCACGCCGCGGCCCGCGACCTCGCGGGCAAGCGTCTTTCCGAATGCCACCTGCGCGGCCTTGGCGCCGGCGTACACGGCCTCCTGAGACGAGCCGACCCGGGCGGCGTCCGAGGAGATGTTCACCACGCGGCCGTACTCGCGTTCGACCATGCCCGGCACCACCCGGCGGCAGACCCGCAGGCACCCCTTGTAGTTGAGCTCGATGATCCCGTCCCAGAACTCCTCCTCGGTCTCCAGGAACAGGTGTAACTCATCCCAGCCAGCCGTGTTGACGAGGATCTCGATCGGCCCGAGCTCGCGCTCGGCAGACGTGACCGCCTCGTCGACCGAGTCGCTGTCGGTTACGTCGAGGTGAACGCCGAGCGCGGCCTCGTCGGGCGCGCCGTCGGCGATGTCGCCGGCGACCACACGATGGCCGGCAGTCGCCAGCGCGCACACGATCGCGCGGCCGATGCCTCCCGCCCCGCCGGTGACAAGGGCCACACGGGAGGCTCGTTCGGAACTCTCCATCGCCGCGAAGTATTGCGTCGGCCTCATTACGATGCCGCCCGTGGGGAAATTCGGGCCAGCCGGGTTGCCAAGCGCGCTCGTCCTGACGATCGACAATCTCGGCGAGGCGCGCGCGCTCGAGCGCGGCACGAAGCCCCCGGACGAGCCGGTCGGGGACGACCCGTCGGTGACTGTGGCGCTGCCGTGGCTGCTCGACGAGCTCGACGCCCACCACCTGTTCGCCACGTTCTTCGTCGAGGCGATCAACACCGAGCTGTATCCGGACGCGCTCAGGGAGGTCGCGACCCGCGGCCACGAGCTCGGGCTCCACGGCTGGCGCCACGAGGAGTGGACCTCGCTGTCGGCTGCCGGCGAACGCGACATCCTGACCCGCGCCGTCCGCGCGTTCGCCGCGCTCGGACTCGAGGCGCGTGGATTCCGGCCGCCGGGCGGTGAGCTGAACTCGCGGTCGCCGGCGCTCCTGCGCGAGGCCGATCTGCGCTGGTGCTCGCCGGCGGGTGGCACCGCCGGCGTTCGCCGCGGCCTGGCTTACGTCCCGTTCTCCTGGGGCTTCGTCGATGCCTACCACCTGATGGACAGCTTCGCCCCGCTGCGGACCTTGCGCGGCGACCCCGAAGCCTCTATGGACCCGCGCGTGCTGGCGGATCAGCTGGAGGACGAGCTCCAGGAGCTCGCGGTCACCGGCAGCCTCCGGACCCTGGTCTTGCACCCGTTCCTGGTGCTCGACGAGCGCTGGGCGGGCGGGGTTTCCAGGCTGTTCGCGTTCATCGCCGAGCTCGCGCGAGAGCGCCGTACATGGGTCGTCGCCGGCGGCGTGTTCGCGGATTGGCTGATGAGCACGGGCGCCGCGCTCACGTCCTAGGACGGCGGCGCTCGCGTCCTAGGAGCGATTGTGGGCTCAAGTTAGAATCGGCCGGTTGCGACCACGAGGAAGAGGAGCAGGATCATGGCTCGGGGCTTCATCCGCGGTACCCACCACCTGACGTTCTGCGTCGGCGGCGCTCAGGAGGACTACGACTTCCACGTGCGCCTGCTCGGCCTGAAGAGCGTAAAGAAGACCGTGCTGTTCGACGGTGAGATACCGGTCTACCACTTGTACTACGGCAACGGCCTCGGTGACCCGAGCACGCTGCTGACGGCGTTCCCTTACCGCCAGGCCGGGTGGATGGGCAAGCGCGGAACCAACCAGGCCAAGACGCTGAACCTGTCGGTGCCGGCGGACTCTGTCGGCTTCTGGGCGGATCGTCTGAGCGAACACGGCGTCGAGCACGAGCGCGGCGAGCGGTTCGGAACCGAGCGCCTGTACTTCCGGCACCCGTGCGGGATCGAGTACGCGATCGTCGGCGAGGGGAACCCCGACGACCGGGAGCCCTACGAGGGTCCCGGCGTGCCCGCCCAGCACGCGATCCGCGGCGCCTACGGAACGACCACGTCGGTCCGCGAGCCCGACCCGATGAGCTTCTTCGTCACGCAGGGCATGGGCGGCGAGCTGCTCTCCTCGGAGGGGCCGCATCACCAGTTCCAGATCGGCGACGAGCAGGGCTATGGCCGGATGCTCGAGCTGGTCGAGGAGCCCGACCTTCCCCAGGGAACGTGGAACTTCGGCGAGGGGACGATCCACCACCAGGCGTTCGACGTGGTCTCGGCCGAGAATCAACAGGAGGTCAAGGACTGGATCGTCGGACTCGGGTTCACGGACTTCTCGGAGCCCAAGGACCGCGGCTACTTCTTCTCGATGTACTGCCGCAGCCCCAGCGGGCTGCTGGTCGAGATCGCCCACGGCACGCCGCAGGGGTTCCTGATCGACGAGGCCGCGGACGAGCTCGGCACGCACATGTGCATCCCGCCGCACTGGGAGAACCGCCGCTCGGAGATCTCGCAGCTCGAGCCGATCGAGACGATCGAGACCGTGGTGGGATGACCGGGAAGAGCGATTTCACCGAACAGGAGTGGGACGCCGTCCTCAAGGGCCCGCCGGCCGCGGGCACGATCGTGGCCACGGCCGCGAAGGGCGGGACGTTCAAGGAGAGCATCGCGATCGCGAAGTCGTATGCCGAGGCGCGCCAGCAGCACGGCGCGAGCGAGCTCCTCGACGAGATCGTGTCCGCCAAGCCCGAGCTCGAGCATCACATGTACCACTCCTACGAGGAGCTGAAGACGGCGGCCCTCGAGCTCGTGCGTAACGCCGTCGGGGTGCTCGAGACCAAGGCGACGCCGGACGAGGTGAACGACTACCGCCGGTTCGTGCTCACGCTGTCGGATCACGTCGCCAATGCCCACCGCGAGGACGGGATGGCGGTCAGCGCCGGCGAGCAGGCGGCGATCGCCGGCATCACGGCGGCGCTCGGCGGTGACGGAAGCTGAGAGATAGGGCCGCGCGTCGCGCGGCCCGTCGCGCGCACGTCTTGACTTTGCTTCCGCGGCGCGGCACGATCACCCGGGTCCGCACGGAAGCCGCTGACCCGCCACGACCAAGGGGCTGGAAGAACAGTGACCGGTGTGCTGTATCGACTCGCGCGGTTCTGCGTGCGTCGCCGATTCGTGGTGCTCGGCGTGTGGCTGGTGGTGACGATCGCGCTCGTGGCGGTCTCGCACGGCCTCGGCGATAACACCAACGACAACCTGTCGCTCCCCGGCACCGACAGCCAGCAAGCGACGGACGTGCTGAAGCGGTCCTTCCCGCCTCAGGCAAACGGGACGAGCCCGATCGTCCTGCATGCCAAGTCCGGCAAGCTCACCGATCAGAACAACGCGAACGCCGTCAACCAGGCAGCGGCGAACCTGTCGAAGAACAAGGACGTGGCGGCGGTGGTCAACCCCCTGACGCCGCAGGGTGCCTCCGCGCTGAGCAAGGACCAAGCCACCGGCTACATCTCGGTGACGCTGGCGGTCAGTCCCGGTTCGCTGTCTGAGTCCGACGCGCAGACGATCATCGACGCCGCCGCCAAGCCGGCGCAGGCGGCCGGCCTGCAAGTGGAGACCGGCGGGCAGCTCGGCCAGAAGGTGTCGAAGCCGTCGACCGAGTCGAGCGAGCTGGTGGGCATCATCGCGGCGATGGTGATCCTCACGATCACCTTCGGGACCGTGACCTCGATGCTGCTGCCGATCGTGACGGCGATCTTCGCGCTGCTCTCGACGCTCGCGGTGATCCGCATGCTCGGCCACGTGGCGACAGTGCCAACGGTGGCGCCCACGCTCGCGACGATGATCGGCCTCGGCGTGGGGATCGATTACGCGCTGTTCATCGTCACCCGGCATTTCCGGGGGTTGCACGACGGCCTGCCGATCGACGAGTCGATCGCCCGCGCGGTCGCCACATCCGGCGGCGCCGTCTTCTTCGCCGGCGCGACGGTCACGATCGCGCTCGTGTCGCTGGCTGTGGCCGGTATCCCGCTGGTCACGACGATGGGTCTGATGGCCGCCATCTCCGTCGTGATCGCGGTCCTCGGCGCATTGACGCTGCTGCCCGCCGAGCTGGCGCTGCTCGGACCGCGCATCGACTCCCTGCGGGTGCGTCATCCGGCCACCGACGAAGAGGTGCGAAACGGCCTGTGGGCGAGGTGGGCGCGAGACATCGCCAAGCGGCCGATCGTCGCCGGACTCGCGGCACTCGCGATCCTGATCCCGCTCACGATCCCGCTGCTGTCGTTGACGCTCGGCCAGCAGGACGTCGCCGCGCTCTCCACCTCCACGACCGCGCGCCGTGCCTACGATCTGCTCACCGACAACTTCGGCCCGGGCGTCAACGGGCCGCTGCTGATCGCGGTGACGCTTGGTTCGCCGGCCCAGAACGGAACGAGCGACCCGCGCCTGGCCACGCTACAGAAGGACGTGGCAGCGACCACCGGGGTCGCCGGCGTTTCCCCGATGCAGCTCGACCAAGCCGGTACCACCGCGTACTTCAACGCGATCTCCAAGGCGGGTCCGGCCGAGAAGCAGACGACCGATCTCGTCTCGAACCTCCGAAAGAGCACGATCCCCGGTGCTGAGAAAGGCACCAACATGCGTGCCTACGTGGGCGGCAGCACCGCGGCCTACGACGATCTGGCGACGAAGATCACCGCCAAGCTGCCACTTCAGATCGCGGTCGTGATCGCACTCAGCTTCCTGCTGCTGATCCTGGCGTTCCGCACTGTAGTCGTGCCGCCGCAGGCGGCGGTCATGAACCTGCTGTCGATCGGCGCCTCTTACGGCGTGCTGACCGCGATCTTCCAGTACGGATGGCTCAGCGGGGCGATCCGGCTAAACGGCGCGGTCCCGATCGTCTCCTACGTGCCGCTGTTCATGTTCGCGATCCTGTTCGGGCTGTCGATGGATTACGAGGTGTTCCTGGTAAGCCAGATCCAGGAGCACGTCCACGCCGGCGAGGACAACAAGAGCTCGGTCGTCTCGGGCCTCGTCACAAGTGCTCGGGTGATCACCGCCGCGGCACTGATCATGGTGTTCGTGTTCGGCAGCTTCGTGCTCAACGGGGATCCGACGATCAAGCAGTTCGGGGTCGGGCTGGCCGTGGCCGTAATCCTCGACGCCACCGTGGTGCGGTGCCTGCTGGTGCCCGCGTTGATGGTGATGATCGGCGATCGCAATTGGTACATGCCGCGATGGCTCGACAAGCTGACGCCTCGGATCAGCATCGAGGGCGCGGGGTTCTTCAAAGAGCGCGACAGCGCCGGCGAGCTCGAGCTCGAGCCGACCCTCACGCGATAGTCGACGCGGCGTCCCTGTACAGCGTCGCGTTCCGGTCCGGGCGCCCGCCGGCGAACCCCTGGGGTCGCCCGCCCTGCGCATCCAGGTACGCGAGCTGGCGAGAGATCGCACCGAGGTCGCCGGGGGCGGTGTGGTCGAGCATCCACGTCTGGAGTGCGACCCCGCCGCCGGCGGTCCTCACCACCCGGAGCGCCCGGGCCTGCTGCGGGTAGTCGATCAGCGACGCGGTGCTGATCAGCCAGAAGCCGCCGGTCGCGGTGACCCGCGGCTCGATCAGGTTGCGGTGGGTGTGGCCGGAGACGGCGGCGATCACGCGCGGGTGGTCGTCGAGCAGCGCCAGTAGCTGATCACCGCCTTGTGAGCTCCCGAGCGGCTGGTGTGAGACGACGATCACCCATCGACCGCCAGAGCTCCCGAGCTGGCTGGCTAGCCAGCCAGGCTGGTCGGGGCGAACCAGTCCGCCCGATCCGCCGCCACGCCGGGCGAGGTCGAGCACGATCAGGCGAAGCTCGGGGCCGATGTCCACGTGGTAGTCGAGGTACGAGCCGGGGCGGCCCAGGCGCCCGATCACCTCGAGTGGATCCATCTCGACGCGGCCGGCATTCGCCGGCACGCGCACCTTGGGCCCGGCCAACGCGCGATCGAGGAACTGGTTCACCAGGCCCGGCAGCGGCGGACCGTCGGGCGACTCGCCGGCGGTCAGCGACGTTCCCGGCGGCACGGTCAGCCCCGGCGGCAGCTCCCACAGCGCCTGGTCGCCCACCGCCAGCGCTCGCGTCAGATCGGTGGGTGGGGTCTCGCCGGCGACGAGGATGTCGTGATCGCCGAGCACCGGATGCACCGGCGCGCCCACCCCGACGCTGACAAACGGACGCGCGGCGCGCGACAGCAGCCCGGGATGCTGCGGGGCGTCGAGATCCGGTCGGTAGTAGAACGGATCCGGATCGCTCGCCAGCTGGACGCCGTAGTAACGGTTGGGGCGGACGAACCCGCCCCGGAGCGCTGCCAGCGCCCAGTTGAGCTCGTTGCGCTGGTCGTTGTCGATCAGGTCACCGCCCTGGATGACCGCATCCGGACCTAAGGCCCGGATCGCGCGGGCGGCGCCGGCGAGCACCTGCGCGGTCAGCGTCTCCTGGGGGCGGAAAGTCGACTCGAACGGGGCGCCGAGCCGGTCCAGGAACGGGACTCGCGCGGGGGAGGAGGCGTCGAGCACGTGGGTATCAGTTACGTGGGCGAGCGTCGCGATCACACCGTCCGCGGCGCGTACCCGGCCGAGTTCGGTGCGGGCGACGAACGTCTCGCCGGGACCGGGGCTGAGCGTTCCCGTGCCGCGCGGGTCGGTCCACGTCGACGCGAGCGTCGAGCCCGAGCCGGCGGAGGTCGACCGGGCGCTGCCGCAGCCGGCCGCGAGCAGGGCCGCGCCCCCGAGCATGATCGCCTCGCGTCGAGTAAGGCTCACGGTGCGCCCATCCCCGCGATCACGTTCTCGCGCGTGGTCCGGCGCGCCACCCACGCCACCGCGATCCCGCCGGCGAGCGCCAGTCCCGCCAGCACCGCGACGATCTCGAGCGCGCTCGCGCCGAGCGACAGGGTCACGTAGCTCGCGGCCAGCCGCGACAGCGCCGGGCCGAGGACCAGCCGCTCGAGCAGGATTCCGATCACCGCCGCGGGCACGACGAGCGCGATCACCGCGCCCGCGAGCAGGCGGCGGACCGCCGCGCCGCCCGCCCCGAACGCGCGCAGCACCGACACCGTCCGACGGCGCTCCTGAACGGTCAGCGCGCACGCCTGGATCAGCGCGTACAGGCAGACGAGGCCGTCCACGATCGCGATCGCACGCAGGATCGAGCGGAGCACCGCGACCAGCGGCACGCCGCGGCCGACCGCGCCGGTCGCGACCGCGGCCGCCGATCCGAGCGCGGCGCTGACCGCGCCGGCGTTCGCGCCTGGCCGGAGCACGACCGCGAGCTGCTCGTCGGAGGCGGCCGACGGATCCGCGGCCAGCAGCGCGGCCGCCGGCACGTACGCAACGCGGCCGTCGTGATCGAGCGAGCTGACCACGCCGGCCACCCGCAGCCGCAGCTCGGTTCCCGACGCGAGCTGGATCGCGAGCGTCGAGCCCGGCGACAGCCCGAGCGCCTGCGCGAGCCCGAGCCCGACCTCGGTCTGACCGCGCCCGCGGAGCCGTTTGCCCGAAACCAGCGGCGGTGCCTCGAACACCGTGTGGTTACCGGGATAAGCGATCACGTCGATCGTCTCGCCGAGCGAGTACGAGTCGACGGCCTCCTCCTCGTAGCGCGGGGCGACGGCCTGGACGCCGGGGATCGAGCGCACATGGGCGACCGCCGACGCGGGCAGGTCCGCGGTCAGTTGGTAGCGCTTGCCGAGCGCCTGCGGGTCGGTCTCGAGCGAGCTGAGCGCCGACGCCAACGCGACTAGCAGGAGCACGAACGCGGTCGAGAAGCCGAGCGCGGCGACGGTGGCGATCAGGCGGGTCCGGCGGGCGCCGACGAGCCGCGCGCCGAGCCCGG
>Ga0116217_10005679_pt1 | contig 10925 bp, 8 predicted proteins | sample Sb_taG_6_FD_89697 | JGI IMG/M metagenome (GOLD analysis project Ga0116217, IMG submission 89697) | Peat soil microbial communities from Weissenstadt, Germany - Sb_50d_4_PS metaG | ecosystem: Environmental > Terrestrial > Soil > Wetlands > Peat | place: Germany: Weissenstadt | collected 2010-09-21 | reverse complement strand
GGGCTTCATCACCCCGTTTAAGAAGCCGCAAGGCGGGGAATTGCTTGACTGGCAGAAGGAATTCAATGCCCAGGTAAATAGGCTGCGCGCCCCAGTTGAGCGCGCAATCGCTCATCTCAAATCGTGGCGTATTCTCCACACCGATTACCGGCGGCCGCTCCGTACGTACACCACGTCCTATCGGGCGGCTGTAGGACTGTACTTCTTTAAACTCAATTTTGGATAAGCTTCAAGCATACTCGGTGACGCGGAACTTATTCCGCACTCAGTGCGGCACCTGCACTTATGTGCGCAGACTTGCGGCGGATTGCTAAATTGGCAGTGCAGGTAGACTATCCCCTCAGCAAGCATTGCTTGCACACTATCGCGTGACCGGACTCGAACCTCTCGCCATCAAGCCAATGGCAATGACTATAACATATATGCCTACGACATATTTCACACGGAAACCCAACCTCGCCGCAAACAATACACTTTGGCGCGCAGTTTTTTCAAATCCGACCGTTCGGAAGTGTTGTCGTCGTTAGGACACTGCACATTTCGCAAAGGGCGGCGTTGCATAGGTCGCATCGCTTTTCAGTCATCCACCCGCATGAACAAGATGCTTGCATAAATGGTCATTTCTCATTGAGGAACACGACCCTACGGCTCGATTCCGTCGAGGAGTTCTGCGATTTTGCAGCGTCATCGCCAGTTCTGCACCGCCTTGAGGCCCTGTTCAAGGTCCGGAGTCACAGTGATCAAGCGCGATCGAAGGAGAACAGTCAGCCCATATGGGGGATCCAGTAGCACTGTCTCCTTCAAACCAGGAGACGTCGCTACCAATTGCCGGCGTTCCTCGCAGAACAGTCCTGACCGAAGAGGGACCACTCCTTGCGGCGCTTCGGGTACTTTCATGATGCGGGACACGTGGCTTGTGCAAAGCAGCATCTCGTCACCGTCGATGCGCACGCCGACGCATGACGCATTACGAAAGCCATTATACTCTGGGTCGTTGACAAGAGTTTCCGCAGACCGTGCGCTCTTCCTGGCTGATTCTGCCCCGAACACCGCAAACATCTCCTCATTAACGCCCGCTACGATGACGGATCCCGCCACGTCGCATGCAGTAGCTCTTCTTATGTGCACTGGATCCCATACGTTTCTTTGATACGGAACCGTGTCGGGGAGTTGCCATTCGCTGGCGGCCCGGAGTTTGCTTGCCGTCCAGGCGCGCACCGTGCGGTCATTGGTAGTCACTACCAGTATTTCGGATGGGTCTAGCTTGCTGAAGCGAGCGGCGGTGACGGATGTCGCTGGCCCGCCGGCGAGCTTCCGGGACCGCAAGACGGTACCGTGAACCAGGTCCACCATGCTGAGCCGCCCGTCGGCCGTGCTGACCGCCGCTGTTGTTACGCCGACCACGCCGAGGGCGGTAACCAGTGCGCCGAGTCCGACAACTGGGCCAAGGGACCCCTCACCGACAATCACCCGCCGGACCAGATTCCTGCTTGCTACCGCGGTTACCGTGTCGTCACGGTGAAGCACAGGGGCCGAGATGCACGTGACAGGTCCTGCCGAGTCAATCGGAATCTCATGTTTGGAGCGCAGGAATGGCATCGAGAGCACTTCGAGAACTCCGTCATCCCGGCCGCCGATAAGCTGGTCTTCGATAATCCACGGGCACACGCAGTACATACCGCTAGGAGGCCGGGAATGATGACTGGCCAGGTATTCTGACCCCATCTTTCTGGATCCGTGATGTATCGCGACCCTGAGTCCCTGAGCTAGGCCGCCAGGATTCACGCCGAGGCTCGTAAGGAGCTGTACGACAGGAGTGCGAGACAGGAGTGCGCATGTGACATGTTCTACTGTGATGCCTGATGGCGGTGTCCTCGCTTCACGCAGCGTCTCGTGTATCAGAGCTTCGGCATCTTCATGCCATCCCCACACTTTGGGATGGTCCATGCTATGCCACAGCTGCAAGCTGATCTCGTTCTGCAATCTGGTTAGTTCGCCCGGGTATGCACGTTTAAAGATGTTTACAAATGTCTCAGACGCCGCCGGGCGTGGTACGTAAGCGTAGGAGTCCGGTGGTGTCTTTCCGTCGAGCAGGAAGGTCAACAGAAGCTGCGGATGGTAGGCGTATTGCAGGCAAGCGATAGCACCTGGACACCAGATGCTGAAGTCCATTAACCGTCGTCTCCCTTGAGGACGCGCTTAACCATCCTGCGCCGGGGTTTATGCGGAACGCCGGGCTGGTCAGCCCGCTGGCTATCTTCCGATCGTAAAGCCGCTCGATGGTTCGCACAATGGGGCACGCCGACTGGATAGATGCTCGGATCTAGGCTGACCGCGCAGCTGGCGGACTCAGTAGGCTCAAGGGAACTTCATGTCGGCCGCATACCCGGAACTGGGCGATCTGCGGCTCCTCTCGTCTGTGACCTACGGCTGGCAGGGCACGCATAGTCGGCAGGAAACCCCGCCAGGACGCTCCCTATCACGCTGCGTGGCCGGCCCTCGCTGGGCCCGCCGACTTGATTGGCCTCGGCGAGCCGTACGTTGAATTGCTCATCCGCGTCGGCAGCGCGTGGTAGCGGGAAACGCGTGCACCACTGTAACTGTGACTGTGCGCGGGATAGCGCGCCAGGAGCAGAAGTCCCTTACTCTCATCGGCATGGGTGACGTGGTTCCTGTCCGGGTTCCTGGCCAGTTCGCTGAGGAGCTTGTCAGTGCGGGTTTTCGTGAGGTCAGACGCCCGCCGTTGCGAGGAGGCGGAATCGAGCCGGTACTGACGCTGGTGGCGACGAGTGGGAGTCTGGCTGCCGACGCGGCGACGATCTTGCTCGCCAAGGACGCCGCCGAGGATTTCCTCGAGCGCCTGCGGTCCTGGATAAGCCGGCGGGTCAAGTCGGAGACGGACGGCAAGCTGGTCGTCGAAGCGGTCAGGCGTTCGCCGGGGGGCGATTCCCGTGTGAGCGTCGAGATCAGCTACAGCTCAGCAGGCGCTGTCCCCCAGGTGGACACACAAGCGCTGGCCTCGCTGCTAAGTTCGGTATTCGGCACCAACGCCTCTCCGGGAGGGAGGGAAGGCACCGCTCCGCCCGTCTGATGGACGTTGCAGGCCGCGCGGTTGTCGGGCAATGTAGCGCAATCCTGAAACGGTAAGGCGAATGTGGCGTTCGGGATAGGTTCGCGCTATTTCCCGGCACCGCTACATTTAATGCGACCGCGTTGCGGTTCCCGCCGAGGGTTTATCCTTGCCGGGTGAGGGGTGGGAAGTGAGAGTGTGGGGCGACGCGTATCGGGCTGTTCAGGCGCGGCTGGAATCCTTCCAGTCGTCTGGTGACCGGCTTTGCCTGCTAGACCCTGTAGCTGCCGCGGAGTTGGAGGGTTTGCGCGCTCAGATCGGCTGGGAAGCATTCGGCCCGATGCCATCGCAGGCGGTCATCCGGAGCAAGCTGGATGCCATCGTCCTTGCGGGCAGGTTTTCCTGGGTGCGGTGCCACGAGCTACCTGGTCCTGACCGGCTCGACGGCCTGCTTGAGGCGACAGAGCTCTTCGCCGCCGCCTACCCATTAGCACCAGGCTCGGTTCCAGCGCAAGTGGCGGGGGTGTGCGCTGCCATTCGCGGCGCTAACGGGGTGGATCCCGCGGAGCTGCACAACGATGCCCTGGACATGCTGGATGAAGCCCTTACCCGGCGTGACCTGAAGGCCGTTGATCAGGCCATCTGGCACATAGCGGCGGCGGTGCTGGCCGCGCACGGTGACCGCGCTGAGCCGTTCTTCCTCACGAGCCTGGGCTCCGCCTGGCTGGAGAGGTTCCAGATCACGGGCCGCGGGACGGACATTGACAACGCGATTACGGCGCTCCGCAGAGCAGTGGCCGTTCCGGCGCCCGGTTCGGAGGAGGCCGGCCGCCGCGCGAATCTCAGTTCCGCCTTGCTCAAGCGGTTCGAGCTACGCGGCGGTACCGCGGATCTGGGCGAGGCGGTGGCAGCGGGCAGGGTAGCGGCTGACCTGGCCAGGAGAGCCTACGCCAGTGAAGAAACTAACGTGGCACATCCGGGTGAGGACAGGGGCGTGATGCTCGCGTTGCACGCGAGCTTGTCCAGTCTGGCTGGTGCCTTGCTGGCCAGCTTCGAATACCGCCGCAACCGGTCAGATCTGGACGAGGCGATCCTGGTCAGCCGGGAAGCGGTTGACCGGAGCGCCGACGGTGACCCAGGAGGTGCCCCTCGCCTGGCCAATCTCGCGAATGTCCTGACCGAGCGCTTTTCCCTGTTCTGGCAGGTAGCCGATCTCGAGGAAGCCTTCCGGGCCGCGCGTGACGCGGTTGCAGCCGTACCGGCCGGGGATCTGGCAGAGGCGCCGTGCCTGTCGGCGCTGGCCCTGGCCTATGCCAATCGTTTTGACTACGCGGGAGGGCTTGCCGACCTGGATCAGGCCATCTCAGTCGGTCACCAGGCTGTCGCTGCGGCTCCAGACGGCCACCCGGGCCAGGCGGCCTGCCTCTCGAACCTGGGTGCCGCGCTGCAGCGACGATATGAGCGGGTCGGCGACTCCGGGGCGCTGGATGAAGCGGTCATCGTGCATCAGCATGCTGTGCATGCGACGCCCGCCGGTCCCCGCAGGGCGCGTTACCTCAACAATCTCGGCAACGCCCTGCGTGCCAGGTTCGCCGCGGCCACTGACGGCGTCATTCCCCGGAATCCCCGGATGGCCGACATAGAGGAATCGATAGCGGCCTCCGAGGAGGCTGTCGCGACAGCCGGAAGCGATGAGACGGGCCGCGCCGGGTACATCGCCGGCCTGGCCCTATCCCTGGTCATGGCGGCTGAACGCGGCGAGAACCGCGATGCACTGGACCGGGCGATCACCATCCTGGAGCGGGAGGCTCGCGCCCTCGACGGCGACCATCCGCTGCGGCACGTCTACTTCGCCTCCCTCGGCAACGCCTGGCGCGCCAAGTTCGACGCCACCGGCGATCAGGACGCACTCCATAACGCGATGACCTGGTTCAGGAAAGGAGCCGATGCGGTCCCGGCCGAGCATCCCCGTCATGCCGAGAATCTCGCCGGCCTTAGCGCGGTCCTGCTGCGCCGGTTCGAGCGCACCCGCGACTCAGCTGACGGCCGCGAAGCTCTGACTGTATCTAAGCGTGCCGCATCCATCGCCGCCGCGCCCGCGCTCACCCGTGCGCTGGCGGCCCGCAACTGGGGGGAGGCAGCCGCCAGGCTGGGGGATGCGAACGAGGCGATGGAAGGGTTTGCCGCGGCGGTGAACCTCCTGGACACGGTGGCATGGCGTGGCCTTCGGCGGGGCGACCAGGAACGCCACCTAGGCCGCTTCGCGGCGCTGGCCTGCGACGCCGCGGCGTGGGCCATCACCTGCGGGCAGCCAGAACGTGCCGTGGAGCTGCTTGAACAAGGCCGTGGCGTGCTGCTGGCCCAGTCTCTTGATGAACGGGCCCGCTATCACGACCTCGCGCGGACGGACGACGGCCTAGCCAAGAGCCTTGCGGGCATCGACCAGGCGCTGGAGAACCTGCACTTTCCTGCTAATCCGCTCGCAGCGGATATCGAGTCGTTGACTCGCCGCCGGGCCGAACTCACCGATGAGCGGGACGGCGTGCTGCAGCGGATCCGGCAGCTGTCCGGACTAGAAGACTTCCTCAAACCGCCGCAGTTCACCAGCCTTCAAGACACCGCAAGCAGCGGTCCCGTCGTGATCGTCAACGTGAGCCAGTACCGGTGTGACGCCTTGCTCGTCAGCACGTCAGGTGTGATGGTGACCAATCTCGGCACGCTCTCCGCCGCCGACGCGGTGGGCCAGGCCGCGGCGTTCATGGGCGCTCTGCAAACCCTGGCATCAGTGACAGCAGAGCCTGAAGAGGCAGAAGCCGCGGAACAGGTCATCACCGCTGCCCTGCCGTGGCTATGGGACGCCATCATTTCCCCGCTCATCCCAGAACTCCACGCTGTCTCCTCCCGTTGTGCGGGAGACGGGCAGCGCCCGCGTGTCTGGTGGTGCCCCACCGGGCCCCTGACGTTCCTGCCGCTGCACGCGGCAGGCCATCACGACGTGCCCGGTGAGTCTGTCATTGATAACTTCACGTCGTCATACACGCCAACCCTGCGGTTGCTGCGGCAGGCCCGCCACCAGGCCACGCCACGCACGGCTGATCGAGCGCCCCTGCTGGTAGCCCTGCCCGATACGCCGCGGCTACCGCACCTCGACGGCGTCAGCCAGGAGGCCGATGCCTTCGCCAAGCGGTTCCGCCACGCTAAAGAACTCCGCGGATCCGAGGCTACCGTCGAAGCAACCCGGGACGCGCTCCAGCAATGCCCTCCGTGGGCCCACTTCGCCTGTCACGGCATCCAGGACATCAGCGATCCCTCAGCCGGCCACCTCGCCCTGCATGACGGCTCCCTGCCCATCGGGAACATCAGCGGCCTGCGGCTGGACGGAACCACGCTCGCCTATCTCTCCGCTTGTGAGACCTCCCGTGGCGGCGCGGAACTGGCCGATGAGGCCATAACCCTCGCCACCGCATTCCGGCTCGCTGGGTACCGCCACGTCATCGGCACTCTCTGGAGCATCTCCGACGAGCTGGCTCCGGGCGTCGCCGCCCAGATCTATGAGGCGGTGGCTCTGCCGGGCGGAGCCGGGATCGACGCGAGCAACGTGGCCGCAGCGCTGAACACCGCAGTCCTGGACCTCCGCCAAGCGCGACGCGGCGAGCCATGGTTCTGGGCACCGTATGTCCACATCGGACCGTAGGAAAGCCCATCAATGGCGAGAGGAACCACCAGAGCAAGAGGAACCACCAGAACAAGAACAGGAATCCCAGGTACAGCAGATAACTTTCATCGTCCAGGAGAGGATCGCAGATGGTCTACACGGTGATATTCAACCCGACCAAGGAGCACTATAAGGCTCTGCAGAAGCTTGGCCATGCCCTGGAGCGCAGCAAGTACCCTGTCGTTTCCAGATCGGGATTCCGGTCGCCTGAGGAAGCCGAAAGCTACATACAATCGCAGTACATGCCTGGCTGGTCGCGTGACTCGTTCGAAATCATACCGGGTGAATACCCGAACCCTGATCTTTCATGGTAGTGAATGGGTGACAAGCTAGCTAGGGAGCTGCAATGCCGCCTCCAGAGCCGATGATGAGAGCGTTGCGGGATTTCCTGACCGCCTCCTCTTGGGAAAGCTCACGCAGCATACTGAACGATCATCCGGAACTCCTGAATTTCGGACCGGAAGTGATCGATATAATAACGCGCCAAGACCCCAACCTGTTCTACCCGAGGCGGTCACGCTCCGAGGCGGTAGCTTTGCTGAAGGCGCACCGGGTCGTCTTGATGAGATGCAAAGAGGTCGGCGTATCGCGTGCGATTGCAGAGGTAAAAGCACGGGAAAGGGCTGCCCGGCAGGCGCCTGAGATAGAGCGACCAGTACCGCGGCGGCGGGAGGAAGTGAACCGCACACCCAAACGCCGCCGTGCCTGGCTCATTACGGCTGTCGCTATGCTCGCCGTCGCTGCCGGGATAACGACGTTCTTTCTCGTTAATCGCACGGGCGAAGACGTTCCCGCAGGCCCCGGCATCTCCTTCAGCCCTGACGGCAAGATGCTGGCCTCAGCCGAAGTGAACGGCACCGTCTTCTTGTGGGAAACCGCTAGCAGGCGAGTTGCCGCCACGCTGACCGATCCCCAGCCCGAAGTTGCCTCCGTTCCCGCGTTCAGCCCTGACGGCAAAATGCTGGGCGCGATCTACGGCAACGACAGCCTTCGCTTGTGGGACGTCGCGGACAGGCGTGTTGTCGCCACGCTCACTGATCCGAACTCCCAGGGTGTCACCGGCTTCGCTTTCAGCCCTGATGACCGCACGCTTGCCACATTCGACTCAGGCAACGATCTCTACCTGTGGAACATCGCCGGCAAGCGGATAACAGCCACCCTCCGAGTCCTCCCGCCGAAGAGCAGTGACTATGGAGTTATCTCGGGCGCTGCCTTCAGTCCTGACGGCAGGATGCTGGCGATATCGCTCACCGGGAACGGTCTGTACCCGACGCGGCCCGGTGCCGAAATCTGGAACGTCATCACCCGCCGCATCGCGGCAACGCTTCCCCCCGATATGGGAGGCGGCGAGGTAGCCTACAGCCCCGATGGCAGGACGCTGGCGATCTCTGATGAGGGCGGAACCGCGTATCTATGGGATATCGCCACGAAGACCACCACGCTGACGCTCCGCTCCCCGGCATCGACCGGCGTGTGCTACGGCGGCGACGCGATCGCATTCAGCCCGGACGGCAAGATGCTGGCCACAGCCGATGGCTGCGCAAACAACAGCGCCTTCCTCTGGGATACCACTACCGGCCAGCAGATTGCCACGCTAACCGGGCCCAGCGCTCTCGCGGTCGGCAACCTCGCATTCAGCCCAGACGGCAAGACACTGGCCACCGCGTCCGCTAGCCGCAGCATCTACCTGTGGAATATCGCCACCGGGCAGCTAACCGTCACGCTCACCGATCCCAGTCCCTAACGAACTGGATACTGACCGGCATTTAATCGCGGAGGATATCAATGCCCGACCAGGCTAAGCCAATCGATACGAGTTTGCCGCGAGGGCTGACGCGTGATTTGCTTTGCCTCCTGCTCGCCGCCCGGGACGGCTTGAGTACCGAAGACCTGGCCGAGGTACTGGATGTGCCTCAAGCGCAGATCCAGGACTGCGTGGCCGCGGCAGCGGACCTGCTAGCAGACGCCACTCTCGTCGAGCTCAGACGGCCGATTGCGTTCAGCGCCTCCGAGTTCAGCCCTGCGGACATCGCCCTGGCCAGGGAACGGATGCTGGCCTGGGCCAGGCGCTTTGCCGCGGAGGGCTGGCCCGACAGTACGCCAGGGTATGTGCTGAAGCACCATGCGGCGGACCTGAGTGAGGCTGGTGAAAATCATGACCTGTATCAGCTGATCAGCCCGCGGTGGATGGAGCTGCGTCTTGCCTCCGGGTCACCCGCCGCGTTCGGCCGTGATGCTCACCTTGCGTTCCAGGCGGCAGCGCTTGAACAGCCACCTGACATTGCTCAGCAACTCCGCTGCGCCTTGGTGAGCGCTGGCCTGAAGTCCTTTGTCGCTGACGTGAGCCCAGATGTCGTCGGCTTGCTGGCAGAGACCGGAGATGCCGGGCGAGCGCTGGAGTTCGCCGCGCTGATGCCAGACGCGGTGCAGCGCAGCGACGCCTACTCGCAGATCGCCTCGGTCCTGCTCAGGGACGATAAGACCAGGGAAGCGAAGGATGCCGCCTATCGCGCCTTCACCGCGATGCGGCAGGCCGCAGGCCAGATCGGACCCCGTATCAGCGAGCAGGTCGCGGCCGGCATCACGAGAGCGCTGGCGGAAACCGGGCAGACAGACCGTGCCCGTGAGGCCGCGGATCTGGCATTCCAGATCGCCGGAGCGGCAGAGCCCACAGTGATGGGGATCAGCTATCGGCTCATGACCGCGGCCGAAGCTTTCATGGCGGCAGGCCTCGCGGAGAAAGCCATGTCCCTCGCCGAAGGCGTGGAGCAGGGCCAGCCTGTGCTTGACGATTCTGACAAGGGATCAACCCTCACCGGCATCGCTCTGGCTTTCGCGCGGGCTGGGCTGACCGATCAGGCTGTCCAGCTAGCCGAGAAGATCGGCTACGACCTGGCCGCCACGTTCGATTGCCTGCACGACATGGGATCCGCTCACCGCGGCCCGGCACATCCGCCAGGCCCTCAAGCCGGACGGCACCTGGCTGGTCGTCGAGCCGTATGCGGCCGACGGGGTGGCCGGTAACCTCAACCCGGTGGGGCGGGTCTACTACAACGCCTCCACTCAGCTCTGCGTGCCGAACGCGCTGTCCCAGCCCGGGGGCTACGCCCTCGGCGCCCAAGCCGGCGAGGCCGCGATCCGGCAGGTGACCGCCGACGTCAGGTTCACCAGGTTCCGGCGTGCCACCGAGACCCCGTTCAACCTGGTCTACGAGGTACGCCCGTAAGCTCGCCCAAGGTTGTCCCGGGGCACGGCACCGCGCGCGGCTCATCGTGGTCGGCAGGCCCTTCCCCCCGTTCGCCGGAGCAGATGACCGCGGCGTCAGCTACCAGATCGGCTGGAGCGGCGGGCATACAGCAAGCCAGCTGCTGGTGCGCCCGGACCCGTCGCACCAGATCCGCTGGCTTGACGTCACCGGCGCCGTCGAAGCCGCCAGCCGCATCGACCTGGGCCTGCCGGAGCAGTGGCAAAGCCTGCTGACGCCCCGGCGCCGCACGCCGCGTCCTGCGTCCGGCATCCTGGCCGCCACCATGGCGGAGCTGCCTGGGCCGGACGGCGCCACGATCGCGATCGTGGGCCTGACTCACAGCCTGCTGCCACACGGCGAGCCCGCACCATCCTGCGCCTGCTGGCCAGCGGCGTCACACAAGAGGACTGGAAGTTCGCCAGGGGGTCATCCCCCTGCCTGTGCTGTGGATACGTGACAGTAACAGCCGCTGGCAGACCACCCGAACGGACTGCGTGCGCCCATGGGGGGACGGCGGCGTGGTCACGCTGTGGCTCGAGATCGTCCCCCGCTTGAACGCGGCACCGCCTGGATCGAGATATCCACGGCCGGGCCATCGGCCCAGGCCCGGGTCACCCTGCCGCTCAGCTCACAGTAACTATCACGGCAAGAACAGACAGTAGTTTCTGTTCGCCCCACGGTCACGAACCACTACTGCCGTATCAGGGCGTTTGCGTTCTGGAAGTTCGGTCGCGCTGCGTAACCGTCGTTGGCCGCGCCCATCGCGCGGGATCCGCCGATCTGCATCCGGACGTGCTTGACGTCGATCAAGATCGGGATGGTGCCGATCTGGTTGTTCTGCGCGCCTCTTCGGCTGGGGATCGCTCGCCTTCGGCCTGGCCGGTCCGGCAGGG
>Ga0116217_10005678_pt1 | contig 10925 bp, 7 predicted proteins | sample Sb_taG_6_FD_89697 | JGI IMG/M metagenome (GOLD analysis project Ga0116217, IMG submission 89697) | Peat soil microbial communities from Weissenstadt, Germany - Sb_50d_4_PS metaG | ecosystem: Environmental > Terrestrial > Soil > Wetlands > Peat | place: Germany: Weissenstadt | collected 2010-09-21 | reverse complement strand
TGTAGTGCGAGCCGTGGATATCGTGGAACTGGCGCTGGAAGCCTATGGAGCCCCCGTATACGTGCACCATGAAATCGTCCATAACACTTACGTGGTGGAGCAGTTAAGGCGGCGCGGCGCGATCTTTGTGGAAGCCATTAGCGAGGTGCCACATGGCGCCGTGCTGGTTTTCAGCGCGCACGGCGTGCCACCCACGGTGCGCGGTGAAGCCAAGAGCCGCAGTCTGCGCGTGATTGATGCCACCTGTCCGCTGGTGACCAAGGTGCATCTGGAAGCGCTGAAGTTTGCCCGCGAAAAACGCACCATCATCTTGATTGGTCACAGGGACCATCAGGAAATTGTGGGCACCTCCGGAGAAGCTCCGGACCGCACGCTGGTGGTGGACTCGGTCGCGGAAGTGGACGCGCTCAAAGTCGACGATCCCGATAAACTGGCGTTCCTCACGCAGACCACGCTCAGCCTCTATGACACCCAGGAAATTGTGGCCCGGCTTCGCCAGCGTTTTCCCAACATTATTGGGCCGGCGAGCGACGACATCTGCTACGCCACGCAGAACCGCCAGGAGGCGGTCGAGCAGGTAGCCAAGGATGTGGACCTGATCCTGGTGGTGGGTTCGCAGAACAGCTCGAATTCCAATCGCTTGGTGGAACTGGCGCAGCGCTTGGACATTAAGGCGCAGCTCATTGACGCGGCCACGGACATCGATCCCAAGTGGCTCGAAGGCATTCGCCGCGTGGGCTTGACGGCAGGAGCTTCCGCGCCCGAGGTTTTGGTCGAGCAGGTGAGCGAGCGCCTGGCGCAGTTCGGATTCACCGACCAGCGCGACCTGGACCTGATCCGCGAAGACGTGCGTTTCACGCTCCCCGCGGAACTTGCCACCATCGCGCCCGCGCCGCGCCGCTAATTGGTGCGCGCTTCTTGCGCACACGGCTTTTGCATTGCCGGGCAGGGGCAGTTGCCGGGATGCTTTTCCGGCGCCCGGGGCAACCACAGGAGCAAGAAGAAAAGGAGCGTACCTTGGCGGTCAAAATCGTCCGTCAACCCAGTAAGATTGCCTTAATTAGTGCACCCTCCAGCGCGGCCGGCTTCGCTCCCGGCACCGAAAAGGCGCCTGCCGCACTTCGCGCTGCCGGCCTCATCGAAAGACTCCAGTCCATCGGCTATGAAGTCACAGACTTCGGCGATTGCGCGCCGCGTCTCTTCGCCGATGACGACGATCACAAGCGTGCCCGCAATATCCCTGAAATCGTCGCCGCTCTCAACGACCTAAAGCCTCGCGCCGAGCTGGCCGCCAAGTCCGGCGGCTTGATTCTTGTCCTCGGAGGCGACTGTGTCCAGACCGTCGCGCTGCTCGCCGGTGCGCGGCGCTACTATAAGCATCTCAACCTCCTTTGGTTCGACCGCGACGCTGATCTCAACACGCCCGCCTCCACGCCCTCTGGCCGTCTCGATGGCATGGCCCTGGCGGGAATCATTGGCAAAGGCTCGCCGGAGCTGGTTCGTTTCTGGGGCGAACCGCCGCTGGTGCGCGAGCCGGATACGCTGATATTCGGATTGGTGCGCCTGGATCCCCCGGAACAGGAGTTTCTGGCGCGCTCGCCCATGCGCCATGTGTTCGCTGCTGATATTCAGACGCAAGGCCTCCCGAAGGCGGCACACGATGCACTTGCCCAACTGCACGCCGATACGCGTGAATTCATGCTGCACCTCGATTTGGACGTGATCTCCCAGGAAGAGTTTCCCGCGACAAACGTGCCAGGCAGCGGCGGACTGACTCTCGGCGAAGTGCAAACCTCGCTGGAAGAATTTGCCAAGCACAAGAACCTGCTCGGCTTGGATGTAGCGCAGTACAACCCCGATCGCGATCCGGATGGCGTCGGAGCGCGAAAGATCGTGGACTTGCTTGCCAGCGTGCTCTCCGCGCGTCTGGCCGCGTTGACGCCTGTTGCGCCCGTAGCCGCTGAAGAAACGCCTTCAGCGACGGCTTGAGTTCCAGAAGAATTGGAATGTAGGGTCAAGAGAGCGTTGCGCGCTGCTCACGAGGAGTTTTGGTCGCAAGTCTCGTCGGCACACGGCGCTCAAATGAAGCGTAATCGATAGGAAACCGCATCCGCTGCCGCATCGCGTTTCGTGCCAAAATGAGGGAGATCTACGCCCAGCCCCAGGCGTCTGCCTTGCTTTCCCAGCCCCGATGTAGCCGCCAAATGAATTGATTGTCTATGGGACGCCGTGGGAAGAGAATCAAGGGTTCCCCAGGTCGAGGGATTTCCTGGTCGGAGGTGTGTGATGGCCGATTTCTGGAAGCGCTGCGAAGGGCGCGTGATTGAGCAAAAGTATCCGCTACAACAATTTCTCGGCGGGACACCGAGCAGCGGGGTTTTCTTAACAGCCCGCAGCGGTGCACCGGCGGAAAAAGCAGTTATCAAGTTTTTTCAAGCGCATCCGGAGACGGCGAAGTTGTACCTCTCGCAATGGGCGCTCGCAGCGCGGCTTTCTCACCCCAACTTGCTGCAACTCCTGGACTCCGGGCGCTGCTCTCTGGAAGGACGCGACCTGCTCTATGTCGTCCTTGAATGTGCGGAAGAGAATCTCTCGCAGATTCTGCCTGAGCGGGCGCTGACCGCGGACGAAGCCCGCGAGATGGTAGCTCCCGTCGCGGAGGCTTTGAGCTATCTGCACGGACAAGGTCTAGCTCATGGGCGCCTCAAACCCGCGAACGTGCATGCGATCGGCGAACAGATCAAACTTTCGGTCGATTCGGTAATGCGGCTGGGAGAATTGCATCTCGCGGGGCGTGGCGCGGATTCCTACGACGCTCCAGAGTTACTGTCCTCTCCAGTCACGGGGGCGAGCGACATCTGGTCGTTCGGAATCACGCTGGTGGAGGCGCTGACGCAGCATGCGCCCGACGTGCAAGCAGCGCGACACGGTGACCCCGAAGTTCCAGCTACCCTTCCCCAACCGTTTTTGGATATTGCGCGGCATGCCTTGAAACGCGCTCCCGCGCAGCGATGGACCGCCTCCGACATCGCGGCACATCTGAAACCCGGTCACGTTGTGGAACAGAAAGCGCCATCCCTCCCGACGGTGAGAGCCACACCGGCAAAGGCCACGGCTGAGAAGCTTTCTCCGCTGGACGTTCCGCTCTCTCCCGAGCGCGGTATCCCGGTGGCCAAGTTAGCCGCAGTCCCGCCCAGAGTGATGCGGACACAGCAAAAGCCAAGTGCGCCAGCAAAGAAAACGCTGCTCTTCCCCAATTATACGATTCCGCTGCTCGCGACAATCTTCGTTCTCGCGGCTATCGTTGTGTTGCCAAAATTCCTGCGCCATCAGCAACAGACTCCCCCGCCCGCCGGCGCCTCATCGGCTCAGGTGCGATCCGAAGCAAAACCCACGGACCACGCTCGCAATCAGACGCTGCCCGCGCCGCAGCCAAAAGTGAAAGACTCTGCCAGGGCAGCGGTTGAGAAGGCCCCTTCTGCATCCGCCGCGCCCGCGATATTGCGCACGGAGATCGCGCCCGCGACGCCAGCCGCAAGGCTTGCCAGTGATTCGCCGGCTCGAGGAGAAGTGTTGGACCAGGTCTTGCCGGAAGTTCCCGACAAAGCGCTCAACACAATCCATGGTGTTGTGCGCGTAAGTGTCCGCGTGCATGTAGATGCCGCCGGGAATGTTTCGCAGGCTGAACTCGAAGCGCCCGGTCCCAGCCGGTATTTTGCGGATCTGGCATTGAAAGCGGCGGGCAAGTGGGTTTTTGGCTCGCCGGAACTGGAAGGCAAGAGTGTGCCCAGCGAGTGGCTGATCCGCTTCGACTTTGCACAATCGGGAGTCGTGGCGTCGCCTCAGCAGACGACGCCGTAAAGCCTTCCTCGTCTTCTTGGCACTCGACAAGCTCTTAATTCTCGCGGATTCCAATTTGTCTGTTTTTCAAGACCACCAAGCCACGGTCATCCTGAGGCGATCCGATAAGGTCCGGTGTCAGGACTCCGGTGGAGTCCACCGGACTCCCAAAACTGGAGATCGCCGAAGGACCTCAATTTCAAATTCGTGCATGATGTGTCCGTCGATTTCTTCCGTAGGGTAAACTGCTCGCCGAGCCGCCCCGGGTCTTCGGAGCCATTTCAGGCAGGAGCCGCGGCGCGCTTGCGGTGGTAACGCGCCAGGCCCAGCCAGGAAAGATGCAGGGCCCCGTTGAACAGGTAATGATCCACTTCCTCCCGGGAAAGTGTCTGCCTGGCCTCGGCGGCAATCGCACTGATGAAAGCCTCGCTGGCTTGCGATTCTTCCACTCCCTCGGCAAGAATCTTGGCCGCAAGCTCGCTCCAGCGGAGGAGGCGCTCGCGGTAGCTGGCGATATGCCGCGCAGGATGATGCGAGAAGCCGAAATGCGTGAGAAAAAGACGCTTGGGCTCAAGCGCGGCGATGGCGTCCAAAGAGGTGTTCCACAGTTCGAGGTTGATGTCCGGCGGAGGTGTCGCGGGCAGAATGTAGGGATGCCCTTCGATGGCGATGCCCGCAGTATCGCCAACAAAAGCAACTCCATCCGAGGCATCGAAATACGTGACGTGATGCGAGGCGTGCCCTGGAGTATACACAACCTGAAGCTGCCGGGATCCAAAAGAAAGCGTTTCGCCACCCTCCAGGATGTTCAGATTGAACTGGGGCACGGCAAGGAATTCACCGTAAAGCCGTTGCATTGTGTCGCCATAAAGGCGCCGGGCGCTATCGAGCAGTTTGGTAGGATCGGCCATGTGCGGGGCGCCCCGCGAGTGCACATAAATTCGCAGCTGCGGATTTTCTCGCACGAGGGAGCCGGAAGCGCCGGCATGATCCAGGTGAATGTGGGTCAGAAAGAGAGCGTCGAGATCGCTGATGCGTAGACCGTGAACGCTCAACTGTTCCCGGAGATGGGGAATCGTGGATGATGGTCCGGGATCAACCAGTGCGACAGCGTCGCCGGAACGAAGCAGGGCCGAGGCGATGGAGCGGGGATGGCCGGCCCAGTCCAAATCGAGAAGGGTTGTGGATGTCATAAAGAGAACAGTTTAGCGTAAAAGGGCGGGATAAAACCGTTGTAATGCTCGCCGTTTCTGACCATTGCACGCGCAGACGGGAAATCCATTCGGGCCTGAGGAAGTACTTGCAGAATGATTTAGTTGTGGACTATTCTTTTCGGGCAGCCGCTTGCTTCTTTTACCGCTGGCGATGACGAGTGAGTAAACACTGTTCCCGCCCCGATGTTTGCGGACAGGCGCTTAGCGGCCAATCGTCCTGCGTCCGGCGCGGTCGACGCTCTTAAAGGAAAACTCAAGGACCACGCGGAATTCTCATGTACAAATTTGGGGAGGAATACAATGCTGAAATGGGCTGTAACGGTGGTCATGGGCGGGCTTCTCGCCCTGCCACTCTGTGCTCAGGAGAAGAATGTAGTCACCGCATATAATTGGAACGCAACGTCGGAGAATAGCGTAGCGGCCACAGCCGCGGGGCGCGATTTTAGCATCGCCCCGGCATCGCCGCGCCTTTTTGCCATGCCCGCAGCAGCGGCAGGCAAGTCGGCGGACGTTTTTTCGGATTGGGACGACAACCCCTGGAACCGTGGGGCTTGGGGTCGCCTGACGCCAAGATTTGAGGTCGCTGGGCTCTTCAGCTACATCAACTTCAACCCTGGTTCGGAGCCCAACTTCAATAACTATGGAGCGACGGGTTCGTTTGCCTACAATGCCAACGAGTGGCTCGGGCTGGTTGGGGAAGTCGGCGGTTACACCTTCTCGCGGAAGGTTTATGTGCTTCCCACAGGCGCAACCCAGGAGGTACTGAACACCATTAAGGGCGATCTGTGGACCTACATGTTCGGGCCGCGCTTGAATTTCCGCCACTTCGATCATTTCGTTCCCTTCGTTGAAGTCTTGTTCGGCGACGCGCGTGGCCACGCTAACCTCACCGGCGACGTGGCGCAGAGCACTTTCGGCATGGCTGCTGGCGGTGGCGTGGATGTGATTCTGGCCAAGAATATCGCGTGGCGCTTCGTCGAAGCAGACTATTTCATGACCAACTTCTCCGGTCCAGATTTGGCCGCAAGCTCCAGGCAGAACAATTTCCGCATTGGCAGCGGTCTCGTCTTCCGCTGGGACTACCCGCCCGCTCCGCCAAAGCCCAATCATCCGCCAGTGGCGGCTTGCTCGGCGGCCGCGCCTTCGGTTTACGAGGGCTCGACGGATCCCGTGGCAATTCACGTGAACGCCAGCGATCCTGATAATGACCCGCTCACCTACAGCTACACGGCCACAGGCGGCACCGTGGACGGCACCGGCCCCGATGTGCGTTGGAACCCCAGGGGCCTGGCCCTGGGCTCTTACACCATCAATGTCAAGGTAGACGATGGCCGTGGCGGAACGGCCACCTGCGCCGCCGACGTTGCGGTTGCCAAGCGCCCGAATTCTCCACCGGTTATCTCTTGCTCGCCGGAACGCAATCCCATCATCGCTGGTGAGCGCGTGGCGATCATTTCGCGCGCATCCGATCCCGATGGCGATCCCTTGACCTTCAGCTATTCCGCAACGGGCGGCCAGATTTCCGGCACCACCGCCACCGCGCAGTTTGATTCCACCGGGCTGGCTGCGGCCAGTTACGGGATCACCTGCACCGCGGATGATGGCCGCGGTGGCCGCACCAGCGCCCCAACCAGCGTCGATGTCCAGGCTCCCGCACCTCCGCCGCAGGCGAGCAAGGTGGGCGATTGCGGTTACACCAAGGTCGCCGCGTCGCGCTTTGACAACGCTTGCAAACGCGTGGGCGATGATGTGGCCTTGCGCTTGAAGAATGAACCGAACTCCAAACTGGTGATCGTCGGCTTCGCGGATCCCAAGGAACCCAAGGCCACTAAGCTGGCCGAAACCCGTGCAGAACTCGCCAAGAAGTACCTGGGCGAGAAGGGCATTGATGCCTCACGCATCAGCACCCGTGCCGGCACGGCTTCAACTGAAAAGGGCATGGAGAAGGACAACCGTCGCGTGGACTTCATCTTCGTACCCGAAGGTGCCACGTACTAAGAACCCATGTCCCACTTGAGTGGTCTCCACTCGTGTCGGGACTTGAAAACATAACGCGAACCCGGGCTCTCCGAACTCTACTCTGGAGAGCCCGGTTTGTTTTGGGACGGGGCTCATGGCGCGATGCGAGCATGGATTGTCGGCCGGCCCTGTCGACGGGTGGCTTCGAGGCTACGGCATTCGAATGGCTTCGTTGCGGCAGGGTGGGATCTACCTGTCGCAAGATGAGGGCATGAATTGGACCAGGGTTGATGAGGACGCGGAAAGGGGAAGGACCACCGGAATGGTCCAGATCGGGCAGGGAATCGTGATTGTAGGGTCGCAAAGCGAAGGCGTGCTTTTACTGGAACTGGGATCGACGAAGTAGGGGCTCTAACGAACGCACCGTTGACAAACGGAGCAAATACAGCCCGGAACACCCAAATCAAACACCAACTGTGCCATTTCAGTACACTGTCGCCGCTAGTCCTGTTTTGGTAATTAGCACATTGACAATGCTACAAATCTGTCATAGAAGAGAGTTGTGCATAACCTTTCCCAGAATGGAATGCGCCCCCTTTCCCCGCTCAGTAACTACCCCCTGGAGCCCTTTCGAAGATCGCAAGTGAGGTGGAGCGACTATGGCGAACCTACAAGGATTCCGGCCACAGAACTCGGGTTGCGGCGGCGGGATTGAGAAAGCGCAGCTCGAGGGCATGGCGCGCAACGACCGTGCCGCGCCGCCGATGCACCTGCTGCTGGTCGACGATGACGATCATATCCGTGAAGTCTGCCGCAGCGTCGCGGAAGATTGCGGCATGAAGGTGGCGGACGTCAGTACCGCCGAGGAGGCGCTCGAAGTGATGGAAAACTCCTCGGTGGATATCCTGCTGACCGACCTGCGCTTGCCGGGAACCAGCGGCCTGGAGCTGTTGCGGCGCGTGACGCAGACCTTTCCGGATATTGCCGTGGTCATGCTCACGCAGTACGGCACAATCGATTCCGCGGTCGAGGCCACGCGCATGGGCGCGGCCGACTATGTCACCAAGCCGTTTCGCGTGGAGGAACTGCGCGCCCGGCTTGAGCAGGTGGTCCATTCCCTGGAGCTAAAGCGGGAGAATCGCTTGCTCCGGGAACAGGTACGCACGCGGCCCGGGTTCGGGGGGCTCATTGGCATGTCCCCGCGCATGGAGCGGGTCTACAAGCTCATCGAGAAGGTGAGCCAACGCACGCATCCCGTGCTGATTCTCGGCGAGAGCGGAACGGGAAAAGAACTGGTGGCGCGCAGCGTTCATTTTCTGGGACCTCGCAAAGACCGGCCTTTTGTGCCCGTGGAATGTTCCGCGCTGGTGCCAACCCTGGTGGAATCCGAGTTGTTCGGATACACCAAGGGAGCGTTTACCGGGGCCATGCAGGCCAGGCAAGGCCTGATGGAATCGGCCAATGGCGGCACCTTGTTCCTGGATGAGATTGGAGACATGTCGCTGGAAATGCAGGCGAAACTCCTGCGCGCACTGCAACCAAGAGAGATCAAACCGGTGGGCTCCACGGAGCGAAGAACGATTGATGTCCGCATCGTCGCCGCCACCAACCGGGACTTGGAATTGGCCATCAAGAACGGCAACTTCCGCCAGGACCTCTTTTTCCGCCTCAATGTGGTGCAGATCAAGCTGCCGCCGCTGCGAGACCGGAAAGGCGACATCCCCTTGCTGGTGGCCGCATTTCTGGAAAAATTCGCGGACCCGGACGACGCCCACCGCGAGCTGACCGAAGACGCCATGCGGCGATTGATGGCCTACGACTGGCCGGGCAACGTTCGCGAGTTGGAGAACACCATCGAACGCGCGGTGGCTTTAAGTTCTGGCCCTCTCGTGAGTGTCCATGACTTGCCGACGAATCTGCAATATCCCACCACGGAGCGCGCGCCGGAAAAAGAGGAGTTGTTGCCGCTGAACGAGTTGGAACGCCGTGCGATTCTGAGCACCTTGCGGCAAACCGGCGGCGACAAGCAAGCGGCGGCTCGCATGCTGGGAATCGGCAAGACCACCCTGTATCGCAAACTGAAGCAGTACCAGATCGAGCGCACTGACACTTAGCCGGGTACTACAGCGCACTCCGTTTCACTTTGGGAATGGTTTCCCCCAAGTATCGAGTTGGCAACGGCCTGTCATTCAAGTCCCCTGCTTTTTCAATAACATCCCCTCCTTACTAGTTTGGTCCGGCCAATGCATAGCTGAGCCCTGAGTAGGCCACAGGGGGCCCGGCATGTTCTCGCAAGGCCGCGCAAAAAAGACGCCGCAGAAAACCGCCGCTGGCGGCGTTTTGCGTGCGGCCAGGGCGGGTGCCGGTCGGGAAACGTGGATCCGCATCGCCATTGATGAATTGGCGGTGGAACCATCCATCGAGCGCATCGGGATCTGGCTCGAGCCGGCAGCAGAAGAGGGAGACAAAGGCACGGTTGTCTTCAGCGGCGCAGTTTGGGAACGCAATGCCGATAACTTGCCGCCGGAGTGGCGAAAGATCTCAGCGGAAGCGCCTCTGCCCCGCGAAGTTCTAAACGGCACAAGCAGCATGGAGCACGAACTGCTGAGTACGACGAGTGCGCCCATGCTTGGGCCGCTTGTGGAACTCCAGCGTGCCCTCTGGGTGCCCATCATCGGGCACCGCATCCTCGGCGGCCTGATCCTTGCCGGAACCAGGGAAAAACAGACACTCCTGCCCCGTGCGCAGGTGGAGCGCATCGCGGAAGAACTCGGCCTTCTCCTTGAAATCGAGGAGGAGCGCCGACTGGCCCGCGAACGCCAGGAGGATCTGACTCTCTGGCGGCGTATTCAGGATCTGCTCCGGGAACCCGAAGACTCCAAGGGTTTATTGCGCGAATTGGCGGAAAGCTGCATCGGGGGAAAAGGGAAAGGCGGGGCCGGCGCCGTCTTTGCACTGATTGGCGAGCGAAGCAACGCTTTTCCCGTGAACGCACCAGCGGCCGCGGGCGAAGTGAATCGCCTGGTGCTCTGCGAACAGAGCGGAGATCCCGAGTGGGTGCACAGTCTCGATCAAAGGCCGCTCGAGAATCTCTGGCGCCAGGCGCTGGAAACAGGGCGCGTCTGTGGGGCGGAGTCCGAACGTCTTCCCCTGGCGCGGAAGATTTCGAGGGTTGTGGCCATTCCCATGGAATTCGACGGAGCGGTGAACGCGGTGCTGCTGGCCGGGCTTCCCTGGCCACGGAGTTCTCTCGGCGTGCTGGAGCGGTTGGAGCTGCGCGCGCTCCTGGCGGCTCAGGTCCTGGAGCGTCGAAACCGCATTGCGCGAGAGCTGAGCGAAGAGGCGCAACAAACAGCCTTGCTGGAATTGAATGAAGATCCCGTGGTGATCGTGGACCGCCGAGGATTCATCACCGGCATGAGCCGCGGGGCCAGGGAACTGATCGGACAAGCGGCAGAGGCGCGTGAAGATGCCCATCAGGTCTTGCGATTTGCTGAGGTGTTCCGGCCACGGGAGTGGGAGGAAGTCCACGGTTGGGTGGAGTCTGCTTTCGCCGAGGGAACCTCGGGGCCGGAAGGCTCGCTTGTGGCGAACTTGAAAAACGGGACCGCGTTGCGATTGCGAGGCACGGCGATTTCCGATGGGAAGCATTGTTCCATATCCCTTGAGAGGGTGGCCGGAAGAGGGCGCGCGCGGCAGGTCCATGAAGGGGAGGCGGAACTCCACCAGGTACTGGACTGGCTGGATGAAGGGGTTGTTGTCTTCGACGAAAACGATCGCATTCGAGCGAAGAATGCGCGTTTTCTTCAGATCCTGGGTCTGAGCGCTAACGACGGCGCTTCCTTGCAGAGTCTCGAGGACCTGATACGCATCACGGGGAAGAATGCCAGGGAGCCCGAAAAGTTCGCGGCC
>Ga0116217_10005676_pt1 | contig 10929 bp, 5 predicted proteins | sample Sb_taG_6_FD_89697 | JGI IMG/M metagenome (GOLD analysis project Ga0116217, IMG submission 89697) | Peat soil microbial communities from Weissenstadt, Germany - Sb_50d_4_PS metaG | ecosystem: Environmental > Terrestrial > Soil > Wetlands > Peat | place: Germany: Weissenstadt | collected 2010-09-21 | reverse complement strand
CGGCTTTTTCAGCGGCGGAATGCTCCTGTTCTGGCTGGCTGTGATGGTCATCGTCATCATCGGCGGTTGGAAGGTATTCGAGAAGGCCGGACAGCCAGGCTGGGCCATTCTGATTCCTTTCTTCAATGCTTACATCATTTTGAAGATTGCGGGCCGGCCCGGATGGTGGCTACTGCTGTACTTTATTCCGCTGGTGAATGTCGTGATCGCGCTCATAGTGGCCATCGATGTAGCGAAGGCTTTCGGTCAGAGCGCGTTGTTCGGGTTCATTCTGAACTTCCTGCTTGGCGGCATTGGGTTTCTCATCCTCGGCTTTGGCAACTATCGCTATCTGGGACCGCCAAACGCGCCGAGGGCCGCCAGCGCCGCGCAAGGGTGAGCATTCGTCATGATGCCATTGTACGAACGCTCACGGGGCATTCGGAAGGAACTGCTGCTAGCAGCCGTTATCGCCAACTGAGAATTGCGCTGTCCGCCGGGCGGCCCGGGCCGGATGGTTAGTGCTCAAGCGATTTCTCAACCAGTATCAGTCACCAGAACAACCCGGCACCAACAGTCCTCCACCCGGGCTTGCCCGAGCGACCGAGGAATCGCCTGGCACGCATTAGCACCCTTTCGCGTGATCTCCATCACTGCATCTTTGTGACAAGGCGTTATTCATAGAGGAAGCCTCAGCCGACTTTGGAGCTCCGTGATCGGCCAGACCATTTCGCACTACCGCATCGTCGAGAAGCTCGGCGCCGGTGGGATGGGTGTGGTGTACAAGGCCGAGGACACGCGGCTGCATCGCTTCGTCGCCCTCAAGTTCCTGCCGGAGGAGGTTGCCCGTGACCCGCAAGTACTCGCCCGTTTTCAACGCGAAGCCCAAGCCGCGTCCGCACTGAACCACCCCAACATCTGCACGATCCACGACATCGGCGAGCAGGACGGGCAGGCGTTCATCGCCATGGAGTTTCTGGACGGGCTGACGCTGAAGCAGCGCATTGCGGGGCGTCCGCTGGAAATTGAAACGCTGTTGTCGCTCGGAATCGAGATCGCGGACAGTCTCGATGCGGCTCATGTCGCTGGTATCGTCCACCGAGACATCAAGCCTGCCAATATTTTCGTGACCAGGCGCGGACACGCGAAGATTCTCGACTTCGGATTGGCTAAAGTTAACCCCATGGGCGGCACCATGGTGGGGGCGGCGGCAGGGGCGTCGCAGGCGACTGTCGAATCGAGTGCGGAGCACCTGACCAGTCCGGGAACGGCGCTCGGAACCATCGCCTACATGTCGCCCGAGCAGGTAGAGGGCAAAGAACTGGATGCGCGCAGTGACCTGTTTTCTTTAGGGGTGGTGCTGTACGAGATGGCGACTGGGGTCCTTCCGTTCCGCGGCGACACTTCGGGCGTGATCTTCAATGCCATCCTGAACCGGGCGCCCGTCGCCCCGGTACGGCTGAACCCGGAGATTCCGGTGGAGCTGGAACACATCATTACTCGCGCCCTAGAGAAAGACCGGGAGCTGCGGTATCAGAGTGCGGCGGAGATGGGCGCGGAACTGAAGCGGCTCAAGCGCGATTCCAAGTCTTCCGTGGCCGCGCGGGCGCCGAGCCGATTTAGGGTCACTGCTTTCACAGTTGCCCTAATGACCGTCCTGGCCTTGGGCATAGCCACGGGCTGGTGGGCATGGCACAGCCGTTCCAGTTCAAGAACAGCCCAGGGTCCGACTACGCCGGCTGTGCTGCCGTCCGCGCCCAACAACACGCTCGCCATCCTGCCGTTCCAGAACATGAGCGGCAATCCTGCGAATGACTACCTGCGGCTGGCGCTGGCGGACGAAGTCTCCACCGTGCTGATGCATACGCGCTCGCTGGAGGTCCGTCCCGTGGCAGCCACACAGAAGTACATGGGCAAGGATGTCGATGTGCAGATGGCCGGCCGTGACCTGCACGTTGCCTACCTGCTGACCGGGCATTACGTCGGGCGAGGCGACCGGCTGATGGTCACGGTGGAAGCGGTAGAGGTGCAGAACCAACGCCTGTTATGGCAGGGAAAGATCAGCGTCGCCGCCCGGGACATGATCTCCCTGCAATCCCAATTGGCTTCGCAGATCGTCGAGGGGGTGCTGCCCGCGCTGGGCAGCGGCCTCGGAGGCCTGGAAAGCGTCACCCGTCCGAAGAACGCCGAGGCCTACGACCTATATCTGCGCAGCGCCGCCATCCCTCACGACACCGGCCCCAATCGCCAGGCGATTGGCAACCTGGAGAAAGCCGTCGGCCTGGATCCCACTTATGCGCCCGCCTGGGAAGCTCTCGGGCTCCGCTACTACTACGCAGCCTGCTATGCCGGCGGGGGCTCGGCCATGCTGGACCGCTCCGAGGCCGCCTGCCAGCGCGCCCTCGCGCTCGACCCCAACCTGGTGACCGCCGGCGCCCAGTTAGCCCAACACCGCGTGGAACGCGGTGACTTCGCGCGTGCCTATCAGGAGGCCGAGAAGCTCATCCAGCGGCGTCCCGACAGTGCGGAAGCGCATTTCACACTCGCCTACGTGCTGCGCTATGCCGGATTCCTCGACCAGGCGGCGCAAGAGTGTGATATTGCCCTGGGACTTGATCCTGGTTACTACCGTCTCCGCTCCTGTGCCGAGGCTTTTTATGAGCTGGGCCGGACGGACCGTGCCATGGACTACTTCCGCCTGGATGCGAGCTCGGAATGGGGTCGCGCCAACTTGCCTGTCATCCTGCTGCGCGAGGGGAAGATCGACGAAGCCGAGGAAGCTATCAAGAACATGCCCGACCTCGACATCTGGTTCAAACCCGTGCTGGCGAAATGCGTGCAGAACGGAGCGGTGGCGGTGGGACAGAACATCGACGCCAAGACGCAAGCGGCGCTGTTGGGGCTGCGCGATCCTGAACTGCTCTACTACCAGGGTTCCATCATGGCCTTTTGCGGCAACAAGGATCTAGCCGTGCGACTGCTGCGTAGCGCCATCGAGCACAACTATTGTGCACTTTCCGCTTTGGACTTCGACCCCTTGTTGGTGAAGCTGCGTGGCACGCCAGAGTTTGCGGAGTTACGCGTTGCAGCTAATCAGTGCCAGCAGAAGTTTCTGGCAGGTCGTTGACCCCGGGAGCCGCAGGGCCACACCGCCGATGAGGATTTCCTGTGTACAGCACCAGTTCCACACGGTTGGAACCAGGCAATACCGACACAAAACTATGTGCGCCGCGATTTGTTCACGCCGCTCGGAAGCGCCATCATCAGCGGCACCTTCCCCCGCGAACTGCGTGCTCGGGTGCAAGGCCAGAAACTACTCCACACCCAGGAACACGTACCGCAGGAGAAATAAACCGCTCAACACCCAGATCAAAGGGCTAATCTCTCGACGCCGTCCCGTAAAGAACTTCAGTAATGTGAATGAGAGCATCCCGACGCTCAATCCAGTCGCGATGCTGAATGTCAGCGGAGTGGCAATCAGCGTCAGGAAAGCCGGGACCGACTCCGTGAAGTTGTCCCACCGAACTCTGGCAACAGCGCCGCACATCAGCGCGCCCACCAGAATCAGCGCCGGCGCTGTCGCGTAGGACGGAATCGCCGCCACCATGGGTGCGCCGAACATCGCGGCAAGAAACAAAGCGGCGATGACCAGATTGCCCAGTCCGGTGCGGGCCCCTGCTGCAACGCCCGCGGCACTCTCGATGTAGCTCGTAACCGTAGACGTTCCCGTCAGCGCGCCTACGATTGTGCCAAAGGCGTCAGCCACTAGCGCACGGCTGGCGCGTGGCAACTTGCCGTCGCGCAAAAACCCTCCTTCTTCGCACACCGCGACGAGCGTCCCCACGTTGTCGAACAAATCAACGAAGAAAAACACGAAAACCAGTTCGGCTAAACCCAGCTTTGCCGCCGAGCGCAAGTCAAACTTGAGGAGCGTTCCCGCGGGGTGTGGCCAAGAGAAGACATGCGCCGGCCAATGGCTGACGCCCACCGGTATGCCCAAAATCGTGATCGCCACGATGCCGATCAGGATCGCGCTGTCTACCCGCCGCGCCATCAGAATCGCGATCAGCAGCACTCCAACCGCGGCAAGGATCACCTGCGGGTCGGAAACCCTACCCAGAGCCACGAAAGTGGCCTTGTTCGCCACAATGATGCCCGCGTCTCGAAAGCCTATGAAGGCAATAAAAAGTCCGATTCCGGCTGCCGTCCCGTGCTTGAGGCAGTCTGGAATCCCATTGACGATTTGCTCGCGCACCTTGGTCAGCGTCAGAACTAAAAAGAGCACCCCCGACAGCAGCACGACCCCAAGGGCCGTCTGCCACGGGATGCCTCGTCCCAGCACGATCGAATACGTGAAGTACGCGTTGAGCGACATCCCGGGGGCAAGCGCAATCGGGTAGTTCGCCCAGACGCCCATCACCAGCGTCGCCAGGGCCGCTGAAAAACACGTCGCAAAAAGCACGCCGTCCACCGGCATCCCGGCCGCGGAAAGAATCCGCGGATTCACCACCACCACGTAAGCCATGGTCATGAATGTTGTCAGACCGGCGAGCAGTTCGCGACGAACTGTCGTGTGGTTCTCGGACAGACGGAAGATGCGCTCGATCACCCAATGTGCTCCGTAAGCAAAATCAAGCACTATAGGCTGGGGTGAGACGCGCGTCAACGGCAGAAGCATGATGCCCCTGATTCGCTTGACCGTTGAAGAACGGCATCCGCAGGACGCAACGCGAGTATCGAAATTGCTGATCGTCTTGAGAAAAATAATCTATTTGCCACGCCAACCCAAAGCGGCATAGGGTTCACCACTTGCATTGAGAAGCAGCAATCGCTGGCGGACTTAGGAACGTAGCAATTCCTTTGGTGACTTCAGCGCGCGGTCGCGTTGGAGACGGCCTGAACCATTTCCAGAGGGTGCTTATGCCAAAAATTGGCCGGAATCGTGTTTTTGTCCTGTCCTGCACCGCATTCGCCTTCTCACTCGCTTTCGCGACCCCAACTCGGGCGCAACAGACGCTCGGCGCCATCACCGGCACAGTCACCGATGCCAGCGGCGCTGTGCTTCAGGCCGCCACCGTTACGGTCGTCGGAAACGAGACCAAACTGACGCGCACCCAGACGACCAACACCAGCGGCAGCTACTTATTCGTGAATCTGCCCATCGGCTCCTATGCACTGACGTTCGTCCATCAGGGCTTCCAGACGGAAAATATCCCCTCGATTACTGTGCAGGCGAACCGCACAGCGACCGTGAACGCAGCCTTACGGGTGGGTAAGACCGAGAGCAGTATCACCGTCGAGGAGACTCCCCTGGTGAACGCCGTCGACACGACCAACGGCTACGTTCTCGATAAGCAGCAGTTCGAAGCCGTTCCCCTGCCGACCGGAAGCTTCACCGGTGTGGCCATCCTTTCCCCGGGGGTAAATTCGGAGCTGGCCAGCGGCACCGGCGCGGATGCCGGCCTGGGCAATCAGGCCATCTGGGCCAACGGCCAGCGCGACACCAGCAATACTTTCCTGCTGAACGGCGTCGATACCAGCAACCTTTTCAACGGCAAGAGCACGAGCCAGGTTTCCTCCACGCGCATCGTGAACAACACCGGCGTTCCCGCCGCAACCAACACGACTGCGGAAGTGCTTCAGACCACGGCCTCGGTTTATCTTTCCATCGGGCAGGCGTTGCCCACGCCGGCCCCGGAGACGGTGCAGGAATTTCGCGTGACCACCTCCATGTACGACGCGCGAGCAGGCTCAACCAGCGGCGCCCACATCGACATGAGCACCGCCTCCGGCACCAATACCATTCACGGCGGCGCTTACCTTCACCGCGGGACCGACTGGCTGAATGCCGCTCCCATGTTCTACAACCAGGACGCCAACATCCCCGCCAACGAAAAGGTGCCCGAGTTGCACCGTTATACGGCCGGCGGAACCCTGGGCGCGCCGATCATCAAGAACAAGCTTTTCGGCTTTATCGCTTTCCAGCACGTGCACGTTTCCGATCTCGACATCGGCACCTCGCGCACCGCCGTGCCCTTCGGCTTGACGGATGATCGCAGCGCCGCCACGCTGGCTGCGGTCGCCAACAACAATTTTGGCGGTACCGAAGTCCTGCCCACCAACCCCACGGTTGGGACCGCACCCGGCGATATCAGCCCCGTCGCCTTCTCGTTGTTGAACTACAAATTGCCCAACGGCCAGTATCTGTTCCCCTCGGCTAACCCAAAGTTCACGCCGACGCTGAACTTCCCTGAGAATGTCTTCCTCACCCAGCCGGCTTACTTCATCGCCGACCAGGCCGTGACCAATCTCGATTATCTTGCCACCTCAAAGGACACGGTGGCGTTTAAGTATTACTACCAGCACGATCCCACCACGGCGCCGTTCGGCTACTCCTCGGTGGAAGGCTTCCCGCAGCATCTCGATGCCGGCAGCCAGGTTTTCACCGTCACCAACACGCAAACGGTTACGTCGCACCTCAGCATTGCGGAGGTCTTCGGCTTCGTTCGCGAAAAGGTCTACAGCACCATCAGCCAGCCCTTCTCGCCTCAGTCGGTAGGCATCAACACCTTCGGCTCTCCGATTTTCCCGGGGATCACGATCGCCGACGATCTGGGGAACTTCTCCCCCAACAACACCAACGGCGTCTTCAACGCCGCTGCGGCCATTGGAATGACCGGCGATTCGCAAGGTGCCTTTACGGGAATATTTCAGAACCGTTGGATGCCTTCGGCGGATGTGAGCTGGATTCATGGCAAACACACGGTCAGCTTCGGCGGCAGCTTCGCTTACGTTCAGCTCAACGCGCGGGACAATCGCTCGGGCGCGGGCATGATCGGCTTTGCTGATTTCTCCCAGTTCCTGCAGGGCCTGGTGACCACCTATTCGCCCAACGGCTTTATCACCACGACATATCTCGACGGCAACGCCAACCGCTACTACCGCGCGAAAGATACCGGCCTATACCTTCAGGACAAGTTCCAGTTCCGTCCCAACCTCAACATAACCGCCGGTGTCCGCTTCGACGATCACGGCGGCCTGACCGAGAAGAATGGCCGCATCTTCAATTTTGATCCCGCGCGCTACAACTACGACGCGGCCACGGACACCATCGTTTCCAACGGCCTGATTGTTGCCGGCAACAATCCCACGCATCCCAGCCCGGGCGTCAGCGCGTCCACTCTCACCGGACGCCAATGGGGTCTTGCGCCTCGCCTTGGCGTGGCCTGGAGCCCCAAAATGTTCCACGACAACGTGGTGGTGCGCGCCGGTTGGGGCATGTATTTCGATCGCGGCGAGCTGTTCACCTATCTCTCGCCCGGCTTCGCCTCCGGCGTGATTGCCGCCGGTCCCTTCGGCGTGAACCAGACTCAGCCGTTTGTCAATGCGCAGGTCTGCAGCAACATAGGAAGCTTCTACGAGAACTTTATTCCGACGTGTAACCCGGACCTGACGCAACCGGGAGCGGCGAATTTTTCGAACCCCTGGGGAACGACTTTGGGACCTCCGCCGACCAACAACCCGGCGAACATTCCGCTACCCAATGCGGCCGCGATTATGGCCGGCGTTCAGCCCTTCACCTTTGCCGATTACAACCGCGCCAACAAGCTGCCCTACACTATGAACCAGATGCTCGACATTCAGTGGCAGCCACGCCGCGACCTGGCCATCAGCCTCGCTTATCTCGGCAATCTCGGCCGCCACGAAGTCATTCCCGTTCCCTTCAACCAGGCGGGCATCGCCACGCCAACGCACCCGATTCACGGACAGAATTACACCTACGGCTACACGGTGCTGGCGCCTCCGGGTTGCAATCCCACATCCGCTCCTGGGCACTGCGCCTATGTTCCCGGCTGTATGCCGCCTTTCACCGTCGCAGCGAACAGCGCCAACTGCGCCCCGATGGGGCTGCCCGATGGAACCCAGATGTTTACGACCTTTGAGGGCGGCAACGTCGACATGCGCGTTCCCTTCCTCGGCTATTCCTCCGAGTCGGAATCTTATACGGCAGCCGGCGTTTCCATCTACAACGCCCTGCAAGCGCACGTGGAAAAACGCATGAGCCATAACTTCCAGGTCGGCTTCTCCTACACATTCTCCAAAGCCACTGACGAGCAGAGCGCCATGGGACTCTTCTACAACGGCAACAACCCGCTCGACCTACGCTCCGGCTACGGCTTGTCCGATTTCGACCGCAAGCACGTCATCAACTTTACCTACGTCTACCAATTCCCGAAGTTCTTCGACCAGTCGACGTGGAAAGGCAAGATCGCCAGCGGCTGGGCAATTTCCGGCTTGACGGTGATTCAGAGCGGGCAGCCCTACAGCATCATTGATTACTCGGGCGCGGTCGGCAGCATTTTCTACAGCACCTTCGACGGCATCATCAATCCAGTAGTTCCCCTGAAGCCCGGCTGCACACCGGCGATGGTCTATACAGGAGCTTCGGGCGCCTTTGGCCCGCCCGCGCTCAACGCCAATTGCTTCACGCTGCCTCTGCTGGCCCCAGGGGCCCTGGGCGGCGCAATTCCGGCGGGCGACACCTTCGAGACAAATTTCTCCCAGGGCGAGCGCAACATCTTCCGCCAGCCCTGGCAGAAGCGCGCTGATATTTCCCTCTTCAAGGTCACGAACATCACCGAGCGTTCCTCGCTCAAGTACAGCTTCGATGTCTTCAACGTCACCAACACGCCGAGCTTGGACATTCCCGTCGATAACGTCAACCAGAACCTGACGTTCAACAATTTCCCGATTTACGGTCAGCCACTTTATTCCAGCCCTACGCTGAGCGGCCTGGGCATTGTGAATAAAACCATCGGCAGCCCGCGACAAATTCAGATGTCCTTGAGCTACACTTTCTAACCCAAGGCCGCGACGAGTCCGGCCTGAAGCCATGCAACTCAGCCGCTCCCTGCTCCAATCGCTGCCCAAGGTGCTGCTGCACGAGCACTTGGACGGCGTGCTCCGTCCTCAGACCATCATCGAATTAGCGCGCGAGACGGGATACTCGGAGATTCCCACGGAGGATCCGGATGAGCTCGCCGCCTGGTTCCACCGAGGCGCAAACAAGGGAAACCTTGCCGAGTACCTGCAGGGCTTCGCGCACACGATCGCCGTGATGCAGACCGAAGCGGCGCTGGAGCGCGTCGCCTATGAGCAGGCCGAGGATCTCAGCCGCGACGGCGTGGTTTACTTCGAGACTCGCTTCGCGCCCGTTTTTCACACCCGCCGGGGACTCAGCCACCAGCAAGTGGTTGCGGCAGTGCTGAAGGGACTGGAGCGCGGGCGGCAGGATTTTGGCATCCAGCCGGGGCTGATCATCTGCGCGATGCGTAACATGAACGTGTCGCTTGAGATGGCGGAACTGGCCGTCGATTTTCGCGAGCGGGGAGTCGTTGGCTTCGATCTCGCGGGCGAAGAGGGCGGCCATCCTCCCAAGAAGCACATGGAGGCGTTTCATTTTCTCCAGCGCGAAAACTTCAATATCACCATCCACGCCGGCGAAGGCTACGGCAAGGAATCGATTTGGCAGGCCATCCAATATTGCGGCGCGCACCGCATCGGGCACGCCACGCGCCTCGTTGACGACATTGCCATGGCCGACGGAAAGGTAGTGAAGCTGGGCGGCCTGGCGCAGTACGTTCTCGACAAGCGAATTCCGCTTGAGATTTGCCTTCTTAGCAACGTCCACACCGGCGCGACTCCCAGCGTAGCGGATCACCCGTTCAAGGTTTTTTACCCGCAGAGATTTCGCGTCATGCTCAATACGGATAACCGCCTGATGAGCAACACCACCCTGACCCGCGAATTCGAAGTCGCCGGCGAAACGTTTGATCTCTCGTTGGACGACTTCGAAAAACTTACTGTCAACGCAATGAAAAGTGCGTTCCTGCCATATGATCAGCGCTGCCAGTGCATCTATTCAGTGCTGAAGCCCGGCTATGCCAAGGCACGGGAAAGCCTGATAGGGGAGCATGGAATTGGGAGTTAACCGTGCATTTGCGCCGGAGCGGACGCGCACCGCACCGTGGGGTACACCGCACCGCTTAGCCGTGAATGCCCGTAAGAATGGCGGGGTTACAGCTGAGCCCGACTCGGCGTGCTTGCCACTGCCGAGCGGCTTGCGAGACACTGCCTGCACAGCTTTCGAGCTGCAAGACAAATAGGCTGCGGGTCGATCCAGCGTTTCGCTTTAGGCGTCGATGCATCCCACTTTGGTCCGGAAGATCTCTCGGAAGCAAGCTAGCTGGTCCCTTTCTGTAGCGCTGGTGGCCAGGAACTCCACACCGTAAAAATTACCTTTATGGTTGCGAACGACGCCTCTCAGTGTTAGAGCGCGATCAAAATGGGGAGGCTTGAACTCGAGATCTGCCTTGTCCCCGATCGTCAGTTCAGTGTCGGTGCAGACCTCGAGCCCACCGTCGTTCATTCGAAAACTGAGGCTGTCGAACCCACTGACATGCAGGAGTTTTTCGATGGTAACTCGAACCGGCACCAAGAGGTGATATCGTCGCCAGCGGCGACTTTCTGATGCTTTCTGGCCCACTTCGTCTTTGGTTGGCATGCCCAAATGCTAGTCCCGAGGACGGGGCCTTCAGAGGTTACGAAGGTCCAGTTGGGGTTCGGCGAGGGGCCGGGGAGCCAAGGATGGCCCGTCGCGTTCCTCGAACAAATGCCTACATCTTTTGCGCAAGTCTTTGCACACAAGGTCCGCACGGCCCGAGCTGCGAACACCCGGAAACAACCAAAACCGGCGGCAGATCAACTGAACCCCGGGTGAGAACTGAGTGGCATGCCATCTGCTGTGAAGCATAAGAGAGGCAAAGATGAAGCGCCAAAAAGGATTTTCGCTGATCGAGCTTTTGATCGTCGTAGCCATCATCCTGATCATCGCGGCCATCGCCATTCCCAACCTGCTGCGCTCGCGCATTTCGGCCAACGAGGCTTCTG
>Ga0116217_10005672_pt1 | contig 10934 bp, 3 predicted proteins | sample Sb_taG_6_FD_89697 | JGI IMG/M metagenome (GOLD analysis project Ga0116217, IMG submission 89697) | Peat soil microbial communities from Weissenstadt, Germany - Sb_50d_4_PS metaG | ecosystem: Environmental > Terrestrial > Soil > Wetlands > Peat | place: Germany: Weissenstadt | collected 2010-09-21 | reverse complement strand
AGGTCAGCCACATGGTGAAGGCCGGCCTGGGAGATGATTCGGGCGCGGCGGCCGTCACCCAGCGCGGCCTCAACTTTACGCCCAACGAGGATTATCTTGATTCCCTAAAGCAAGCCGGAGCGAAAGACTCCTTTATCAAAGCGGTGCGGGATAAAACGGCGGTCAACCAAGTGCAGGTGGTCGCCGATCTCGCCTCGGATACTTCCACTCCAGATGTTTCGGACATAGTAACGGATCGCGGCGTCAGCTTTACCGTCAGGGACGAGTACCTTCAAGAAGTGCGAAACGCCGGCGGCGGCGATGAATTGATCGCGGCGCTCAAGAGCGCCAAGTTGAAACCGCCTTCCACCGTCAGTACAACTGCAACGAGCGACAAACCCAAGCCCGGCAAGATTAAAAGCATCTTAAAGAAAGCAGGCAGCGTCCACGCCCCAAGTGTTCCCAGCGCCCCAACCGCACCCAGCGCCCCAAGCGCACCCAGCGCGCCCAGCGCCCCAAGCGCACCCAGCGCGCCCAGCGCCCCAAGCGCACCTAGCGCACCTAGCGCACCCAGCGCACCTTCCGCACCAAGCCTGCCTTCTGCTCCCAGCGCTCCCTCCGCTCCAAGCCTTCCCAGTGCTGGCGGCGCCAAGCCTGCCAAAGGGAAAACCCCCGCAGCCGAGTCCGACTCCACGCAGGCTACCCTGGACATTGTTGCTTTCCACGTGGCACAAGGGGCCCAATTCAAAATCAAAGGCCAGTATCCCGACGCGGAAAAGGAATTTCACGAAGCCCTTTCGCTGGACCCCTCCAACGCCGACGTTTATCTGGCGCTGGCGGCTACTGAGGGTCGGCAGAAGAAATGGGATGATGATGTCACCGCCGCCCGTCAGGCTTTGAAGCTTGATCCCAACAGCGAGAAGGCGCATTTGATGCTTGGCATGGCCTTGGGAGGCAAGGGGGATTGGGATGGCGAAGAGAATGAGGACCGCGAGGTCCTGAAGGTCAACCCAAAGAGCGATGCCGCCCACGCCTACCTTGGAGTTGCCCTGGGCGGAAAGAAGGACTGGACGGGTGAGACTACCGAGGAACGTGAGGCGCTGAAAATAAATCCCGACAACGACTTCGCACGTGCCAACCTTGGAATCGCACTAATGAATAAAGGCGACTGGGACGGCGCCATCGCCGAATATCACAAGGCGCTGGAAGAAAATCCCAAGAGCGATCTGATCCATGACAGCCTGGCGGACGCGCTCATGCATAAGGGTGACTTGGACGGGGCGGTTTCCGAATACAAGCAAGCGTTGCGGCTGAACCCGAGCAGCGAAGCTTCGCACTCCGGCCTGGCTGCGGCGCTGGGAGCCAAGCAAGACTGGAACGGCGCCATGGCGGAGGACCGCGAGGTGCTGCGCTTGAACCCCAATAATGATCGGGTACACACCAACCTCGGCGACGCGCTCAGAAACAATGGCAATTGGAACGACGCCGCCGCGGAATACCGCGGAGCGCTGAAGTTGAACCCAAACAACGACTCGGCCCATGCCGGACTCGGCATCGTGCTGGTTGTCCAAGGCAACTTGGATGCAGCCATTGCGGAAAAACGCGAGGCCCTCCGCCTAAGCCCCAATAATGCCGCATTCCACGCCAGCCTCGGCGACGCTCTCGAGCAGAAAGGAGACCGAGCCGGCGCCCTGCAGGAATACCGCACTGCCGCAACCCTCGACCCCAAGAACTCTAGCTATCAGCAAAACTGCGAGCGACTCATGGTGCAACCCAACCCCTAGGGCGGCGTGGGATGTTAGCAATGCCTATGGGGAAAGGCCAATCACTCAGCGATACGTGATTCGCTCCATGCTCTCGGGATACCGAGCGCCCTGGATCTTAATCTTTGAGGTCTAATACGCCTGGACCTTTGTTACCTTGCCATTGGTGAAGGTCAGCACCCAGCGATGGCCTTCCTTCAAGTAATACCAAGTTTCCAACAAGCTGCCATCGGTGGTGTCGTTGATCTTCTTTTGCTCGGGCTCGCCGAAGGCCAGGATCACCATCTGGTAGGTCATTCCCTCTTTAACCGTGTTCTCGGCGATGGCCTGCTGGAACTCGGTGGGAAAGTCTTTGGCGACAACCTGGTTTTGAATCTCGCTTACGTCGAGAACCCGCGCCATCACGCGCAGAAAGTTCTGCGGCTCGAGATCGGCGTCGGTAAGTTCACGTTCGTAGCGGAAGTTGATTCGCGAGCCACCCGCGCGTTTGTAACCCGGGCTAACCTTGTTGGCGTGGTTGCTGCCGCGCCGACCCTCGCCGCCGCCCCCCAGGTGGATTTCGACGCGGTCGCTGTCCACCTTGATATCGGTGGCGGTGGCCCAGTCGTCGGTATCCACGCCCACGCCCTTGGATTTGAGGTACTTGGTCAAGGACGCCATGTCAATGCCGCGCGCGTCGAGGTGCTTGTTGTGCTCTGACTTGACGTAGACGTTCAAGCCCTCCTTGGTAGCGGGGAGCTGCATGAGGGCTTTCATTTCTTTGCCCAAGACAAGTTTCGTTAAGTCTTTTTTGGCGCGGTCCGAGGTATTGGCGCGAAGAGCGCGGGGTGAACCAGCAATCGTAAGAACAATGAGAATAGCGGCGAACGCGATCGATGCTTTCTTCACTGCCTTCCTCCTTCGGTGTGTCCATGAGTTTCTGCCGCCACAGCCATCCGAGCCTCTCGGCAGGCTCGAGGACACCACGACTTGCTTCCATATCGGCCTCGTGCCGGCTACCGTGAAAGTTTAATGCCTAGGAAAAATACAACGGGAAAATGCCAAGGAGCTAGCCGGCTATTTCGGCCGGTTTTCCTGCCGAATGCACGAGCCGAGGACTCTATGGTCCCTTATCCCCGTTCGCCAAGCCATAACACAAAAGTACTCTGGCGTAGCAGGTAGCGCCGAGGTCGGCGCATTTGGCGCTCCTCGGCGGCCCTTCTATGGGAAATGGCATCGGCCCAGGAGGTCGGGAGAAACAGTGTCAGGAACATGTGAAAAAATTGAATTCGGACCCCTTTTCAACCGTGTAACTCATTGAAAATGCGTAGTGCTGAAATCGGTAAAACCAATTTTTTCACACGTTCCAGGTAGGGTTCTCAGAAAAGGAGCCAGAAATGTAACTGAAACGGTGGCTGGGACCGTTTCTTCCTGAGGAGTACGGAGGCCTGCGCCACCCCGCAGCCGACCCCTCACCCGTTCCGCTCCGGCTGATGAATACGTCGGCAGCGGGACACCGCCCCCCCAAGGGAGAGGGCTGCCTCCTACGGTAGGCGTATTGAGCCGCTGGCGCAAAAGGCAAGGATCTGCACTGCACTCATTACTTCTTGAGCAGGCTAGGGCGATCGCCGCTGGAGTTGTCACCGGGGCCCTTCGACAGGGCGTTTTGGATGATCTGCAAGTCCGTGGCGGCGTCGGGCGCGTGGAAGGTGTAGCGCTTGGCGCCGGTGATTTCGACGAAAAACCCCTTTGCGCCATCCGCCAAGCCAACTTTCTTCACCGCGGTCAAGGGATGATTGAACGAATCGTTTCCGCTGCTGGCCTGGAATTGAATTTTGCCGTCTCCGACGAGCAGCGTGCCGTTGCAGCCGCCGACCCGGTGTTTATGTTCGACGGCCATGGAGGCGAGAAGCGCGGGGGTAATGCTCACGGTGTGCCCGGGTGAAAAGTTCATGGTCTGCTTGAAGTTGTTATAAGGCTTCAAAACAACTTCGACCGAATGGTCGCCCGGAGCCAGGGGGGTGACTTCCAGGCGTCCTTTCGAATCCGTCTGGCCCGAGGGCTGGCCATCGATGATGACCCGGGCGCCCGCCAGCGTCTGGACCACCAATTTGGGCGGGAGCAACGCAGGGGCTGCGGGCGCCGCGCTCGCCATGGCGACATCGGCGGCGCTCAGGAGAACGCTTCCGCCCGCCTCGAATTGCCTTTGAAGATCCTTGGGCTTGAACTGGTCCCGCCGCAGTCCGATGGTGTGCGCTCCTGGCTTGATATTGGAGGCGGTAAAGCTGCCATCCTGCTGAACTGCGCCCAGAGAAACGCCATCCAGCAGGACGTCCGTCTGGGGCATGGCTCCGGCGATGGCCAAAGAAGCCGCGGAGGGAGCGGGTTGGAGCTCAAAGATCAGTTTCGAGGCCTGCCCTTTCAGAATATCGACATTCTGGGCCGGCGCCTGTTGAAAGCCGTCTTTAACCACCGAGACCGCATACTGCTTGGGCGGGAGATTGGCGATGACCAGTTGTCCGTGCCTGGTGAGACGCGGGTAAGGCTTGCCGTTCAAAAGAACCGTGGCGCCGTCCTGGCCGGCCACCACGAGCAGGTTGCCCACGTCGCGGTCGGCGCTCAGGAAAATCACCAGAGAAGGCGTGGCGCTCAACTGGAAGCTGATTTTCTTTTCGTCATTCCCTGTGCCCACGTCGAGGTCGTGTGTTCCTGAAGCGAGACCGGGAAGCGGCAAGGGAGTGGAGCTGAGCGAGCCGATGTCTTTGCCATCCAGGGAAGCCGCGATGGGGCCATAGCTCGACAGAACCTGGCCGATCTGTGGGCCACTGGTAACAACAATCGCCTTCAGGTTTTGGGTCTCGAGAGCGCCTTGAATCTGCGGCATTGAACCCGGGGCGCTGGCCACGGAGATCTTTACCTGGGAAGTGCCGTCGCTGATCTCAAGCGCGTGCTGGCCCTCTGAAAGTTTATCAAGACTGAACAGGCCTCCCTCAAGTTCGCCCACTTCGTTTCCGTCCAGGGTCAGCTTCGCCTTTTCCAGGTCCGTATAAACCCGCAACTCCGGCAATTGAGGCACCGGCGGAGGAGTCTGCGCGGGAGCGGGTGTGGGTACGGTCACCGCCTGCTGGGCCGGGGGATGCCTCAGAAAGCGGCGCACCAGCAGTAATGCGATTGCGGCGAATATCAGCACTGCCACGCCGACAACCACCCACAGCATTTTCTTGCCAGCCGGCGGCCGGACGGATTCCTCCAGCCAAGGTTCCTGAGGCGGAGGCTCGAGCCGCGGCGCCTCCGGCTGACTTGGCGGTACGAGCGGGGGAGCCGGCGGCGTCACGGGAGCGTGCGGCGCTGGCGAGGCCGCAGGCAAGGCTCGGGCTTGCGAGGCCTCAACCGGCGCGGTTGACCTGCCGGGGTCGGAGACAGGGGTGGGACCTGAAGAAGAAGGCATCGCCGCAGCGGGCTTGTTCGGGGAGACCGGCGGCTTGGCCGGAGACGGTGGAGTGGGGAGGGGCGGCGCACCGGATACCCCTCCAGGCGCCGTACTCACCGTTAGATCATCACCGCCCGGTGCGGGCGTCGGGATGGGCCCGATTGACTCGAGCGCCTCGATCCTGGTGGAAACGCGGCGGGAGGCGCTGGAGACAGCGGCCTCGAATTCGGAATCTCCGCGGTAAGCAGCGGAGAGCGACTGAATCTCTCTAGCCAGCGTCTTCAGGACAGCAGGTTCCGCAACCCTTTGGGCTTCGCTGTTGAGGCGGTGCAATTTTTCCAGGTCGCGATGCCGGTCTTGGCGGTGATGCGAGTCCTCGAAGTCCTTGGACAAAGTGTTGAAAAGTTGCGAGAGGCGAGGATCGGTGGGATGACTGGTCAGAGCATCTTTGACTTGAGTGAGAGCCCCGCTGAGGTCGCCTTGGGCCTGGGCGCGCCGCGCCTGGGTGACGCAGAGTTGAATGAACTCTTCTTTCTTGCGATCCTGGGCGAGGGTGCGAAGACTCTTGGCAAGGCCGTGACCGGGGTCGAGATCGAGGGCTTCCTGAATCAGCGGTTCGGCGGCGCGCCAGTCCGCGTCCAGAAGGTTCCGGGCGCGTTCCACCAGCGCCTCGACGAGCGCCTGCTGGACCACGGAGCTGCGCTCATCCTGACGATGAGCTTTTCGCAGCGCCTCGACGCCCTCCTGTAATTGCCCCGCGGCCAACTTATCCTTGGCCTCCGCAAGCAAGCGCAGGGCCTCGCCGACGCGGTCTTTGCCTTGCTGAACCAACTTCTCGAGTTCCGTCAACTCGGCATCGCCGGGAAACTCCACGTCGGCCTGGCGCAGCAAACTCATCGCCCGGTCGTAGTCCCCAGCTCCCATTTGCTGGTCAATCTGTTTCACCCAGCGCGCTTTGCCCTCGACGCGAGCCTGCTGGTCACGCCGCTTGCCCAGGCGGTCGATCTCGAAGCCCAATCCGGGATATTGGCTGTAAATGGTCCGCAGTATTTCCCATTGAGCCAAGGCGTCGCTGAACTGGCTGCGCTCCTCGTGCAGGCGCGCCTTGGCGACAATGGAATTCACCAAATCGCGTTTCTCGCGAGTCAAACGCAGGGCGCGTTCAAAGTGCGGCTCCTGGGGATGAAGATCGAGGGCTTCTTTGAGGATGTCAACCCGTTTGTCGAGGTTCGGCTCAGCCTCGACGCGGCGGTCAACCTCCGCAATGCGCGAGGAAAGCTCCTGCCGCTGCTTCTCCTCGATGTCAAACTTTACAGCCTGAAAGAGGGCATGGCCTGGGTACTTGGAGAGATACTGATCGCAAACTGAGAGGCCGGCGGCGAACTTGCCTTCCGAGAGCAGTTTTCGGGCCTCCGCGTAAGCGCTGTTCATGGCGTCGTGCTCGGAACGGACCTGGTTGTAGAGCGACCGGTAGGAGGCCGCCCTTTCGGGCGCGGAAGAATCCGGAGCCTGCTCGTCAAGCGCCATGACCTGTTGCAACTTGCTGAGGGCGACGCTCACTTCGCCGCGGCTCCAGGCCTCGACGGCCCCTTGGTAGAGCTGGTGCTTTTCAGCGTGCACCCGCTGGTATTCCTGCTCCTGCCAGTTGACTTCGTTGAGAAGCTGCCCGACCTGGTTGTCCTTGGGTTTCAGTTGCAGAGCGTTCTTCAGCGCTTCCCGGGCGTGGGCATAGGCATGGTTGGCCAAGTGCTGGCGGGCCAGACTCAGCCAGTCCTCGATTTTTCCCACACTCCTTTTTTCTTCGATTTCATTCTTCAGGCTCAGAGCACTGGCGTGGGAGGGATCAAGTTCGAGGGCTTCCTGAACCTTCTGCAAGGCCAGCGGGTATTCCTGCCCTTCCATACGGGTCTTAGCGCTTTCCAGAAGCTGCTGAATGCGCTTCTGGCGGACGGCCTGATCGACTTTGACACGAAGCATCGCCATGTCGTGGTCGATGTGCCCTTCCGCCTCGAGTTCCGCAAGGATTTCGACGGCAAATTGATAGTCGGCCTGCTCGAAAGCCTTCCTGGCTCGCTCCAGGCGCGGGCGGATTTTTGCCGGGTCAAAGATCTCGATCGGCTCGTTGCGCATGGCGCGTTGCAGGGTATCGCCGAAATCGCGCGCGGTGGCGAAACGATGGTAGGGCTGCTTCGCCATGGCTTTGTGAACGACCCTGGCGACGGTCGGACTCACCATGGGGTTGAGGTCGGAGGCAGGGGGCGGAATGTGATGGAGAATGGCTTGGACGATGTCATGTTCGCTCGAGCCTTCGAAGGGGCGGCGTCGCGTCAGAGTTTCAAAGGCCACCACGCCCAGCGCGAAGATATCCGACAGGGAGGAAGCAGCCTTCATTTCGGCTTGTTCCGGAGCCATATAGAGCAACGTGCCTTTGAGGCCGGTGCTCGAGTGGCTGTCCGCCGTATGCGCCATTCCAAAATCAATAATCTTTACCGAGTCATCTTCCAGAACGATAATGTTTGACGGCTTGATATCGCGGTGGACGAGGCCCTTCTCGTGCGCGGCGTGGAGTCCACGGCAAGTCTGGGAGATGATGTCGACGGCCCGCTCCACCGTGAGACGATGACTGGCGGACTTGATCAATTGGCCCAAAGACACTCCCGGCAACATGGGCATAATGAAGAAAGGCTTGAGACCGCCTTCGAATTCGAACTCGCCAATGTCGATGATTTCGACGATGTTGGGATGATTGATGTGGGCCAGAACTTCGTATTCACGGTGGAAAAGCTGGAGCGAGCCGGGATCGGAGACGTCCAGCAAGGTCTTAATGGCGACGTCGCGCCGCAAGACGGAATCAAAGGCCTTATACACTATTCCCATCCCACCCCGGCCCAGAATTTCCTTGATCTGATAACGCCCTTTGAGAATCGCTGGAGAGTCCATGTGAGGTTACCTTGTCGATCGTCGACTACATTGCCGTCGCGCGGCACATTGGAGTTCGGCCCGACAACCGTCGGGCGGCCGCCTTTGAATCCCGAGAGTATCGCAAGCGGCCGCTGGAAGCAAGCCTTCGGCCAAGGAAGCTCACAACCGCTGTTGATGAAGTCCGCAACTCGCGGGGCGCATGCACATGACCCCGCTTAGCGAGAAGGTTATCCAGGAGAGCCGTGCTTCGGGGGACCAGAGCATAGCCTCAGAGCGGGCGACGGAGCTTACGGAGCTGCCGCCTTCGAGATGGGGAGTGGTTCCAAGGCGGCAGCTCCGCTGCTGCAATCCAAGCTGACGCTATTTCTTGTCCACCATGGCGTTGATCACGCCTTCGCTGACGCCCGCTTGCTTCAACTTGATGAGCGCATCAGGATCGGTGTCAAAGGCGCAATTACTGTTGGCGATCTTCTTGATGATCACGCTCTCCGGCAACTTGGCTTTCACCAGCTTGAGGATGTCGTCGTTGGACAGCGTGGGCCCAGCCGGAGCGGCCGGCGCGGCGGCGGCCGAAGCGGCGGCTGGCGCTTGAGCCTGGTCCTGCCCCTGGCCTGCGGGGGCCTGTTGATCTTGGCCGCCCTGCTGCTGCTCCTGGCTCTGTTGCGCGTCACCACCGCTGTCGAGCTGGAACACCTCGGCGATGGTGTCCTCGATCTTGCTGACATCGCCCTTCTCGAGGAAGCCGGACGGAAACTGGAAGTCAACCTCAGCCTTGTAATAGGTGGGCGGATCGGTCTTGTTGCAAGTGTCGCAGGCCACTACGCCAAAGGCGATCTTCTCGTTCTTCAAGTCGATTGCGATGTTCGAGGGGTACACCTTTTCGCCCTTCTTGAAGTAGCGTGTGTCGGATGTGCTCGTTTTGGAATCCGACACATTACTGGAGCCAGGGATCTTGTTTTTCAGGAAGCCGCCGATCTTCCCGCCTCCTCCGCGGCTCTGAGTGCACCAGCCGCTGGGAGGTTTGAGGTTGGCATTTTCATATTTGGCCGGACACCCTTTAGGGTTCGAATACGGTACGCCGAGGATTCCGCCCTTCTGGATGGCGAGCACGGTGCCTTCCTCGAGCACCGTAGGACCGTTCGAGTCGGACCCCATCTTGACGCTCTTATACTGCGCCTGAAGCTGCTCCTGCAATGAGGCAGTCTGTGGTCCGGCAGCGACGGACCACGGAATCGACGCAGTGAGAACGAAACAGACAACTGCTACGGTAGTTGCGATTTTGCATCGCATGTTCTTTGCCTCCGTCAGAGTTTGTTTGCCCTAACTACTGGTCGGGACTACAGAGGGGCACCCCTGCGAGTGCCCCAGGGCAGCTCCAACGGCCACCCTATCACCCGATTCCACAACAGTCCAGAATGCACAGGCGTCAAGGGCAGCAACCGGCGCCGCCCGCAACGCTACTGGTTCTGTGAAACCTGAGCCACCGTCTGATCGGCCTGCTGCTGCTGCTGCGCAAGTTGATCCGCAGCGCTGGAGTCAGGGGCCGGAGGTGGAACTTCACCAGCCGTCGTGCCGGTGTCGGGAGGCTTCGGCAAGCCGCCTTGGCCGCCCTTCTCCGCCAGCGTCTTCATCCCGGCATCGAGCTGTGCCTGGAACTGATTGTGCATCTCCTGGAGATCCTGGACGCCGATGGCCACGGTCTGGCCGGTGGGGCAATCCGCCTTCTTGGTGCTCTGGATGCTGGCCGTGACGGTCTGATTGGCGTCCGGCGTATCCGCGAGGCGCATCACGACGACACCCGCAGTCAGGCTGCATTCCTGGCCGCTCGCGGGCACCGCGACGTCGAGACTGGATGACACCACGAAAACACGCTCGGCCGGATTCAGTGCGTCCGGCACCTCATCGGCCGCGGCCGCGGCCGCGGGCGCGGCTTGCTGGGGAGCGGCCGCCGCAGCCTTTTCAGCCGCGAGTTGCCGTTGCACCTCGTCCGCGATGGCCTGTTTAATCTCGGGCGTAAGCGGAGTCTGGGCACTCGCCTCTGCCGCGCCCTCAGCAGGGGGCGGAGCGTTGGCCTCAGCGGCTTGACCCGCTGCCGCGTTGGCCGCTGCCGCATTGGCTGCCGCCTGCGCCTCGTACGCAGCTTGCAGATTGGACGCGATCAGGTAATCCGTCAGCCAGAGTGAGGCCGTGGCGTACACCGGATACGGAGTAAAGAATCCGTGGTAGGCCCCCCACCAAGGCGAACCAGCCCAGCCCCAGGCCACCGGGCTGTAGTAAACCGGCGCCGCCCAAGGGTTGTAGGCCCAGCCGTAAAAGCCGGGATGGTAGTAGTAGGCGGGAGCATACCCATAGAAGCGCGCGCCGTGGTAGTAATAGCCGCGGTAGGCGTACGCGTAGGCATGTCCGCCACGGTAGTAAGTTCGTTGATAGTACGCCCGGCCACCCCGGTTGTAGTAAGAACGCTGGACGTAGCCGCCGCGTCCGTGCCCGTAAGTCACGACGGTACGGCCATTACGCTCCGCTACAACGGTTCGACCGCCCCCGTGAAGACTCTGATGAATGGTCATTCCGTTGGCATGGACTTCCCTAACTCTGCCGCCAGGACCACGGCTCACCTCCGCCTTACCACCACCTTTGAGGGAAACGGTCGACGTAGTGCGCGTCGGCATGGTCGAATGAGCGCCTCCGGCGGTCGCGGGATGAGCGCCTCCGGCGGTCGCGGGATGAGCGCCCGTGTTGGTTGTGGGCCGCATGCCCGTGTTGGTCGTGGGCCGAACGCCGGTGTTCGTCATAGGCCGGGCCCCGGTGTTCGTCATAGGCCGGGCCCCGGTGTTCGTCATAGGCCGGGCCCCGGTGTTCGT
>Ga0116217_10005670_pt1 | contig 10935 bp, 11 predicted proteins | sample Sb_taG_6_FD_89697 | JGI IMG/M metagenome (GOLD analysis project Ga0116217, IMG submission 89697) | Peat soil microbial communities from Weissenstadt, Germany - Sb_50d_4_PS metaG | ecosystem: Environmental > Terrestrial > Soil > Wetlands > Peat | place: Germany: Weissenstadt | collected 2010-09-21 | reverse complement strand
GAGAGGTTCCCTTTTGGACGCGGGTTCGCTTTTTGGCAACGTCCGACCGCTGGGATTGTTCAGGTCCGTCCGCCAGGGCGGGCTCCACACAACCTAAGACTCACGCCAGCTGTCCGGTAGCAGATCCCGCATCCTTCGCGCACGCGCGAGTACACCAGAGAGGCGATAAACCTTGCTCGACGACAACACTCCCCACAACGATTCAGCGACGTCAACTCTAACCGAGAACATTGAGGGTTCTCCGGAGAGTTCGACCCAACCGGCTTCTGTGGCTGAGGCGCCGCAATCGGCCCAGCCTCAGGACGAAAAGCCCGGCAGCGCCGAGGATTTCGCCTCGGCTCTGGAGAGCTTTACCACCGAGAGTGAAGAGGCGGTGCGCGAGGACAAGGTTCTCAAGGGCACCGTGCTTAAGCTCACCGCTACGCACGTTGTGGTGGATATCGGGGCCAAGTCGGAGGGCATGCTGCCGCTTTCCGAGGTGCTGGATTTTGAGGGCAAGCCCAGGTTCCAACCCGGTGACGAAATCGACGTCATGCGGGATAAGGGCGAGACCGAGGAAGGCTACATCAATCTCTCGCACCAGAAGGCGCAGAAGCTGCGGGCGTGGGATGAGATTGAGAAGGCTTATAACGAGAAGAAGCCGATTCGCGCGACCGTGGTGGAGCGGATCAAGGGCGGCCTCACCGTCGACATTATGGGCGCGAATGCGTTTCTTCCCGGATCGCAGGCGGATTTGCGTCCGGCGCGGAATCTCGACGCGGTGAAGGGGCAGACGCTCGAAGTTGCGATCATTAAGCTGAACAAGAAGCGCGGCAACATCGTGGTTTCGCGCAAGCAGGTGCTCGAAGGGGAGCAGAGTGAGAAGCGATCGAAGACGCTGGAGCATTTGGAGGAAGGTTCGATTCTGACCGGCGTGGTCAAGAACCTTACCGATTACGGCGCGTTTGTCGATCTCGGTGGGATCGACGGTCTGCTGCACATCACCGACATGTCATGGGGAAGGCTTACGCATCCTCGTGATCTGGTGAATGTGGGCGATCAGATCCAAGTGAAGGTTTTGAAGTTTGATAAGGACAAGCAGCGCGTGTCGCTGGGCTTCAAGCAGCTCACGCCTGATCCGTGGTTGGATGCGGAGCATCGCTATCCGGTGGGAGCGCACGTTGGCGGGCGCGTGATCAGCGTGACGGACTACGGCGCGTTTGTCGAACTCGAGCAGGGCATCGAAGGGTTGGTGCATGTCAGCGAGATGACGTGGTCGAAGCGCATGAAACATCCTTCGAAGTTGGTGAATGTTGGCGACCACGTGGATTGCGTGGTGCTGAATGTGCATCCGCAGGAGCGCAGGATTTCGCTGGGCATGCGGCAACTTGCGACCAATCCGTGGGACGCTTTGCATGAGAAATATCCGGTGGGCGCGACGGTGGAAGGCCGGGTACGAAACTTGACCGACTTCGGGGCGTTTATCGAAATTGAGGACGGGATTGATGGGTTGGTCCACGTTAGTAATCTGAGCTGGACCAAGCGGGTGAAGCATCCTTCGGAGATTTTGAAGAAGGGTGATCGCCTGAAGGCGGTGGTGTTGGCGATCGAACCGGACAAGCGGCGGCTGTCGCTCGGCGTGAAGCAGCTTCAGCCGGATGTTTGGGAGAGCTTCTTCGGCCAGCACAAGGTCGGGGACGTGCTGCACGGAAAAGTGCTGCGTGTGGCCAGCTTTGGTGCGTTCGTGGAAATCGCTGAGGGGATTGAAGGTCTTTGCCACAACTCCGAAGCGGTGGACGCCAATGGCCAGCCCTTGACCCTCGAGCCAGGACAGGAGCATGACTTTAAGATCATCAAGATGAATCAGGAAGAAAAGAAAGTCGGGCTCAGCATTAAGGCTGTGGGCGAGGAAGCTTCGCGTACGGAAGTGGAGGCTTATAAGCATCCCGTGTCGAGCACCGGTGGGTCCACGATTGGGGAGTTGATGTCGTGGAAGCGGGCGGGGAGCGATAACAACTAAATAGCCCGAGAAAGAATTCAAGGCCGCCAGCAATGGCGGCCTTTTTCGTTTGCGCAGGTTTAAGGCTTACTGCAGCAGGCCAAACACTCCGACTCCGTTAGTCGTTCCTACGTACACCTTGCCGTTCGTGATCATCGGGGTGATGAATTTGTTTCCTGCACCAAACTGATCTCTCCCGCCGGACGCCTGGTTGCTGTTGTACAACTCGTGGGTAAGGTTGGTTGCGTCGTAAGCGTGCAAAACGGCGCTGCCACCGTTCTCCGCGATCCATAGGATCGCGTTGCTGGTCCCGTTAGCCGAGATGCTCGGAGTCGCGCCGGGATAACCGAAGGCATTGCTGGTTTGCGACGCCGGAGTTTTTCCGAGCTGCGCGTTGCTGATAGCGAACGCCTTTATGTTATCGCCAACCGCGCCGTAGTAAACCGTGTTGTTGAAGTAAGCGGGCATGGAAAACACGGGACCAGACAAGGCCCCCTGGATCTCCTGGTAGATGTTGTTGGTGTTCGGATTAAACTTTCCCATCGCGTCTCGGTCCACTATATAGATATTCGCGTCCTTGCCGGCACCGACCGCAAGATGTCGCGTCTGATTTGAACTATCTTTCAGATCGGGCAGTACCAGCGCTCCTCCCGAACCCAGGTCTTCATCGGAACCGTTTTCGGCGCCTTGATTGGACATTTCGAAGTAGTCGGCCACCGCCAATTGCCGATTGGCGCTCGAAATCTTGAGGAAAGCATTGCCGTAGTCGCCCTGGCTCGGAAACCCGTTCGCATCGAGTGTAGTGTCAAAGGTGCCGTTCGCGTCCAGCAGGAAAATATTCCCGGAGGTGTCGGCGGCAAGCCCAGCGCCGCTCATCCAGACCGATCCCTCATTTCCATTCGGAGTGACATTCAACACGCTGACCTGCGCCAGCGTTGATTGATCAAAGCCCATGATCCATCCGGTATACGGGCGGGAGTCGCAATGAGAGGTCCATGCCGTGTACACCACGCCGTTCTGCAGCAGCAGGCCCGCCCGCTCCGCATACTGTCCCGGCGCAAACACAACCTTGCCGCCCGAACTGTTGTCTCCGTTTCCGGGGAAGGAAGCCTGAATGTTCTGAGGGCCGCTAAATTCTTCCGCGCCCGTGGTCACGTCCAGAGCGTGCAGGCGCTGGTGATAATTTCCTGATCCGTCCTTCGACATTGCGACCACGTAAATCGTGCCGTGCGGACCCGCTTTCGGGTCGATGACCGGGGTTGAGGTGACCCCGATCTCTGGCGTTATCTGACCGCAGCCGTGATCGTCGCTCGTGGTTTCGCCAGCGGCTAGCATCGAGACCTGCCACAAAGCCTTTCCACTGTCGGCATCCAAGCCACAGACGCTACCGTGCTCCGTGGCGACGTACAATACGTTATGCATCCCCTGATTGGGAATACTCACTTGGGTGAGATAAAGCGGCTGCGCATCCACTTTGCCGTCCACCGTGATGACGAAGAGTTTGCCGAAACTGGAGGAGTTGACGTTGCTGGGCGTGAGAATCGTTTCAGCGAGATTCTGTCCAGTGCGGGCGTTGTCGTTGTGATACGTCGTTACGTTGGTTCCCGTTGTGGGGGTTGGCGGCGTCGTCGGTGGAGAAGGCTGCGATGGAGGCGGACTGCTGCTGCAGCTCACCATGTGAAGAGCCAGGAACGCAGTGACGGCAACTATAGAGAGAACGCTAAAACGAACTAGTCCGGATTTCTGTGCCCAGACTTTGAGTATCGCCGAAGGTCCTTTCAGAACCGCCCCCAAACTCCTCAGCGTCATGGCGACGCCCGCCCTTTCTACTTCGTATCAATGCGCAGGATGATGTTGGCTGTTTTCCGATCGTCGAATTGGCTCACCGTCTTGGTCTCGCTCTTTTGGCCTTTGTACTGGGCGTAAACTTCGTAGTCGATGTCCAGGGAAAGCTCCGGGAAGTGGTATGCGCCGTCCGCGCCGACGATGTAACTTTTCACCGCGTGGGTGCGCGTATTGGAGAGGTAGACGACAGCATCCGGCAACGGGTTATCGTGCCGATCCAGCACCTTGCCCGTCAGCATGCGCCCGACGGTATTCTTGTCCTTGTCTTTAGAGTAGGGGGAAGCCGCCACAGCGGCGCCGAGCAGCAGCAACAGCAAGGCCGCAACCTGGTACTTTCTCATAGGATTTCTCGCCTTAGCTTATCCACAATCGGACCCGAGCATGTTGCTATTTTAGATGCAAGCCGGTGTCGACGCGCTCGTCCCCGTCTACGTGCACCTTGATTTCTTCTCCCTGCAACGGGCGGCCATTTGTCGACTTAAGGCCCTTTAAGTCGGCCCAGACCACGTAGTCCTGCTTGCCTGCGGGGACGCGTTGGGCGAACTCGCCGCCATGATTCGAATACTGCTCCCAGCGCGCCTTCTTTTCACCCTCGCGGCGAATCTTGATTTTCACGCCGTAGACAGGCCGGTCGTCCGGACCCCAGACCGTGCCGAAGATCAGGGCGTAGGGTGTTTCGCGTTGAGGTTGCCCGGACGGGAATTTATCCGCAGCAACGGCAGACTTGCCGAAGCCAAGTGTCGTTAAGACGCAGAGCGAGACGCAGACCGAGACGCACAGCCCAAGCGGAGCCATTCGAGAGGCATCGCGGAAGTAGAAATCTATCGGGCTGGGCAGAGGCGTGCGGGACCTAGGAGAGATCACCGTCTTCGACTTCCTCTTCCTCGTCCTCTTCATACTTCTCTTCATCCACGGGCTTCAACTCAATGGGACTCACCGTGATGATCTCGAAGTCAGTGCCGCACTCGGGGCAGGAGACGATTTCTCCCTCATCAACCTCGTCTTCTTCGATGTCGAGGTTGGTTTCGCATTCCGGACAGTGAACCACAATAGCCTCCATATGGTTAAGACTCCTTGATAATATTTAGTGGCTCTTGAGCCGAAGGTCAAGTCCTCGATTTCCGAAACTTGCCTGACCGCTCCGGAAACCCTTGGCTGGCGGCTATTCTGACAACGATCGTGAAACTCCAACGCTATGGTGATGCGAATGCTTCAGTGCGAAGACACGCATGTTTCCTCATTCGCGCTAGCTTTTGCGTTGCTCTCGCACTGTCGACTAACGTTGTCGGGGCGCAGGACGCTTTACCGACGGGCCCAGCGGACTCTCAGATCGCCGCAGCCTTGCGGCAGATTTCCGCGCCACGGATTCAATCCAACATCGAGAAGCTGGTCAGCTTCCAGACTCGCTCGACTCTTTCCGCACAGGATCCGGCTTCGATCAAGTCGGGACGTGGCATCGGCGCGGCGCGCGAATGGATCAAGTCTGAGTTCGAACGCTATGCTCGCGACTGCGGCGGATGCCTGGAAGTCAAGCTCGACAGTTTTACTGAAGCGCCCGGCGGGCGGATTCCCAAGCCCACCGAAATCACCAATGTTTATGCGGTGATGAAGGGATCCGATCCAGAGAGTTCCCGGCGCATTGTGCTGGTCAGCGGCCACTACGATTCACGCAACAGCGACAACCTCAACGTTACGGACCTCGCTCCCGGAGCGAACGACGATGGCAGCGGCACGGCTGTGAGCCTGGAGTGTGCCCGGGTCCTCAGCCAACTCAAGTTCCCCGCGACCATTATTTTTCTGACCGTCGCGGGCGAAGAGCAGGGCTTAAACGGCAGCAGCCACTTCGCGAAAATGGCCAAGTCTGCGGGATGGGAGATTGAAGCGGTTCTGAACAACGACATTGTGGGCGGCGATCGCAGTCCGCAGCAAGATGCCAACGTGGTGCGCGTGTTTTCGGAAGGTGTGCCCATTGCTGCCAACGATGACGAGTTGCGCCAGATCCGCAATCTCGGCGGCGAGAGCGACTCCGCGTCCCGGCAGCTCGCCCGCTATATCGCCGATGTCGGCCGCACTTATGATGCCGGCGTCAAGCCAATGCTAACGTTTCGCCTGGACCGTTACTTGCGCGGGGGCGATCACATTTCATTCAATGAGCAGGGCTACGCCGCCGTGCGTTTCACCGAATTTCGCGAAGATTACAACCACCAGCACCAGAATGTGCGCACTGAGAATGGAGTCGAATTTGGCGACCTTACCAAGTTTGTGAACTTTGACTACGTGGCCAATGTCGCCCGCTTGAATGCGGCTACCTTGGCATCGCTCGCCTCCGCACCCGCGCCTCCGGCCAAGGTCCGCCTGCTGACCACAAAACTGGAGAACGACTCCACTTTGACTTGGGAACCGTCTCCAGGCGGCCGCGTCGCGAGCTACGAGGTGCTCTGGCGAGCGACAACGAGCCCGGAATGGGAACACGTACGATCGGTGGGAAATGTAGCTCGTGCCACGCTTCCCATGTCGAAGGACAATGTGATCTTTGCCGTGCGCGCAGTGGACGATCAAGGCCACCGAAGCTTGGCAGTGACGCCGCTCCCAGAGCGCTAGTCGGAACCTGCTAAAATAGCTTGCTGCTGATTGAGGCGTAAGTTGTCAGCTCCCCACTGGCAATCGGCCACTGAAAACCAGCAGTTGCTTTTATGTATCGCGGACGAACCCTCTCGCTGAGTTTCCCACCCTTCACCAAGGCGGTGAAGTGGCTCATCCTTACCAATGCCGCGGTCTATCTGATTATTGAACTATTGAAAGCCGTGTCCCATGAACTGGGCGAGGCTTTGTTCTTCGCCCTGGCGTTGATACCCGCAGCCGTCACGCATGGTTGGATATTCCAAATCGTGACGTATTCATTCTTGCACGCGGGAATACTGCATATTCTTTTCAATATGCTGGGACTGTGGATGTTCGGCGCGCAGCTGGAGTCTGACTGGGGACACAGGCGATTTCTCGAGTTCTATTTTTTCTGCGTAGTTGGAGCCGCGCTGACCACGATTGCAATCTCCTACACCGGCGTGGGTGGCGTGTCACCGCAAACCCCGACCGTTGGCGCGTCCGGCGGAGTGCTGGGAATTCTGATGGCATTCGGTCTCCTCTACGGCGATCGGGAAATCATGCTGTTTCCAATTCCGTTCTCCATTCGCGCGAAGTATTTCGTGGCTGGCGTCGCGTTCATCACGCTGGTCGAAGCGATCAGCGCGTCGGGGTCAGGACGGGGCTCGAACGTTGCTTATTTCGCTCATCTCGGCGGACTGCTATTTGGATTTCTGTACGTGAAGTTCATGCCTAAGCGTGGTCTCGCGTTCGGCGCGACGGAGCATTATTTCAGTGTGCGGAATTCGTATTATCGCTGGAAGCGGCGCCGGGCGGCACGCAAGTTTGAAGTGTTCATGCGCAAACAGAATCGTACCGTGAGTGGAACCTTCGACGAAAATGGCAACTACATTCCCCCCGATGATGTGAACAAGAAAAATGGCGGTTCGAAATCCGGCTGGGTGAATTAAGAGCGCCACGGATTTGCAGGGATACAATCCTTAACACTCAACCAAAGAACTTCTGAAACTCTGCGAGCACGAGCGCGGGCAACTCCTCCTGCTTTGCCTTCCCCTTGAATCCGAGGTCGTGCCCTACGCCTTCGATCCGCACCAACCGAGTCCTCGCCGGAATCATACTCACCGCAGCCTCCATCTCTTTCGGCGATCCGAACGGATCGCGTGTTCCATGCACAAAGAGCGCAGGCGTCTGTAACTTGGGCAGGTGTTGGACGCGAAGCTGGTCGGGCTTGCGCGGCGGATGCAGCGGATACGATAAAAGCAGCAAGCCGTCTACGAGGCCCGGCTGATCGGCGCAAAGCATCGTCGATTGTCGTCCTCCATAGGAGTGCCCGCCGAGAAACACGCGCCCCGGCGCCAGATTGCGAAGTGCGGCGACAGCATTCTTCAGACCCTCACGATCGTGAGCTGCGTCTCCGGGACGAGGCGGTCCGTAGGGCCGACTTTGACGATAGGGCAGATCGCAACGCAACACGGTCACGCCCGCCGCGGCGAATGCCTCAGCCAGCGTCACCAGCAGTGGAGCCTTCGAGTTCGATCCCGCACCGTGGGTTAACACCAGGCCATCCCCCGGGGGCGCAACCGGCCGATGGAGAAATCCGCGGACATGCGGATCGAGCGATGTATCGACGAAGCTTTCGCAGCTGGAGTTGGCGAGCATATCTATGAAGCGATGTTCAATGGGCAGTATGACATGGCTTACTGAGCGCCCGCGTTCGCAATTTTTTACATTTGGCGCGGACACTCTTGTCCGCGTGGCAGCAATATCCCGGCATATGCCGGTTAGAAAGCAAGCAGCATGAGCACTTTCAACATAGACGAACGCTCGACCGATGGAGAATCCCTGTGCAAGTCGCGCATGTGGGTACACATGCAGCGAGGATTCCGGGAGAGCGAAGAGGCCATCTTCTGTGGCCACGCATATCCCACGCGAGCCGTGAAGTTTGCGGTGCGGGAATGCACCGACTACAGCAGCCGCATCACGCCAACCGTCAGCTCGGGCTTCCGATGAGTGATAATTCACAGCCGTGAACTTGTTCTCCCGACAATCAGTGTGGCTTGCTCACACACTTGGTCATGGAAGCGACTCTAACTGGCTCTAGTTGGAATGAAGGCGCAGATGGGACGAACAGCTATCTTTGCAAATCAAACAGCTATGCGGAGGACATGGAGAGTCAGCGACTCAGCGCCTCTTCCAGGGTTTCGTAAATCTTCAACGTGCGGACTTCATGAGAGAGCTTGGCCCAGCAGCGCAATACTTCGGGATCTTCGAGCGCAGCCCGGCGAGCCTCCTCCGATTTCCAATACCGCAGCAGAACGTACTCGTGATGCGATTTAGCATCGCGATAGAGCAGATCTCTGCTATATCCGCCGGCTGCGAGCGCGGCAATGAGAGCCTGCATGGTGGCCAGAGACGCCTCCTCACGCCCCAGCAAGGGTTGGAAGATGGCGACCGAAAGTATTTCGTGCAGAGTTTCCTGCGGCATGAAGACTATTGTCTCCGGCGTGTCAACTCCGGCTTAGATGCAACGTCAGCGCGGGTATTTTACGTCTTTTGCGGCGTCACTATGTGAAGTCGCATAAGATTTGTCGAACCCGAAGCCATTTGAGTTCCCGCCACAACGCCGAGAACGTCCCCAACTTTGATGCGCCCCAGACGCAAAAGTTCCCGCTCCGCCGTATTGACCATATCTTCGGCGTTGCGCGCCTGCGCTGTCCGGACCGGGCTTACGCCCCAGAGAAGATTCATTCGGTTGCAAACGGGCACGATCTGGCTGAAGGCATAAATTGCGGCTTTGGGGCGATACTTCGAAATCATGCGCGCCGTATTCCCCGTCTCAGTAAACACGGCAATCGCGCCCATGCGCAAATCCTCGGCGGCGTGAGAGATGGATTCGCAAATGGCCTGCGCGACGGTGATGGAATGTTTCTCCCGCCGCCGCCGCGACGGGGCAAAATCCCCCGTATTGCCCTCAGCCTCGACCACGATCCGCGCCATCATGCTTACCGCTTCGCGGGGATAGAGGCCGTTTGCGGTTTCCGCGGAGAGCATTACTGCGTCGGTGCCGTCGAAAATTGCATTGGCCACGTCGCTGGCCTCGGCTCTTGTGGGACGCGGGTTCTCGATCATCGATTCGAGCATTTGCGTGGCGATAATCACTGGCTTGCGCCACTCGGCTGACCTGCGGATCACGTGTTTCTGAATGACTGGAACTTTCTCCGGCGGCATTTCGACACCCAGATCGCCGCGCGCCACCATTCCGCCGTCGGATGCTTCGAAAATCTCTTCCAACCGTTCCAGCGCCTGAGGCTTTTCCAGTTTTGCGATGATGGGAAGATCGGAGCCATGACTGGCGATGATCTGTTTTACCTCGCGGACATCCGCCCCCGAGCGCACGAATGAAATTGCAAGCATGTCTACACTATGCTTGAGCCCAAACTCCAGGTCGATCCGGTCCTTGTCGGTGAGGGCCGGAATGGAAAGCGCGATCCCGGGAAGGTTGATGCCCTGATGCTGTCCAAGTTGGCCGCCGTTGATGACTTCGCATTCAACGTCTGCGTCGCGGGTTCGAATGACGCGCAATTCGATCAGCCCGTCGGTAAGCAGAATGCGGGCACCGGGTTTGACTTCCCGCGCCAGCCCTTGAAATGTGGTTGAGATCAGGGTTGGGGTTCCTTCGATGTCGCGCGGTGTAATTGTGACTCGAGAGCCGGCCTTGAGCACGACCGGCGCTCCGTCCTTCAGCCGGCCGGTGCGAATCTTGGGACCCTGCAGATCCTGCAGGATGCAGATGGTGCGATTCTCCTCGTCCGCCACGCGGCGCAAGCGCTCGATGTTTTGCGCGTGCTCTTCGTGCGTTCCGTGGGAGAAGTTCAGCCGAGCCACGTCCATGCCGAGCCGCATGAGGTCGCGCAGGACCGGCTCCGAGTTGCAAGCCGGGCCGATCGTGCAAATGATCTTTGCCCGGCGATCTGCCCGGCGAATGTTAGATGCGGCGGGCGACGCGTCAACGGGCGCGCCGGTGACTTTCCGAGTAGACTTTCCTTTTTTCAAGTTTGTCCCGACCAGAATTTATGTAGGTTTAATTATTGTATATGGAGAGTTACTCTTGTAGCAGTCGCCATGGGCACTCGAAGGCGATGACCTCGGTACCAAAGGTCGCGGCTGCAGGCTCAGCGCAGCAGATGCCAGGCCTCTTTGTACGGCGCGTACTTGCTGTTCGGCCTTGAGGGATAGAGACGAATCGCGACCGTCGTCCGGCGGATAATGAGCTTTCCAGGGATGATGTACCAAACGTCCTTCGTGATGATATAAGCTGCCAGAAAATCGAATTCTCCTAGTTGGTAAGGCTTGCCCTTAGTGTTGGGCCTGACACCGCATATGTAGCCCCCATCCGGGCTGCTGCTGGTTGTTGATTTAATCTGTACGCTTACGAAGTGGCCATCGGCTCCGATCACCATGTCGTAACGAGCAAGTTCTGACCAAGGTTTGGAAATCTGCAGCCCTAGCTT
>Ga0116217_10005667_pt1 | contig 10936 bp, 8 predicted proteins | sample Sb_taG_6_FD_89697 | JGI IMG/M metagenome (GOLD analysis project Ga0116217, IMG submission 89697) | Peat soil microbial communities from Weissenstadt, Germany - Sb_50d_4_PS metaG | ecosystem: Environmental > Terrestrial > Soil > Wetlands > Peat | place: Germany: Weissenstadt | collected 2010-09-21 | reverse complement strand
CCCATACATGGAGCGTGGCGTCATGCCGTTCCTGGCCGAGCTCTCGGCGCGCGGCACGCGCGCGGTGCTGCGTTCGATCATGCCGCCGCTGACGCCGCCCGCGTGGACGTCGCTGGTCACTGGCAAGCATCCCGGCCAGCATGGCATCTTCGACTTCTTCCAAAAGGAAGAGCCGGGCAGCGTGTACTTCTCCTTCGCCAGCTCCCAGGAGGTCCGATCCGCCACGATCTGGACGCTGGCCAGCGAACAGGACCGGCGCATCATCTCGCTGAACTTCCCGCTGATGTTCCCGCCGCCGCCCGTGGAGGGCGCGGTCGTGCCCGGAGGGATGATGCCGTGGCGCCAGCTGCGCCTGGGCTGTCACCCGCCCGGGCTGTTCGAGCGCCTGCAGCAGATCCCTGGCTTCAACCCGCGCGAGATGCTCGACATGGAGCTCGAGATCAAGGCCATCGACGGTTGCCCCGATGACGAGTTCGCGGACTTCGTCGAGCTTCACATCCGCCGCGAGCAGCATTGGGCAGACGTCCTGCGCCACCTGATGGAGTCCGATCCGGCCGACCTGATGGCGGTCATGTTCGACGGCGTCGACAAGCTCCAGCATTTGTGCTGGCGGTTCATCGATCCCGCCTGCCACCCTGAGAACCCGAGCGCGTGGGAGCGGGACATGATCGCGCTGTGCGATCGCTACTTCAACTCGCTCGACACCCTGATCGCCGGGATCGTGCAGGCCGCGGGGCCCGAGGCGACCGTGGTGCTCGCATCCGACCACGGCTTCGGGCCGACCCGCGACGTGTTCCACGTCAACTCGTGGCTGGAGCAAAACGGATACCTGGCGTGGGCCGACAGCCAGAACGGTGAGGCTCGCGGTGACACCGAGGTCGGGTTCGCCGAGATGACCCGCCACGTGCACGCGCTGGACTGGACGCGCACGGTCGCCTATGCGGCGACGCCGTCGAGCCAGGGCATCCACATCGTCGACCGTCTGCCCGGCGGCGAGGAGCCGATGCCTGACCCAGTCCGGGCGAAGCTAACCCAGGACATCGCCGCCAAGCTGCGCGAGGTGCGTCGCCCCCACGACGGCGCTGCGCTGGTCGAGGAGGTGTGGACGCGGGAGCAGGCGTTCTCGGGTCCCTTCGAACAGCTGGGCCCGGATCTCTCGCTGGTGCTCGCCGACGGCGGCACGATGTCGATCCTGCCGTCCGAGACCGTCGTCGCGCGCCGCCCGGAGCCCCGCGGCCACCACAGGTGGGAGGGCATCTTCCTGGCAGCCGGCCCCGGCATCCGCGCCGGCGCGTCGGTGGACGAACTGTCGATCGTCGACGTGGCGCCACTGCTCCTGCACCAGCTGGGCCTGGGGGCACCCGAGGACATGGCCGGAAGCGTGCCGGAGGCGATCTTCGAGCCCGCCGAGCTGCAGCGACGCCCCGCGCGGCGCGTCCCGGCAGCGGCGCCGGCGCACGTATCGAGCCCCGCGGCCAAGGTCGAGCTCGACCCCGAGGAGCAGGCCGCGGTGATGGAGCGGCTGCGCGCCCTGGGGTATGTGGAATGAGCAGCGAGAGCCACAGCTGATGCCCAAGGCGACCCTTCCCAGCGGCATCCGCATCCACTATCAGCAGGTCGGCAAGGGACCCGACCTGGTAATGGTCCACGGCCTCACCGGCAACCTGGCCGTCTGGCATCTGCGGATCGTGCCCGAGCTGTCTGAGCGCTTTCGGATCCTCACCTACGATCTGCGCGGCCACGGCCTCAGCGACACGCCTGCATCCGGCTACACGCCCGACGACATGGCCGACGACCTGCTGGCGCTGCTCGACGAGCGGGAGATCGAGCGACCGCTGATAGCGGGTCACAGCTACGGAGCCGATATCGCCCTCTATCACGCGCTGCGCCAGCCCGATCGCGTCAGCGAGGTGATCGCGATCGAGGCGGCGCTGCCGGCGCTGGAGGACAGCCGCCGTGACGAGGACTGGGTCGGCTGGTCCTACTGGGCGCGGGCGCTGGACGAAGCCGGCCACCCGGTTCCGGCCGACAAGCGCTCGGACCTGCGCTACATGATCAGAGCGACGATCGACCTGCCCAAGCAGTGGGGGCCGTTGAAGGGCCTGCCGCGCAACCCCAAGCCGCTGCTGCGGCTGGTCGACGAGACGTCCTTGCCACAGGACTACCGGCAGGTCGGCACGCTGACGCTCGAGCGGATCGGCTCGATCCACACGCCGGTCGTGCTCATGTACACCGAGCGCTCGGCCTTCCTGCCCACGTTCGAGTACCTCAACGACCACCTGCCAAACGCACAAGCGGTCCTGCTGCCGAGCACGGAATGGGGTCACTTCGGCCCGATGGAGCAACCGGAGCTGGTCGCGCAGCACATCGCGGCGCGGCTGGCGACGACTGAATCAGTCGAGATCGCGAGGGGCTGATGCTCGCAGCCGAAAAGGGCAAGCCCGGGCGACCGGGTGATGCGGTGATCGTCACCGGCGCCGGCACGGGCATCGGCCTGGAGACGGCGTTGCACCTGGCCGGGCAGGGCTTTCGCACGTACGCGACGGTACGCAACCCGGCCCAGCGCGAGGGGCTCTTGCAGGCTGCCTCGCAGCGCGGCGTCGAGCTCGAAGTCTTGGCCATGGATCTGACAGACCGCGCCAGCATCGCCGCTGCGATCGCCACCGTGGTGGGCGCCGCGGGTGCCATCTTCGGCCTGGTCAACAACGCCGGCATCGGTCTGCGCGGATGCACCGAGGACTGCTCGGAGGAGGAGATCCGGCTGCTGTTCGAGACCAACGTGCTGGGCACGATCGCGGTCACCAGGTCGGTCATCCCGTACATGCGCGAGGCGCGCTGCGGGCGAATCGTGACCGTAACGTCGGTCGGCGGGCGCGTTCCCGGATTCGGCGTCACCATGTACTGCGCGAGCAAGTTCGCCCAGGAGGGCTTCGGCGAGGGACTGGCGCAGGAGCTGGCGCCGTTCGGCATCCAGTCGGTGATCGTCGAGCCGGGCATCATCAAGACGACTCGCTGGTCGAGCTACCGCGGCACCGCGGCGCGTGCGGAGGATCCCAGCAGCCCCTACCACGAGCTGTTCTCCGCCAGCGAGGCGATCGCTGACAGGATCGTCGAGCGCTCGCCCACGCGCCCCGAGCACGTAGCCCAGGCGATCGGGACCGCATTGACCGCCAAGCAGCCGCGCATGCGCTACGTCGTCGGGCGCGGCGCGTCGGTCGTGATCGCGCTGCGGCGATACATGCCCCAGAGCCTGTTCGAGCGCCTCTACTTCGGCGGGCACATCCGTCGGCTGGAGCGCCGGGTCAAGAACGGCGAGCCAGCGACAAGCGCGGGGCCGGCGCGATGAGCCGGCGCATCCTGATCACGCTGTGGCCGTTCACCGGCCATCTGCTGCCGCAGCTGAGCATCGCGATCGCGCTGCGCGAGCGCGGCCACGAGGTCGCCTTCTATAGCGGCGAGGCCGTCCGCGCGACCATCGAACAGGAGGGCTTTGAGCTGTTCGCCTTCGACCGTGTCGAGCAGGAGCGCGCCTTCACCAGCATGCGCGCGGTCGACACCGGCGACCGGCGGGCCCGTCCCGGCGGCGGCCGGCTGCTGCCGATCCTGCGCGACTGGCTGGTCGAGACGATCCCCGACCAGGTCGCCGACCTGCGTGACGTGCTCGCGCGTTGGCGCCCGGACGCGATCGCCACGGACCTGTCGCTGTGGGGCCCGATCGTCGTGCTGTGGGAGGCCGAGCGGATCCCCGTGGCGCTGTCCTCGACCTTCATGGGACCGCTGATCCCCGGGCCCGATGCGCCCGCGTTCGGCTTCGGCCTGCGCCCCCCCACATCCCCGTGGGGCCGACTGGGAGCGGGCGCGCTGACGCGCGTGACCGAGCTCGCCGCCACGAGCATGCGCCGGCGCGTGGACGAGCTGCGCGTGCAGCACGGGCTGGCCCCGATGGGCGAATCGGTCAACAGGTACACCGCTCGCCTGCCGCTGTATCTCGTCGGCAGCATCCCCGAGCTCGACTACGACCGCCACGATCTGCCCGCCAGCGTGCACTACGTCGGCAACTGCATCCTGTACCCAGACGGAGTCGGCACCGCTCAGTGGCTCGATGAGATCCCCACGCAGCGCCCATGGGTGCACGTCACCGAGAGCACTCTGGCATACGGCGATCCGTTCCTGCTGCGCACGGCGATCGAGGCGCTCGCCGACGAGCCCGTGGAGCTGATCCTCACGACCGGCAAGCAGCGCGACGCGTCTGTGCTCGGCCGCGGCGCGACCGCGTCGAACGTGCACATCGCGCCCTGGCTCAGCCACGGCGAGCTGCTTCCGCGCTGCTCGGCGCTGGTGACCGTCGGCGGCAAGGCCACGATCCTCGGCGCGGCCGAGGCCGGCGTGCCGATGGTGCTTGTGCCGACCACTTGGGACAAGCCGGACAACGCGCGCCGTGTCACCGAGACCGGAGCCGGCATCCGCCTGTCGCCACGCCGTCTGAGTCCTGAGAAGCTGCGCACCGGCGTGCGCGAGGTGCTCGACCGACCCTCCTACCGGCAAGCTGCGCAGCGGCTCGCCGGGAAGCTGGCAGACGCGCCGGGACCGCCGCGCGCCGCTGAGCTGCTCGAGCAGATGGCGTCTGTTGGCAGCACCCCCAAGCAGCCGGCGCTCGTCGAGCGGGGATCGGCATGAGCGCGTTCGCATCCGCCCCCACCGTCGGGGCTCACGCCGATCCCTTCGCGCTCGCTGCGCCAGGATCGATTCCGCGCCGGCGGCGACTGCTTTCATACGTCGGGCGTTGGGGGCACGCGCGGCGATTGCTGCCCACCGACGCCCTGCGGGTGCTAGACGTCGGATGCTCGTTCGGCTACGGCTCGGCGGCGGTCGTCGCGCGCGGGCCCGAGGGACGCGTGATCGTCGGAGTGGAGCGCGATCCGCAGCTGTTGGCGCAGGGCCGCCGGCAGTTCCCCTGGCTGCCGATGGTCGACGGGGATGCCGGCGATCTGCCGATCGCAGACAGCTGCGCGGACGCCGTGCTGCTGCTCGACGTGATCGAGCACCTCGCCAAGCCCGAGCATGCGCTCGCGGAGGCCCACCGCGTGCTGCGGCCGGGCGGAGCGGTCATCGTCAGTGTCCCGCATCGGGGACCGACGAGCGCCCTGGATTCGGTCAACCTGTACACCGCGCTGCGCCGTGGCCGTCCATCCTGGCCCGCGCTGGAGGGCATGGTGGCGACGGACGACGGCCAGCACCGCCACTTCTCGGTGGCTGAGCTGCGTGCGCTTCTCGATCCGTGGTTCGCGGTGGACCACGTCGTCCGCACGGGACTCGGCCTGCAGGAGCTCGTCAACCTGGGCATCCTGATGGTTCGGGTGCCGCTCGGCGCGCCACGCGCAGCCAAGCTATTGATGCCGCTTCACTTGGGCGTCTATATCGTGGACGACATGATCCCGACAGGTAGATTCGCCTACCACCTCGCCGTGCGGGCGTACAGCAACAAGCGGGCAGGCGACCTATGAGCGCCCGCGTCCTCTTCTGTTGTTGGCCGTTCGAGGGACACGTGTTCCCGCAGCTGAGCATGGCGCTGGCGCTGCGCGAGCGGGGCAACGAGGTGGCCTTCTACACCGGCGGCAGGCTCCAGGAGACGATCGAGCGCGAGGGAGTGCGGGTGTTCGCATTCGAGCACATTGCGCCCGCGTGGCTGGCCGTGCAGGAGCGCGAGCGAGAGGTCGGGGGGCGCCGCCAGTCACAGCGCGTCCAATACCAGGCGTTTCGCGAGTGGCTCGTCGAGACGATTCCCAGCCAAGTCGAGGACCTGCGCTCGATCATCGAGCAGTGGCGCGCTGACGTGATCGTCACCGACGCCTCGATGTGGGGCCCTAGCTTGGTGCTCAACGAGGCGGCGCGGATCCCCGTGGCACTTGCCTCGCCGGTGATCACGGCCGTGATCCCGGGGCCGGACGCCCCGCCACCCGGCTCGGGGCTGGCGCCGGCTCACACCGCCCCTGGGCGCGCGCGCGCATGGGCGATCGGACGTGCCACGCAGATGCTGGGGCGCGGCCTGAGGCGTCGCCTGGACGAGCTGCGCGCCGGCTACGGACTCGGGCCGATGGGCTGTGGCGTCAACGAGCAGTGCGCAAAGCTGCCGCTGTACATGGTGTTGAGCGTCGCCGAGCTGGACTTCGATCGCCGCGATCTACCCCCGAGTGTGCACTACGTGGGCGCGTGCACATGGCACCCGCCGGAGCCGGATGGATCGAGTGACTGGCTCGACCGGCTGCCCGCGGGCCGGCCGTGGGTGCACGTCACCGAGGGTACGTCGCACTACCAAGACCCCTTCGTGCTGCGCGCCGCGGTCGAGGGACTCGCCGGGGCGCCACTCGAGGCGATCATCACGCACGGGCGCGACCGCCGACCCGAGGATCTGGGCCTGAGCTCAACCGCGCCCAACGTGCACCTGGCGCCGTGGCTGAGCCATGACGCGCTGCTGCCCCGCTGCGAGGTGCTCGTGACGACCGGCGGCGCCGGCACGGTGATGGCCGGGCTGCGGGCGGGCGTGCCGCTGGTGCTCGTGCCGACCACCTGGGACAAGCCCGACAACGCTCGGCGCGTGGCTGAGGCGGGGGCGGGCGTGATCGTGTCGCCGCGGCGCTGCACCCCGACGGGCTTGCGCGAGGCGGTGGAGACGGTGCTCGCACAGCCGCGCTACCGCGCCGCCGCTCAGCGTTGTGCGGCGCTGCTGGCGCAGGCGCCCGGACCTTCCGGGGCAGCGCAGCTGATCGAAGCCCTCGCGCCCGCTGGAATCGGCCAGAGCCCAGCAGGAGCAGCGCGCCAGCAAGTCGAACGGAGTCTGTCATGAAGCGTTCTCGAACGACCAGGAGCGTGCTCGTCGCGTTGGTGGTGATCGCCGCCGCGCTCGCGCTCGGCGGCGGCTCGATCGCGGCGATCCCCGGCGGGGAAGGTGGAATCGGCGCGATCGCCCAGAACGGCTTTGGCGAACGCGACAACTCCTACGCCTGGTCGATGGGATGGTTCAAACACAAGCTGTACGTCGGTACCGGACGCGACGTGCTGTGCGTCGAAGACGAGACGACCCAGTACTACGACAAGAACCTCAACTACTACCTGACCGACCCGCAGGAGAACGTGCACTGCCCGGCCGACCCATATGACATGGATCTGCGCGCCACGATCTGGCAGTACACGCCGCAGACGCGCAGGTGGCAGATGGTCTACCGCTCGCCCGAAACCGAGCGAAACCCCAAGGAGCCGAGCAAGCGCGTCGCCAGCGAGATCGCCTTCCGTGGCATGGTCACCTACACCGACCCCCAGGGCAGGCGGGCGCTGTTCGCGGCCGGTGTGAGCGCCGACGAGTACCTGCCGGAGCTGCTCAAGAGCCACCCGCCCCGGATCATGCGCAGCTATGACGGCGTCCACTGGCAGGCGTTGAAGCTGCCGAGCGTTGTCGTCAACTTCCCCAACGGCAGCATTCGGCCGATGGGCTTTCGCTCGATGGTGGTGTGGAAGCACCGGCTGTTCGTGACCGCCACGCCGGACCTGACCGGCGATGGGGCGCTGTTTGAAATCACCAACCCCGACTCGGCGCATCCCGGCCTCATACAGGTCAGCCCGGCGAACCTGGACATCTTCGATGTCGAAACGTTCGACGGCAAGCTGTACGTCGGCTGCGGCAGCCCGCGGACGGGCTATTCGGTGTGGAAGACCAGCGGCCAGGGCCAGGAAATCGGTGAACTGTACGCGCCGTATCCGTTCGTGTTCAAGCCGGTCGTGACCGATGGCGCGGGCCGAGGACCCATGATCACCTCGGTCGTCTCGATGAAGACCTACCGTGGCGAGTTGTACGTGGGCGCGAGCGGCTGGTACAACAAAAGCACTAACCCGCGCTCGGAGTTGATCCGCATCAACCGACACGGCCGTTGGACGCTCGTGGTGGGCCAGCCCCGCAGGCTGGAAACCGGCGAGTGGATGTATCCGATCAGCGGCCTGGAAGACGACTTCGGCAGCCTCTTCAACGCCCACTTCTGGCGCATGGGGGTGGCCGACGGCGGCCTGTACCTGGGCACCAACAGCTGGGCCTACCTGTTGAAAGCCGCCAAGGGCTACGCATACCTGGGAGACTTCCTCGCCGGTGCCGCCGGCTTCCAGCTGTGGAACACCTGCGACGGCGAAAACTGGTACCCGGTGACCCGGGACGCGTTTGGTCACAGCGAATTCGACTTCGGCGCACGCACGCTGCAGGCGGGCGGCCCGCACGGCGAAGAACTCTACATCGGCAGCGCCAACCAGTCACAGGGAACGACGATCATCGACGACCGCGAACCGGCGTGCTCGTCGCTGGTAAACGGACCGCAAGCGACTGCGGCCACGGCCGCTGCCGATGTCCCGAGCGCGCCGACCGCGCTGATCGCAGACGCGGTGCACAACGGCACGCTGCTGTCCTGGAAGCCGTCGCCGTCGGCGGTCCGTTATGAGGTGCTGGCCGCACCGGAAGTGACTGCGACGGTGTACCTGAAAGCGCCGCCGACGTTGCCGAACGGCTACCAATTTGAAAACGCGCTGCCGACGGTGGTCGCGCCCGAAGCTCCCGGCGGCGTGCCGGTCACGATCTCGCTGACCGGCGCCTTTGAACCGGTCGCAGCCACGACCAGCTCCTACTTCGTCCACGCGCCCGGCCACTATGTCTATGAGGTGGTCGCCGAGAACGCGGCTGGGCGGACATCGAGCCCCTCAAATGTCCAGGTCGTTCCCACGCCTGAGCCCCCCGCCACGTTCGCTGCGCTTGCGCAGGCGCTCGGCCGGCCGGTCGCGACGGTGGCGCGGGCGAGGTCGGATTCGCCCTCACAGCGCCTGCTCGATAGCGCCCAGGCGGCGTGGAGCCGGGGCGAGCGCTCGGCGGCGCTGCGCGACCTACAGCGCCTGCGGGCGGCCGCCGGGCGAGGTGAGGAGCCAGCCATGCTCGCCGAACGTCTCGAACGTGCCCTTCAGTACGCAAACGTGGCAGGTGAACCGTGATCAGAACGTCGTCCAGACCCCGCCGTGGGGAGAGTCGCCAAATGGCTGAGAAGGAGGCAACTGCAATGTCGATCCGAATTGCCCTGGCCGGGCTGCTTGCGGCAGCCGTGACGGCGATCTTTCCTGCCGTCGCGGCGGCCAACATCGCGCCTAGCCTGTCGATCGATCAGGGCGCGGGCACGACCGCGGGCTCCAGCCCTGCGACCGAGTTCGACATCAAACTCACACCGCTGAGCGGTGCGGCCGGAAACGTGCTGAACGAACTGAACGGCGACTCTCTCAGAAACGTGACGATCGCGTTCCCGAAAGGGCTCCTGATCAACCTCGCGATGCAGGACGGCGCGTGCGTGGTCGCCAGCACCCCCAGCCCGGCCTGCCAGATCGCCAGCGGCGTCATCGATGGGCCCACCGGCAAAGCGGTGAGCATGTACCTCGTCGCACCGCCAAAGCCATCTGACGTGGCCGGCGTGGAGACGACCGTCGAAGGCGGCTCCACCGTGATCGGCGAACTGGCGCTCGGCACCTCGCCGGAAGTCGGCCTGGACCTCTCCTACACCAACCTGTCGCCCGGAATCACCGAATTCCAGTTCACCTTGAGCGGCCCCCGCCTGCCGACGAGCTGCAGCCCGAGCGAGAACGTGACCGTGGGGGTGTCGTCCTGGCAGGGCTCCTCGGGGATCGCCATCGCGCCGCTGACGGTGACCGGCTGCAGCGCCCTGCCCTACGCTCCGACGGCCGCCGCGACGGTCATCAAGGAACCCCAGAGCACCAACGCCTCGGTGGTGACGACGTTCACCCAGGGCCCCGGGCAATCGGACACCGGCTCGATCCAGTTCGGGATCCCGACCGGCCTGAAGATCAACAAAGTCCTCCAGCCGTGCTTCTCGGAAAAGCCGTGCACCGTCGGCATCGTGTCGGCGCAGTCGCCGCTGCTGCCGGCGCCGGCGCTGGCCCATGGCACGTTGACGCTCGGTGGCACGGTCGGCTCGTCGAACGCGGGAGAAGTGAACCAGTTGAGCGCGCCGGTCGGCGGGGTGACGCTGACGCTGTCATTTCCCGCCCCCTACGCGTTCTCGATCGCGGCGCCGGTCAGCTTCACCGAACACACGATCACGCTGACTGGCATTCCCGACATCCCCATGAGCTCGCTGAGCTTGACATTCACCGGACCCCCGGCGGGCCCCGCGTTCGCGACCTCGTGCGAAAGCAGCACGATCGCCACCACGTTCACACCGCTGGACGGCAATCCCGTCAGCAAGGTGACTGGGCTGGTCACCAACATCGGCTGTCCGCCGCCGCCACCGTCGGTCGCAAAGACGGTCGGCAAGCCGACGGCGACCGGGGCGCTGACCGGCCTGGCGAGCGGCCAGCCGAAGCTGCGGCTACGCGCGACGCGCGGCAGCAATGCTCCGGACATCGCCGCCCTGTCGATCGGGCTGCCGACGGGTCTGAGCTTCGCCCACAGGGCGCTCGTCAAGCATCGCGTCTGCAACGCCACGAGATGCCGTACGAGCTTCTCGATCAAGGGCCTGTCGCTGTCCGGCAAGGGCCTGAAGGGCGCTAGCATCCGCAACGGCGAGCTGCTGATCGCGCTCGCGCGAGACGCCGCAAGCGTGTCGCTCACAGCCCGCGGTCCGCTGCTCGACGAGAGCACGGCGCTGCGGTTCGACGCCAGACAGCAGAAGGCGGCGGCGCTGATCGCGCGCCTGCGCATCACCGACTCCGGCGGGACCGCCACCGTTGTGAGCGTGCCGTGAACGAGGTTCGCCCCGTACGTGCTGCTGCCGGCGCGGCACTGCGCGCCGCGCCGCAACTCGCGCCTTCCGCCAAGCAGCTGCTGTGGCGCTCGGTCTATGAGGTCCTCAGCGTAGGACGGCGCAACAACGGGACGGCGCTGCTCAACTACGGCTATGCGCCT
>Ga0116217_10005666_pt1 | contig 10937 bp, 13 predicted proteins | sample Sb_taG_6_FD_89697 | JGI IMG/M metagenome (GOLD analysis project Ga0116217, IMG submission 89697) | Peat soil microbial communities from Weissenstadt, Germany - Sb_50d_4_PS metaG | ecosystem: Environmental > Terrestrial > Soil > Wetlands > Peat | place: Germany: Weissenstadt | collected 2010-09-21 | reverse complement strand
GCGCGTCGGCGCCAACCTCACACACGCCCCGCGGGCCGGCCAGGACCGCGACCGCGCCCCCGAACCCGACCTGGAAGCCGAACCATGACCCTGACCATCCACGAGATCATCATGACCAGCGACAAGACCGCCCACACTGCCCGGCACGCATCCAGCCGGAACGGATGGGAAGTGTCCTGGCTACCGGGCCAGGTCCTGGACCGCAACACCGCCATCACCGCGATGATCCTGGCTGACATCGCGGCCGAAGAAGACCTCCGCGAGGGGCACCGGCTCTGGCCGCACGTCCAGGGCTGGGCCGAAGAACTCGACCTGACCGGACCCGAAGCAGTAGCGGCCGCATCCCAGCCACCCAGCGACATCAACCGCGAGCATGAACAAGCCGGTAGACAGCCAGACCGCGAGGCCGCGGACTGACGAGCGAGACACATGCGCAGGACAGATAACGGCACCGAGCGGGCGGCAGCAGGCGCCGGCCGCCCGCCTGAGGACGGGCTGCTACCGGAGCTGTCCCTGTACGAGCGGCTCATCGGCAACGGCACCGCCGCAGCTGACGCCCGGGGCAGGCCCGTCGACCATGTCACCGCCCGGCGGCTGGCCATCTGGCTGGCCGCCCGGCCCCAAGCCCCGGTCTTCGCCCAGGGCCTGGTCTGCTTCGTCGAAACCGGAGCGATCAGCCCGGCGCTGAAGACCCAGCTGCGCATCCACGCCCGCTCGGGAAACTACCCAGACCACTCGCAAGCCGCCCGTCTCCTGCACTACTGCGCCGACCGCGGCACCGACGTCGGGCCGATCGGCGAGAACTTCGGCGCCGCGTGCGACCAGATCGACCGCGCCGACCTCATGCTGTCAGACCTCCACGACCGGGCCCGGCACGGCCGAGCGCTCCCCGAGCAGGCGTGGCCGGAGATCGAGGGGCCGCGGCCCGTCGCCATGGCGGGCCGCAACCCCGACAGCCAGACCGTCACCCTCGTCCTCGACGCCACTACCGCCAGCATCGCCATCTTCGCCATCGCCGCCCACGCCGACGAACGCGAAGCCCACATCCGCGAAGTAGAACGATTCGGCCAGAGCCTGCCCGACGGCTCCTACGGCCGCCGCAACCGCCAGGCCATCGCCGCCCGCGAAACCCGGATAGCCACCCGCCTCCGCGCCGTCGAACACGCCTACCGCACGGCCATCGAGCGCGACGCGGCGTTCAGGCCGCCCGAGCCCACCACAGCATGCCGCTCTCCCGAGCATGCGGCCGACAGGGAAATGGAGCTGGAATAGAGCGCCGGGACCGCCTGGCCACAAGCATGTACTCGCTGCATTGCCCAGGCGGTGGCGGTGCCGATGCCGAACCCGGCGGACGTCTCGCCTTTGCGCAAGTAGGCCAGCACGAGCAGGGCCTGCCGACCGGGGTTGAGCTTGCGCCAGCATGAGCCGGTCCGCTTGCGGTGGCGGCGGATGATCCCGGCGGTGTAATCCAGGTCTGGCGGGACAACGGCAGCGCGGCGGGGTAGAAAAGCATCGGAGCCCCTCGGCGGCGGATGCGGATCTTGGTCGATCGCTTCATCTACCAGGGGGTATGCGCCAAGGCGACACGCCGAACCTGATCAGGACAGAGGCCGCCAAGTCCCAAGATCAGGATGAAAAACGCTCAATGACTACAAGTCCTCCAGGCGCTTTAGGACAAAGCTATCGATCATCCCGTCGCGCAAACCACGCATGGTTATGTACGGCTGGACCAGGGGATCAATGAAACGATACTGAATCTGCTGGTATCGCTTCTCCTTTCTCAAGATAGGGCCGCGGTCTTTTTCGGAGAGGGCACTCAGGTGGCGCGCGAACTGGGAAATTTTATACGGCTCTCGCATTATGGTTGAAAGCGTCTGACGTACAGCCGGCGCCGTGAAGAAGCCCTTCTCATCGGTAGCGGCACAGGCGCATGCCAAGATAACCTGTTTGTACAAGTTATCGCGAGTGCTATATGTGGCTCGATAGTAGAGTTCACGGATGCTTTCCTGTGCCTGGTTTACGGCTCGCTCGATTGCCTTCTCAACATCGTCAGGTCTGACGGTGTTGGAATTTAGCGAAACGGCGCGGACTGCAGCATGCTGCGCTAGAAGATGGGTGTAATGTGGAAGGCCCTGAGAAAGCCTGGTAATCTGGTCAATTGCGGATGGATCGGCATCCATATTAACAGAGGCCAAGGCATTGGCGACGATATCGGCCAATTCCAGCGCTGACATGCGTGGCATATGAACCTGAACTATGGCACGTCTAACGGAGGCATGCTCCTTAACAAGCTCGTCCACGTTGTCGGCGACGCCCACCAATATTGTGGTTACTGGAGTAGCTTCATCGCTTAGCGTTTTAATAGTGTCAGCCAGGAATCGATGTACGGTAGGGTCGACAACACGATCAAACTCATCCAGGAAAACTGCCAACGGCATCTCTCGCGTCAGCAGCTTCATTACATTATATACGTTGTCGGGAGTAATATCTTTTACGTCGACCAGATACTGAGAAGCGCTAGTGACTACTCTTCTATCGTCGCGGTCAGACCCAAAGCCAACGTGAGGGACCCGAGATTCAACAACTATTCTTCTAAGTACCTTCCGCCAAATCGAAGCAAAGTCGTCCCCACTCTCGCAGTTGACTTTAACGGCCATTTGCCTTCCCTGCCCTGCGGCAGCTGCATTGGCACAGATGGTAGCGAGAGACGTCTTGCCCACGCCGCGCTCACCGTATATGACAGCATGCTGGCCCGGTTCTGCAAGAGCGTCTCCGACACAGACCAGCTGTTCCAGACGTCCAGCAAAAAGATCTCGACTCCTGACTGGGGCGGACGGGCTAAAAGCCTGCTTTACCCTTGCGCGACGCTCATTGAGAGAACTAACTTCGGAGATAGTCATAAGTCTTGGGGCTTCCATGTGATAACTGATCATATCTGAATTATGTAGTGAATAGGCGGGCCGATGAAAACGTATGCCCGCAATTGATCCCCCATTCTATCTGAGGCGCTTTGACGTATCACACAGCTCACTTAGCCGCGCCACTTTCACCGAAGCGTTCACTGCGAATCTTTTTAATCTGGTCTTCTAGGGAGCCGAATTTAGTGGCCATATCCTGCAGTTCTATGTAGAGCTCCAGATATTTTCTGATGACTCCCTCTTCATCTCGGCTAACGCTTTCCCGCTCGGCGTTCTCAAGATATAGGAGGTCGGTAAGAACTGGGTCATCGAACTGTAGTACTGTGAACGCGCTTCCCATCCCGCGGTGCGCGCCTGCCGAGAAAGGCAGCAGGAAAATAGAGATACCGCCGGCACTTGAAAGCTCAAGGAGGTGGACAAGTTGCTCGCGCATGACATCATCGCCACCGACAGGCCTACTTAGCGCCGCTTCGCCAAGGATGAAGTTGAGTTCCGGACGAATAGGCCTGTCTAGCAGCGTCTGACGCTGTATTCGTACCTCTAGACGCCTTTCGATCTGATCTTCCGAATTGCCCAGTGTCCTTAGCAGAGAGCGAGCGTACCCTTGGGTTTGGAACAAGCCGGGGACAACGGATGGCTCATACTTGTATATTACCTTTGCCGTCGGCTCATTGCCTATGAGTTCCAGGGCTGCCGGAGAAAGGACGTCACTGAAAGTACTCCATCCTTTATCTTCGCGAGCATCCTTGGCGAGTTGCACCAATTCCTCGATGTTCGACTCATCAGTGACGCGGTAAAGCTGCAGCATGACTCTTACGTCCGTGGGTGTTACTGGGACGATACCTTGTTCGATGCGGATGATCTTGCTCTGGCTCCACACTAGACGCTCTGCTGCAATCTTCTGCGTCATCGAGGCCTCGATGCGTGCCTGGCGAAGTGCGCCTCTCAAGCGTCTCTTCTTTACTTCAATGGTTTCGGTCCTGCTGGCGCCGTCAGTCACGCCGATCACTCCTTCCCTCTCAGAGTATCAGCTATGCCGCATAGCACCAAGCCTCATGGTTCCATGACATGCGTCACGCTGCAACCTGGACAAACGACACGAGGATCGGTGCTATGTGGCATGAGGCTAACTAGACTGGGGCTGGTTAGCCTGCAGCCACCATACTAGTGCAGCCACTCGTAAGTTCCGCACCGGGTACACGGGTGCGTGATGGTCACTGTTGATAATCCACGAGGTGGATGATGGCCGCTGTGTCGAATGCCTCGTTCGGGTGCCCGGTGGGCTGCCCGGTGCGGAGCAGGGCCGGGGTGTAGGTCTCGGTGGCGGGATCGTAGATCGCGAAGCCCCAGTCCTTGTTGTCGCCGAGGTACTTCGATGCGGCACAGCGGGATCTGCTCGTCGTTGTCGTCGCCTTCGCCAGCCCAGGCGGTCAGGCGGCCGAGCGAGCCGCGCCATCTGATGGTGATTTCTTGCAGGTCCGGGCAGGTGAGGGAGGCGTGGTGGTCGACGGTCCCCTCGATCAGGTCCTTCAGTCGCCTGGGCGGTACCGGCATGCCACCAGTGTCGCCTGGCTGCGGCGGTTGCGGCGCCCGGTTCGCGGTGCGCGGCCCGGCGATGGCGCGGAAATCCGCCGCTCCGCCTGGTTATGGCGGCATTCTTCCGTGGTTACCGTAACACGGAAGGAGAACCGGGATGGCTGGGCGTGCCCGTGCTGTGCCCATCAGGCTGACCATCAAGCGGCGCCGCAAGCTGGAGCAGATCGTCGCCGCGGCGACGAGCCCGCAGCGGCTGGTGTTCCGGGCTAGGATCGTGCTCGCGGCCGCGGGTGGGGCGGCGAACGCGGTGATCGCCCGCGATCTGGACTGCGGCGTGGCGGTAGTGCGGACTTGGCGGGGCCGGTTCGCCTGCCGGGGGATCCAGGGCTTGTTCGATAAGCCGCAGTCCGGGCGGCCGGAGACCCACGGCCCCAGCGCGAGGCTGGCGGTCGCCGCCGTCGCCACCTCGGTCCCGCCCGGGGGCGAGCCGCAGTGGTCGCACGCGCTGATCGCAGGTCACTTGCGCGAGCGGGGCCTGGCCATCTCGGCGGCCACCGTGGGCCGGGTGCTGGCCGAGGCCATGGTCCGCCCGCACAAGGTCCGCGGCTGGCTCAACCGCGCCGACGGCTGCCGCGCCGCGGCGACTTCGCCTCCCGCGACGACCTCGAAGCAAAGATCACCGCGTTCACCATCCGGCACAACAAACACGCCCGCCCCTACAAGTAGCTACGACACCGACGCCGACCACGCCCGCTACCTCGAAGGCCATCGCCAGCCCCAACCCGTGCCTGCCCTCGCAGAAGCCGCCTGGCCGCAACGCTCGGTAACCAAGAACCACAAGCAGAAGGACCGCCGAGTGGCTGAGAATCAGGCAAGGCCACGGGGGCGGCGTAGAGAGCCTTGGGCGTGCCCCGAAGTCTTTCCGTCAAATGAACGGCCTATGAAGCTCGCCTGGAGAAGATCTGCCTTTATGGCCCTGAGGCGCATGGGCTGCGTAGACGGATCTTCGCCGCGGCCGGGCGGTCGGCGTGGCGGCCATCCGCGACTGCATCTGGCTACGCGTTGGCCGTAGGCTCCTCAGATCACCACCGCGATTGCATGGTGGGATGCCCGCACCTCGGCTGACCGTCTCGAATCATCGCTACGGCAAGGCGCAAGCGGGATTCAGGGAACCCCGTCTGCTCTCGACAGAGCGCGACCACGTGCGGCCGGAAGCTCAGCAAGATAACCGCGGAGCCCGCCCCTGAACAAGATCATTAGATCGAGACTAGGTGGCTTACGGCAGCGTCCCTAGCCTCGGCTATTCAGCGCATGATCGACGAGTGTCCTGGTCATGCCTCTGAACTGCGTAAACATCCTCAAGATGCCCGGTTTGGCCTGGTTTGGCCCGCACCCTTTGGGTGCAGGCCTCAGGAAGCGTTTCCGCACGTCAGCCAAGCTTTAGCGTCAAGATCCTGACGAATCGGGGCTAGCACTCAGAACGCCACTTCCGCAATGTGCCGCCTCCTCAGAACGAACGATACGCATCCATAAGGTAACATTCCGGTGAGGTAGCGAGTGGACGTCCCCTTGGCTGCCTGCTGCCATGCGACGTGCATCCAGGGAGGAAGTCGGCATGGGCGAACGCGAGGCGCCATCATCGTGGCGCAGGAGCAGTTTTAGCCAGAGCGGCGATTGCGTTGAATGGAGGTGTTCCGAATATTTTGTCCATGTTCGTACCTCAAAGGACCCTTCTGGCCCTATTCTAGAGTTCACTCATGCTGAGTGGCGTGCTTTCATTGCTGGCGCGAAATCCGGGGAAGCTGATCTGAATACTTAAGATCAGTAGAAATGGTCTAAGTGAGGTTAGAAGGCCTGATCTTTCGTGATCCTGTTGAGTAGCCGGGATTCGGATCGCGGTTATGCGTCACTCTGACGGCTCACCGTCGCGTGAGGCAGAGGTTCCGTGGGTTCTGGTGTTTCCTAAACGCTGGCAGAGATGGAGGTTAAGAAGGCGGGGACTGGTCTATTGCCAGCTCGCTTGCCGAGTCCCTGTGGTCTCGGTCAGGGTGATCAGGCGCTTGGTAGCCGGCAAGACTATGATGACCTGTCCAGCCCTGATTTAATGGTTGGCTGGGAGGCAGGGCGCAACCCGCAACCGGGCACACTGACTTTCAAATGTCCGGTTTGACAATTGAACGGCCACGAAGCCGCACACCATTTATGTTGAGGGATCCTTCGATGGTCTGTCTGATGAGCTGGGAACATTTGGTAGGCGTTTAAGCGTGGCTGGGTCCACCCTCACCTCGCGCAATGTCTCGTCTACGAGCACTTCAATATGCCCCGCGTATGACTCTTGGGCGTCGTCCATATATAGCTTATTCATGATAGCCGTTTCGTGGCTTATCGCTTCTTTGATCATTTCACGTTGTGGCTTGGTAGGCTTCCATAGCAACTTTTGACGATCTATTGCACTAGCTTCACCAGTGTCTACAAATACCTCACCAGGAACGGGATTGTGCCCTAGCCACGCTCGGTAAAATGGGTCCAGTTGCGCATCTTTAGAACCTTCCTCGTCGGGCATCGGGTTCTTCCTTTCAAACAGTGCTACCAAGATCATACCCCATTCCTAGTTGGGGCTCGTTAAGGGAATTCTGCTCCATGCTTCAGCGCTCGCATATAGCTGCGAACCTTATCCCGCAGCATCTCAGCCAAGTATGCTGCCATTATCGAAGCGGCAATGGCGAGTATAAACCAGCTCACGTCGACGTTCTTAAGACTTACAAGGCCATGAAATAGACTCACGCTTCTGATGGTATCAAACGATCTTCGGTTTGAGTTGGCTACGTACAGCAATGCGCTCGTAATGGATAGAACGGCCGATACAGCTAGACCCACATAAGCTGACGACGATGAGCGCAAGATACGATCAACTGATTGTCCGATCCACGTTGCGGCGAACGCTGGTACCGCCAAAAGTAGTGCTGGCATGTCCGAAGGGGGGGCTGCACTCGGCTGAAGGCCTGGTTGAATAAGTGCAAAGAACCATATAAGCACTGCACACGCCACCGCGACTACGCAAGCGCCCCCAAGAGCACCGGGCGGAATTTCGTCAAATTCTATACGCGTGGACATGTCAACTACCTCTGCTTTATGCAGTCCTCTCATATAGAGGTGGGAATATGGCAGTCCAGAGTCATACCTCCCTTGCAAATATGGCTGAGGTGTAACGCTATCGAAGACGTTGGGCGCAATTTGTCTTCCAGTCACGGTATTTATGAGTGTTTCGCGTGCAAGGTATTGTCCCTGAACACCGAGCATGCTGAAATGATAGCTCGGCGCGTCAAAAGATAGCCTCAATGGAATGGAGTAGCGGAATGGACTAAGTCCTAGGCGTACACGTAGCCGATCATTCCAATCCGCTGTGCGTCCATACTCCGGCACAGTCCGCGTATATTTCATGGAAAGGCGGCTACCTCTTGGAAGCTCTGCCTCAACAACAATGAGATAGTGTTCTGCACAAAAGTCGCAGAACCTGCGCAGCGAATCTAGAGTGTCGGGATCCGCTACACTGACAGGTGTTGTGTCAAGCAAGCCCAAGATGGCATTCTTCGTTCCAGTATCTACGGGATCAACATGGCAGGCCAGATTTATTAGACTCCACCGTAGTCGTTCCTCGACGTCTGTCAGCTTGCGTCCGATTTGATCTGGAGGGTAGCTTAGGAAAGTGATCCTAAAAAGATTAGTTATAACATATGCGATCAGGCCATTGACTTCTTCCTGCAGAAGCGCTGGCACGTGTTGGTCATTATCATCCATAATTTCGAGGTTATCTAGCATTGCTCGTTTTTTGAGCTTTATTAGTGGAAGGAGGATCGTATGCTCACCAGCCTTTGTCACTAGTTCTGTTGTAGAGTCGTTGAATGCGTAGTCCATAGTCACGTTTAGGCAAAGACAGCCTTCACGCGGCTCAACTTTTTCGGATATTCGGGTCAAGTAGCGTGAAGACTCCTGAAGTATCCGATTGAAGAGATAGAGTACTTCATTCTTGTACTTTCGAGACGCCTGCTGCATTGCATTTGTGATTTCTGTGATCGTCGGCGAGTCGGGAACCTCAGGGTCTATCATGTCCTTTCGCGGAGGATCTACTTTAGACAGACGCCCTATGCGCAGGAGAATTAGAGATGCCCCGACGGCAACGCATGCAGCTATCCACCGTATTTCAATAGAACCAGCCAGGCCCGGAGCATGGGCGGGGCCACCAAGCGTGACTACGACCCATGCCACGAAGGCGAGCGCACCGAGCAGCGTTCTTGCGACCTGGCGCGATACAGGTCTTAGTTGCATCGACGCTGCACCCCCCTAACCCAACTCAGCCAACGGCCCATGCCCTATTTGATGGGGCGATTGAACATATCGTGATCCCACGGAGAGGACGTGTTGGCCTATAGGAAGGTTGGTAGTGGAGATGTTTCGATTCTGCATCTGGCTGGCGAGATAGTTTGGCCTTGCCCGAGTCGCAGGTTCAAGGTTGGAGATGCCGTGACTTGATGCTGTGCTCGCCGTATAACGTGGAGGGACCAGTGCGCCCTGAAGGACAAAGCCCGAACCTCTGCGCGGTTGGTTTACACGCAGGCTATGGGATACGGGCAGTCGGATGCGGGTCAGTGCGTCGATCGTTGCCGGGCGGCACCGAGGCGATAGGATCCGTCGACAACACAGAGCCACGGTACCGCGTCTTGCGAGCTCGGCATGCATGGCCGCCCCGCCTTGGTAGCTAGTTAACCGAGCGTAGAATGCCAAGAAGAGGCGTTGAGCACTCTTTACCTGTCGAGCCATGCGACCCCCCTGGCCGAAATCTATCAATCACGTTCTAGTATGCTGTCGTGTGGCTTACTCGTAAATAGGTCTTGGGGCACGATCTTTGGAGATCTATGCAGGCGGACGGCTCACCGTTCCCCTGATATTGTTCGAAATGTGCTGGGTATCCTGCTGGAACTTCGATCTGAGGTTCTAACTTCCTGGTTGCTACGCAGCCTCCTGACTCGCAGTTCGTACTCAGGAGGAATGGATTCGGGCACGAGCTTGCCCAGTTTCTCAGTTAGAGTGCCGGTTCTGGCGCCTAATTTTCACCTGCGCACCTTGACACTTAACGATCTTTGGCCGTTAGCTTATGGACGTTTGGGCGAGGTTTCACGTGGCGCAGGGATGGCGCGCGCCTGGCGGGCTCATCGATGGAGCGGATGATGGCTTGAGCGCGCCGCGGAGTTCAGGCGATGCCTAGACTCAATCCGCGACCGTGAGCGGGACGAGGGCCGGTTGGAGACGTTGGCATAGAAGACGGCGATGCGGATGCCGTGGCATCGGCAAGGACACCGCTGCCCGGCGGAACCGGTCACCCAGTTGCCGGAACAGCACCGGCGAGAGGAACGGGAGCCTCAGCTACCCGGACAAGAACGCCACCACCCGAGAGCTGGTCTGCGGGATCGGCACATAAGCGTTGAGATAGATTCGGTCTAGGCGCTCGGTGTCCAACGCCACATGCCCATCCAGCATGTCATTCACCGTTATGCTCCGCGCCACGATGAACACCTACCGCAATCGTTCTTAGTTGCGATGATGTGCTCACCTGCACTGATGTGTCTATCGAACCCTGCAACTCGGCGGTCAGAAGCGGAGCCTCACTGGAACTGCAACGGTACTTAGGCGAATGCGTAGCCGCGTTGCGGGTAGTGGCATAGCCGAGCCTGGCACTGGCGTCGTCGCCGCCAGCGTGACCGGGACCAGACGCGTGCCAGTCGGGTGAGCAGGCCTGAACCAGGCTGGGCAAGGTGTATTGCAGGGTGGCGCAGTGGGATCGGCCCGGTCCGACATCAGACAGGAAACCCAACTTCGTATTGGCCCGGCTCGGCGGATTGCCGCGCCCAGCTGCCGCGCTTCAGCCTGGCATACCGTCCGGGCATCGCTGTCCTGACCGCCAGGGTGCGGATACCAGAGCGGACACACGCAAGAACGCCGACCATGATGACGCTGGCGTATGGCGGACTGGGAACCCGCGGTACGCCAGCAGGCATGCCACGTCAGCCACTGTGATAGTGCGACGCGTTCCAAGTGCCCGGATTAAGGTAGCGCCGTCGGCAGGCTGCCTAGGTCAATCGACGCGGATCCCTGGCTGGGCCCGGGACCGGGCGAAGGCGTTGTTGACATGTTTCTGATCGCATCTATCGCGCTGCGACCTGCACGGCACGGTCACCCTGCCCGTCCCGGCCGCAATCGCGATCGCCGAGGCCACTGCGCCATCGCTGCGGGCTGCGCTCCGGTAACCTGGTGCCGACGATGACGCCGACCGCGAACATGTCGGCCGGACGCGTGTCTGGAAGTCCAGTGACTAACCAAGGAAAAGATGGGCCACTTCGTGGCGCGATGCCCGGGATGAAATTGGGGGCGGGCCGGGGTCTGCGCGTGGTTTGCCGTGGGTTCGCTGGATGGGGCTGGGCGGAAGGT
>Ga0116217_10005665_pt1 | contig 10938 bp, 20 predicted proteins | sample Sb_taG_6_FD_89697 | JGI IMG/M metagenome (GOLD analysis project Ga0116217, IMG submission 89697) | Peat soil microbial communities from Weissenstadt, Germany - Sb_50d_4_PS metaG | ecosystem: Environmental > Terrestrial > Soil > Wetlands > Peat | place: Germany: Weissenstadt | collected 2010-09-21 | reverse complement strand
TGGGTAGGTCGGTCAGCGCCGCGACGAAAGATGATCTACGCGCACCCAACGCACTGGCGCGATGTACCACTACCGCCTCGCCGCCCAGCCCTCGTCGCCACCGACCAGCCGAAGGAGAAGCCGTGACCAACTCAAACGAACTAGCCAGTTTACAAGAGGCAGTCGTATGCCTCATCTACTGTGAGATGTGCGCTCTCATCACTGTTCAGGAGAAGGCATGAAGTGCTCAGCGTGCAGAACAGATCTGCCTCTTATCGTTTTGGGGCGATTACATGAGACAAACACGATCGAACACACGATCGTACGTTGCCATGACATCCTCATCGCGCGACTCGCAGAACTTGAGCGATGGGACGATGTCGCAGATGAATGGACGGCAGAGATCCGCGCTGCCTTCCCAGCAAGAAGCGAATCGCATGACGAGTACGCCATGGCTATGCAAATGGTCGGCAATCGGCATTCGAAGCACGAGCTTGTCGCGCTTGTGAATTGGCTGCTCGTACGGGATAGGGTTGCAAGTGCGCAAGCCAATCTACTTTGGGATACCTGCATCGCAGCAGGGCTTCAACTCGGTCAATGCGATCACGGAGACGATTGCCGCGATCCGAATTGCGCACTTCGCGTCGCTCTCAACGAACTCGCTTCAAAACTCAAAGAGGCAAAATGAAACCGAGCGTCAGCTATCCGTGCGACCATTGTGGAAAGCGCATTGCAGTCACGTCCAAAGACCCAGTCGTGATGACGACGCGAGGCATCTATCACTCGAACCGCTGCCTCCAAGAAGCGTACGTGGCCGCTGAGCGCGTCAAGGACGCTACTCGCGACGAGAAGCGCGAACGTCGGAGCCAAGCTGCCAAGGCACGCTGGGCGAAGCGTAAGACCTCTTCTGAAGTGGCGGTGTGAGGTGAGCTTGAACGACAAGGCTTGCGCCGTGCGAGAACGAACCGCTGATGGCATCTCTGTAGGTCGATGCTGGCATCTCGTCGTCAATGGTCGATGCCCGCGTCATGGCGATGTGAAAGCGGTACAGGAGCGTTTTGCGACTACAGCCAAGCTCACCGACGAGCGAGACCTCGCCCATGAACCGATCAAGATGTGAAGACGTGAAGAAGCCTTCACAGTGGGTTCGGCAATCCCTGGATATCCACGGCTAGCTAGCTGGCACGACCCCTGCAAGTAGACCTCTTCATGGAACATCTCATCGACCTCGGAGTAGACGCTGTGGACTGGTTTGAGACCATTCGTGACAGCATCCGGGTGCGCGCCCTCATGCTCGCCGGGGCATGTTGGCTCGCCGCCGGGGCACTCTTGCTCAGTCTCGGTACCGTACTTCTTGGCCGTCTCGGAGACGGCATCGAAGCGGCGACCTCGGGGCTCTTCGGTCTCGTCGCCTGGACGGTCCCCTTCGTCCTCGTCTTCTACGGCGTGCAGTTCGCAAGAGGTCGACTCCTAACCCTTCTCCACACCTCTTGCGACGCTGCGATGGTCTTTGCCGCGAGCGTCGCGCTCGGGGCCACGCTGCACCAAGGCGGTGTCATCGGCAACGCTCTCGGCCAATTCGGTGCCGGGCTCTTCGGGGGCGGCTTCGAGGCGATGGCTGTAGCGCTCGGCATCGTGAGTACTGCGGTCGCAGTGCGTTGGGGTTTCTCTCCGCGAGCTCCCATCTCGAAGGCGCGCGCCAAAGCTGCGAAGGGTCTTGAGCCCATCAATACAACAACGCTGTTCCAAGTCCCCGTGCGCGAAACCGTCTCGGTCTCTGGCGGCGACACCGTCTCGGTCTCGTCTGAGGCGGTCACCCCCGTGACGCCGATTCCGCCCGTCGTGGCAACACGAGGACTTCGCATCGCAAAGGCATCGCGCTCGGCACTGCCATCGCTCGAGCTGCTCGACGCCTCGGAGCGTCCTAGCTCGATGCGTAACGTTGCTTCTGAAGACCGCGACGCGGCGGCCCTCGTGCAAACCCTTGCCGATCACAACATCGCCGCCAAGGTCGAAGCCGTCGTACCAGGGCCGCAGGTGACGACGTTCGAAGTCTCCATCGCTGCCGGAACCAAGGTTTCGCGCGTGCTCGGCCTCGGAGAGGACCTCTCTTTCGCGCTCGGTCGCAAGGTCCGCGCTGTCGTCTCGCCCGTGGCTGCTCGCATCGGGTTCGAGGTTCCGAACGCTACGCGCCAAGAGGTATGTCTCAAAAGCTTGCTCGCTGCGAACGAAGAGGTCGACCCTCACGGTTTTCAGGTACTACCTCTTGCGCTCGGTCTCGACGTGCGCGGCAAAGTCGTCACAGCGGACTTGGCTCAGATGCCGCACGTCGTCGTGGCAGGGTCAACGGGCTCAGGCAAGAGTGTGGGACTCAACGCGATGATCCTCTCGCTCCTTTTCAAACGTACTTCTTCCGAAGTGCGCTTCGTCATGATTGATTGCAAGCAGGTCGAGCTCGCTCCCTTCGATGGGATTCCGCACTTGATGCGTCCTGTGATTACCGACGCCGCCGAGGCTGCAAGCGCTCTTGAAGAGGTAGTGACCGAGATGGAGCGACGCTTCGCGCTTCTCAGCGCCGCTGGCGTCAAGAACATCGCGAGCTACAACGCCAAGGTCTCTGTCACAGATCGGCTTGCACGCATCGTCGTCATCATCGACGAATACGCAGACCTCATCATGCAACAGGCAAAGGGCAAGACCTCTTCAGTCGAGAGCGCTGTCCAGCGTCTCGGGCAGAAGGCGCGCGCCGCGGGTATTCACATGATCCTCGCAACGCAGCGTCCCTCTACGGACGTCGTCACGGGCAGCATCAAGGCGAACGTTCCAGCTCGCATCGCATTCCGCGTCGCTCAGGGCGTCGACTCGCGCGTCGTGCTCGACAGCCAAGGCGCCGAGGACTTGCTTGGAAGAGGTGATGCCCTGTTTCAGGCCGGTGACGGCTCTGATGTGCGGCGCATTCAGTTTCCGCGCGTCTCCGAGCAAGAGGTCGAGCGCGTCGTCTCCCATCTGCGAGGGCAGTCATGATTCCCAAGCTCGGCGATCGGTACGCCATCGTAGCCAGTCACGGCGTACGCGGACCGTGTTACGTCATTGGCGTTCGAGGAAGTCTTGTGGCTCTTGGAACGACCTCGACTCCCGAACCAAAGACAGCACGATCATGGCGTGCTCACGCATCCGCAACCAACATGCATCGTAATGGGGAATCGTGGCCGGTCGACCACGCAGAACCTTGGACGATCGAGCATGCGAAAAAGGCGAAGCGACAAAAAACCATTCGATACCTTGCTACGAAGCTAAATGAGATTTTACTCGAACAATGGACCGACGATCAGCTCAAAGCGCTCGTTGATGTCATTGCCGCCAGAGAAGTACTCCTGCCTGTTGACGCGTCAAAGGAGAAGTTGTGACGCTGTTCGACCGAGCACGCGCGGCTGGCGAGCAGCTTTACGAAAGACATGACCGAACTGAATACGGCGCTCGCCGCCTTTCAGGAACGGTTGATCGCTCTCAATCTTGGCGTCGGGGCACGCATCGACTTTCCCGAGCCCATCGATGGCGTTCCCTGTGCACTGACTTTAGAGCGCATAGGAGAGAAGTGGTGCATTGGTGTCTTGAAGGATGGCAGCATTACACCGCTCTTCAACGCATCGCGCGCTGTTCGAATCGCCGCTGCTCCTTTGATGACGGCGCTTCTCGCAGCCGTCATTGCAAAGGCCGAAGAGACGTGTGCTGAAACTCTCCATGCAAAAGCATCAGTGGATGACGCGCTCGAGCACATTTGTGCACTTGAAGAGGAGCGAGATGAAACCAAAGGCTAAGAAGGTCTTCGAGTACGGGGACCTCGTCTCAGTCAAAGAGCCGGGACGACGCGCCTTCGTTGGAACGGTTTACAGCCAGTACCGCGCACGGGGACCGCGCAGCGAGCGGATCATCTGCGTGAACAAGCCGAGCGGTGCAGGTGTCGGCTTCCGCGTGCGCTACGTAAAACACGCACCGCGCGCTCGCGGACCAAAGACGACGAAATCGAAGACGTGATGTACTCTGTCCCTACCGCTGGGGACGCAGCTCCAGACCCTCCGAAAGAAGGAAGACGACGATGGGCTATGACACCGACGAATCCGTAGCTGACGAGCTTGTGCTCTATCTCGACAACGAGCAGGTGCTCTACAAGCAAAAGCAGGAGATTGCGAAGAACCTTGTTCGCAAGATCAAGGCTGGCACCTACGATCACAAGTTGGCACCGAAGCTTTGGGGCTTCGTCGTGGAACGAGCCGCCAAGATGTACGACAAGGAGTTCGGAACTGGCCGACCTCGCGCGTGGGCGGACATGTATGATACGTGTGATACACTTGCCGCGAAAGTGAGGTCACGATGCCGTACTTTATGTTCGATTTGCGTGACAAGGTATTTCAGCGGGTCACCCCGAATGCTCCAGAGGTTCCACCTCGGTTTGTCAAAATAGAAGCGGCCAACGAGCGTGAGGTGCGCGAGTTCATCAAAGAAGCTACGACCTCGGTGTATCGAGGCACTTGGCACTCATGGCGTCTCGACATCGAACACGACCTCACTGCGCGGTTCGTGAAGGACGGCATGCATCGCACGCCCGCGCGCGACGTCGCTGCTAGCGTCGTAGTGAAAGCGACGAAAGCGCTCAAGAAACTTCACGCCGATGACATGCCGACCAAAGCTGCTGCAAAAGTTCTGTACGAAGAGTTGACCGAGAAGTGACGGAATGACACCGCAACAGCGTGCATGGCTTCTACTTCAAGCCCAATGGGAGCGGATGGCTGATGACCGCAGGTTTTGGCAGACTTATTGGTCTGAGCTGCATGATCGTACTGTGGCTGTTGGCCTTGCCGCAGACCGTGCGCTACTCGCATGCGACGCGCACGCACAAGACGTGATGTTCGCGGGACGGAGCGCAGCCAGATGAAGGACCAGGTGCGGTTGTTACAGAACATGGTCGAGGTGCTCTCGGAAATGAATCAGCGTTTCCTTGAAGATCATCGAAAGAAAACAGACAAGCATTTCCCTGGGATCTATGAGACGGCGCCGCGCTTCGGGCGTTCGATGGACGACACGTGGCGTGACATCCCGACTATCACGGCGCAGCACATCGCCAGCCACACCGATCTCGCCTGTTGGCGGATCGCGGAGCTTCGGCACTTCGGTATCAATGCGTCGCCCGTCGTCGGTTTTACGAACGGCGTCTGTGGGCTGCGTGTCCGCATCAAAGATGCGAATGGAGTTCATTTCGAGGACGTTGCGGCCGAACTAGATGCTCTCGCGCGTGATTGGCACATTCTATGACGCTGCTTCCGCACACCACAGGCGGCTGGCTCGTGTGCATGGTCATCGCGTACGCCCTCGGCTATTGGGTGGGCGTGTACCGTGAGGCCAAAAAGACTCGCATCGCCGTCGAGGCCATGAGTCGCACGGTCGAAGAGATGCGCACAATCAACGCCGCAGATCGCACGCGATGACTGTCAAGCGACGCCCAACCAAGCAGCTACACGAGACTCCGTTCGCGTCCTTCGTACGGAGCGCCTTGCACGCACTTCACGGACGCATGCCCATCACGGTCTGCCTTGAACACGTCGAGGCCGGAGACGAGGTTCTTCACGCGGGCGGCGACTACTCGATTTGCGACCGATGCGGTGCAAGCATCACGAGCAAGACTGGCGTAGCCGTCCGCGAACGCGATGAAACGTCGACGCGAAAGAGGGACGTTCAATGATGGGGCTCCGATGCGCCGCGAAGGCCTGTTCCCGCCGAAGATTCGCAACATGGCCGCGAAAGAGCTCGCCGACTGCTGGTACAAGAACGCCAAAGCTGGTTACCCGGACGAGGTCTAGCGCACGCCAAGCACGGTGAAACAATCAGCGCTCACGAGACCCGCACGACTCGGGTGAGGATCGTGCACGATGCCCTCTCGACATGCGACGACGACGTGACCTCTTCCTCTTGGTGAAATGCCGCCAAGGATGACCAAGATGTCTTCTGGCAGTCGCTGCAGCGACGAAGACCTCTTGAGAGGGTACTCGGCGGCGCAAAGGCCTCTTGGACGAAGCCACGCGTCGAGTCTCACGACCTGCGGTACGAATACCGGCGAGGTTGGGTCGTGGAAAAGTGGTACTTCTTTGAGTGGGATTTCCAGGATCGATGCGACACATGCTGGCAGACAGTCGCCCCACGGACCAAAGACACTCTGATCAACGGGCTGCATCGTCTTTGGCGTCGTCTGGGTAAACGAGATGGGGAACAGCGCGAACTTCGCCCCATGCGCTTTCTTGTGCGAGACGTCGAATGGCGCGCATTACAGATGGATTGGCTTCGACTGTGAAGTGAAGCTCGCCGTCGCTTTTGATGCGTGGAGCGTCGTGGACATACATCACGTGGAGCCTGTTGCAGTTTGGGTCGCCGCACGCTCCGAGCGAGATCACCCGAACGCTTTCTAGGATGCGCAGCGCAAAGAACCGACGCGCCTGGCGATAGAGGAGCGCTCCGACAATGAGCCCGAACGCGAACATCAAATCCAAGGACGTCGTCATTTCTCGACTCCCGCAGCACGCGCCGCGTCCGAGAGCGCGGGGCGAAGCATCTCGAGCACACCCGGAGGCGCGACGGCGGCGTGCTCGAGCGCCTCGTGGTGGTACTCGCATGCGTCGAGAAGCCACTTGCCGATGCCGTAGTCCACGTACCTTTGGTAGGCGACGATCGCGCGAGCGGCCCAAGTGACAGCGGTGCTTGCTTGAATCTCGTCCATCGAAATGTGCGAGAGCTCCGCCTCCGCGAGCGCGATAGCTTCTGTCAGTGACGTCATTCGGGTACTCCCAAGTGTAGAACCTCGGAGGGGGCCATCCCAAGATACAGCAGCTTGAGTTCTTCGCCAGCTCCACTCATCGCTTGGCCTTGGTACTGGCAGACGACGTCGGGTTTGTCTTGCGTGCCTGTCTTGCACTCCGTCGACGGTCCAGGCTTATAGCCGCATGGAACAGGAGCTTGACGTGAGACGCAGATGTCGCACGCGAGCGGAAAGACACCGAACGCTTTGGCGTTGCCGCGTTCATGCTCAACGGGGCCGAGTGTCTTGTGCTCGCCGCTCGCCGTCACGTACTCGATGGCGAGCTTCGCGTTGAAGCCGTCAACGAGCGAAATGTCGGCCGTGTTGTACCAAGGCGAATCACCAGTCTGATTGACATTCACTTCGGCTTTGGTTGTCCCGCAAGTCACAGCTCCACCAAACGAGACAGTGAAATTCGCGTACATGCCCGCAAGCGGAAGCGTCTGAATCGACGCAGGCGCAAGCACGAAGTCGCAGACGAGCGGGTAGCTCTTTTCCTGCTGACAGAACTCCCATCCCGCAGCTCGAGGTGTGACGATCGACTTCGCACCAAACGCGATGTAGACCGAGACGCCCTCTTTCGTCTGGCTCTGGTTCTCGATGGTCACCGTCGTGCCCACGAAGACCTCTTCGTGGTCTGCGCTTGCATCCAGAGAAGAGGTCGAAGAGGTCTTCGGCTGATCGTGATGACACGAAACCAAAGCCCCCAAGAACACGGCGAACGGTGTCATTCGAAGCGTCATGAGAGATCGTCGTTGAACGATTTGTCGATGAGCCTCTGTCCACGTCCGCCTTGTCGCGAGTGCGTATGAATACCGAGCTTGGTGATGGACCACGTTGGTACATCGCGATGCAAGGTCGCATCTACGCACTTCTTTTTCAAGAGAGCTGCGACGGTCGAGTGCTCTCTGCGATAGCGTGACCGTGGCAAGTGTTCGCCGCGGAGGAGGCGACCGAGCATACGGAACTGGGGCGTTGAGATTCGAATGACTTTCGAAGAAGTAGTCATGAAGAGGTATCCTCCGGTATCCAGGTGTCATGTTCGAGTCGGTTCCATGCACGTACAACAGCTTTGGCACATTCGCGGTCGTTGCCGAATCCGTCGAGGATGGTCGGATGGAAGTCGTCCTCATTCACCCATGCAGCAACGAAGTACTCCGTTGCCGGGTGGTGCATGATGCCACATGAGGCCATGACCGTGTATGGCCCGCGAAATGCCCCGGACGCGATTTCCTTGTTTTCCGCCATGAGCACGAACCGCTTTCGAGCCATGAAGAGGGAGTCTAGCTTGAAGATGGCTTTGGAGGAAAGAGTGCGACGACTGCAGCGACCTTGGCGCTGTCGCCGCCGAGCGCAACCCATGCCGCAGCTTGGTCGGAGACGTGTCGACCGTGCGAGTCCAGTCCCGAAGAGGTGTTGAACTGAAGCGCCGAGAACGTCGCAAACGACTCAGGCTGCACCGAAGCGATGAACGCGGGCGACACCCAGCACCATGCACCCCACGTCCAGAGACGGTAGTTGCCTGATGGATCGACGTCGGCGAGTGGAGTGAAGTGACCATTTTCGGGATCAGGCGTCATTGCAGACAAGAATGAAGCACCAAGTTGGAACTCGTTCAAGAACGCATCGGGGACCGACCAGGCCATGCACACGGCGTAGAATTGGTCGATGCAATATTGTGCAAGCGGCGCATTGGTGACGTAGATGTCGAGGTGATCGCACACGGTTGCGTTCTCGTCGCCTGCGATGCCGCCGCCTGCTGCGGTCCAGATGCCGACGTCGCCGACGAGCATGTCTTCGGTGGTGCCGTTGTCGCCGCCGGAGACTTGCTCGTACTGAGCAACTAGTGCGTTTACATCTACATCGAGCTCGACAAAGCCAGGCTGGTTCTGACCGTAGGTTCTGATGTTGTCGACGTGCGCGCACATTACAGGCCCGCAATCACCGCAAACGTCATTGGAATCCATAGGGCACTGCACAGTTGCATTGCCGGTGCAGTCGACAGGAAGTGTAGTCGCTGGAACGTTGACGCATTTCTCCGGGGCCATTGTGCGTCGACGTTCAGGTTCGACCGTTCGTCGCATTTTGTCGCGATGGACGAACGTGGCCCATTGACCGTGTTTTTCCAGCCACTTCTTTTTGGACGATGAAGTTTTGCGAGTCATGTTCCCGCTCCCGCGTCGATGAAGAGAACTTGCCACGATTGAAGATGTTGAACGTACGTGCTGCTCACGACGACTGCGCCCTTCCGCGTTGTAACCGTCGGAACACCGCTGTCGCCGCTAGAGGGAACGGTCTGCGCGTTTTTGATGAGCGTCGAGATGTCCTGGTAGAGGTCGTTGGCTGCGATCCCACACGTTGCAACTGTCTGTGCAAGTAACGCGGCTGTTGGTGCGATGGTGATGTCTTCGACAACGTCGATGGCGCATGCTGCGACGTCGCTGATGACGTTGACAGGACTCACAGGTACGGGCGTACACGAAGAAACCGAAGAAGTGAGTCCCCCACCGCCAAGACCGAGGCAGAGGATGACAACTGCGACGTTGAGGAGCTTCTTCGCCGCCGCAATCGCCTTCGCACCAGCTCCAGCGCGCTCGGCTACCACAGCATCGGACTCTGGAGCCGGAGGCGGCGTTGCGTACCCCTGGAGGGCAGCAATGAGCGCTTGCATCACAGCTACTGCTTTCGCTGGAACGTGAAGAACGCTTGCGAGTGCCACGACCATGAGTAGTGCAGTGGCTCCTTCAGACGCGTACACAGGAAGCGACGGCGCAAGACGAGGTACGAGGAGCGCGGTCATTCCGAGGACGAAATTCACGACGAGCAGCGTAATGGTTTTGGCTTTGGGCGACATGTCGAAGAGGGTACCTCACGAAGAGGTAATCAGCCAAATTATGAAGCCCAGCATCCAAAACCCGAAGAGGATGACGAGCCAAGACCAGAAGGGATGACCTCTTGTGAACTCGTCGAGAAACTTCTTCGAAAAGATCGGTGGCACCACGACTTCGATTTCAGCTAGCCAACGAGCTTTCCGGTTCGGCACATCTTTTCAGAGTGCTTGGAATCTGTCAGACGTTTGGCAACGATATTGGCGCCGCAGTCTGGACGGTCCTTCGTGAGCGCCGTTTTGTTACATACTCGACTCGTTTGCTCTGCGAGACATCGAATGCTAGGTATCGTCAACGGCTGCTCGATGCCATGCAAATCGAGACAACTTGATCTCCGGCTGCACACGTCACTCAGCGACGCATCCAGTGCAACAGCGCTCCACCGGCAACGCCAAAGACGAGCGCAATGCTCGCGTCCTTCTTATGGCGGCTCCATGCCTCGTAGGCTCGACGATCGTGCTCGGGCGGCTGCTTTGCGGCCATGTTGGCGAGGAAGTACCCGACGCCGAGACCGCCAAGTGCGAGAGGTATCGCATCGAGCTTCGACAGAGACCGAACCGTACGTGAGATTGCGGAGGACGCCATCCGAAGAAGGTATCGCTAGAGCGGTTCTTTGTCCAACTTGAGCGCGATGATGGCTCGCTCGATGAGCTTCCAGACGGGTACGAACTCCATCGACGAACGCTGCACAAGCCCCTTGTGGCGGTGCATGTCACGCTCGCCTGTGACGTCGACAGTGAACACGGTACCCGCGTTCGAGATATCCATCACACGCAGCGTCTTCCGCTCGCGGTTCGTTGATGGCAAGAGCTCTACGGTGACGCGAATCACTGAACAACTCCAATCGGAAGACGTCCCTCGAAGTCCTTCTTCACGTAGTTGTAGTCGATGGTGACTTTGGCGCCTGCGCTGTCATCCAAGACAACATCGAATGGGTCGCCTTGATAGATAGAAAATCCACACCACGGCACTTGTGCGTTCCCTGCAGTATCAACAAGTCTTGATACGGCCGCCCAGTATAATTGACTGGGTAATTGGTAGAGCTGCACGCTCGACAGAAGTGCCCCTTCGCCGACATAGAGAGCAGGGATGTATTTCGCTCCAAGGACGACGTTTGCATGCGCTGTTACATCACTCGTCACTGCAGCAATGCCAGGAGCAGGTCCTTCGAGATCGTACGCAAGATGAACGCCGGTAGGAATTCCAAGTCTCGTCAACGATGTAAGT
>Ga0116217_10005663_pt1 | contig 10941 bp, 9 predicted proteins | sample Sb_taG_6_FD_89697 | JGI IMG/M metagenome (GOLD analysis project Ga0116217, IMG submission 89697) | Peat soil microbial communities from Weissenstadt, Germany - Sb_50d_4_PS metaG | ecosystem: Environmental > Terrestrial > Soil > Wetlands > Peat | place: Germany: Weissenstadt | collected 2010-09-21 | reverse complement strand
CTGCTCGAGCAAGGCAGGGGGTACGGCCGGCGCGGCGGCAGTAACGATGATGACGGCATACGGTGCGGCCGGCGTGTAGCCCTCACTTCCGTCGCCCACGATCACTTCCACCCCGTCGTACCCGAGGCGTGCCAGGCGCTCGCGTGCCGTCTCCGCCAGCGCGGCGTTACGGTCCACGGTATAAACCCTCGCGCCCAAATAAGCCAGGATCGCAGCCTGATAGCCGCTCCCGGTCCCCACTTCCAGAGCCTTGTCTCCGGCTTCGACGCGGGCTGCTTCCGTCATGGCGGCGACAATGTAAGGCTGGGAAATGGTCTCCGCATCGCCTAGCGGCAATGGCCGATCATCGTAGGCAGCCCTTACCAGAGGCAAAGGAACAAACTCGTGGCGCGGTACGTGCAGCATGGCATCCAGGACCCTTCGATCGCGGATGCCCCGATGCCGCAGTTGGAGTTCGACCATCAATCGGCGTTCTTGTGCAAATGGCGCTGGCTCAGTCATGCCGCAGATCGTTGGGCAGGAGGCCTGGCCCGGATATGGCATCCGGGCAGCATTCCCTGCCGCTGGGCGTTCAGGTCGCCTTAATCATCGCTCCGCCCATTGCGCGCGTCCAGAGTTTTTTCTGCCAGGGGTGGCGAGTTCGTCACGCCCAGCTGGCGTCCTAAATCGTCTCGTAGCGCTGGCCTTTAGGCCAGCACTTGCCGACCCTTCGCTTCGCTCAGGGCAGGCTCTAAAGGTCGGCGCTACCTTCGAATTAGGAACTACCCACGCCCACAGCAGGGTTGCTGCTGCCGCAAAGTGTGAGAGAATCTTCTGTAGGGTGGCCCGCGTGGCCGCCCTAGTCAGCCACAAGGGGTGCCCCTACAAACCCAACATGAACCGTGAAAAATACTCCCGTCAGATTCTGTTCCCGTCTATCGGCGCCCGCGGGCAGGAAAAGCTTCTCGAATCCAAGGCAGTAATTCTGGGCTGCGGAGCGCTCGGCACTGCCCAGGCCAACGCACTCGCACGTGCGGGCGTGGGAACGCTGCGCATCGTGGATCGCGACTTCGTCGAAGAGTCGAACCTGCAACGCCAGATCCTGTTCGACGAGGCGGACGCCCGCGAGCGAATGCCGAAAGCCATCGCCGCAGCACGCAAGCTGAGCCAGATTAATTCCGAAGTCAAGGTCGAGGGTGTGGTCGAAGACGTACACAACCGGAACATCGAAAAACTCGTCAGCGGCTTCCAGGTGATTTTGGACGCCACGGATAATTTCGAGGCGCGCTACCTCTTGAACGATGTCGCGGTGAAACACGGTCTCCCCTGGATTTACGGCGCCGTGGTGGCCAGCTACGGCATGACTATGACGATCCTTCCCGGGAGCACGGCCTGCCTCGCCTGCCTGTTTCCCAGTCCGCCCGAGGGCGCGCACGAAACATGTGACACGGTGGGCGTGATCAGCCCGGCGGTTTCCTGGGTTGCGGCCATCCAGGTAACGGAGGCGCTCAAGATTCTGCTGGGACGGCGCCAGGAGTTGCACGGAGCGATGCTAGCCTACGATATCTGGAAAAACCAGCTCCAGGAAATCCGTCCGCGCAAAGACCCGCAATGCCGGGTTTGCGGCGCCAAGGAGTTTGCTCACCTCAACCGGACCGGGCCCACGCATACCAGTCTTTGCGGGCGCGACTCCGTGCAGATTCATGCTGCGGCGCCGCGGCAGTTGGATCTTCGAGAGTTGAAGGCCCGCCTCGAGCAATTCGGCCGCGTGCGCGCCAACGACTTCCTGCTCGTCTTCGCCGTCGATGCCTACGAATTGACGGTCTTCTCCGACGGCCGCGCTATCGTGAAAGGCACGCACGACCCCGCTGTGGCGCGCAGCGTTTACGCCAGGTACATCGGAGCATAGGCCGCCGAGTTCTAGCCGACTTTGTGTCACTGTTCAGACCTCGCCGTTCTACCCCCGACGCTTTACTTGGTTTTGGACCAATACGCTGATTCTGCCCTTTTCAGGCCTCGTTTTGTGCTGATTCGTGCTCAAAACGGGCACAATGTGCAGTGTTCTAAGAAGCTTCGTTGCTCTCCGTCAACGCCGGAAGCCTTTGCCGGGCTTGCATCTACCCAATGCCAACTAACCTTCAACCGGTCACAAGGTTCTGATTCGAAGGTCACCCCTGCTTTTCCAGCGTTCCGGAAATATAACCGTCAATCGCTCGCCGATTTACCGGGGATACGTCTTGGAATTTTGCGCCGACGCCAACTTCGGGGGCCTGGTGCCGCACTGTGGCGAGAATTCGTATTGGCCGTTCGTATCCCGGCAACGAGAGCTCCAATTCGATCTCCTGACACCTCGTGAGCCCCTCATAGGGCTCGAGTAGCACTCCTCCGGCGCTGATGTTGCTTGTGGGCAATTCCAGCGAACTGTTGCATGATCGGCACGTTGCGGTCACGCGCAGGGGCAACCGTGTGAAGCGACGCCTCTCTTTCCACATGGCGCTGCGCATGGCCCGAAAGAACTGGACGATGCGCTCCTGGCTGAGCGGCGTGTCGAGGAAGAAATGGATGCCCTCGTGAATGCCGCGCCGCACGGTCTTCGTGTCATTCTCTGCCGTCAACATCACGATGGGAATGGTGGCTCTTGATCGCCGGATGACGCGAGCGAGTTCAATCGCATCCAGTTGCTGGCTCCGAGCCCCGAGAAACACCAGGTGGAGTTTGCGCGCTTGGGCAAGCATTGCAGCTTCGCGATAGTCGGATTCCACGACCTCGCAGCCCAAGGGCTCCAGACACGCCTTCGCCAGGCTCAAGACCGGTAGTTCTTCATCGACGACCATCACCGTAAATGCCATAATCCCTACTTCTTAGCCATCGGCAATTTGGTGCTGGGAGATGAGCGAAAGTCGGCGCGTTATCACTGGCAGGCTGCCCAGGCCAGCGGTTCCATGAATTGCGTAGGGGCGGCCCCGGATAGAGCCAATACGCACGCCCTCCAAACAGTGCGCGCCGGCCGTGTTACAGGCCAATCTCGAAGGTTCGGACGCGCCACGGCTGAAGCGAGAAGTTCAGCTTACCGGCGCTCAGGGAAACCTCAGCCGTCTTTTCGCCAAGAAGGTTGGTCTCTGACGCCGCGGTCATGGGCAGGGCCAACTCGACGGAAGCATCGCCTGTCTTGCCCTCAACCTCGACGAATCGGAGTTCGAACCCTTTTTCATCCTTCGCTCGCAGGACCATCAGGTGCGCACTCGAGGGTTGCACGGTAACGAAGCTTCTGCGCCGCGGCAGGCTTCCGCTCTGCGGCGGGCCGACCACGGTGATCAGTTTCTGGGCGAACTCCTCCGCAGCACGCACGCGCTGGGCATTCGTGAAATTCGGCCTGTGGGGAAGCAAGGCGTGACGGTACTCCGAGTAGCGCGGCCAGCCGTATTCGCCGGTGAAGTACGACTCCCACTCCCGCATGACCAGATTTGAAAAAACGCCCGTACTGTCATGCTTGAAATATTGAGTTCCGGGGTGCAGCACCAGCAGGCCTTCGTCCTTACCCACCAGATCAACGAAGGTGCGGGCTTGGAAGACCTGGCTCTCTGTGGGTTCGATGCCCAGAGGGAAATCGCGGATCACCGAGGCCGGCTGAAACCCCGGCGCGAAGGTCAGCCAGTAACCCTGCTTGATTTCGGCGGGGAAGCGATGGTCCGGCCCCAGCGCGTCGGGTGCGGGCGGGATTTCCGCCAACACCCGGCTGGTGACTTCCACCCAGGGCAGTCCCGCGCAAAGGCTGACGTAAGTCTCGAACTTCAGAAGCGGCCATTGGTGGCTGGTCTTGACGGTGGCGCGCAGCGGCCCCTGCTCAATCCAACGAATCGCCGACTTCGATAGGGTGCGCCAATCCGCTTCCCCGCTCGGAGCGCTGATCTTCTCCGCGCCCTCATAAACCGCCTGCGAAGTCGAGCTGTCGAAGAGCGCAGGGATGGCGGCGGCTTGGCGGTGATACTTCTCCTGGACGAATACACTGCGCAGGCAATAATCCTGATTGGGTGTGCCTTTGAAGATCGGAAAGGCGCCCTTTGCCGCGTCGAGCATCTCCATGCCCGTCCGCTTGTCCACCAGGCTCACGATGGCCCCGTGCTTAGGGCTTAATCTGACGTTCAGAAACTCGTTCTCAAGCTCGAGGTGCGACTCATCAATTCGCAAATCCGTGGCGGGGGGCTTTGCGGCCTCGGGAGTGAATTCGAGATAGTAGGTGTCATATCCGACGCTCGGAACTCCCTCCGCCCGGAAAGCCACGTCGGCAACCACCAGGTTTCCCTGCGGGTCCTTGTCGCTCTTGATGATCTGCGAAGGCATTGCGCGGCCCGCGCGGTCCTTAACCACAATGTCTTTGGCCTTCGCGCGAATCGGGTAGATACGCCCCGTGGTGGCGAGGCCGGTCCGCTCCCAGGCGCAGGGGTTGAACACCGTAACCGCAAGTTCGCCGTGCCTGCCCGCCTCCGAGCCGATTTGGTTAGTCACATAGCCCAGCGACTTGTCGAGGGTTTCTTGAGCCTGCTTCTCGGCGGCGTCGAGATGTGTGTAGCCGATGGCGCCCCACGTGAAATTGTGATAGTCCTCGATGCGATCCAGCGGCGCCATCCGGTCTCCTTGCCAGCGCGAGAACTCGCACAGCCCCACGTCGTGGCTTTGGGAGGTCAGCAGGTGTTTCCAGGCCTGCTCGAGGGGCCGCGTCTGGTTCTTCGCGCCCAGGCCGGCGGCGACGGCATCGAAGCGTTCCGCCGCCAGTAGCTTCGCCTCCACTTTGCGGTCCATCACTCGCAGTTGGTCGCCGCCCAATCCCCAGGTCAGCAGCTTAGTCCAGGCGTCCATGTTCAGGTAGACCGATTGCAGGGCGCCCCTTCCGTACTCGTCAAGGTAATCTTTCAGAGTGACGAACTCGACCGGAGATTCCTCCGCAAATTTCCTGTATTTCTCGGGAGTCTTCAGGTAGGCAGGCTCATCCGGCGGCTCCCAGCCAAACTCCTCCCAGGTGAAAATGAGCGGCTTGCCGAGAGACTGGAGTTTCTTGAAAGCCTCCGAACCGGCGAGTTGCTTGAGGTCGGGTGAATAGCCGAAAAGCGAATTCTTTGGCGTACTCAGAATCTCGCTGCCGTCCATGCCTTTCCACTTGAAGGCGTTGACTTCGAGGTAAGGAATGCCCGCGCGGCCCCAGGTGTCGACTTGCGCCAGGCTGGCATAGCGGTATCCCGCTCCCAGCGCGATCTGGGGGATTTGCGGATGTGAGAACTCTTCCTCGTCGAGAAAGGTCGCCACCTCATAGTCGAGCGCCTTGCGAATCGTTTCCCGTCCATACGTAAGCTGGCGGATGTTCGATTCGCCGCTGAACATCGTCCCCATGGGTTGCCCGTAAGTGCCCCCGATGATTTCAACTTTGTCTTCCGCAAGGTAGTTTTTGAGCCTGTCGGCGACTTCCGGGAATTTCTCCGCCATCAGCTTGTAAGCGAGGGCGTCCATCTCGAGGCAGGTCTTCACGTGCGGAGCGCGGTCGGCCATTCCCATAGCGTCGATCGCCGACAGCACGCACGACTCGAGGCCCAACTGCCAGCCAATCCCCGTGTAGCTCCAATGGTTGCAGAGCGTCACGCAGATGCCTTGGCTGCTTCCCGCCGCACTGTCAGTTGGCTCGGCGAGAATCCTCGCCGCGGGGAAGAAAATGGCTGCCCCTGCCCCAGTCTTGAGGCTTGCCCCGAGAAAACCCCTGCGCGAAATGCTCTTTCCCATGACAGTGACTCCTTCGGAATGTTGGACTTTTTCGTGGTTGCAATAATGAAGATACACCACAGGGCGGCCGAAAGGCCGCGCTGTGAACTCTGCGTACTCTGAAGTGAATCTGCTTCGGGCTTGCGTATCTCTCGGCGAGCTTCTACTCCCGCTCCCTGTCGTGGCGCGCCGTAATCGTGATGACGGAAAGATTATTTCTTGATTTGCCTTTACTTCCCTGGGCACGAGGCAGTTGAGGCGTCGTTTGGCGCCGCCCCGTGGTCGCGACGAGCGGGGTGTTTCGAACGCCTTTGACGACGGAGGTGCGTCCATCTTCGGCGCGAATCCGTTTTAATGCGGCTGCAACATCCCTCTTGCCGGGAAGCGAAATGCTCTTTCCCTTGCAGTTCTCAACGCAGCTACGGCAGCCAGGGACGCAGTCAAAAGGGCGCGCCACAACAGGTCTGCCCGTGGCTGCGTCCCACTCGAACACCTCAGCGGGGCAGAAGTTGAGGCACTCGAGGTCGAGAAGGCAATCCTCAGATTTGATGGTGGGAAACCACGGCAAGCGCTTTCTCTGGCGGCCAGGCATCGGCTCCTCATTCTCTCCTAACATGAAGGGGAACCGGACCGGTTCCCCGGGCGAGGCGGTCAATGGGGCCTTTCTCTGGGCTGGACACGTTCTCGGAGTTTCTCCGCCAGCCGTTCCAGAATCTCGCTATTCGTCGCGCCTCGAATATCCACCGGCAGAAAATGGTCCTGAGTGAAGCCTGTCTTGCAGAAGAGTTTCTGGAATAGTCTAAGTTGTGCTTCCGCATCGCACGCGCCTACGATGACGAAGGTCTCGGGGTCGTCTTCTGCAGAGCGGAGGGCATCCTCCATAACCCTGTTTCCCCCCATCCCGCAGAGTTGTGGATGCACAACAGCGTAATCGACATCGAGGTCGGATTCGATCTCGAAAGGAAGGGTATTCATGTCCGAATTCTTGAAAGTCGGGGCCAAGCCCTTGCAGTTGCAAATGACCGCTTTGATTCGCATGAGGAAACTGCCTGCCTCTCCCTCTACTCCCAACTTGGGGAGAATGTGTCAAACACGGAGTCAAACTTGGCCAGACCTTGTCCGCTCCTCATCCTGCGAGGAGCAGGAAATACTATCGCTTTTAAAATCAATCAATTTCTGCGCATCCGCCGCCAGTTCTGGGAAAAAAGGGGCAACCTCACTGAGGAGTCTGCCCAATGGGTAATTTAGAAACGGCGCGCGCGAGAGTGAGTAGCAAATTCTATGCCCTTGCCGCTTGGCGCGAACTAACTTCGCGGCCCGCAATATGGCGAGTTGCTGAGAAACCGCTGGTTGCGGGAGGCCCAGCACCGCTTGCAGATCTCCAACGCTTAAGCTCTGCATGCGCAAAAGGTTGACAACACGCAGACGAGTGGTATCCGACAGGGCCTTGAACAGATTAGTAAGCTCTTTAAGAGACAACGACACCTGTATTAGGCAGCACATGTATTGCCATAAATCCGAGTCATTTGCCGCAGCATACGGGTTTATGGTGTCCCCACATTTGCGACACGGCGGTACTGTCCTGGTTTGGGCGTGGTGCCGACCTTTAGAGCCTGCCTTGAGCGGAGCGAAGGGTCGGCAAATGCTGGCCCAAAGTCCAGCGCTACGCTGAAATTAGGACACCACCTACACAGTCTCCCGGTTGATGGTCGAAACCGTTCCCCTTTATACTGCTTTAATCCGTTCGCGAAAGCCAGGACGACGGTGCGTCAGGGCAGAGCCTGTGGCTGCCGACGCGCAACGGTTTGCCGCAATTTCGGCTAGGAGCATCAATCGTAATGATAGAGGAATCCAGGCCCGCCGGCACTATTCGCACCCAGGCAGTGTGCCGGCATTTTCAGATGGGTGACTCGGTGATCCGGGCGGTGGACGGAGTCTCCCTCGAAGTAAGCGGAGGCGAGTTCGTGGCGCTTCTTGGCAGTTCGGGCTCCGGGAAATCGTCTTTGTTGAACTTGATAGCGGGGCTCGACCGGCCGACCTCCGGCACAATTATCGTGAACGGAGAAAACCTGGCCGAGATGTCAAGCGAAGCTCTCTCCCGGTACCGGCGGCACACCGTGGGAATGGTCTTCCAAGCATTCAACCTGGTGGGAACCATGACGTTGCTCGAAAACGTCGAACTACCCATGCGCTTTGCAGAAGCAGAACGCCGAGAACGGTTGGCGCGAGCGCGAGAAGCCTTAGAACGCGTGGGCTTGGGTGGGCGCCTGGCGCATCGCCCAAGCCAACTCTCCGGCGGAGAACAGCAACGCGCGGCGTTGGCGCGCGCCCTCGCTAACCGACCCAGCTTGCTTTTGGCCGACGAACCTACAGGCAACCTCGACAGTCGCACGGGAAGCGGGATCCTGGAGTTGCTGAAGGAGTGCAATCAACAGCTCGGAATGACCCTGGTTATGGTCACTCACGAGCGCACGCTGGCGGAGCGCTACGCCCAGCGCCTGATCTTTTTGGCCGATGGCAAGGTGGTTGACGACCAGACCAACCGCTCTGCCGATTGAGTTAGTTCCCCTCCTCGCGAAGGAGGGGCTAGTGTGCGAGGGCTACGACAGCCGCGGAGCGGCGACAGCAAGTAGCCCACGGCGTAAGCCGTGGGAGCGAGGAGCAACCGTGGGTTATCTTAGCCCCGGAGGGGCGGCAGAAGCTCCCGCAGGATGTCTGTCGCCCCATCCGGGGCTCTGCGTATTAACGTCGCATCCAGTCCCACGGCTCACGCCGTGGGCTACTTGCTTGGGCCCGCTCCGCGGGCTGATTTCACGAACGAACTTCCGTTACGCGACACTAGGGGTGGTTGGCTGGCTTCTGAAATCCGAAGCCACCACCCCCAACCCCTCCTCAAAAGAGGAGGGGAGCCGTTCCTCACTGAAGGAGCTTAGCATTGAAGGCAAACGACTTGGTGGACTTGGCGGCGCGCAACCTTCGCGAATCCTCGCTTCGTAATTCGCTCACCACGCTTGGCATCGGCGTGGGTGTAGCTTCGCTCGTGGCAATGCTCTCGCTGGGAATCGGACTGCAGCAGTTGGCCGACCGCCGCCTTGCGAGGTCCGGTCTTTTTGATACGATCGTCGTCACCTCGGGCCGCAGCCTGCGGGGTTTTGGCCGGGCCGCCAATCGTGAGCAGATGCCTCCCGCGGAGAGCCGGCCTCTTGACGAACAAGCTCGAATCGCGGTGGCGCACCTGCCCAACGTTTTGGAGGCGGTGCCGGACCTGCGCTTCGTCAGCGAAATCGCCTACGAGGGGAAATCGCATCTTACCATGGTGGCCGGCCTGCCGCCCTCCGCGCGTGACAAGGACGCATTTGAGGGCATGCAAGGCAAGTTCTTCTCCTCGGATACGGCCGACGAAGCGATCCTGCAAATCCAGTTCGCGGATGAACTCCTGGGCGTCCGCCCCAGGTTTGACGAAGCAGGCTCGAAGCTGAATGGCCAGACGCAGTCGTTGATTGGGAAGGAACTGACGCTGCGCTACGCAGAGCGCTCAGGAGCGGTGGCGCCTGCCCAACCACAGGCTTCCTCTAACCCTCAGTCCCCGCCCGGCGCGAGCCCCAACAGCGGGACGTTTTCGGTCTTCGAGCGCGAAAAGAAGCTGCACATCGTGGGGATCACCGATCAGGATCCCGAGGGCATGCGCGGCATCGGTGGCGCGCGGGTTTTCGTTCCGCTCCAGATGCTCGAGAACCTGCACGTCATGCTGCCCACTGGCCTGCGCGGCGGCGAAATGGACTTTTCGAATTCGCCGGCTTATCCCAGCCTCAGCGTTCGCGTAAGAAATCCGAGCCAAATCGAGTCGGTGCAGGATGCCATCCGCAAAATGGGCTTCAATACCTTCTCCATTCTCGACGCCACGCGCGGCCTGCGGCGCTTTTTCGCCGTGCTCGACCTCTTTCTTGGCATCTTCGGCAGCCTCGCTCTGGCGGTGGCCGCGCTGGGGATCGTTAACACCCTGGTGATGGCCATCCTCGAGCGCCGGCGTGAGATTGGAATTATGAAGGCCATCGGGGCCAGTGACGGGGATGTGAAGAAGCTTTTCCTTGCCGAGGCCGCCGTGATGGGTTTGGCCGGTGGTGCGTTGGGTGTGGGCCTAGGCTGGGTGATCGGCCGCGTCATCAACGTCGGCACGAATTTCTATCTCCGCCGCCAGAACTTGCCTCCGGAGAACTTATGGGCGGTTCCGTGGTGGCTGGTGGGCGGAGCCATTGCCTTCGCCATCGCGATCAGCATGATTTCCGGACTCTATCCCGCCGCGCGAGCCGCCAAGCTGGATCCCGTGCAAGCTCTTCGCTACGAATAGCCGACCATTGACACAAAAGGCCCGGACCAACTGCGCCGGGCCTTTTGTGAAACAGTTTTGCGAAGGCAGGTGCTCCGCCGTCATCAGTCACTAGACCTTGATGGTAAGAGTCACCGTCGTAGTATGAGTTACGCCCCCGCCCGTGCCGGTTATGGTGATGGTGTGAGACCCGGTGCGGGTGCCGAAGGACACCTTCATCGTCATCGTGGATTTCCCGGAGCCCGAACTGATGCTGGCGGGATTGAAGGTCACTGTCACACCGGCGGGCACGCCTGATGCTGACAAGGAAATCGCTGAGTTGAACCCGCCCGTGGGTGTGGCCGTGATGGTGCTGGTGCCGGAACTGCCCCAGGCTACGGAAACCGCGGTGGGTGACGCACTGAGGCTGAAGTTAGCACTGCCACCTGCGGCCGTCACCGTCAGAGATACGGTGGTGGTTTGTGTGATGGTACCGTTCGGGCCAGTGGCGCTGCCTGTGACCGTGATCGAATAAGTACCCGTGGCGGTAGGTGAGCCCACGGCTATGGTCATCGTCGACGTTCCCGAACCCGGAGCCGCGATCGAACTGGGATTGAAGCTCACGTTCACAGTGCTGGGCTGGCCAGAGGCGCCTAAGGTAATGGCCGAGCTAAGCCCGCCGAAGACGCTGGTCGTGATCGTCGATGAGCCGCTGTTGCCTTGCACGACGGATACGGAGCCGGGTGAGGCAGAAACGGTGAAGCCAGGAGCCGCCGACGTTCCGGCAAGAGCGCTGATCAGGGCGGACCCTTTCGGACTGCCCCAGCCCGTCACCAAATCGTACCCCGTGACCGCCGAAAAACCGTTGCTGCCGCTGGTGATGTCGTGGAAATCAGTGTCGTAGCTTG
>Ga0116217_10005662_pt1 | contig 10943 bp, 9 predicted proteins | sample Sb_taG_6_FD_89697 | JGI IMG/M metagenome (GOLD analysis project Ga0116217, IMG submission 89697) | Peat soil microbial communities from Weissenstadt, Germany - Sb_50d_4_PS metaG | ecosystem: Environmental > Terrestrial > Soil > Wetlands > Peat | place: Germany: Weissenstadt | collected 2010-09-21 | reverse complement strand
GGTCAGCGCCGCCGCGACCAACGCAAGCGCCGCGACCGAGCCTGCCACCCAGACACCTGGCCGGACACACGCACGAAGGAACACCACGGCTCGATCGACTTTGTCTCCCACGGCGCTCTCCTCGTTCCCTCGCTCACAACTGTCTGCAGCCAGCCTGATAACTGGCACTGGTCCACTTTACCGAACCAGCCCGGCAGGGGAGCGCGGTCGCCACGAACCACGATTCCGCAGTCGGCAGACGACGATGCCGAGGTCGCAGTCCGCGCGACGTAAAAAGACCCGCGGACGATGGGGACCGTCCGCGGGTCGAGGGGAGGAGAGGGTGCTACTCCTGCCGACGGGATATGAGGTCGGCAGACTTTCCCGTTGTCGCTGGGCGACAACCCCGCCGCATGTTGGGCGGGATCCCCGGCCTCTCCAGACCGGGGCGGGGGAAGCTTTGGCTCTAGACCAGGCTGAGGATGCGCTCCTGGATCTGGTTCGCCAGCTCGGGCACGCGGTTGACCAGAGCCTCGCGGCGCTCCTCCAGCTCGGTCACCGTGTCCTCGATCTCGCGCCTGCGCTCGCGCAGTTCGCGCTCCACGCGCACACGCGTTTTGCGCACCTCGCGCTCGAGGCGGTTGCGGGCCGTCGCGCCGCGGCGCTCGAAGCGGCGCAGCTGCGCCTGGGTCTTCGCGCTCGACGAGTACGTCGACAGGGTGTCGCCGACCGTCGACACGACGCGGTCGCGGGCCATCAGTGCCGCTCCCACGGGGATCAGCACCGCGCGCTCCGCGTAGTCGCCGAACACGCCAGCCGTCTCACGCGATGCGATCTGGGACTGGCGGACGGCCGACTCGGCCTGGTGGGTCGCACGGGTGCGCGCAGCCTTTGCGCGCGTCGCTTTTGCTTTCGTCGCGCTCGGGCCCGAGTTACGGGCCGTCGACGCTTTCGCCGAAGTAGGTTTACGGGCGCCGTTGGCCCCGGTGCTACGGGCGCCGCTGACGGATGTGCTGTTGGCGGTTGGCATCTTGGGTGGGTCTCCTCTTCTTCCTCATCAACGCGAGGAACGGGTTCATGCTTGCTCTGTTCGGGGGCTTCTCGCTGACGCTTGCAGCGAACACATGTTTGTAACCCGCCTGCCGAAGATCGTTACACCAAGATCGTAGCACCCCGTGAAAGTCCTGTAACCAACCGGAGTCCGAGTTAAGGACTTTGTAACAGGAGGAACGTGCGTTCGGTTACAAGGTCGCCGGGGCGGCCGGCTCGGGGCCCTGCACGCGCGCCAGCCACAGCGCCGGGTCCGCCAGCTCCGCCGTGCTCGGCAGCGCCTGCGGGCCGCCCCACACGCGCGCCAGCGTCTGCGGGCCGCCCGCGTCCACCACCGCGTCACAGAAGCGCCGCCCCGTCTCGTACTGGCGCAGCTTGAGCTCCAGGCCCAGCAGGCGCTCGAGCACGCGCCAGGGCAGGCCGCGGTTCATGCGCCTGGCATTCAGCGCCGCGCGCAGGCGCGGCAGCGACGGCAGCACCTCCGCGCCCACCGCGTCCATCACGTGCTCCGCATGGCCCTCGATCAGCGACATCGCCGCCTGCATGCGCTCCACCAGCGCCCAGCGATCCTCCCCTAGCGTCAGGCGCAGCAGCTGCCCGCGGCGCGCCATGTCCACCATCTCGCGCAACTCGTCCGGGTTCGGTACCCGTGCGCCCAGGTTGTCCAACCAGCGACCCACTCCGCCGCCGAAGGCGGCCTGATCATCATTTTCAGGCTCGGCCTTTCCGTTACCCGTCGTCTCGCCGTCCGCCTTCTTGCCCGACACCGACACCTGCAGGCCCTCGATCAGCTCCGTCAGCATCCCGCCTAGGTGCTCGCGCAGCCACGGCGCGCCCGAGAACTGCACAGCGTGGGTGATCTCGTGGATGCTCACCCACAGAACCAGCTCCTCGCGGTCCACGCCCAGGTTGCCCGCCGCCGCCGCCAGGTTCGGCGCCAGCAGCAGCAGGCGCGGGCGCACCGACGAGTCCAGCAGCGCCAGGTCGTACTGGCCCAGCACGCGCTGGGACAGCATGCCCGTCAGCGCGCCCACCTGCGCGCCCAGCAGCAGGCCCGACGCCGAGCGCAGCGGCCCGCGCAGCGCCCCCGGCAGGCGGCCGTCGTCCTGCGCCATGCGCTCGGTCAGCGGCGCCAGCAGTGGGCGCATCGTCTTTAGGTTCGCCGCTATCCACGACTGGCGGTCCACCGCCTCCAGCTGCGGCAGCTCCGTCGTCGGCGCCAGGCCGCTGTAGGAGCTCACGCGCTGCGCGAAGTCATACGCGCGCGGCTGCACCGAGCTCGCGCGCACGCCACCGTATGGCGGGGAGCCCGCCACCAGCTCGCCCACCCGCTGGGCCGCGCTCCAGTCGATCACGTCGTCCACCCACTGAGCGTAGCTGGGCCCGCGCTTCGCTCCGCGCGTCGCCGTCGTGCCAGATCGTTTGCCCAGCAGCGAAGAAATAGCGTTGGCTGAGGCCCGGGAGCGCCGGCGCCGCCACTGAAACCAGCTCCGGCGCCGGCCACTCTGGCAAGCGCGTCGGGGTATCGCTACGCCGGGGCACCTGCCGGAGCGGCTCACATGAGCACTCCCCGCCAATATAGGTCGTGCTTTGGACACAACGCCCATTCCATGCTCGTCGGGCCTCTCCACACCTCTACTCCTGGTCAGCCGCAAGCCGGGGAGCGTCGACCGCCAGCCGCGCGGGCCGCACCGGAGGCGGCGGCCGGCCCTTATCGTCGAGTAGCGACTCGATCTCACTTGCGATGCGGTAGAGCACATCGTCGAGCGAAGTCACTCGCTCGCCTTCGGCAAGCACGACGTGCTCATAGCCATCGCCTCCGGGGGCCAGGCGCCACGCAAACAGGCCGGCGCCGTCGAGATACGTATCAATGAGTGCACGCGCCTCGCGCACCAATGCCTCGATCCGGTCCTTGCCAGGCTCCAATCGCGCCGCCCACAGGAAATATGCCTTCGGCGGCTCGCTGCGACGCCACACGTCCCAATGCGCGATCTTGGTCTGGTCCTGGCGGCGGTACAGCTTCAGGTCCGTCGCAGCGAACTTCAACTCCTTGCGACGATTGGAGAAGTCGCTCATCGCCCCGCGGGCCGGAGTCGAGCCGAAGGCCGGCGCACCCGTGACCTTCGTCTCGCAGCACACCAGCGGATCCTCGCCGCGAGCCGGCCAGGCAACATCGATCTGGTGTCGCTGCGAGAAGCCGCTCACCTTTTGACGTGCACCGAGTCGGTCGTGAGTGCGGTTGCGCAGAAGCTGGCACACCAGCTCGGCAAACCAGTTTCCCTTGCCTCGGTTAAACGCGCCAAAGTCCTTGAAGCCGGCGGGCAGCACCTGCGCTATGCGATACGCGTCGAGCGTCCACATGAGGTCGAGCCAGGCATCCTGTACCTCGACGAAACGGAGCGTGCCAAGGCCTTGAACCTCGTCTTTCAGAGCACCCCACTTCGCCGTGGGATTGCCGACACGGCGGTCAAGTGCCGCCAGCGACTCGGTCATGCTCAGTCGCCTGCGGACTCGCGGCCCAGCCTTCGCTGCCGAAGCGTGTGGGCCGCCTCGCTCATGTCTGCAGCCTCGTCGCGGGTGAGTCCGAGAACTCCGCGCAGCAGCACCTCGTCGACCCTGGCGACGACCGCCGTCCATGTACGCTCGCGCAATTGCCGATCAAGGCGCGCGCGCTCACCCTTTATGAGCCGCCATGCGGCCGAGAGCGTTCGCGGATCCGGCACCGGCAGCCTGGCCGCCTCGCGCGGCTCCATCTTCAGCACGCCGCCGCCGTAGGATCTGCCATACAGCTCAGCGCCCAGCATCGTGACCGAGTTGAGCGCCAGCAACGGCAACGCCGATTTGGCGATCGCCGTGGTTTCCCTGCGCAGGCGGACGCCGTGCATCGAGTTGACGAACGAGACACGTGCCGAGTTGGCGATCAGACGAGGATAGCGATGGCTCATATAGGTGAAGAACAGGTCTGGTGGCGACACCAGCGGGGGACGCCACCAGGGATCGCGTATTCGACACTTATAAGCATCCGGAACTCCCAAGCGACGACCTACCTGAAGGTAGCGACCGAGCTCGTAGCTGCAGTCGTCCACCCTCGGATACAGCATCCATACCGGCAGGTCGGCATCCCGCACGCTGGACCAGTCCTTCGCTGTGAACGACAGCCCCCGCAGGTGCTTAGTGCCCGGAGGACTGATTCGAGCCAGCTGGTCGGGCTGGAGGCGATGCTCCTGCCGGGTGGACTCCGACATCGCGAAGTAGCCGTTGGCGCCGGTCACCGTGCCCAGCTCGGGCGCTCCGTACTCGTCGAGCGAGGCGAAGCCGTGTGCCGCCACACGCTTGAACAGTTGTCGCTGTCTGATCGGAAGCAGCAGGTCTGTCCACTTGCCCTCGTCGGCCGGCGTGACGTTGAAATGATCGAAGGGGCGCAGATCGCGCAAGTCTGACGCGTCATCCACGTGGTACAGCGAGAATGCGTCGCAGCCTCCCGACCCCTGTGCGACGACCAGCACGACCTTCTCAAGAGCGTCGGCGAACTGCAACCGCTCGAACAGGACGAGGTGAACCGCTGCGAAGCGCCGGCGCAGCCAGCGTCGCACGGGCTCGGCATAGTGAACCGTCAAGAGCTCGCCGGGCAGGACCATCGCCAATCGTCCGTCGGGCTTCAAAAAGCCGCACGCATGTACGAGCAGGGCCGCCCACGACGACGCCAGGCCCGACAGACGGACGCCCTGGGCCAGCGCCGCCGAGGCCGAGCGCTTGCGCACGTCTCCTATGTGCTCCTGATAGCGCACAAAGGGCGGGTTGCCGACAACAGCATCCAGCTCGGGCAGGGGACAGCCCAGCTGGGCGGGCGTAGCCAGATTGAAGAAGTCGTCGGGGATCAGATGGGCGTCGAGCCCCTCGGCCTCGAGCAGCCGCATCGCCTCATCGAGCGAGCGCTCATGCACGTCCACACCGAACACCTGCTGGTCGAGATTTCCCGGGTCGGCACCGCTCTGACGAAGCTGACGAGCTGCCGCAAGCAGGAAGACGGCCTCGCCGCAGGTTGGATCGAGCACCTTGGCGCTGGGATCGCCGCCCACGGCCCACCACGCGAGGAAGTCAGCTATCGCTGCGGGCGTGAAAAAGGCACCTCGTGCCTTGCGCGCCTGCAGCTCAGGCAGGGCGCCGGCGGGCGCCGGTGTCGTCGTGCTCAATGAACGAGGTTGAAGGACCACCACGTCGATCATCGCGGACGTCGCGGATGCGATGGCGGCGATCGGCCTCCGCTCTCGTCGTGAGAGCGATCAGACGAAACCCGACGGCTTCAACAGCTCCACCCGGCAGCTGAGTCCCCTTACCCGCGGCCACGCGCTGTCGGCGCACAGCACGAGCTCGACGTCGTCATTGACGTTCGCTGTCGCAAGGATCAGTGCATCGGGCATCCTCAGCGAGGCGTTCCTGCCGCGCAGCACCGCGGCGCGGGCTGCGAGGGGCTTGTCCACAGGCAGAAGATCCGTGAGAACCGCATCGAAGAACGCGTCGACCGCGCTCTGGTCGTGGTGGCCGAGCGACACGCCGGTCATCACCTCCGCGTAGGTGATCACCGAAGCCACGAAGGAATGCTTGCTTGCAAGCATCTTGAGCCTCGCGAGCGTCACGTCATGCAGAGCATCATCAGCGTCCAGAAAGCCGACCACCACGGTGGAGTCCAGCAGGATCAATCCCACTCTTGACGCAATCCGCGCACGGATCGCCCCAGAGCGCCGCCGGTGTTCAGACAGCCCGCGTACTCATCCAGGAGATCGTCCACGCGTGCGATCACCACACGCCCGCGACCCTGCGCCTCGACCTGCACCACATCGCCCTCGCGCAGCCCCGCGTCGCTGAACGCGCCGATCGGGATCGTGATCTGATGCTTGCTAGACACTCGTGTGCGGCCGGGCCTCCCATGTGATTTCTTTACATTTGTTGTCATAGGTAAAGGATAACATGGGTACGTCAGCGTAGCTGGGCCCGCGCTTCGCTGCGCGCGTATCCTGGGTCTGTGTCCGGCCTGCCTATCGCGCCCGCCTGTGCCCCGGGGGGTGCGCCGCCCGACGTCTCGCCGGCGGAACGATCGCGCGAGACGCCTGCGGGGGAATCGCGCGAGATGCCCGACGCAGGCAGCAAGGGGCCCGCCGGGGGGAACGACGGCGGCCTGCTCGAACGCGCCGACGTGCGCGACGTGCTCGCCTGGATGCGCCTGCTCGTCGACCCCACCGACGCCGCCGCCGCCGTGCGCGCGCTCTCGCGGCCGCCCATCGAGCTGCGCCAAACCGACCTCGCACGCGTAATCCAGCTGGCGCGCCGGCAAAAGCTCGACCTCGTGCTCGGGCTCGCCGCCGCCATCGAGTCGCCGCAGGTGGCGCCCGAGGCGCGTGAGCGCATCCAGCGGTTCTTGGAGCTGCACCGAGCCGCCGCCGCCGAGCTCGACGCGCTCGAGCCCGACCGTTTCATCGCGCGCCTGATCGATCGCCTCAATGGTCGCGCAGTTGTCGATCTCGCCGAGCCCGACACGCCCTCCACCGAGCCTGAGCTCGAGTCCACACCAGCAGGTCAGCTGGAGGCGACGCTCGCGCTGTTGCGCGAGGAGGTGATCGCCAGCGTCGCGCGCATCGGCGGACGCCTGGGCGAGCTGCGCCTGGACACCGAGCTCGACGTCTCCCACGGCGTCGTCCGCTACCTGGAGCTGCTCAAGCTGTCCGCGTTGGCGCAGCGTCCCGCCGGCCAGAGCGCCGAGGAGGCGCTCGCCGACGTCAACGCGCGGCTACTCGCCGCCACCACGCCACTGCAGCGCGAGATCCTCCAGACCTCCGCGCTCGACCACACGCTCGGCGCCGCGCTGGGCGGCGACGTCACAACAGCCGCACGCGACGATCGCGCGATCGCGCACGCCATCGCGCCCCGCGACGAGCACTCGCTCGCGCCATTCCTGCCGCGCAAGGGCGTCGGCCTGGCGCTGTCCGCGTCTGACATCCAGACCTACCGCAGCTGCCCGCTGCGCTACAAGTTCGCGCGCGTCCTGCGCATACCTACCGAGCAGACCATCCACCAGCGCTTCGGCATCGTCGTGCACCAGGTGCTCGAGCGCTACCACTCAGAAGGCGGCGCCACCCTCGAGCAGATGCTCGATCTGCTCGATGCCGGCTGGCGGCGGGCGGGCTTCGGCGACGGTGAGCACGAACGCGAGCTGCACGGCAAGGCGCTCGCCGCGCTCACTCGCTACCACCAGCGGCTGGGCGAGCAGAGCTCCCAGCCCGTGTGGTTCGAGCGCCAGTTCGCCTTCCGGCTCGGTCCGCATCATCTGCGCGGGCGCGTCGACCGCGTCGACCGCGTCCTCTCACCCGACGCCGACGAAGACAGTGACCGCGCTCGCTGCGAGTACGAGCTGATCGACTACAATACCGGCCGCCCGCAGACGGTCGAGCAGCTCGAGAACGACATCCAGCTGTCCCTGTACGCGCTCGCCGCACGCGAAGACTGGCAGTTGCCCTCGTCGCGCCAGGCTTACTACTACGTGCTCGACGACGTCACCGTCCCCGTCCCCGTCGAGCGCGACGCCAACGCGGTCAAGGAGGTCGTGCTCGAGATCGGCGAGGGCATCCTCGCGCAGGAGTTCTCACCCACGCCGTCGCCCGCCGCCTGCTCGATCTGCGACTATCGCATCGCCTGCCCCGCGGCCGCGGGGTAGGCATTCGGCCTCGCGCCGCCGATTCGCTCGGGCGATCGTGTGCGAGGTCTGTGGCGCATTCGCGCCGAAGGCGTCCGACGGGATTCGAACCCGCATCGGCGGCCGCTAAAACCGCTGCTCTTAAGGCTCCCGTGAATCGCGGCGAGTCAGGGCGGTTCGGAATGGAACTTTGGGCCCACTACACGGCGTAGTACTGCTCAGTTACTGCTGACCTACAAAGTCCGGTCTGTGCAGCCGCTTTTCACACGTCTGCACCAACGCGGTCCGCCGCGTTGCCAAGCCGCTACTCACACGGCCGCGTCAACGCGGTTGCGCAGCCGCTTTGCACACGACCACGCACGCCGTTTCCATCCCGATAGCCTCTTCGCTCCGCCAATCTCCTTCCGCGGCGCAATCGATAGCCTGTTGCCATTAAGCTACGGACGCATGTGTTGAAGCTGAAACGAGGTTAGTCTTCCTGTAATCGGCTATTTCAGTGCAATCTGCTCCTCCGGTATGACTGGTTGATGATAAGTGCACTCGCCCGACACGACCGTCGACCCGTGCAAGCGCGTCCTGGGCACCATCATCTTTTCACCGGTCACCAGGGATATCTTCGCGCCGACGTTGTTCCAGAACACCATTTCCCCGCTGGCGATCACAACAAGGCGGTGCTCGTCGTGAACGTGGGTGGTAGACGTCTCTGTCGAGGACTCAACAAAGGTGTCCACGTGGACGTCCAGCTCGCCAAGGTCGATGAGCCCCTGGAGGCGCTCGGCCTCCAGCTTGTATCGCTCGAGATCGTCGGCCCACGTGATCTGACGAGTGAGGTCGGCGTGCGCGAGCTCGCTGAGCGACTGGGCGACCGCAAGCCCACGCAGGAACCCCGCCGCGACGTCCTCGAGCCCGTACAGCTCGACCAGCGGAGCCACAAGACGTGTGACGAGCGACGAGCGCTCGGGCGAGCTCGCTTCGGCCTGGACCGGCCGCTCGGACCCCGCTGTGCCGATGAGCCGCTCGAGCGCCGGCATCATCGTGCGCGCGAACGCCTGGTCGCTGATCGCCTGATGCACGAGCGCGCCGATGAAATCGAAGAAGCGTCCGTGGTCGCGCGCCAGCCGGTACAGGTTGTTGACCCGGGCGAGCGTCGTGCTGAGGTAGAACTGCCAGTACGCACGCGGGCGCGCCAGCAGCCCTGCACCCTTGAGCAGCGCCCGCGCCCGCATGTTCTCGCCGGCCATCGCGCTCGCCTGCGCGCGAGCGAACTCCTCGAGAGCGGGGTAGACATCCGCATACTCGCCCGTCGTACCGCGCGCCAGCGCCCGAGATCGCGCCTGCCACCCACACGTCAGTTGAGCAAGCGCAAAGACGGCCGCAGCACGGGGATCTTTTAGAGCGCCAATGGCCCTCGACATCTGCTCGTCGGCATCGATGAGCCGTCCCTCGATCTCGATACATGCCCCGTGCAGGTCGTCGAGGCGCACGCCGGCGCCACCGCCATCGCGTTCGTGCAGGCAGTTGAACAGATGATGCTCGAGGATCGGACGCGCCAGCTGGCCAAGCGCGACGCTTTCTGGGGCGTAGTAGTCGCGAAAGCTCTCTCGCGCCTCGACCGCGCCCGCAGGCGGGAGAAACAGATACTCGGTCTCATAAGCATTCATGAGCATGCGATGGCCCAGCAGGCTGCTGAGACCCAGTAGATCGTCGCGGCCGAGCGCCACGCTGTAGTCGAGCAGCTCGAGGTCGTGGGGTCGCACCGGACGTCTGAACGGATCCATTTCGTTGATCAACTCGTGATCCTCTGCGCTGCGAAAGGCGTAGTTGGACGCGAACGCAGCGATCACCTCATTTGCGGTCGCGTGCCGGTAGTCCGGCGCAGTCGAAAGATCCGTACTCTGCATGGCTTCACGCAAGCTAGATGGTTGCGATGGTGAAGTCAAAGGTCGACCGCGCGCGCCGACCGCCGATCTGGCAAATATGGGCAAAACGCGGCAAATTGCCCATAAATAGTCAGCGACCAGCAGTATAAGGACACACAAAGTCGTTTCTAGACAGCGGTCGCGTGGACGTCCGATCGCACCGCAGCCCGCACGGGCACTGAGCTTTTCGGCGATCGCCAGCACACATCGCCCCGCGCGGCAGGCAGCCGCGCCAAGCTGCCGTTGGCGCTCGCTACCTTCACCCGCGTTCTGCACTTCTAAGCAGGGGTATTTGAAAATGGAGCGCAGCCAGGCACAAGAGATCGGCGACCTCTCGCTCTTGGGTGAACCACAGTGCGGACGCCCGACGCAGGACATGCCGGCGTGGGCGATCGACGCACTGGGCTCCCTGAAGGCGACCGTCGAGTCGTCCGAGCCACGTTTCCCCTGCCTGTATGGCGCGCGCGCGCTTCGCACTGGCACGCTGCGGTATGCGATCGTGCCGGGCACCGACGACGCGGGGCTCGACCATCTGGCATCTGTCCTTCGCGCATACGTCGACTACGCGCGAGAACAGGCCGGTGTCAGCTCGTTGCTGGCGGTCTTCCCGCCCGACTCCGAGCAGCTGGCGCTGGAGGACTATCGCAGCCGGTTCTGGAACGTACTCCAGCGGCTTCACGAACGGGACAGCAGCCCGTGGCCGTCGCACATACCGCGCGACCCGCAGACGCAGCCGTGGGAGTTCTGCTTTGCCGGCGAAGCCATCTTCGTGTTCGCAGCCTGTCCCGCGTACGTGCGCCGCCGCAGCCGTAACACGAGGACTTTCACGATCGCCTTCCAACCGCGCCACATGTTCGATCGCCTGTTCGAAAAGCCCGTTCAACTCGAGCGCGCGCGAGAGCTGATCCGCAGGCGGGCGCTCGACTTCGACGACGTGTCCGGGCATCCCGACATGGGCCTGTACTATGAGCCCGACAACCGCGAGTGGCGCCAGTACGTCGTGCCCGACACGAACGAACCGCTGCAGGGGACCTGCCCCTTCCGCGTCACCAATCGGCCAGACCGCGCCGACGCCGAGCACCCGCCGATCGCAGCCGCCCAGAGAGCCTAGGCCCTGACGTTGCCCGCCCCCCGCCGCGCGCCACCGGCAGCCGATCTCGCGATGCCCGCAGCAGAGCAGCCGCCCGCATACGACGCAGCCGCGATCGAGGTACGCCGACAGCAGGCCTGGCAGGCCGGCCGATACTTCACCGCCCCGCCAGCGGACGCGGGCCGGCGCAGCGCCTACATCAAGGCCAACTCGCCGT
>Ga0116217_10005660_pt1 | contig 10946 bp, 7 predicted proteins | sample Sb_taG_6_FD_89697 | JGI IMG/M metagenome (GOLD analysis project Ga0116217, IMG submission 89697) | Peat soil microbial communities from Weissenstadt, Germany - Sb_50d_4_PS metaG | ecosystem: Environmental > Terrestrial > Soil > Wetlands > Peat | place: Germany: Weissenstadt | collected 2010-09-21 | reverse complement strand
TCGACCGCCGAAACGCGAGCCTCGTCATCAGAGCTGTCGCCCATGCCGCCGGACTTCCAGATCCACATCAAGAAACGGACAAACGATACCTAAACGGTTAGTTCAGAGAAGCAGCTGTGCTCGTGGATGCAGGGGGTGCTGAACGCGCGTCCGCAGGTGCCGGTGGCGACTTTGCGGCGTTCGAAGTGTCCGAGGAATTCTTCCCATTCGGCGTCGGTGGGGGTGCGGTATTCCTCGGTGGGCCGCAGTGCGCGGCGGCGGGCGAGGAAGGCCAGGTGGGCCTGGATGGCCTCGTCGGGGTAGACGGCCTTGTAGCCCAGGGTGACGTTGATGTCGCGGTGCCCGGCGATGACCTGGGCGATGTGCGGCGGGAGGCCGTTCATGATGGCGTCGGTGAGGAACATCCGGCGGAAGTCGTGGGGGGTGTAGTGCAGCGGGGCGCCGGCGGGGCCGGTCAGCGCGGTGCGGGCCAGGGCGCTGGTGAGGATCTTGCGGATGGTGGCGGCGGGGATCGCGCGGGTCTCGGCGCCGATGCGCCGCTGGAACAGCACCGGGGCGGGCGGCAGCCACAGGCGTTCGTGATCGTCGTAGGCGGCGACGAGGGGCACGGCGTGGCTGGCGCCGCGGATCCGGCTGATGATGGCGCTGAGCACGTCGGCGAGCTCGGGGCTGATGACCAGCAGCCGCTCGGCGTCGGTTTTGGACGGGATGATCTGCAGCAGCGGCACCAGCTCGCCGGTGCCGGGGAGCCGGTACTGCACGAAGCTGTGGTGGCTGAGCTGCACCAGTTCCTCGACGCGGATGCCGGTGGAGCGCAGGATCTCGATGGTTGCCCAGGCCCAGAATGCGCGGTCTTCTTCTGCGGTGAGGTTGCGCCGTTCCCCGGTGGCCGGGTCGCCGGCCCAGACGTTAACCGTGATGCTGGCCGAGGCCGGGTGGATCAGGGCCGTTCCCGGGGCGGTGATGGCGTCGCCGGGCCTGGTGTCGCGGGCGGCTTGCAGCAGGGCCCGGGCGTCGGCGTGCTGCTGGGCGGCGGAGCGGACCAGGATCGGCAGGACGGGGAGCCGTTCGCGGGTCCGGGCGTCCATCCGCGACTTGCGGTGCCGCTGGATCTTGCCCTGGATGGTTTCGGCCGGGCCGATGGGGCAGGGAGCGGCCCATGGTCCCCACCGGGCGGGGTCATCGATGGCCCACTGGGCCAGGTCGAGGTAGAAGGCCCGGACCGGGGTCAGGAACTCGCGGTGGCAGATCCGCTCGGCGTCGATCACGGTCTTGGCGCCGGCGGCGGTGGTGATGGTCTGCGGCTTGGTGCGCATGCGCTGTTTCCAGGCGTCGGCGACCTGGGCGCTGAGGTGCAGGTTGTCGATGCCGGGATGGTGGGCTTCCAGGTCCGCCCAGAACATGCCCAGGCGGCGGGCGAGCTGCGCCAGGCTGGCGTAGTCCATCGCGGGCTGGCGTTCGCGCAGGTAGTCCACGAGCAGGTCACGGACGGGCCGGCAGGTGAGCTGGTGACGGTCGATCAGTTCGGCGGGCGTGCGCTGCCCTGCGGTGCGCAGCTGGCGCAGCCGGGCCGGCGCTGCCGGGCCGAAGATCTCCATCTCGCGGAGCAGCCGGTAGCTGGCGGCGCCGTCGCTTCTGGGCGCGCCGTGGACGTCGGCCTCGGTGTCCAGCAGCTCCAGGAGATCCCCGATGGTGATGCCGGCCAGGATGCCGCCCTTGGCGGCCAGGATGACCGCCGCCCGGCGCAGCGTGCGGGTGCGGGCCGTCTTGGACACGGCCGCGGCGGAGCCGCCGTCGCATAGTGCCTGCAGCCGGGCGAATCCTTCGGGGTCGCGGAGCGCGGACATGGCGCGGGCAAGCTCGGCGTGCTCGCAACCGCCGGCCACCAGCCAGGCCAGGGAGGGGCGCACGATGCCGGCGCCGACCGCTGTGATTAAAGCCGAGACCAGCGCTGAGGTCACCGGGGCATCGCGTCCGGACCGCCTCAGCCAGCCGCCGGGCAGCTGAGCCCACGCCGCCCCGGCGGCATCGGATCCGCTGGCCAGCCAGCGCTGCTGCCAGCTGCCGCCGTCCTGGCCCTGCAGCCAGTCCAGCAGTGCTCCCAGCGCACCGGCCTGCCCGGGCCGCAGGCCGGCCAGATGCTCGTGCACCTGCTCGCGGGCCTGCGTGCTGGCGGGCCAGTCCGCGGCCGGCATCCGCGGCGGGAAACGGGTCCGCGCGGCCCGGTAACCCGCCAGCCACACCGACGCCGGCCCTGGCGGCGCGGCCACCCCGGCCCTCACCACGACCCGTTCCCGAACAGCACATCCAGGCTCTCGGGCCGGTAACCGGCGCCGGGGCCGGCCGGACCCGCTGCCGGGCCTGACGGACCTGCTCGCCGTGGTGGGCCAGTATCCGGCGGATCACGTCCTCCTTGCGCGGCGTCAGGTACAGCTGCGTGGTCGTCAGCAGCGCATGACCCAGTACCAGCTGCACGTCGGTGAGCGGCAGGCCCGGGTCCTCGGCCATCCGGTAAGCCGCGGTATGACGCAGCGAATGCAGCGTCGCATCCGTGCCCGCCGCCTGCCCAGCCCGCTCGAACATGCGGTGCGCCGCGTGATAGGCCAGCGGCCGGAACGGCCGGCGCAAGGTCCACCACAACGGCTGCCCGCTGCCGCGGGGCAGCTCGCCGTCCATCTCCAGCTGATACAGCCGCAGCCACACGAACGCATCGGTCGAGGCCGGCAGCTGCTGCAGCTCCCGGGTTCCCTTACGCACCACAGTGATCAGCTGGCGTCCCGGATCTGCGCCGCCGCGGGTCGCCGACAGCAACTCCGACGCCCGCGCCCCGGTCGAGACATAGAACGCCACCAGGGCCCGGTCCCGGTGCGAGTGCAAGGCAGCGAAGATCTCGTTGAAGTCCTCATCGGTGACGCTGCGAGGGATCCGCGACGGCACCGCCGGCCGGTACATGCCGCTGCGCTCCAGACGATAAGGCTCCATCGGATTACGGTGCGCATGAGCCCGCCCGCCCCGCCGGGACCGGTCCAGCGGGAACGGATTGACCACCGGGCCGGTGCCCGCCTCCAGGTGGAAGTCATAAAAGCTGCGCAGCACCGTCTCGCTATGCGCCCGCACCGACGGCGCATACACCTCGCCCGCCACCGGGACCGCCGCGCCGGTCCCCGGCCGGCTCCGCTCGCGCCAGTGCGGCCGCACCGGCTTCCCGGCCAGCTGCAGCCACCGGCAGAAATCCCGGGCCTCAGACCGGCCCGCCCGATCCCAGGCCACCCCCGACGCCCACAAGAACCGGAACCAGCGCAGCAAGTCCATGCCATACGAGCGGATGGTCAGCTCCGCCCGCCCCGCCGCCTGAAGGTGCCCGAAATACGCCCCAGCGGCACCGACCGGCTTCCCGTCCGCGCCGACCAGCCGGTAAGGCTCCCACCGGTCCCCGGTAGCAACCAGCCCGCCAGCCAACGGCACCACCAGCCCAGCCAGATCCCTGCCCGGCTCCTCTTGCTCCACCATGACCGGCGACTCTAGCCATCAACTCACCGCACGTCCCCTGAACTGCACAAACTCCCGCCGTAGTTCAGTTAACACGCAGAATCGGGCGTCGGTCAGCGGTGCCGACCGCGCGCGTGATCGTACAAAGATCGTTATGCGTGACCGTAGCCAACCGGGGGCGCCCTGCCACCCAGGCGTACCGGAGGCTTGAGCACGTGTGGTGACCGGCGGGCGGACGTCTCTCATCGCGGCATGACAGTCCGGTCGGTCTGCGCTAGCTGGGCCTCTGGCTCATGGCCTCGTCCTCCATGAGCGGGCCGGCGCCGGCCATGGCGGCCTGGTGAACCCGGGCCAGCTGAGCGTCGCCGGGGGTAACTTGTGCCGGGCGGGATCTGGGCGGCCGCTATCGGACGTCAGCGCGGCGTTCAGGAGCTGCAATGACGTCTAGTGTTGCCCCTGTGAGCCGGCCGGTCCCGTGGAGGATCTTCACCTCGTATGCGGTTGCCTGGCTGTACCTGGTCGGCTTCATTGTCGCCGAGGTGGCCTACGCGGCGCTGTCCCCGCATGACCAGGCGGCGGTCCTGGGGTGGGCAAGCACCAACGTGCATAACCTGCGCCATGATCCGGCCGGCTGCCTGGTGGCCTCGGCGTTCGTGACCCAGAGTTTCGCGGGCGCCTGGCCCGTCCTGATCGCGCTGGCCATGTTCGGCGCCAACCGGGTGCTGGGCAACTGGCGGACGGCGCTGGTGTGCGCGGCCGGGCACGTGACCGGCACGCTGGTCAGCGAGGGGATCGTCGGATACCGGGTGTCCCGCGGGCTGCTTCCGGCGGCGGACAGGTACATCATCGACGTCGGCCCCTCCTACGTGGTCGTGTCTGCGATCGTGGTGGCCCTGCTGTACGGCTCGTGGCTGGCCCGAGCCGCGGCGGCGCTGGACCTGGCGCTGCTCGTCGTGGTGGGTAATATCTTCGGTGGGCTCAGTGACCTGGACGTGGCGGCCGTCGGCCACGTCACCGCGATGACCGTCGCGGCCGCGCTCGGCAGCGTCCTGGTCTGGCAGCTGCGCAGGCGGCAGCGCCGGGCACTCCGCCAGGACCAAGCCGTCACCCCCGCTGGCTAGCCCGCACAGCCGGACGCGTCTGTGCGGTCTGGCCCGATCTCACCCGGCCGCGCTGGCCCCGGGCGCGCCGGTCATCTTCTCAGGTCCGTTTCGTCTGCGCCGTCCCGGCCTGTTCCGCCGCGTCCTGAGCGAACCGGAAGCGAGTCAGGCCGCCCGGCTCCGCCGCCAAGGTCACGATCGCCGAGCGTGGCTCAATGCGGTACACGTTCCACGGCGGTGGTCCCTGCGACGGTGCGTTGAACGGGGCAGTGATGCCCGACCCGCTGTCTTCGGGTTCGGCCGGCCAACCGTTGTCTGCCCACGCCTTCGCAACACGCGCCACCGCGCCCGGCTCGGTCACCCGCGCAGCGTCACCCTCGATTACGACGTCCGCGTCGCGGATCGACACCGCGATCGAACACCGCGGATCGCGCGCGACATTGCGTCCCTTCCGCGTGCCCGCGCCCGTCTGGAACCAGAACGTGCCTTCGAGCCACCGGGCGCCGACCGCGGTCACATGCGGGCTACCGTCCTCGTTGACGGTAGACAGCCAGGTCGTGCGGGAGTTCATCGCGTCCGGAGCTGGCGCCGACCCCGCAGCGAGCTTCTCAACAACTGCGGCCCAATCCACCGGCGGCAGCCCATCCGCCTTACCCAGATTAATGATCTCCATAAGGCATCCCTTCATTGTCCAGGGGACATCCTGGCTAACAGCATCTGGTAGACAAGACGCGCGACGACCGCGGAAGTCATCGCGCATGCGCGCGTCACGAGCCGTCCGATCACCTACATATCAAGCAGATCCGGATGTGAGGGTCCTTCAGCGATTCGCCTTTGTGCGGCCCGGTCCCCGCGGGCGCGCAGCGTTTGCTGATCTAGGCGACACGGAAATCCGGGTGCTGGTATGGCACGCCGGTGGCTAGCGTAGGCAGATGAGCACTATCCCGGTTGCCGGACTGCGGCTGCAGTTCTGCGCCGATCCGGGCGAGTTCCTGGCCGCGGCTGGTGACTACCTGGCCGCCACCCCGGTGGTCAGCACGGTCGTCACCACCGTCGCGCACCGGCTGCTGGCGCAGCAGGCTGACGAGATCGCGCAGCCCGGCCGCACTTGGTGGCTGGTGGTCTGGAACGCATCGACCGTGGTCGGCGCCGGGATGCGCACCGCGCCGTATGCGCCCTACCCGCCATTCCTGCTGCCGATGCCAGACCAGGCGGCCGTGGCCCTGGCCCGCGCGGTACACGAGCGCGGGGAGGAGGTGCTCGGGCTCAACGGTGCCCGTCCTGCCGTCGACCTGTGCGCCGCCGAGCTGACCCGGCTCGGCGGGGGCCGGGTCCAGGTCAGCCAGCACACGCGGCTGCACGAACTCGGCGAGCTGGTGCCGCCCAAGCCGGTGCCCGGCGGCTTGCAAGCCGCGGCCGAGGACGACGTGGACCTGGTGACGGAATGGTTCGGCGCGTTCATGGGCGACGCCGACGAACAGGCGGGCCGCCCGCGCGGTGCCAGTGCGCACGACGTACCCGACCGGGCGGAGATGCTGCGCCGGCTCCGAGCCGGAGGGCTGTGGTTCTGGGTCAGCCAGGCCGGGGAGCGGGTGCATCTCACCGGCGTCAGCCCGCCCTCGTTCGGGGTGGCCCGCGTCGGCCCCGTGTACACGCCGCCCGCCCAGCGCGGGCACGGCTGGGCCAGCAACGCCGTCGCAGAGATCTCCCGGCAGATCCAGACCGAGGGCGCACGGGTGTGTCTGTTCACCGACCAGGCAAACCCGACCTCAAACAAGATCTATGCCGCCCTCGGCTACCAGCCAGTAGCCGACATGGCCAACCTTGTCATCGCCCGCTGACGCCCACCGATTCGCGGCAGATGAGGTCGTTTCGTCGCAGATCGAGCATCTTTTGGGAATCGGGCGATAGGCGGCGGGCTGGCGGCGTTATTGCGCTGCCCGCTGCGAACGGCCTGGCTACAGGGGCGGCATGGTTGTATTCTCCCTGGATGCTGCCCTGGTCAGAGGCGATCGACCCGGTTGCTGATCAGAACGGATTCGCCGGTGTGGTGTCTGTGCACCGCGGCGGTGAGACCGAATTCGCCCAGGCCTATGGCCTGGCTGACCGCGCCCGCCAGATACCGAATACGGTTGGCACCCGGTTCGCGATCGCCAGCGGGACCAAAGGGCTCACCGCGCTGGCGGTGGTCAGCTTGATCAACGACAACGCGCTGGCCATGTCCACCACAGCGCGCTCGGTACTCGGCACGGATCTCCCGCTCGTCGGCGACGACGTCACCATCGAGCACCTGCTGGCCCACCGGTCGGGCATCGGTGACTACCTCGACGAGGAGGCAGGCTACGACGTCACCGGCTACCTGCTCACCGTGCCGCCGCAAGACCTGGCGACTACCGGGCAGTACCTGGCAGTGCTCGGCGGGCACCCCGCCAAGTTCCCCCCTGGGGAGCGGTTCTCCTATTGCAACAGCGGGTATGTCGTGCTCGCGCTGATCGCCGAGCGGATCAGCGGCGTTGCTTTCGACCAGCTCGTGGCCGAACGGGTGTGCGGGCCGGCCGGGATGGCTGACACCGCGTTCTTGCGTTCTGACGAGCTCCCGGCCGGGACCGCGCTGGGTTACCTGCCCATCCCGGGCAGGTCGCGGACGAACGTGTTCCACCTGCCGGTAAGGGGCAGCGGGGACGGCGGGATCTACTCAACAGCCGCCGACATCAGCGCCTTGTGGCAATCGTTGTTCACGGGAAGGATCGTGCCTGCCCACTGGGTGGCCGAAATGGTGCGCCCCCGCAGCGACGTCCCGGCAGAGTCCAAGCGCTACGGTCTTGGCTTCTGGCTCGGACAGCACAGCGATACCGTCATTTTGGAGGGATTCGATGCCGGTGTTTCATTCCGGAGCGTGCACGATCCAAGATCGGCCGTCACCTGCACCGTGATCTCCAACAGTTCCGATGGCGCATGGCCAATAGCCCGGCGCCTGGACGAGTTCCTGGCCGGCTGAATCCGGAACGGGAATGGCTTCCCAAGCCCTCGGCTGGCAGTCACTCACATCGGCAGATCCGGACGTCGGTCAGCTGTCCGGGCAAGTGCGTAGCCCGATGCAGATCACCCGATCCGGCGTGTGTCAGGCGGCTACCCTGCCAGCCAGGCTGCCAGGCGTTATCCGCGCGGATGCATCGCTGTGACAGGGGTGCGTCCTGTACCGCTAGGCGGTAACAGGACGCAGGCTGTGTCATGGCCGGTCGGTCATGATGCGGTCGTAGGTGCGGCGGGCGCGGGCGCTGCGGGCGCTGGCGCCGTAGCGGTGGAGCATCTGCGGGGAGGACCAGCCGTTCAGCTCCATCAGGTCCCCCTCCGCGCCCCCGCGGTCCAGCCAGGTGTGGCTGAAATGGTGCCGGAACCGGTGCGTCCAGGCATCCACCCCAGCCTGCCGGCCGCGGCGGGCGATCATCTGGTAGATCCCGTTCGCGGTCATCGGCCCCCGGTTGTTCAGCCCCAGCCACAGCTGCGGCCGGTGCGCCTGGGCATGCCTGGCGCGGACGCGGAGGTACCGGTCCAGGGCCCGGGCGGCCTCATGCCCGATCCGGACCACCCGGGGCCTGCCGCCCTTGCCGCGCACAGTGATCTCCCGCCGCCACAGGTCGACGTCGCTGCGCCGCGGGTCGCAGGGGTCGTAGCGGATCCCGGCCAGCTCCCCGGCCCGGATCCCGGTCGCGGTGAGCACCGCGATGATCGCGGCGTCGCGCCGCTGGGCGAACGTGCGGCCCTGGCAGCTTTTCTCCAGGGCTGAAAGTTCTTCGCTGGTGAACACCGGCACCAGCTTCTCGCTCACCTTGGGGGCGCGCAGCCGGGCCATCGGGTCCGGGAGCTGCTCCTCCTCGGCGAGCCAGCGGAAGAACTGCTGCAGCGCCCGGAACTGGTTGCTGGCATACGCGTCGCTGTAGCGGGTCAGCAGGTGCACCAGCCACCGCTGCACATCGTGCTCGTCGACCTCGTCCCACCGGGTGCGGGAGGCGCGGGGGATCAGGTGCGCGGCGGCGAACCACTGGACGGCCTCGGTGTAGGTCCGCACCGTCTTGGGCGCCTTGCCCTCGGCGGCCAGGTGCAGCCGGAACGAGCCGATCTCCGGGACGAACGGCCCGGCGTCCAGCGGCTTGCGCCGCCGCGGGCGAGGTGGCTGAACGGGCATCGTTTTTCTCTCTTCCTGCGGTTCCGCTGAGGCGCACGCATCCGCGCCTGAACGTTTCCGCAGATCAGAGAACTTAAGAACTAGCGCCCTGAGCGCCATGGGATTCCCTCTCTTCCTGCCATTAGCGCAGGTGAGAGGGCTGATCTCTCCCTCGGAGGATGGTGGTCAGGGACAGGATCGAACTGTCGACCTTCCGCTTTTCAGAAGGTCTGTCGCTCCCGATGCCACCGGGTGAGTATTGATCAATCAGCCCAGCTAGAGCGCATCCATCCTGGTAGTTGGGCTGACACAACGATTTTAACACCCGTGCCCAGGTGAGCCGGAGAATGCCGTTTCGTCCGTGTTACCGGCGTGTTAGATGCCTCCTGGACCCGGACTTGTGTTGCTCTTGTGTTGGCCGCAGCAGCCCCGGTCAGCCGTCGCGCCTGCCCCCCGGGCCCGGCGCTGTCACACCGGCATGTGAGCCCGCCCGCGGCTGTCAACGCCGGCCATTTTCACCCGATGCCGACAGCCGCCCGAAGACCGGCTGCCGCCGGCTACCCGCTGGCCTGCCAGCGATCCCGTTACCCCCCGGCCAGGCCGGGAATGACCCACCGTGACGGACAAAGCATGCGCCGACGGATCAAAAGCATCCATATCGCCGACTCGGCACTGGAGGAGTATCGGCTGCAAGGGTCATGCGTGGCACCCATATCGGCCATTACAGTGCGCAGTCCGTCCTTGTTCGGATGGTGTGGATGGCCGTGCGAAGCAGCCGGGTTGCCCGGCAAGGTCGAGGTGACGGTTTCACAGATCGCTGCTCCCCGGCCGGGGCGTGAGCCGCTGGCTGGCGCTTACGGTGGTGGAGGTGGCGGCACCGGGGGCCGACGCCGTTCGTTATGCATGGCAGTGGGTTGCCTTGACCGTCGTGGCTGAGGGCGGGTGCGGGGGCCAAGGATGGTGAACAGCAACAGGCGGGTGACCACGGGGAAGTGAGGGCCTGCGTGTCAGTTTCCCGTAGGTCGGTGCTGCTCGGGGGCGCACTCGGGGCCGCGGCGGCGACGGTAGGAGCGTCGCTTGGCCTGTTGGCCGGGCGGCACTCACGTGCCGGGCGCCGGCGGCCGGTCCGGGAAGCACGCAGCTATGACTTCAGCCAGGGCTGGCTGTTCGGCGGGCGGTATGTCGGGGGCGCGGAGCAGCCCGGGTTCGACGATGGCGGCTTCGAGCAGGTCACGCTGCCGCACACTGCGACCAGCTTGTCCTGGGACAACTGGGATCCCGCCTCATGGGAAGGCGTCTGGATATACCGCAAGCACGTCGGGAGCGCCGCGGTGGCGGCCGGACGGGTGCTGGTGGCCTTCGATGGGGTCATGACGAACGCCATTGTGGTGCTCAACGGCTGGACGGCCGGAACTCACGCTGGCGGCTACCTGCCCTGGACGACCGAACTGACCAGCTACGTGACCGAGGGCGACAACGTCCTGGCGGTCATCGTCGATGCGCGCTGGCTCGACGTTCCCCCCGACGCCCAGCCGGTCGGCCCGTCATCGATGGACTACCTGCAGCCGGGCGGCATCTACCGCGACGTGACGCTGCACGTCGTGCCGGAGATCTACCTAGAAGACGTCTTCGTGTGCCCGCAGAAGGTGCTGAGCAGCGGCCGCGATGTCAAAGTCGAGGCGACGGTCGACGCCGCGGTCGTGCCGGAAGCGAACACGGCGATCATCACCGCCACCCTGCTCGACGGCAGCCGTGTCCTGGCCGCGGCCAGCACCACGAGCCAGATCACCGGGACCGGCATCAGCACCGTCAGCCTCACGATCGGCCAGATCGGCCCGGTGACCTACTGGTCGCCGGAGAACCCCAAGCTCTACACGGTCGCGACGACCCTGTCCTACGCACGGGCTGGGGGGCAAAGCGGCGCGCACACGGTCACGACGACGATCGGCTTCCGCGAGGCCGTCTTCACCGAGGACGGCTTCTACCTCAACGGAGACCGCTACGAGATATTCGGGCTGAACCGGCACCAGATGTTCCCTTACCTCGGGATGGCGGCCCCAGCGAGGTTGCAGCGAAGGGACGCCCGGATTCTGAAGGACGAGCTCAACTGCAACATGGTCCGCTGCTCGCACTACCCGCAGTCGCCGCACTTCCTGGACGCGTGCGACGAGCTGGGCATCATGGTCTGGGAG
>Ga0116217_10005659_pt1 | contig 10948 bp, 14 predicted proteins | sample Sb_taG_6_FD_89697 | JGI IMG/M metagenome (GOLD analysis project Ga0116217, IMG submission 89697) | Peat soil microbial communities from Weissenstadt, Germany - Sb_50d_4_PS metaG | ecosystem: Environmental > Terrestrial > Soil > Wetlands > Peat | place: Germany: Weissenstadt | collected 2010-09-21 | reverse complement strand
CGCCTCACCGCCGAGCAGGCTCACGCGCTGGAGGTCATCACCGGCCCCGAGCGCGGCGCGATCCTCGTCGGGCCGGCGGGCACCGGCAAGGGGGTCGTGATCGACGCTGCCGCCCGTGCCGAGCAGTACGGCGGCCATCAGACCTTGGGGATCGCGGTGTCCGGGTCCACCGCGCAAAGGCTCGGTCAGGACAGCCCCGCGCTCGCCGGTCAGACCTTGACCCTGGACGCGCTCGTCTCGCGCGTGGAGCGCGGCCAGCTCCACATCGACAGGGACACGACGATCTACGTCGACGAGGCCGGCATGGCGGACACCGACCGCCTCGACCGGCTCACCGAGGCCGTGGAGCAAACCGGCTCAAAGCTCGTGGCGATCGGCGACGCCGCGCAGCTGCCCTCGATCGGCGCGGGAGGCATGTTCGAGCGGCTCTCCCTGATCGCCCCAAGCGCGGAGCTCTCGAACATCCGCCGGACCCTGGACCCCGACGAACAGCGCGCGTGGTCAGACCTGCGCGCCGGACGCTCGGACCGCGCAATGGCGCACTACCACTCGCGCGGGCAACTGCACATGGAGAACACCCGCGATGAGGCTGTCGAGCAGGCCGCGCAGAACTGGGCGGCGCTCACCGAGACCCACGACCCGAGCGAGGTTGCGCTGATCTCCGACGCATCAAACCAGGAGATCCACAGGCTCAACGCCCGCGCCCAGCACTTCCGCTCAGAGCGCGGCGAACTTGGCGAGCTCGAAGTCCCGGTGCCCGGAGTCCACTACGGCATCCGCCAGGGCGACCGGGTAGCGATGATCGACCAGCACCACGAGCCGGGCGTCGAGCGCATCGAGAACGGCAGCCGCGGCGAAGTGCTCGATGTCACCCCGGCCGGGGAGGTGCTGATCGAGTTCGACGTGACAGGCCGCAAACGAACATTGGCCGGGGACGATCTCGGCCGTGTTCGCCTTGGCTACGCGCAGCACATCCACCGCGCGCAGGGCGCGACCGTCACCCGCACCCTCGTCGTCACCGGAGGCTGGCAGACAAGCAAGGAGCCCGCCTACGTCGAGGCATCCCGCGCCCGCCAAGGCACCGACTGGTTCGTCTCACGCGAGGACCTAGGCGTCGAAGGACACGACACCGATCGCATTCAGCGCCTCGCGCAGAACATGCGTCGCAGCCACGCGCAGACACCATCGCTCGCGCATCCCGAGCTGGCAGACCGCGACTACGGCACGCACTTTCACCGCTCGATCGCGCCCAGCCGCACCAGCCGGATACCGGGGATCGTCCGCACCATCAATCGCATCGTCAACCCACCAGCACAGGAGCGAACACGATGAGCCAACGAATACAGATCGTCCTACCCGACCCCGTAGCCCAGCAGCTACGCGAGCTGGCCGCCGGGGCCGACACGCCACCCTCTACGCTCGCCGCACAAGTCGTCCGCAATGGTGTCGCGCTCGCCGCCAAGGACGGCAAGGTCCGACCGCTGCGCTCCGCGTCGGTGCTCGTCGGCGGCAACGGCAGCGAGCGCGCGCCGTGGCTTGAGCCCTACGGCGGCGACGCCACCTGGCGCCAGCAGATGTGGGGCGCCGTCGTCGCGCTGCACGGCCGCTACCCCACCCTGCTTGAAGCGCTGAAGGACAAGTGGTGGAAAGACGACTCGCAGACCGAGACGCTTTGCGCGCTCGCCGTATGGCGAGCCGAACTCGACGACGCCGGCCAGGACCCCCGCGACGAGCTTGCCTTCCAGAACCAGCTCGCCGACTACGCCCAAGTCCTACGCCAGCAGGGCGGCGGCGTCACCAAGGCATGGAAGCCAGGTGCGCCGCCCCCGGAGTGGGCCCCGAAGTAGCCGCCGAACCAACTCGACCGTTACATCTTTGACGCGCTCTGTGTCAGCTTCGCGTCACACGCTCACAACGCTGCACAGGCTTTGTACGGTCGGTCCACAACTGCACATTTTGGCGCCGGCGACAGCTCTAACTGCCCCGGCGCCGTGACACAGGAGCTACAACCTCCCATGCAAAAGCACCGTACCCCAGAAGGGTTGGAGGAGCACGCCTGCATCGACCAGGCCGTCCTCGACCTCATGCTCGATCTCGAGAGGCAGCGCCCGTGGGCCGAAGACGAGATCGCCCGCGCCATCAGCACCCCCGGCGACGTTCGCGACAGCCTCCGGCGTCTGCGTGCCTCGAAGCTCATCCACCGCTGGAACGACCTCGCCCTCGCATCGCATCCCGCCGTGCGCTTCCACGAGATCACCCAAGGCGGCGACCCGGCCTCCGCCGAAGAGCGCCACTACGACAAAGCCGTCCTCGAAGGTCTGCTTGTGCGAAGCGCAGACGGCGAAGGCCCCCGCTCCGAACAGCAGATCCACGACGCGTTCGGCGCAAAAAAGCAGAAGAAGCGGCTCGCGATCACAGACGCGCTCAACCGTCTGGACGGTGCCGGCCTCATCGAGCGCCGCGGTGGACGCTCGATCCCCTCAGAGATCGCGCGGCGCCTCGACGAGCTGATGACGCTCTGACGCGCCTGCCAAGCCATGCGCGTTACCGAACTCAACCTGAGCCCGGCTGCCCTCGCCAGCATGGAGGCAGCCGGCGTCGACGAGGTTGACCAGCTCTGAAGATCCCGTGCCAGTCCCGGGCTATCCATGCGTCTCGTGGACTGCCTGTATCGTCGCCTGCCGTGCGACTGAACCACGTCACGCTCGCGGTCGGCGATGTCCAGGCATCGGCTGACTTCTACGTTCGCCTGGGCCTCACGCAGATCGTCGCGAGCTACCCGGACTATGCCCGCTTTGTCGCTCCACAGGGCGACACGACGCTATCGCTCCACCGCACCGAGGGCTCTCCGCCGGTGCCGAGCGCGAGCATTCACTTCGAGGTCGATGACGTCGACCGTGTCGTGGCTGACCTCAAGGAGGCGGGCTTTCGCTTCGTCTGTGACCCAGTTGACCAACCCTACCTTTGGCGTGAGGCGATCCTGCTCGACCCCGATGGACACCGGGTCTTCATCTACCACGCTGGCGAGCACCGGCTCGACCCACCGTGGCGCCTACGCCAAGCCGACCCCGACCGCTGACCCATACGACCATATGGCACGAGGCAGCTCCGGGCGCCTCGTGCGCGATCTCCAGTTGGTCATCTTCGACTGCGATGGCGTTCTCGTTGACAGCGAGGTCATCTCAAACGAAGTGCTCGCTCGCGCACTAACAGCTGAGGGACTGCCGACCACGCTCGCGCAGGCCCGACGCGACTACCAGGGCTTGCTGGTGCGCCACGAAGTACCACCGTGACCCGGTGGGTGAGATACCCAACGCGGGCCTGCCGCAGCAGGCTCGTTGGAGCTGGGGGCAGCCTGATCCTGGAGACGCAGGGGAGGGCGGGAGCAGCCCCGACAAAGCCAGGACGTGTCGGCACCACCAGACGGTGCGGGCCTGGCAAGCGAAGACGGACAGGTGGACGAAAGGAACCAGTGATGGAACCCCCTATAGACTGGATACCGGCTCGAATCTGGTGGATCTGGGCCGGGCAGCAACAAAGCGCGAGCCGTGACAGTAGGCGGCAAGCGGCTCTGTCATCGATCCAGGAGGTCGATGGTGGGGGCCGTGGGGATATCTGCGATTGCCCCACGGCGCGTTGCAGGGGAAGAGCTGGCCACCAATCCCGTCGTAGAGGGTCCGTGGTGAACGTGGGAACCGCTCCGGTGTCGCCCTTCCCGCCGGCCATCCAGGTCGGCGGCGGGCAGGCGCGTCGTCTGCTGATGACGCCGGGGCGGGGCGGAGTCCCCGTAGTAGTCCGAGGGCGGGAAAGCCGTCCACATGGCGAAGGGGGGCAGCAATCTCGCAGTGTTGGGACTGGAAGACCAGGAGGTCGGTGGTGAACACCGCCGCGCCGAGCGGCCAGCCGCAATGTGCGGATGGTCAACGGGTACTGGAGATCCAGCGCAAGCTGCACCGTTGGGCGATCGAAGACCCGGCTCGCCGGTTTGACGATCTGTATAACCTCGTTTGTGACCCGGCGTTCCTGAAGGAGGGATTGCGTCGGGTGCGGGCAAATCGGGGCTCACGCGCTGCTGGGATCGACGGCGTTCGCGTCGCTGATATCGGGGTGCGTGGCGAGGAGCAGTTCCTCGCCGAGCTGCGGGACGATCTGAAGGCCCGTCGTTTTGAGCCTCTTCCCGTGCGGGAGCGGATGATCCCCAAGCCGAGCGGCAAGCGCCGACGGCTTGGCATCCCGACCGTGCGGGATCGCGTGGTGCAAGCCGCGCTCAAGCTGGTGCTTGAGCCGATCTTCGAGGCGGATTTCAAGCCATGCAGCTATGGCTTCCGTCCCGGGCGCCGCGCTCAGGACGCCATCGCCGAGATTCACCACTTGGGCAGCCACGGTTATCAGTGGGTGCTGGAGGGTGATATCGAGGCGTGTTTCGACAACATCGAGCACACGCCGTTGATGGATCGTGTGCGACGACGTGTCGTTGATAAGCGTGTCCTGGCGTTGGTGAAGGCGTTTCTCAAGGCGGGCATCCTCTCCGAGGAGGGGACGCTCGACGAGACAGCCACCGGCACACCGCAGGGCGGCATCCTCTCGCCGCTGCTGGCGAACATCGCGCTCTCAGCGCTTGACGAGCACTTCGCTGGGCACTGGGAGACCCGGTTCGCAACGAGCACGGATCGCATCCGAGAGCGACGCCACGGAAACGCCACCTACCGGCTCATCCGCTATGCGGATGACTTCGTCGTGTTGGTGTGCGGGACCGAGGCGCACGCGCGGGCGCTCATGCGTGACGTTGCAGCGGCGCTCGCCCCGGTCGGGCTTCGCCTGTCCGAAGCGAAGACGAGGGTCGTCCACATGGACGAGGGCTTCGAGTTCCTTGGCTGGCGCATCCAGCGTCATCGTCAATGGGGCAGCCAGAAGCGCCACATATACACATACCCGGCCAAGAAAGCCCTCGCGGCTGTCAAGGCCAAGGCGCGGGCACTTACCCGCGGATCAACGAACCGACCGCTCAAGTCCGTGCTGTATGCCATAAACCGGCTGCTGCGCGGCTGGACGGCTTATTTCCGACACGGTGCATCGAAGGGCACCTTCGGCTACCTGGAGTACTACTCCTGGCAGCGGGTGGTGATCTGGTTGCGGCGCAAGCACAAGCCGATCAGTTGGCGCGAGCTGCGACGCCGCTACATGCCTAACACCTCCCGATGGCGCCCAACCGAAGACGGGGTGCAGCTATTTGACCCAGCAGCGGTACCGATCGTTCGATACCGATACCGAGGCAAGGCGATCCCCACACCCTGGCCGGAAGTAACGAGCCCAACAACCGATCATGCAACGGCATGAGATTGTGGAGAGCCGGATGCGAGGGAACCCGCACGTCCGGTTCGGAGGCGCGGGTCGGGGAAACGGACACTCCGAAAGGGATGCACCGCGCCCCGACCCGACCCTACCTGGTCGACATCGTCTCCAGGGCGCAGGAGAAGCTCGAACGCTCGCTACCGAAGGATTGGCTTGAGCGATACGAGCGCGACCGAGCCGAGGCGTTTCATCGAGAACTCAGACCCGTGCCCGGCGCGGCCGATGCAGTGAAGCGCATCATCGCCGCCGATGTAGCTGTCTGCGTCGCGTCGCAGGGCAAGCTCGAGAAGACTCGCCTGTCACTCGGCCTCACGGGACTGCGGGATCTCTTCCGCGCAGACGCACTGTTCTCGGCCTACTCCGTACCGAGGGGCAAGCCACATCCCGACCTCTTTCTGCACGCTGCGGCAGCAATGGAATCTAAGCCCTTCCGCTGTGCAGTCGTAGAGGACACGGCCTCCGGTGTCACCGCGGCGGTGTCAGCCGGAATGCGGGCGCTGGGATACGTCGCCGACAGTGACGAGGCGGCGCTGCGATGTGCCGGCGCCGAGGTATTGCGATCTTTGGATGAACTACCGCTGCTACTCGGGCTCGCCTGATGCCCACTGGGTATGGTTCGGCGGGTGCTGAGCGAGTGGACTGATCCTGAGCGTGTCGCCGAGTACCTCTCCCGAGAGATACCGCACCGCGACGTCGCCGAGAGTCTGCTGCTGGAGGCGCTGCCACGACGGGTCGGGCGGGTGCTCGATCTCGGGACAGGAGATGGGCGGCTGCTCGCGCTGGTGTGCTCCCGTCACACGGGGGCTCAAGCCGTGGGCATTGACTCCTCGCAGCCGATGTTGGCACGCGCGGCTGAGCGCTTCGGGTCCTGCACGACAGTCGAGCTTGGAGTCCACGACCTCAGCCAGCCCCTTGCGGTGTCAGTCCCCTTCGACGTGGTGGTCTCGGGGCTGGCGATCCACCACCTCAGTGACGAGCGCAAGCGCGCGCTGTTCAGCGAGGTCCATGCGCTGCTGGCACCGGGCGGCGTATTCGCCAACCTGGATCTCGTGGTATCGGCCACCCCGCAGCAACATGAGCGCTTCCGCCGGGCGATCGGGCGAGAGGAGGACGACCCCGCGGATTGTCTTGGCGGCCTGTGCGAGCAGCTCGGCTGGCTGCGCGATGCTGGTTTCCGGGAGGTTGACTGCCACTTCAAGTGGTTGGAGCTCGCGCTGATCGTGGCCGTCCGGGCACTCGATGAGTAAGTCGCTCTCGGGATCGACTGCTGGACGGTGGAGGTAAGCGGCTGCATCTGCCGTAATCTCACAGCCATCATGGACTGGCGAGCGTGGCATGAGGGCTACGAGGATCCCGATTCGGGGTTGGGTCGCCGCTTGGCGCTGGTGCAGGATTGGGTGAGCGCCGCGCTGGACCGTGTGCCTCGTGGGCCGGTGCGGGCGATCAGCGTGTGCGCGGGGCAGGGGCATGATCTCATCGGTGTGCTGGCCAAGCATCCCCGGCGCGGGGACGTCAGCGCTCGCCTGGTCGAGCTGGACGAGCACAACGTCCTGCTTGCCCGTCGCGCTGCCGCTACGGCCGGCCTTGACGGGGTGGAGGTGGTTGCAGGGGATGCGTCGATGACCGACGCCTACAAGGGTGCGGTCCCGGCCGATCTCATCCTGATGTGCGGCGTGTTCGGGAACATCACAGCCGATGACATCGCCAACACAATCCGTCATCTCCCGCAACTCTGCGCGCTCGCGGCCACCGTCATCTGGACCCGCCACCGCCAGCCGCCAGATCTCACCCCACACATCCGCCGGACCTTCGAGCGTCACGGCTTCGAGGAGGTCTCCTTCGACGGTGACGGCTCTTCACCCTTCGGTGTGGGCGCCAACCGTCTGATCGGCTCACCTCAACCTTTCCAGGCGGGTGTCCGCCTGTTCGAGTTCATCGGCTACGACGTCCTTCAACCCACCGAGCTGGCAAACCAGGGCAGCAGTCTCGAGGAAGGGCTCTGGGCGCCACGGGCATAGTGGATGGCCTGCATGCGCTCGCATGGACCTCACCGCATGTCGGGCGGCTGCTCGCCCTCGTGATAGTCGACGGTGTCGCTGAGGCGGAACATCGCCCGTAGACCTGCGCCGGGCGGTAGCCGCTCGAACGCGCCGAGCTTGCCGGAGTCGGGGTAGAGCACGATGTCCGGCTCGCCGTTGGTGCTGAACGCCAGGAAGCGCACGGTGTTCTGTGTGCGGTTGACTAGCTGGTGTCCGCCCTGCTCGCCGCGCAGGAATGGCACGACCTCTCCCTCCTGCAGCTCCTGCCACCCGTCGGGTGTGCGGAGGCTCGGCTGGCCGTCAAGGACGAGCACCAGCTCCTCCTCGGCGAGATGGTAGTGGTAAGGGTAGGCCGCTTCGCCGGGCGGTAGCTCCCACAGGCTCAACCCCAACCGGTCGCTGCCGGCCTGGCGGCTGAGACGAGCGCGCAGGCAGCGAAATCCCGGGTGCTCGCGTGGCTCATCAAAGACAGGTTCGTTGATGTTCGTCACAGGGCGCAGCGTATCTGCAGCTCGCGCTGGCCGCGCGGGTCGCCAGGCGATGTGCTGTCGGTTAGGCTCACTGGTGAGCTATGGTCGAACATGCCTCGCATCCGGTGTTCGCTTTCGCGCGGACCGTCTCGCTCAGCCGGGACAGTCGATCCAGCGGTACATCAGTCCGTCACGAACTTCGTGGAAGGAGGGTGGAGCCGGTGACGGGTCGGTCGAGAGTCGCGCGATCACCTCGCGCGGACCGTGTAGATCTTCTTCGGCCGCCGTCGTCCAGTGGATCTCGGGGTGAAGCAGCCGAGTCAGGCGCTCCCAACGGCGGCGCTCGATCGCGTCGAGTACGTCACACACTGCGGGGACCTGCTCTGCCACAACGGCGATCATTCCATAGGGCCGCGATGTCGTAGCGTCTGCGATCCTCCCCGCGTGAGCGAGCTTGCCGTTGTCTCAGTCCCGCAGGATCGCCTGGATGATCTTCAGCCGGTGTGGCGCGCCCTGTATGAGCATCACACCGCGCTGATGCCGCACCTGCGCGACCGCGAGGTTCCGTTCGAGCAGGCCTGGAAGTCGCGCCGGGAGATCGAGGGAGGGTGGTTCGCGTCAGAGCCCGACTCGTTCGTCCTCGCAGCACAGGACGCCGGTGGTTACGTCGGCTACGCCTTCGTGCGCGTTCGTCCCGGAGCGGGCATCGGTGCTTCCTGGAGAGCCTCGGACCCGCTCGCCGAGCTCGCGATCCTCGTTATCTTGCCCGAGGTGCGCGGACAGGGAATTGGATCGATGCTGCTCGATGCCGTAGAAGCGAAGCTTCGAGAGTTGGGCATCGAGGACATGATCATCGGGGTGATCACTACGAACACCGAGGCGATGCGCCTCTACGAACGGCGGGGCGCCGTGCCGTTCCTCACCCAGCTCGTTCACCGCATCCACCCAGGCCGTGACTGACCGGCGGCTGCTTTTCTTCGGCGACTCGCTTGTCGCTGGCGTTGGAGACCCGGCGCGATGAGCCGTTATCCCGTCGTCGTTTTCGACCTCGACGGTACGTTGCTGCGTGGCACCACGGTGTCCTTGCTTCTTGCTGAGTACCTCGGCCACACGGAGACGTTCGATGAGCTCGAGCGCTCCTTTGCGGCCGGCGAGATATCGAATCGAGCCATCGCCGATGCATCCGCAAGGTGCTACGCCGGCCGCACCACCAGTGAGATCAGATCGGTCTTGGCTGCCGCAAGCTGGATCGATGGCATCGACGAAACCGTTCGGACCCTCGCGGAGACCGGTACTCATGTGCTCCTCGCTACGATCACCTGGAGACTTGCCGCTGAGTTGCTGCAGGAGCGTCACGGATTTACGTCCGTGAGCGGCACTGAGCTGCAGATCACCAACGGAGTTGTCGGAGACGTCGTTAGCCGTTATTTCGACGAGCACGACAAGGTGCGCTTTGTCGAGGAGTGGTGCGCACAGAATGGGTACTCGATGAGTCAGGTCGCCGCAATCGGTGACTCCCGCTCGGATGTTCCACTGTTTCGCCGTGTGGGCATGTCGATCGCGTTGAATGCAACGCCGGATGCTCGGGCGGTGGCAACCCATGTGCTCGATACCGAGGACCTGCGCGATGTGCTGGCACTATTGATGGCGGATCGCTGAACAGGGTGCTGTTTCGGCGGCGCACCGATTCCGGTCAGGCTGGTGTGTACGCGATGATCAGGGCGCGTACTGGTGTTCGGCCGGCCTCGAAGACGTGTGGTGTGTCGGCGGGGAAGGAGACGTAGTCTCCAGTGGTCAGTTCGCTGATGCGCTCGACCGGGCCGACGATCAGCTTGCCGTGCAGGACGAGCACCCCCTGACGCGACCCGGCTGTGCGCGGGGTCATCTCGTGAACGTGACGAGAGGGAAGGACAAGCTCGAAGATGTCGAGGCTTCCGTGCAGCTCGGTGGTCGTATCCAACTGGCGTTGATCTACGCCGTCGGGTGGCCGGGGATCTGTCTGTGAGGCGCGAACAATGCGCACCTCGCCCAGTTGAGTTTCCTCCAGCAGATCGGCGATCGAGACGTGCAGAGCGCCGGCCAGCAGAGCTAGCGTCTCCACGGTCGGATTCCCGCGCCCGTTCTCGATCCCGGAGAGGGTGGCCTTGCTCATCGACGTGACGCGGGCGAGTTCTGACAGGGAGAGATGGCGGGCGATACGCAGCCGACGCAGGTTTCCCGCCAGACGGGCCTTGGCATCGTCGCCTGTGCTTTGGTGTATCATCATAAAGAACGGATCGTTTGTTATGCTAGCCTACGAGACGGATGACCACCATGCCTGGAGTGACCTTCTACTTCGACCTCGGATCGCCCTTCGCCTACCTGGCGGCCGAGCGCCTGCACGAGCTCCTGCCGGAGCCGATCGCCTGGCAGCCGGTATCGCTGGGCGCCTTGTTCAAGCTCAACGGACGATCGTCCTGGGCGCTCGGCGATCCTGGCGGGCGCCAGGCTGGGATGGCCGAGGTCGAGCGCCGCGCACAGCTATACGAGCTTGCGCCGGTGCGCTGGCCGGACCCTTGGCCGACGAACTATCTGTACGCGATGCGAGCCGCGACATACGCCTTCCAGGCCGGACACGGACGCTCGTTCACGATGCGGGCGTTCCGTCACGCGTTCGTCCACGGTCACGACCTCGCCATACCCGAGCACGTCCTGGAAGCAGCCGAGCAGGCCGGTCTTGACCCGCGCGCAGTGGACGGAGCGAGCAGCGACCCGCAGATCAAGCTCGCGCTGCGAACCGCCACTGACGCCGCCCACGCGCTCGGAGTCTTCGGTGTGCCCACGATCGCAATCGACGACGAGCTGTTCTGGGGAGACGACCGCCTGCAAGACGCCGCTACAGCCCTTGCGCAGAGGAGCAGCGCGTAGATATCGACGGCAGTGCGCACGATTCACGAGACACGATGAGCACCGCAAGCAAAGCCAGCCCGATGATGCGTGCGTTTGCGATCCCTCGCGGCCCTCTTTACAGCGCGCAACTCGGCGCGCTGATGCTCGGAACGTGGTGGACGGTCAACGGCATCGGCGCCTTCATAGCGGAACCGGGCT
>Ga0116217_10005656_pt1 | contig 10956 bp, 12 predicted proteins | sample Sb_taG_6_FD_89697 | JGI IMG/M metagenome (GOLD analysis project Ga0116217, IMG submission 89697) | Peat soil microbial communities from Weissenstadt, Germany - Sb_50d_4_PS metaG | ecosystem: Environmental > Terrestrial > Soil > Wetlands > Peat | place: Germany: Weissenstadt | collected 2010-09-21 | reverse complement strand
GCCGTACATCGGCGTGGCAACGGTGACCGCTCTTGGTTTCGGATCCAGCTATGTCCTCGACCGCAAGCCCTGGCCGGCCGTGCAGCGCGGCATCTCCTGGACGGTTCTGAGCCTCGTGCTGTTCGCGGCGAAGCAAATCTCTTGATGGGAGACCGCGACGACCCGATGCCCGGACTGCGGTCCGGCGGGCGGACATTGCTGCCCTTCCGGTTCACGCTGTAACATTCCGAGGTCTCACGCGCGGGTACAGCGCTGCTGTCAAGAGAAAGGCCGATCAGCCCCGTGTCCGATCTCTATGTGCTTCAGGAAGCCCTCAGCGATATGGCTGAAGACCCGGATTTCACCGTGACTTTGGGGCGGCGAGCGGCGGATCTGACTGGCGCATTCCTCGCCAAGGCCGGCCCCGGAGATGTCGCCACTCTGAAGGCTTGGCTGACCGCACGGCTCAATCTCGCCGCCACCACGGGCAAGGCGCGGCTGAAGCTGAGCTATGCCAACCGTCGAGCCTACATCCTGCAATGCGCGCTGGACCGGGTGGAAGGGAAACCGCCGCCGGCGGACCCCGACTAGGGCGGGCAGGCGCCCCTCGGCGGGCTGGCGCCGGTCGGAAACTGCGCCGGGCGCCTGCCGGCCGGGGCCCCGTTGCGCCCGCTAGGGCCTTTTCGCAATCGCGTCCAATTTGGTGATGACGACGCCGAGTTCGACGGCGACGACGATGAGCAGCAGCGGGACGAGAAAACTAAGCATGGTCGCTCCCCCCTTTTTCTATTGCGGCATTCACAGGCGTGAACACGCCCGCCCGGGTTGGGGCCCAACGGCTCGAAGCCATGCAAAGGCCTGCAGGCCCCGCGGGGATTCCCGATCTAGCCGATAGCCGCATGGCATCCTGTCCCCAACAGAGCGGCAGACTCACTCTATGACCGGCGCCCTGGACCGGCAAGCGCCTCGCTGGAGGACGCGGGGGAACCCCTTGAAGCAGGAATCGAACCCTAGCTCCGTTTGCCCGGGGGCGGACTTGGCGGCAATGACCGTCTCGATCAGAGCGTGCGAATGGATGCCGAGCAGGCCGCCATCGACGGCAATGGCCTGGCCTGTGATGTAGCGGCAATCGTCCGCGGCCAGGAAATGGATGAGGGCGGCAACTTCTTCGGGCATACCCACCCTGCCGGCCGCCGCGGCAGTCTCGATGAGGGCGATTTCCACCTCGGCATTCTCCTGCTGGCGCAGCATGGGGGTGTCGATGGAGCCGGGACAGACGCAATTGACCCGGATGCCCCGGCCGGCGAGCTCCACGGCCGCGGTCTGGGTGAGGCTGACCACCGCGGCCTTGGAGGCCGAATAGGCCGCATAGCTGCCGACCCCGAGCATGGCGGCGACCGAGGCGACGTTAATAATGCTGCCGCCCTCCATGTGGGGTGCCACATGGCGCATCGTGGCCCAGACGCCCATGGTGTTGACCTCGAAATGACGCCGCATGGCGGCGGCGCTGAGCTCGGTGATGGCCACCTGGTCCGAGATCACGCCGGCCGAATTGACCAAGATATCGATCCGGCCATGGCGCCTGGCCACCTCGGCGATCAGCGAGATCACCTGGCTTTCTTCGGCTACGTCCACCGGCAGGTATTCGCCACCAAAAGCGGCCGCCGTAAGGCCGGCGTTGGACCGGTTGGCGATGACCACCTTGGCTCCGGCGGCGGCAAACCGGCGGGCGGTCGCAAGCCCGATCCCGGAACCGCCGCCCGTGACGAGCGCAATCTTGCCGTCAAGCCGGAACATCCCCCGCGCCCCTCCCGTGACTATAGAAAGCCGCACATCTTAGGTGAGGAATGGGACGGGGCAAGCTGCGGCGCAGTTTGAGCCAACGGGCTTGCAGCGGGACAGGCCTCTGGTGAAGGACCCGACCGCCGGCTGGCGATCGGGTCCTATTCGGCCGACCTTTCTAGTTACAGACCGGCGACGAGCCGGCGTTGATCTGGTTCTGCGTGGTGAGGCCACCCACGGCGGCGCCCGCCGCGGCTCCGGCAGCGGCACCATAGAGCGGGGCCCCGGCCAATGCGCCTATCACGGCGCCGCCAGCGGCACCGATGCCCGCGCCGGTCACGGCCCGACATCCCGGGGATTGGCCGCAAGCGGACAGGGCGAGGGCGCTGATGACCAAGAGCGCGGGTAGAGAATGAATACGCATGATAGGTCTCCCTCGTGGTCTGCAATTGGTATCCATTATGCCCGACAAGCCTTTGCGAACCAACTCGGTCTTGTCGATTCCATAGGCTCTCGGGAGCCGCGCTCGGACGAGAAGCGGGCTCCCTTGTCCCATCATGTAGGAAGCAATCTCGGCGGAACTTGGGCGATTTCGCGGCCGGCTCCCGAATCCCGGCCTGCCCGACCGGGCCAACCCGTTTGCCACAGAGATGCCACAGGATCCTAGAAAAGCGGCTTCAGATCGGGGTCGAGCCAAGCGCGCCGGGCAGCGACCGAAAGAAGCCGTTCGCGGCTGTAGTATTGGAACGGGAAGGCCTTGGTCGCATAGGGGCTGGCGAGCAGCGCATTGGTCAATGCCAGAAGCGGCAGAGCCTCGCCCGATTCTTCGACGAATCGCTGGATCGCCCGGACATAGAAGGCGGTGATGGTCTCATGGTAGCCGCCGGCGTCGTCGTTGACCGTCCCGACCGCCTCGTTGTAGGCGATGATCCCTTGGCGGAGCTCTTCCAAAACCCGATCCCCTGGCCGGTTCAAGACATGCCAGAGCCCGACAGTAAGATGGGCCTGGTGGGTCCAGCGCGGCTGCGCGAGATCCCGCCGGCGAAATCCCTCGACGATCTCCAGGATCTCCGCCTCGCTCCGATAGGACGTGAAGGGGCGGGCGGCGGTTTCGATGGCCATGATCTGGCGGCCGTTCCAGGCGGCTGGCGGCGCCTGCCGCGCTCAAGCTTGAGGGGGCGGCGATTTCGCGGGGTGGTAGCGCTTCACCCGGATATTGCTGATCGCGGCCTCGACCAGACGCTGCTCGAAATGAGGCTTTATGCCCTCGAACTCGCAGGTCGCGACGACCTGTTCGATGATGAATCCGGGTTGGTAGGCCGCGAGCTCGATGCCCCGCTTCTCGGTCAGCTCCTGGATGATGAACTCGAGCATCTCTTCGCTGAGGGGAATATCCTTGGACTTGGCGACGTAATCGAAAATCCGCTTGAACCGCTTGCGCGAAGGCGGGGCGATCTCGAGCTTGAACGGCAGGCGGCGAAGGAAGGCCGGATCCATGAGATCTTCGGGCTCGAGATTGGTCGAAAACATCAGCCGCGCCTCGAACGGCAAGTCGAAGCTCTTGCCGGTCTGCAGCTTCAGATAGTCGACGCCGTTCTCCAAAGGCACGATCCAGCGATTCAGCAGGTCGGACGGCGACACGAGCTGGCGGCCGAAATCGTCGATGAGGATTGACCCGCCGAGCGCCTTCACGTGCAGGGGCGCCTCGTAGCATTTCGAAATGGGATCGTAGCCGAGCTCGAGCATCTCCAGCGTCAGCTCGCCGCCGGCCACTGCGAATGGCTGGCGGCAGGGAACCCATCGTCCGTCGAATTCCTCGTCCCGGATGGCCCTCACGGAGGTATCTCGCTGCTCGTCCTCGTCGAGGAGGGCCGAGTGCAGCTTCGGATCGAACACGCGCATGATCTGCCCTTCGATCATGACCGAATAGGGGACGTAGATGAGGTCGGTCAGGGTTCGGCCGAGCCGAAGAGCGATCGACGTCTTGCCATTGCCCGGCGGCCCATAGAACAGGATGGGTTTGCCCGAGTTGATTGCCGGGCCCATCTTCTGCATGAGCGACTCCTCGAGGAACAGCCCCGAGAGAGCCGCCTTGATTTCGGGCAAGGTCACCCGCTCGCCGGAGATCCGCTGACTGACGATCCGCTTCTTGAAGGCGTCCAAGGACACGGGCGCGGGGCCGATATACTGGGAGCGCGACATTGCGCCGGCCGCCCATTGGCGGCCCGCCTCGGTGATGTCGTAGTGCTTTTCGGCGAGCATGCCCGAGCCGCGCGCGCTGCTGACATTGAGGAGCTGGCGGCTGGCGGCGAGCTCTCCCAACTGTGCGGCCAGCGGGTGGGGCAGTTTCAGGCCCTCGACGAATTGCGACGTCGTGTCGAGCCCGTTGACGAAGATGAGCTTCATCAGAAGGTCGAGCAGGTCGTTCTCTTTTATATGGAGCTCGGCGATGCTGGTCGGCTTGGCCGGGGAGATCTTCAGCAAGCGCTCGAGCCGCTTGCGGTCGACGATCCCCATCGCGATCAAGTTCTCGCCGAGCCGCCCGCCTTCGGTGAACTGCCGCTGCAAGGCGGCTTCGATGTCCTGGGGCGTTGCCAGCTCCGCCCTGATCAGAAGTTCACCGATCCTCATCTCAAGACCTTCACCTTATGCGTTGAAGCCCCGAGCAAATCTTCCAGCTCAAGCTAATGCCACAGCTTGCGATTTAGTCAATTGTTTCCTGGTCATACAAATGGTCGCCCGACATGGCGGATTTGCTTCCTTGGGGGCTCCTCCGATCAATCGAAGCCAACGCCCAGGCGGCCCAGCCCTGGGAACTCGGCGATGAGGCGGTCGCTCGGAGCGATGGCAACCGGCGTCAGGCATGTGCCGGTGGTCACGATTTGGCCGGCCTTCAATCCATCGCCCCGTTTCGAGCGTTCGTTGGCGAGCCAGGTGAGGGCGATGCGGGGATCGCCGAGGGCATCGGCGCCCTGGCCTTGTCCGGCGATACTGCCGTTGCGCAGCATGCGCACCGGCTGGCTGGGCAGGTCGATCCTCCGCCAGTCGGATACTTCGGGCCCCAGGATGAACCAGGCGGCGAAGGCGTCGTCGGCGACGATCTGTGCCGGGCCTGCTTCGGCAAAACGCTCCAACCGGGCGTCAGGCACCTCGATGGCGAGATGCATGCCGGCGACCGCTTTCACGACCTATCCCAGCTCATAAGCTCGGGACCGGGAAGGCAGGTCCTGTCCCAGGCGAAAGGCAAACTCCGCCTCGGCCACGCGCATCAACATGGGACCGGCCGCGAGCCTGGCGCCATCGCCGAGCACGAAATCGGCGAACAACCGGCCGGCGAGGGGCTCACTGACGCCGATGTGACGCTGGCCTGCCGCGCTGGTCGCCGCGATCTTCCAGCCGAGCACGGGCTGGCGGGCCAGCGCCGCCATGGCGTCCTGCACGGCATAGCCCTCGGCCAGCGACCCTGGCCGGCAATGGGCGGGAAGCTCCGTCAGCCGGCGCCTTTCGAGGCGCGCTCGCCAGAGGATTTCGGCGGCTTCCGCTATGGCGGTTTCATTCATCGGACTGCGCTCTCCCTCGACTATGGATTCACGCATCGCCACGGATCAGATCAGGCATTCGTGCATCAGGTATTTGCCGCTGGGCGCTCGCGGTATCTCGCTCACGCGCCGGCAGCGGATCCGGAAACGCGGGGACAGGTATTTGTCGACGACATCCTGCGCCGCGGCCTCCGCGATTTCGACCCCGTCGGTCCTGGGCACATAGTGCAGTTCCACGTCGAAGAAGCCGGTCTGGAACAGCTTGAATTGCCGCACGCCCAGAAGCAGCGATGTGTCGGCGGGAAGCATTGCCGCCACTCTCGTTCCATCCGGCAACTTGAACAGACACGACTCGCGGCCGATGACGCGCCGGATGGCGCATGCTGAGCGCGGGCAGCCGCTCGGCTCGCCGGCCACGGCATAGTCGCCGGTCTCGTAGCGGATCAGCGGCATGGCCCTGTTGAAGAGCGGGGTGACGACCACGCGGCCCATTTGGTCTGGCCCGGCCGGGCGGCCATTCTCGCCGACAAGCTCGAGGACCAGGTGCCGGTCGGCCGGGTGATAGGCATCGCAAAGCGGGCACTGCGCCGCTATCAGCCCCGCTTCGACGCAGCCATAGGTATCCACCAGCCGGCATCCGGGAATCTGCCCGACGAGCCGGCGCAACTCGTCTGAAACCACTTCGGAGACCGTCGAAACGAGCCGGAGGGACAGGGGTTGCGCGCTCTCGGCGAGCTGCTGCAGCGCCGCCTGCATGATGGAGGGGAAGGCCACCGCCAGGGTGGCGGATGTGCGACGAAAGAGGTCGAAGGCGGCGGGACCATCAAGGGTGGCAAGCTTCCATTTCTCGGCGCCGTTCTTCAGGCTCTGCCGCTCCAACTTGCCGACAGGATGATCCTCGTCCGGGAACTCGATCTCGGCGACGCGCCGATGGCTGGCGAGGTCCCAACCCTGCATCAGGCGACGGTTTTCGGCGACGTTGGTTTGGAAGTGGCGCTGGGTCTTGCGGGTGAGCATCGGCTCGCCGGTCGACCCAGAGGTGCGCCTGGCTATGACTTTGCCTTCGCTTGGCGCGACGTGGCTCGAGAAAAATCGCTCCGTGTCTTCCCTCACCAGCCGTTTGCCCGTGATCGGAATTTCGTGGAAATCGATCATCAAGCCGCTGCGCAGGCGCTTGGCCCATTCCTGGTCCCGGTAATAGGGGGAATGGGCCGCCGCGTCGGACAGCATGGCGCTAAGCGCTGCCGGGAGCTCGGGTCCGATCTTGGCTTCCATGATCGGGCTTCTGGTAACCCGGCCACGGCCGGCAGTCCAGATGGCGCCAAATGACGGCGCATCCTCCAAGTCCGCCCCACGACCGGGCCGTCAGACTCTCGGCAGGGTGAGCCAGCCCTTGGGCAGCAGGTCGGGGGTCGAAGGCAGATAGGTAAACCACGGATCGGGGGCGATCACGACCTGGTCAGGATGGCCGGCGAGCCAGGCGCCCCACCAGCTGAGTGAGGAATTGGCGATGACATGGTGCCGGCAGGCCGCCATCAGCCGCAGGTCTTCGACCGCCGCGTCAGGGCCGTTGGCGTCCACGAAATGGATGCCGGGTCCGCGAAAATTCTCCCGGCACCACGGGTGATCGTCGCTGAACATGAAGAACTCGACATCCCGGTGTTGCCCCAGGATCTGGCGCATCGCCCTTTCGTAGTAGCCGAGGGAGCAGAGCCCGTGGAGCTGCTGCTCTCGGGCGAGCAGATAGTCGCCTCGGCGGACATGGACGCAGACCGCATTCGCCCCGCCGATCCGCGCGAGCCAATCGCGGTTGGCCCCGGGTGGTGGCGCTGGGCGCTGGAGCTCGCGTCTTATCGTCTCTGCCGTGGGCTCGAAATACCGGTAGGACTGCCAATAGCCGGCGAGGTAAGTCGAGCCGGCAAGCCGCTCGAATTGGGGATCGTAGTCGAAGCCCTTCTGGATGAAGACGTTCAGGCGCGGTCGCCGGAAACCCCCATCTTTGCTTGCCGTGAAGATGTGGCCGACCAGTCTCAGGGCGCGTTCAGCCGGGCTCGCGCTGTCGGGGAGCGGGACCGGGCCTTTGCGCGGTCCCTTCCGAAATCCGCGCCATGCGACCGTCGCCTGGATCGGGTAGCGATCGAGCGCGAACGGCCGCTGGCAATAGCCGGTGCCAAAGGCCGTGGCATCGAGGACGAGATTGGCGTCGAGCCGACTGGCGAGGGCTCGGCCCGCCGCATATTGGAACAGTTGGTTGCCCAGGCCGCCCAGGAGATGGGTGGCTACATAGACCGGTGCCGGCATGGTCTCCCTAGTACCGGCTTTCGCAGAAAGTCGGTACATCGTTTTAGGTCCAAGGACCGGATTCATGCGGAAAATCGAGACCAAGCCGGAGTCACGGATTTCTGCGATCCGGTACTTGGGACTTGGTCTGCCCTTCGTTCAATGCAATGGAGGCCGATTCGCCTTCGGGAGTAAGCTTGCCCGAAGCGCTCCCCTGCTCTGTCACGGAGAGAGCCGGTGCACCAGCCGCCGCCGCAGATCGCTTCCGAAACCCTGCGCCAATTGTCCGCCTATTGGGACCGGCTCAGAGCCGGGCGGGCCTGTCCCTCCTGGTCCGAGATCGACCCGGCCGAGATGAAGACGCTGCTGCCCCACATCCTCGTGGCGGAGTTTCTCAGCGATCCTTTCGACGTGCGGTTTCGCCTAGTCGGCACGATGATCGTCGAGGCCTATGGCGAGGACTTCATGGGCAGGAACCTCCGCTCCTTGGAGCCGACGGGCGGCGTCGACCTGTGGCTCGAACTCTACTCCCGCCTCGTGGAAGAGCGCGTCCCGGTTTACGGTCGATACAGCCTCAGTTCGGACTATGTGCAAACCCAATACGTCGACGCGGGCATCTTCCCGCTTTCCGCGGACGGCGTGAAAGTGGACAAGGCCATCGAGTTGGAAGACTGGAGCCAGGCGGCGACGCTGGCGCCGAGCGTGCTCATGCACCCGGCCTGGCGGTTCGATCCCCTGTGAGTTCGATCCCTGCTGAACTCAATCCCCCGGCCAGACGGCCCAGGCGGCGCCGACGAATCCCAGGGCCGGAAGCATCCAGAAGCGCGCCGGGGTGCTGTAAAGGTCGGAGAAGCCCAATTTGATCGCGTTGTAGGCGAGGACGCCCGCGATCCCCAGGAAGACGAGCGACAACATCATGCGCGCGAGCCTCACGGCCTGGTCCTCGCCTGCGCACTCATGCTTCCGGGGCGCTGGTGTAGAGATTGTCGAGGGCGGTCGCCACGAGCGCCTCGCTCATCTCCGGGGCGCGTTTGGCAAAACTGCAGGCGTCGACCACATGGTCGACGATGAAGCGCGGTTGATAGCAGGCGAGCGGCGAATGGCGCCGGCCTTGCAGTTCCTCAACCAGCCAGGCGAACACCGCGTCGTCGAAGGGCAGCCGGCGCAACGCCGCCGCCCGGATGAAGATCTCGCGATAGCGCCCCAGCGACGGGGCGCCAAGCCTGATCTTATAGGGAATGCGGCGCAGGAACGCCGCGTCGGTCAGGTCCTCGGGCGCCAAATTCGTGCAGAAGATCACCAGCTCGTCGAAGGGGACCGAGAACGTGGCGCCGCTGTTCAGCTTGAGGTAGTCGATTTTCTCCTCGAGCGGGATCATCCAGCGGTTCAGCAGGTCCTTCGGGCGCACATATTGCCGGCCGAAATCGTCGATGACGAAGACGCCGCCCACGGCCTTGATATGGAGCGGCGCCTCATAGAAATTCGTCGACTCGCTGTACCGGAGATCCAGCATGTCGAGGGTGAATTCGCCGCCGGTGATCACCAGCGGGCGCCGGCAGGCGACCCAGCGCCGGTCGAAATCCTCCCGGCGGATGACCATGTCGGGGGCGTCCTGGGGTCCGGCCCGGCCGATCTCCTCATGGATCTTGGGATCGAAGATCTTGACGATCTGGCCGCTCACCTCGATGCAGTGGGGAATATAGATGACGTCCGAGAAGACGCGGTTGACCCGGCGCGCGATCGAGCTCTTGCCGTTGCCCGGCGGACCGTAGAGCAGGATCGAACGGCCGGCCTTGACCGCGGGCCCGATCCGCTGCTTCAGGTCGTCGGTCAGCACCATGTCGTCGAAGGCGTCGCTCAAGTGCGATCCTTCGATCTGCTCGTTGCTCAGTTTTTGCATGGCAACGCGATCGCGATAGGCCCGAAGGCTGACGGGCACCGGGCCGATGTACTGGTTGCGGTCGAGAGCATCGCCCACCGCGTTCCGCCCGGCGCCGGTCAGGGAATATGTGAGGACCGGGATGGCGCCGCGCCGGTTGGAGCCCGTCACCTTGAGGAGCTTGCGCTCGACCGCCTCCTCCACCAGGTTCACGACCACATTGCCCGGCAGGCAGAGGAGTTCGGCAAGCGCCGGGGTGTTGTCGGCTCCAGCGCGGTGCAGGGCCTTGAGAAGCATGGCGACGAGGGTCGAGCGCGTGATCTCCGTGTCTTCCGCCGTGGCCGGCATGACCGGCCGGGCGGCAGGCTGCAAAGCGACGATCTGCTCCGGCGTCACGAGCTTCAGGGCGACCAGGTTCTCAGCGAGCTCGCCGCCGCGCGCGTGCCCGCGCTCGACCGCGCGCTCGACATCGGCGGGCTCCACCATGCCCTTGGCGACGAGAAGTTCCTCCAGACGCATGAAGCCTTGCTCCGGGTCAGATTAGACAAGACAACACCCCCCGCTTCCGCGAAGCCGTCGCTCATCTGACAACGCTTAATTGATCACACTATTCCGCCGCCTTGAGAAGATTCAAATTCGCCGGCGGCCGATCCCAAAATTCCGCTGAAAACGACGCTTAACTCGATTGGTTGGGAGGATTATTTAGATAATACAATAGGTTATATCCAAATTACCGCACCCTTCAAACCTGAGCTGGCGGCCAGTCAGGAACCTGCCGGGTGGAATGCGGCCCTCGCGTCCGACTCCTTGGCTGCGGCCATGCCGGCCCTCGCTTCGTCTTGCGCCGAGCGTCGGGCCCTGACCGCGAAGCTCCAGGCAAGCGGGCTTCTAGGCTTCAGCTCTGTCCGTTCCGAGGCAAGTCCGCTGGCAATTCCGCCAAGCCGGGCCCGGATCGCGGCTTCCAGCAATGTCAGGCTGAGGGCATCCCGCTGGGCGTGGCTGCCGCCGAATCGGTGGGCGATGGGCCTGAGGCGCATCAAAACCTCGACCGCCGTTCCGTAGTCGGCGCGGGCGAAGGCAAGGAGCGCGCGGCACAACGGAAGCCCCACCTCGGCCACGAGCGCGGCGTTGGTGCCGGGCTCGGTGGCTCGTCTTTCCAGCCGGGTGAGCAGTGCCGCGGCCGCGTCGTCCCGGCCGCCGCCGATGAAGGCCATCATGGCGTGGGCATCGTTGAAGGCGTAGTAGCCGTCCTCTGCCTTGCCGGCCCAGGCATCGGCCAGTTCCCGCCAGCGCTGGCCGACCGGTGCTCCGCGCAGGTAGAGACGCCAGAGCAGGGCCGAGGCGTCGACCATCTCCAGGGCGATTTCCGAAGGTCGCGGCCGGATCTGCTTGTCGTAGATGGCAAGCACCCGATCCCATTCATCGAGGTCGAAATGGTAGAGGGCGAGATGCCACCAGTTGTGAAACGCGAAGCCGTTGTCTTCGGCCCAGTCCTGG
>Ga0116217_10005655_pt1 | contig 10958 bp, 11 predicted proteins | sample Sb_taG_6_FD_89697 | JGI IMG/M metagenome (GOLD analysis project Ga0116217, IMG submission 89697) | Peat soil microbial communities from Weissenstadt, Germany - Sb_50d_4_PS metaG | ecosystem: Environmental > Terrestrial > Soil > Wetlands > Peat | place: Germany: Weissenstadt | collected 2010-09-21 | reverse complement strand
CGAGCCGGCCGCTGCCGAAGCCCAATCCGGTGAGCAGGGCCTCGGCGAGCCCGAGCTGGCCCGGGAGGTTGCTGCGCTCCTCCGCGCGCTTGGGATCGACGAGCAGCAGCACTTGGGCAGCACCATAGGCGAAGGCGGCAGCGAGGAAATCGAAGCCGATCTGGCTCACCTCGTTGAGTGCCATGGGAATGACGTGGGCCGGCAGACCGCGGCCGAAGCGGGCAAGCGCCGCCACCATCTCTTCGCCGTGACCGCAGTCGTGCAGCAGGAGCACGGGGGTTTCCCCCCCGGCCGCGAGATAGGTCGAGAGCAGCGTGCCGAGGCGCTCGAGGAGCTTCTCGCGCGGCGGCAGCGCGTAGCTCGCGGCCCCGGTCGGGCACACCGAGGCGCAGCCGCCGCAGCCGCCGCAGAGATGCGGATCGATCGAGACCACGTCGCCCGCAGAGGTGATAGCGGACGCCGGGCAGACGTCGAGGCAGCGCGTGCAGCCCGTCTTGCGGCTGCGCGAATGCGCGCAGAGATCGGCGCGGAAGGCGATGTAGACCGGCTTGTCGAACTCGCCCGTCATGTCGGCAAGCTCGAAGAGGGCCTTCTGCACCGCGGCCGGGTTGGCCGTATCCGGCCGGAAATAGCCGTCGCGCTTGCGGTGGGAGGGGAAGAGGGGGCTCAAGCCGCTAAGATCGAGGATGAGATCGCAGCGCGACGCCGCACCGTCGCGCCCCACCTCGAAGCTGAGTGCCGCGCGCGAGGAAGGTGCCGCCGCCGCGTAATCGTCGACCACGATCTCGAAGGCGCCGAGATGGCCCTTGGCCGCGACGATGGTACCCTTGAAGAGCGGGAACTCGGTGACGAGCGGGGGCGTCACGGCGGCGGGCTCGCTCAAGAGCACGGTCACGTCGAGCCGGCCCTTGAGCTGCCGCGCCGCCTCGAGCGCCGCCTCGTCGCGGCCGTAGATGAGGAGGGTACCTTCCGACGTGAGCGAGAGAGCGGGCGTGCCCTCGACCTCGAGTGCCGCCTCCGCGAGGAGGGCCGCGATTTTGGGGGCCGCCTTGGCACCCTCGTCCGACCAGCCGGCCCGCTCGCGGATGTTGACGTAGGCGACCGGCTGCTCGCATTTGAGCGCCTCGCGCGTCTCCTCGAAAAGCGGCGCTTCCTGCGTGCAAGCGACGATGAGGGCTTCTCCGCCCGAGAGTGCCTGCTCATATTGGCCGAGCTCGGCGCGGCAGAGCTGGCGATAGGGTGCGAGCGCCTCGCCCTTGCGGCACGCCTTGGCAAGGGCGCGGCCGTCGAGCGGCATGGTGCCCTCGCAGTTGCAGATGAGGAGCTTCTTTCCAACCGTCGCCACGCTCGATCCTCGCTCCCGCACCCCCAGGCGCCCGGCCACGCGTGTCCGAAGCTCGGCATATTAGCCTTTCGTCCCTTCCCCTTTCGACGGCAAAGTTGAAAGCGGCATTGCCTTTCGAGCCGCATGCGCCGCTATACTGGGCGGGGGCCGAATGAGGAGAGCCAGCCTTGCCCGAATTGATGAGTACCAAGGAGGTGGCCGATTACCTGCGCGTCAAGGAGCGCAAGGTCTACGAATTGGTGCGCGACGGCCGCATTCCCTGCACCAAGGTCACCGGCAAGTATCTCTTCCCCAAGCACCTCATCGATCTTTGGCTGTCGCAGAGCACCGACATTCCGGGCGGCGTGCCAGCCCCCGCGGCCTTGCCGGCGGCCCCTCCCGTCGTCGCCGGCAGCCATGACCCCTTGCTCGAGTGGGCGCTGCGCGAATCCCATTGCGGGTTGGCCCTCATGGCGAACGGCAGCCTCGACGGCTTGAAGCGCCTGGGGGCCTCGGAGGCGCAGCTCTGCGGCATGCATGTGCTCGACGCGGCCAGCAACGAATACAACGTCCCGCTGCTCAAGACCGCCTTGGCGAGGCTCGACATCGTGGCGCTCGAGTGGGCCTGGCGCGAGCAGGGTCTGGTGCTGGCGGCGGGCAACCCGCGCGGCATCGTGCACTTGAGCGATCTTGCGAGCAAACAGGCCATGGTGGTCGAGCGCCAGCCCGAGTCCGGCAGCCAGATTCTCTTCGAGCAGCTGCTCGAGCGGGAAGGCATCGCGCATAAGGCGCTCGCGCGGCTCGCCAAGCCGGCGCTATCGGAGAGCGACTTGGCGCTTGCGATCGCCGAGCGCAAGGCCGATGCGGGTCTCGCCATCCGTGCCGTCGCGCGCCAGTACGGGCTCGATTTCCTGCCGCTCGCGCGCGAGCGCTACGACCTCGTCATGCGCCGGCGCGATTATTTCGAGCCGGCGATGCAGACGCTCCTGGCCTTCACGCGAAACGAGCGCTTCGGTACCCGCGCCGCGGAGATGGGCGGCTACGACATCAGCCATCTCGGGACCGTGGTTTATAACAGCCCCTGAGGGCTCCGCAGCGTCGCGGTCACCCTCATGAGCTCCCCGCCTTCCTCGCGTTCGGGAAGAAGAGCTCCTCGCCGTTGATCTTGTAATTGGCGATCGCCCGTTGGCCCTCGGGCGAGAGGAGCCAATCGATGAAGGCTTGACCCTCCTTGGCCTTGATACCGGGGAACTTCTTCGGATTCACGAGTGTCACGCCGTACTGGTTGAACAGGCGCTTGTCGCCCTCGACCAGGATCTCGAGATCGCCCCGGTTCTTGAAGTTGAGCCAGGTGCCGCGGTCCGAAAGCGTATAGCCGCCCATGCCGGAGCTGGCGTTGAGCGTCGCCCCCATGCCGGAGCCGGTGGCACGGTACCAGCTGCCCGATGCGGCCTTCACGTCGATCGCCGCGTCCTTCCAGAGGTCGAGCTCCATCTTGTTCGTGCCGCTGTCGTCGCCGCGCGAGAGGAATGGCGCTTTGGCGGCGGCGATCCTCTTGAACGCCGCGACCGCGTCCTTGAGTCCGCGAATGTGCGCGGGATCGCTCTTCGGCCCGATGATCACGAAGTCGTTGTACATGACGTCGAAGCGCTCGACCCCGTCGCCCTTGGCCACGAAGGCGAGCTCGGACGGCTTGTGGTGGACGAAGAGGACGTCGCCGTCGCCGCGCGAGGCGATCGCGATCGCCTGGCCGGTGCCGACCGCCACCACCTTGACCTTGATCCCCGTCTTCTTCTCGAAGATCGGCAGGAGATACTCGAAGAGACCGGAGTCCTCGGTCGAGGTGGTGGAGACGACGACGATCGAGCGCTCCGCCGCGCGCGATTGGCCCGCAAGCGCAAGCATCGAAAGCGCTGCGATTCCGAGGAAGAGAAGGAGCACATGGCGCAGGCAATGACGTATCAGCATGAGGATCCTCCCTGCTTCAGGGTCGTGTCGGGCCTACCAGAGGAGCTCGCCGCGCACGAAGGCGCGCGCCTCCGGACTCGCGGGTGCGGAGAAGAAACGCTCGGCGCTCTCACGCTCGAGCATGCGGCCGCGGTGAAGAAAGATCACCTCGTCGGCCAGCCGGCGTGCTTGTCCGAGGTCTTGGGTGGTCATGACGATCTTGGCGCCCGAGTTGTGGAAGGCATTGACGATGTCCTCGACCGCGCGGGTCGCGGCGGGATCGAGGCTCGCCGTCGGCTCGTCGAGGAAGACCACGTCGGGCCCGAGCGCCCAGGCGCGGGCGAGGGCCAGGCGCTGCTGCTCGCCGCCCGAGAGCACGCGCGCGGGGCGCCGCGCGAGTAGTGAGAGCCCGGTGCGCTCGAGCGCTTCCTCGACGCGGCGCGCGCGTGTCCGGCGCTCGAGGCCTGCGAGACTGAGCGCGTAGTCGATGTTGGCGGCGGCCGAGCGGCGCAGCATGACCGGCCGCTGGAACACCATGGCTTGGCGCCGCCGCGCGCCCCTGGCACCCGGCCCGCGCCATTCCACGCGCCCGGAGCTCGGTTGGATGAGGCCATGGCAGAGCCGAAGCGTCAGGCTCTTGCCCGCACCGTTGGGCCCGAGAATGATCGTGCGCGGCCCGGCCTCGATCGCGAAATTCAGACGGTCGATGAGCCTGACGCCCCGCGCCTCGTATACGACATCTTCGAGCACGAGGGGCAGAATGGGGAGATCGGCGCGCATGGACACAGGTGCTAACCCTGAGCGCGCTGGGCGGTCTCCTTGAGGAGAGCCGCAGCCGCATTGACGCCAAGTGCCAACGCCATGAGAACCGCGCCGAGCCCGAGCGACAGCGCGAAATTGCCCCTGCTCGTCTCGAGCACCATGGCGGTCGTCATGGTGCGCGTGAAGTGGTCGATGTTGCCGCCGACGATCATGATCGAGCCGACCTCGCCCGCGGCGCGCCCGAAGCCGGCGAGAATCCCCGTCACCAGGCTGGATCGCCCGTCCCACAAGAGCGTGCCGATCGAGCGCACGACACTCGCGCCGAGCGAGCGCAGCTGCTCGTCGTACTCGCGCGAGAGGTCTTCTATCACCTGGCGGGTGAGTGCGGTGATGATGGGCAGGATGAGGCAGGTCTGGGCGATGATCATGGCCGTCGGCGTGAAAAGAAGGCCGAGCACGCCCAAGGGCCCGGCGCGCGAGAGCAGGAGATAAAGGACTAGGCCGAGGACGACCGGCGGCAGGCCCATGAGCGCGTTGACCAGCACGATGAGGGCATGCCGGCCCGGAAAACGCAGAAGTGCGAGCGCTGCACCGGCGGGGAGTCCGAGGAGTGCCGCGATCAACGCGGCCGAGAACGTCATGCGCAGCGACAGCCCGATGATCTCCAGGAGATCGGGGTCGAGCCCCACGAGGAGGCGAAAGGCCGCCCTGAAAGCCTCGCCGAAATCGTGCATCAGCCTGCCCCATGAGCGCCTTGGGCGCGGAAAGCCGTGTCGTTTATTTCCCTTTTTGTACGATATTTTGAGAGATTTTCAACAATTCGGCGATTTTATGCAAATATTTTAAGAGGCCCGCCAAGCGCCAAGGTGGCGCAGCCCTGGGCCGCGTCTTGCCGGGCGTGGTGCGGGGTCGCATATTGGGGCGGGCGAGAGCCAAGGGTGCGAGGCATGGCCGAGGGAGCTGCGACGCAGAAGACGAAGGCGGGAGCAAGGGCACGCCCGGCTGGAGCGGCGCTTAGCGAGTTCGCCCTGCGTCCGGACCCGAGCGATGCGCGCCTCACGCGCCGGGTCGCGGGCGTCGACCACGAAGACAACGCGATCGAGACCGCGGTCGTGGTCGAGCGGCCGTTGACGCTCTTCCTCAACGGCCAGGAGATCGTCACCATGATGACGGTCGGCGATCATCCCGACTATCTCGCGGTCGGCTATCTCCTCAACCAGAACATGCTGCGGCCGGACGACGAGATCACCGGCATCGAGCACGACGAGGAGCTCGAGCTTGTCGTGGTGCGCACCAAGCGCCGCACGAATTACGAGGAGAAGCTCAAACGCAAGGTCAGGACCTCGGGCTGCGCCCAGGGCACGGTGTTCGGCGACCTCATGGAGAAGTTCGACGAGATCAGGCTGCCCAAGGACGCGGTGCTCAAGACCTCTTGGCTCTACGCGCTCTCCAAGAAGATCAACACCTGCCCGAGCCTCTATCTCGAGGCGGGCGCCATTCACGGCTGCGTGCTTTGCGAGGAGGACCGCCCGCTCGTCTACATGGAGGACGTGGGCCGGCACAACGCGATCGACAAGATCGCCGGCTACATGTTCATGAACGCCGTTTCGCCGGAGGGGAAGATCTTCTACACCACCGGCCGGCTCACCAGCGAGATGGTCATCAAGTGCGTGCAGATGCGCATCCCCATCCTCATCTCGCGCTCGGGCTTCACCGCCTGGGGGGTCGAGCTTGCGCGGAAGGCCGATCTCACGCTCATCGGCCGCGCCAAGGGCAGGCGTTTCGTCGCCCTCTCCGGCGGCCATCGCATCCGCTACGACGCGGACCTCGCTCAAGTCGGCGCCGAGCCGCGTGCGGTCGTGCGCAAATCGAGCCTCCCCGACGATGATTGACGGCCGTGACTGACGGCGATGGCTGAGATCGCGGGCGTCGTGCTTGCGGGCGGGCTCTCGCGCCGCATGGGGGGCGGGGACAAGTGCCTGAGGCCGCTCGCGGGCCGCACGATACTCGCGCGCGTCATCGAGCGGGCGCGGCCCCAGGTCGTGGCCCTCATGCTCAATGCCAACGGCGATGCGGCGCGCTTCGCGGCCTTCGCCCTTCCCGTGCGCGCGGACGTGGTCGAGGGCTTCGCCGGGCCGCTTGCGGGCGTGCTAACCGGCATGGCCTGGGCGCGCGAGTGCGTCCCCAGCGCGCGCTGGCTCGCGAGCTTCGCGAGCGACGCGCCCTTTCTCCCGCGCGATCTCGTGGCGCGGCTCCTCCAAGCACTCGAGGCCGGCCGGGCCGAGATCGCGTGTGCTGCGAGCGGCGGGCGGAGCCATCCGGTCTTCGCGCTGTGGCCTGTCGCCCTCATGGACGATCTCCGCCGCGCGCTCGTCGAGGACGGGCTTCGCAAGGTCGATGCGTGGACGGCACGCTACAAGCTCATCGAGGTCGAGTTCGCGTGCGAGCCGATCGACCCCTTCTTCAACACGAATCGCCCGGAGGATCTCGCCGAAGCCGAGGCGCTCTTGGGGTGCCTCGGCGAAGAGATCGGCGCGGAGAGTGCCGAGCGGAAGGGGCGCGCCTAGTGCCAGTAATCATGGGCGCTTGGTACACCCCCCACCCTACCCTCCCCCTCAAGGGGGGAGGGAAGATGCGGGCGGCTTCAACAGCTTCCCCCTCCCCCTTGAAGGGGGAGGGTGGGGAGGGGGTGACGCTCGAATTTGCGAAAGTCGGTGCCAACGGCGCATGGGCGGCAAGCCGCCAAGGCGCGCATGCGCATGCTCTCTCTCTTCGAATGTGGAGATTCCCTGGCCGAGCGCATGCAAGATGACCCGTTTGCCGACCTTGAGACAGCTGCGGCACCTCGCGGCCTTGGCCGAGCGCCGCCACTTCGGCAAGGCCGCCGCAGCCTGCCACGTGACCCAGTCGACGCTGTCCGCGAGCATCAAGGAGCTCGAGGATACGCTTCAGGCTGTCCTCGTCGACCGCACCAAGCGCTCGGTCGTGTTGACGCCGCTCGGCGAGGAGACGGTGCGCCGCGCGCGCGAAATCCTCGAGGAGGCCGAGGAGCTCGCGCGGGCGGCACGGTCGGCCGGCGCGCCGCTCGGCGGCACGCTGCGCATGGGCGTCATCCCGACGATCGGCCCTTTCCTCCTGCCCCGCGTGTTCGCCAAATTGCGGCGCAGCCATAAGCACCTGCGCCTCTACTTGCGAGAGGACGTGACCGAGCGGCTGATCGAGCAATTGCAGGCGGGCGAGCTCGACGTCGTCCTCTTGGCCCTCCCTTTTGCGGTGGGCAACGTCGAGACCGAGACGCTCTTCGAGGATCCCTTCAGTTTGTGCTGCCCCTCGGCACATCCGCTCGCGCGCGCCCGGCAGGTGAACGTCGCCCGGCTCAAGGAGGAGAACCTGCTGCTTCTCAAGGACGGCCATTGTCTGCGTCAGCACGCGCTCAACGCCTGCAGCCTGCGCGGGCAACCCCATGTCGATCCCTTCGAGGCCACCAGCCTCCATACCATCGTGCAAATGGTCGACAACGGTCTCGGCGTCACGCTCTTGCCCCGGCTCGCGCTCGAGGCGGGCATCACCAAGGGAACCTCGCTCGCTGTGATCCCGCTCGAGGGCAAGGCGGCGGCGCGCGAGATCGGCCTTGCCTGGCGCAGGAAGACCGCGCGCCGCGCGGAGTTCCAGCTTCTCGGGCGCGAGCTCAGGCGGCTCGCGGGTCACGCCTAGGGCCGGGGCGCACCTGGAGGGCTGACGGGCGGGGCCCGCTTCGGATACACTTGCCTCGCCTCACCTGATGCGAAGGCGGCAAGGATGGACCTCGAATCTTTCAAGAAGTCGCTTCAGCGGAAGGAGCCGCCGCGCGGCCTGAGCGGAGCAGCAGCTGGGCTTTGGTGGGATGCCAAGGGCGATTGGCAGAAGGCGCATGCTAGCGCCCAAGGCGACGACGGCACGGCCGGCGCCTGGGTGCACGCCTATCTCCACCGCAAGGAGGGCGATCAGGCGAACGCCGGCTACTGGTATCGCCGCGCCGGCAAGGCCGCGGCGACGTGCGCGCTCGCCGACGAGTGGGAGGCGATCGCCGAGGCCCTCTTGGGCGACGCTTAGGCGCTCCGCTCGAGCAGAAGCGGGAAGAGTCTCCTTGTGGCAGCGGCTATAACGCGGCGATCGCCTGAAATTCGATCAAGAGGCCGGGGTCGGCCAAGTGATTGACCTCGACGATCGTGCTCGTGGGCAGGCTGTGCTTGAAAAATTCCATGCGCGCCTCGACGATGCGCTGAAATTCGCGAATGTCGGTGGTGTAGACGACGATCGACACGATATCGTCGAGGGAACCGCCCGCCGCCTCGAGAACGGTCCGCATGTTGCGGATCGCCTGACGCGTCTGCTCCATCATGTCGCCGGGGCCGACCAGCCGTCCATCCGCGTCGCGCGACAATTGTCCCGACAGGAAAATGAACGACTTCGGGGAATCGACGCGGATGTAGTGATGGTAGACGTTGGCGCGCACGTTCTTGAGATTCGGCGGGTCGCCCCGCTTGATGCTGCTCATCTCGCGCTCCCTGTGCGTGGCTGGGCCCTCGGCCCGACGATCGTCGTGCGCAGCCCCGGCATGTTCTCGAAGGCGATTTCGATGCGGTCGCCGGGACGCAAATAGAGCTCCGCCGCGTTGGGCTGACCGACGGCTACCCCTGCGGGTGCTCCCATCGCGATGAGATCGCCCGGCTCGAGCGGCATGTAGCGCGAGAAATGCCGGATGACGGCGGGAATCCTGAAGATGACGTCGCCCGTGTGGACCCACATCCGCTGCTCGCCGTTCACCGCGCAGGTGACCCAGAGATCATGCGGGTCGGCAATTTCATCGAGCGTGGCGATGAATGGCCCAACGGGGCCGAAGCCGGGCATGTTCTTCGAGGTCCAGAACCGGGTTCCCGACGCGACCTCGCGCTGTTGGATCTCGCGGGCCGTCAAGTCGTTGAGGAGCGTTATCCCGGCGACGTGCTCCATGGCGTCGGCCTCGCCCACGCCGTAGGCCCGCTTTCCAATCACGAACGTGAGCTCAGGCTCATAGTCCAGCGTCGTAATCCCCTCCGGCCGCGCGACCTCGGCCTCGTCCCCGACGAGCACCGAGTTCAGCTTGATGAATCCCGTCGGCTCCTTCGGCCACTCCTTGAGAAGCGCGTTGCGTGCGAGCTCTTCGAGATGAGATCGATTGTTCTTGCCGACGCAGAGAAACTTGCCCGGGTCGGGGATGGGGGGCAAGAGGACGACCTCGTCCCGGCGATGGCATGCCGATACGGCCGTGCTCGACGCGCTGGCCGCGAATGCCGCGGCGGCCTGCGCCAGCTCCAGCGCCTCCCCGCCCGCCGCAATCAGGCCCTTGACTGAATCCGGTAGGGACGGGGCGCCGCGGTCACCGACGCGGGCCGCATGGGCGACGATAAGGTCGACGACAAGGCCCTCCACCAGCGCTCCCGCTCTTGCCGCGGAAGGCGATTCTCTTGGAACAAAGGTGACAAGCTTCATGAGTGCCTCTGCGTAAATCCGCGCGCCAAGATCATCCGGCCGATCGGTGACGCGAGGCGAAGCCTGAATATTTCCGGATGCGGGATCGGCGGCGGTTGAACGGTTGACAAGGACATTATCGGCATACCAAAGTGGCATTCAGAACACTAAGTACGTCGGCTGCGCTTGTCAAATTTCAGGCAAGCGCCATCGCAGGCAGTCTTGCGCGTGGGCCCGCCCTCCTGTCCCGCCTGGCGGGGCCGCGGGCCAATTGGGAGAGCGGAGCATGCCCTTCATCGAGGCCAATGGGGTGCGAACCTACTATGAGAGCGCCGGCGAAGGACCCGGACTGCTGCTGATCGCCGGCAACGGCATGGATCATACGGCCTTCGCCGACCAGATCGGCCCCTTCAGCGGTCATTTTCGCTGCATCACCTACGACATGCGCGGCGTCGGTCGCAGCGCTGTCCCCGAGCCCAACTACACCGTCAAGGAGATGGCCGACGATGCGCTGGCGCTCCTCTCCGGGCTCGGCCTCGAATCCGCGCACGTGGCAGGGTACTCGCTCGGAGGGGCCATCGCGCAGGAAATGGCGCTCAAGGCGCCGGCGCGGCTCAAATCGCTCTCCCTTTATTCCAGCTATAGCCACGTGGAGCCCTATTTGCGGCGCCGCTATGAGCTTCTCATCAAGATTCTGTTGGAGACCTCGCCCGAGCTGTGGGCCATGTTCACGGCCTTCACCGCGTTCGGGGAGGAATACATCAATAAGCACGACGCCGAGCTCGAGCGGGAAATCGCGCTGAGAGCTGCCCGCTGGGGGAGCGACAACCCGCCCTCGAAGCCGGGATTGCTCGGGCATTACCGGGCCATTCTCTCGCACAATGCGCGCGAGCGGCTCCCGAGCATTGCCTGTCATACGTGGATCGCCGTCGGCTCCTCCGATCCCGTGACCCCGCCGTCCTACGCCCGCCTCATGCACGCCCAGATACCTGGCTCGCGGCTGCGCATTTTCGCGGGCGCTCCCCACCGGCTCCTCAACTTCACCGCGGACTTCACCAAGGAAGCCCTCGCATTTTTGCTCGTGCATCGCTAGCGTCGGGAGCCTGCGGCATCGCGTGAAAGGGACATCCTCGTGGCGACCGTCGCCGACCAGATTTTCGAGCTCATCGTGACCGACATCCTGTCCGGCACGCTGAGGCCAAAGGATGCGATCTCGGAGCGCGCCCTCGTCGCGCGCTTTGGCGCCAGCCGGACGCCTGCCCGGGAGGCCCTCAAGCGACTCCAGGAACGGGGCTTCCTCACCTCCGGGCCGAAGGGCGTTTCCATTGTCCGCGATATGCCATTGGAGGAGATAGAGAGTCTCTATGCGCTCCGCGTCCGCCTTGAGCGCGTGGCTGCGGTGCTTACCGCCCGGCAGATCACGAGAGCGGAAATT
>Ga0116217_10005654_pt1 | contig 10959 bp, 12 predicted proteins | sample Sb_taG_6_FD_89697 | JGI IMG/M metagenome (GOLD analysis project Ga0116217, IMG submission 89697) | Peat soil microbial communities from Weissenstadt, Germany - Sb_50d_4_PS metaG | ecosystem: Environmental > Terrestrial > Soil > Wetlands > Peat | place: Germany: Weissenstadt | collected 2010-09-21 | reverse complement strand
GCACGATAAGCGTGACGACCATCACGCCATAGATGATGAAGGCGCCGATCGAGGGGATATAGTATTTGCCAGCGACATCGAGGACGCCGAGCATGAGCGCGCCAAACAGGGCGCCGAGGATTCCGTTCGAGCCGCCGACGGTGACGACGATGAGGAAGGTCACCAGGAATTTCACCGGAAAGGAAGGATCGATGCCGCCGACCACGTCGGCGGCCAGCGCCCCTCCCAGGCCCGCGAGCCCGCTGCCGACTGCGAACGCAATGGCGAAGATGCGGTCGACATTGATTCCAAGACCCTCAGCGACGCGCGCGTCGTCGACCGCCGCCCTCAATTGCGCGCCGAACCGGGTCTTGACCAGGAACGTCTGCAGGGTCGCGGCGATGACGCCGCAAACCACGATGATGAACAAGCGGTAGACGCCAATCCCGACCCCATGAACTTCGATGCGCCCGTCAAGCCAGGCGGGCAGATTGACCTGTTGCGCTTCGTCGCCGAGCAGGTAATCGGCGATCGGCATCGCCACCAGCACAAGTCCGATGGTGAACAGCACCTGATCGAGCGGGCTTGCGCCATAGAGCCGCCGATAGAGCGTGCGCTCGAGCGCGACGCCAAGGATTGCCGGAATGAGGAAGGCCGCAGGCAGGGTCGCGAGGAACGGAACGCCGGCGCGGTTCATCATCAGAGCCGTCACATAGCCGCCGACCATCGCGAAGGCCCCGTGGGCGAGGTTGATGAAATTCATCAATCCCAGCGTAACCGACAGTCCCGCCGCAAGCACAAACAACAGCATGCCGTACGCCACGCCGTCGAGCAGGATAGTCAGCATCGGGGGCTGGCGCCGTCCATCGCTTGGCTGCCGCGCTTTTTCCGTTAGTACTTCGCGGCCTTGAAGGGGTCCTTCACATTGGGGATGGTCGCGAACTCGACATTGTAGAGCGCGCCGTCGACCTTCTCGACCTTGCGGACATAGATGTTCTGCACGATGTCACGCGTTTCCGGATCGATCGATACCGGTCCGCGCGGGCTCATCCAGCTCATGCCCTTCATCGCCGCGATCAGAGCGTCGCCGCTCGCGTCGCCTTTGGTCTTCTCGAGCGCCTTATAGACGAGCGCCATGCCATCATAGGCCCCGACCGCCATGAAATTCGGCCGCATGCCGTTGTTGGCTTTCTCGAACGCCGCGACGAAAGCCTCGTTCTCGGGCGAGTCATGGGCGGCCGAGTAATGGTGCGTGGTCACCGCGCCGAGCGCGGCATCGCCCATGTCGGCGAGGAGATCGTCGTCGGTCACGTCGCCGGTGCCGATCAGCTTGACGCCGGACTTGTCGAGGCCGCGCTCGACGAATTCCTTCATGAAGACGGCGCCCTGGCCGGACGGCACGAAGACGAACACCGCGTCGGGCGTGTCGTCCTTCACCCGCTGGAGGAAGGGCGCGAAGTCCGGGTTTTTGAGGGGCACCCGGATCTTTTCCACGACCGTGCCGCCGCCCTTCTCGAACATGTCGCCGAACCACTTCTCGGCGTCGACGCCGGGGCCGTAATCGGTCACGATGGTGACGACCTTCTTGATCCCGTTCTTGAGCGCCCAGTCGGCCATCGGGGCGGAAGCCTGCGGCAGGGTGAACGAGGTGCGCGCGATATAGGGCGATTTCTCGGTGATCATCGCAGTTCCGGCGGCGGTGACGATCTCCGGGACCTTCGCCTCCGTCGCGACCGGCGCGGCGGCCAGCGCCAGCGGCGTCAAGCCGAAGCCCATCAGCACGCTCGCGTGATCGTTGCCGATCAGCTCTTCGGCGAGGCGCTTGGTGACGTCGGCCGCGCCGGTGTCGTCCTTGATGATGAGTGCGATCTTCTTGCCCGCGACCGTATCGCCATGTTGTTGAATATAGAGTTCGGCCGCCGCCTTTTCCTGCTTGCCGGTCGAAGCGGAGGGACCGGTCATCGGCAGGATCATGCCGATGGTCACGGTGTTGTCGTCGGCGAACGCCGCACCAGAGAGCATCGCGGCGCCCAACGCGGCGCCAAGGATCAGGGATCTCGAATTCATTGAATGTTCCTCCCATTCGGCCGTCAAGATGACGCGAATTATGACGAAACGCTAGCGTCTTAAAGGCCGCCTCAGACGGTCTTCGCGTCGAGAGCGGCAAGAATCGCGTCCGGCAGAACGAGATAGTCGGCCTCCGCCGCGCCCAAACCGAGCTCGCCGACGGTCTGCTGCCAGCCGACCGTGGCGCGGGACATCTCGCCCTTAGTCTAAGCCCAAGCAGATCGACGGTCACCGCCGCCTCACGCATTTCGGCGGCCCGCCGCACGCCGTGGGTCATGACCCGCTCCAGCATATAGGCCGAGCGCTTCTTCCAGCCGAAGCCCGGGTAGGTGTCGTCAAGCGAATCGAGAACGGTCTCGATGACGCCCGCCTTCCGCCCCGCCAGCACGCATTCGCAGACCAGCGCCTCGAGCCCTTTCATGACGATCGAGCGGATCATTTTGACCGCCGAAGCGGCGCCGACAGGGCCTTCGTGGATCCTTGCCGACATGTCGAGCGCGGCGAGCGCCTGCGCCGCGGCTTCGACATGCGGGCCGCTGATCAAGAGCGGGGTTCGATGCAGGCGCGGATGAACCGGCGCCATCACCGCGACGTCGAGGTAGCGTCCGCCCGCCGCGGCCACGTCCGTAGCCGTGCGGGCCTTGGTTTGGGGCGCGCAAGAATTGCAGTCGAAGAACAACGCGCCCTTCGCCAGTCCCGGCAGCGCCGCCAGCGCCGCCTGGTGCGCCTGATCGGCGGTAACGACGGAGACCACCGCCTCAGCGCCGGCGGCCGCGTCGGGCGCGCTCGAAGCGCCGATGACGTTCGCCGCAACGTAGTCCGCTCGCTTCGCCGTCCGGACCTCTGGGTCGGGCGAATCGGTCTTGGTGTCGTAGGCGGATATGCGCGCCTTGAAGCCTTCATTCGTGCGCCAGCCGTCGAGAAAGGCGCGCGCCGCCTCCCGGAATCCGAGAAACGCGATAGAGCTTGTGGCGATTGCGGGATCCGGCATGGGGTTTGGGGGTCCCATCCTTGGCGCTTTCGTGAATCTAGGCGCGAATCTAGGTAGTGAACCGCGAGTTCGAGCGCCAGGGGCTGGGGAAGGTCGCGGACGGCGCGCGTTCCACAGCGAGGCGGCTCAAGTTCGAGCGCTTGCGGGTCGAGCCGTGTCGGCTAATATCGAAGCTGGGCGCGGTGCTATGGAGGTCACCTCCCGTCCAGCGCGGCGAGGCCAAGACGCGCCGGACCCCGATGCGGAGACGGAAATGAACCGGCGAATCGCCGGCCTGTCATCGATGGCGACCCGACACATCCTGGCCGATCTGGCCCGGGACTATGAGTCGCGAAACGGGATAGGGGTCGACATCCGCTCCATGGGCGGCGTCGAGGCGGCGAAGCGGGTGCGGGGTGGCGAGCCGACTGACGTCGTCGTCCTGGCGTCGCGAGTCATTCAGAGCCTGGAGGCCGAGGGCCACGTCGTCAAGGGCAGCGTAAGGGATTTCGCCCGGTCGGAGATCGCCGTTGCGGTCCCCGCCGGCTCGCCGCAGCCTGGCGTCGACACCGAACAAGCTGTCAGGCGGGCCATGCTCGATGCGCGAAGAATTTGCTATTCGACCGGTCCCAGCGGCGATCACCTGAAAGCGCTGTGCGAGAAATGGGGCGTGGTCGACTCTGTGTTGGGGCGCGCCCTCGTGGCGCCGCCGGGCGTCCCCGTGGCGAGCCTGGTCGCGCGCGGCGACGCCGATCTCGGTTTTCAGCAACTCAGCGAACTCATGGGCCAACCGGGCATCGAGATCGTTGGTTCTCTGCCGCCGGAGATCCAGTCGGTCACCGTGTTCTCGGCCGGCGTATCGAGCAAGTCCGCGAAGCAAGAGGCCGCCCGCGCTCTGATTGCGTATCTGGCCTCAGCCGAGATCGGCGACATGAAACGTCGCCACGGCATGGAGCCCGCATGAATGCGCAGCAGAGAAGATATTGACGGCGACTGCGATGCGCGGGATCTCTCTCGGCTGAAGAGCTTTGCGCGACAAAAGCGATCGCGAGTCAGCCTGAAGCATATCTTTGCTGGGAAGGAGCAGGCAGGCGGAAGCGAAAGGAGACTTAAGCCGTGAGCGTCAGGCGCAGCGAGCTCGGGCGCGACACCCAGATGGCGGCGCCAGCGCATGTGGCGGATACTGTGCGCGCAGGGCTTCTCGGCGGTCTTGTCGGAGGAGTCAGCATCTGGATTTACGAAGCCATTGTCTGGGTAGGGGTGGAGCGCTCGACGCCGCTCGCCGGCATTCCACGGAATGCGACGGGCCTGGTCTTTGGCAAGGAGGCGCAAGATTCGTTGGGGCCCTTCGCCCACATTCTCGGTACGGAAATTCACTTCTTTTTCTGCTTCGCCTGGGGTGTGCTCTTCGCTTTCAACTGGCCGTATTTCCGGCAGCGCGGTTATGAGGCCACGCTCGTGGCCTTGTTCTATGCCGTGATCATATGGATCGTGATGCATGTTGCGATCGCGATCGCCTCCGCCAACCATCCGAACTACCTTGATCCGAACGTAATCATTGGCGGCTTCATGTCGCATTTTTTCTACACAGTGCCGCTCGCTTTAGTTGTAAAACAACGCCTGATGTCGACGGCTGGCGAGCGATCCATATCTTAACGCTGCAAACGAACTTGCCCGACGGGAGGCATTGCGATGATCATCGACTGCCACGGCCATTACACGACCGCTCCGAAAGCGCTCGAGGCCTGGCGCAACCGGCAGATCGCCGGCATCACGGATCCCGCCGCCGCGCCAAAGGTCTCGGAACTGAAGATCAGCGACGACGAGCTTCGCGAGTCGATCGAGACGAACCAGTTGCGCTTCATGAAAGAGCGCGGCTGCGATCTGACGATCTTCAGCCCCCGCGCGAGCTTCATGGCCCACCACATCGGCGACTTCGCCGTCTCTTCCACCTGGGCCACGATCTGCAACGAGCTCTGCTGGCGCGTCTCGAAACTGTTCCCCGACAATTTCATCGGCGCGGCGATGCTGCCGCAGAGCCCCGGCGTCGATCCCAAGACCTGCATTCCAGAAATGGAAAAATGCGTGAGCGACTACAGCTTCGTCGCCATCAATCTCAACCCCGATCCGTCCGGCGGCCACTGGACGAGCCCGCCGCTGACCGACCGCCACTGGTATCCGATCTACGAGAAGATGGTCGAGTGGGACATCCCGGCGATGGTGCATGTCTCGACCAGCTGCAACCCGTGTTTTCACACCACAGGGGCCCATTACATCAACGCCGATACGACCGCGGTGATGCAGTTCATCCAGGGCGACCTGTTCAGCGACTTTCCGACGCTGCGCTTCGTCATTCCGCATGGCGGCGGCGCGGCCCCCTATCACTGGGGGCGCTACCGCGGGCTCGCGCAGGAGCTTAAGAAACCGCTGCTCAAGGAGCATCTTCTGAAGAACGTCTTCTTCGACACCTGCGTCTATCATCAGCCGGGCGTCGACCTGCTGACCAGGGTGATCCCCGTCGACAATATCCTGTTCGCCAGCGAAATGATCGGCGCGGTGAGGGGGATCGACCCGGAGAGCGGCCATCATTACGACGACACCAAGCGCTATATCGAGGCGACGGGTAATCTCAGCCCCGAGGAGCGCCATAAGGTCTATGAAGGCAACGCGCGGCGCGTTTATCCGCGTCTCGACAAGGCGCTGAAGGCGAGAGGCCGATAGGAGGGAGCGATGACCGAACTCGGCGTCGTCAGACGCAAAGTCAAGCGCGCGGAACGCGCCGCCGTCGAGGCGCTCGGGCGATATGGCGTCGCCACCGTGCACGAAGCGATGGGCCGTGTTGGGCTCATGAAGCCCTACATGCGGCCTATCTACCCGGGCGCCTTGATCTCCGGAACGGCGGTGACGGTGCTGCTGCATCCGGGCGACAATTGGATGATGCATGTCGCCGCCGAACAGATCGAGCCCGGCGACATCGTCGTCGCGGCGATCACCGCCGACAGCACGGACGGCTACTTCGGCGATCTGCTGGCGACCAGCTTCAGGGCGCGCGGCGCCAAGGGTCTCGTCATCGACGCTGGCGTGCGGGACGTTAAGACGCTGACCGAGATGGGCTTTCCCGTCTGGAGCAAATGGGTGAGCGCCAAAGGCACGGTGAAGTCGACGCTGGGCTCGGTCAATATTCCGATCGTCTGCGCCGGCGCGGCGGTGAATCCGGGCGACGCGATTGTCGCCGACGACTACGGGGTCGTCGTCGTCCCGGCCGAATGGGCGAGAAAGACAGCCGCCGCCGCCGCCGCGCGCGAGGCCAACGAGGGTGACAAGCGCGCCAAGCTCGCCGCCGGCGCGCTCGGTCTCGACATGTATAAGATGCGCGAGCCGCTCGACAAAGCCGGCCTCAGGTACATCGACTGAAGGCGACCCCCCGTGAACGCCGCCGCAAAGCCCGTCACTGGGCCGTTCGAGAAGACCAAGGGCTGGCTCGACTGGTTCGAGGCGCCGAGCAAGCCGCGATTTTCGCTTCCTCTCGGCAGCGTCGACGCGCATTGCCACGTGTTCGGGCCAGGCGCCGAGTTTCCGTATGCGCCCCAGCGCAAGTACACGCCTTGCGACGCGAGCAAGGCGCAACTGTTTGCCTTGCGCGATCATCTCGGCTTTGCGCGCAACGTCATCGTCCAGGCGACGTGCCACGGCGCCGACAACAGCGCGATGGTCGACGCCTGTCTGTCCAGCGGGGGCAGGGCGCGCGGCGTCGCGACTGTCAGGCGCGAGGTGAGCGACGCGGAGTTGAATCGGCTTCATCAGGCGGGCGTGCGCGGCGTGCGGTTCAATTTCGTCAAGCGACTGGTCGACTTCACGCCGAAAGACGAGCTGATCGAGATAGCCGGCCGCATCGTCGAGCTCGACTGGCACGTCGTCGTCTATTTCGAGGCGGCGGACTTGCCGGAACTTTGGGACTTCTTCGCAGAGCTGCCGACGACCGTCGTCGTCGACCACATGGGCCGTCCGGACGTGACGAGGCCGGTCGACGGTGCGGAATTCTCGCTGTTTCTCAAATTCATGGACGACTACGAAAACGTCTGGTGCAAGGTGACCTGTCCCGAGCGCCTCTCGGTTTCCGGCCCGGCGGCGCTGAATGGCGAACAGAGCGCATATCGCGACGTCGTTCCCTTCGCGCGCAAGGTCGTTGAGGAATTTCCGGACCGCGTGCTGTGGGGCGCCGATTGGCCGCATCCGAACCTCAAGGGCCACATGCCCGACGACGGGCTTTTGGTCGATTTCATCCCGCAAATCGCAACCGCGCCCGACCTGCAAGAGCTGCTGCTGGTCGACAATCCGATGCGGCTCTACTGGCCCGATGAGAGGAGAGGCTGACGCCCATGTCGCTTGAAAAGCCCTATCTCGACGTTCCCGGAACGACGATTTTCGACGCCGACCAGTCGCGCCAAGGCTACTGGCTCAACCAGTTCTGCATGTCGCTGATGAAGGCTGGGAACCGCGCCCGCTTCAAGGCCAACGAGCGCGCTTATCTCGACGAATGCAAGATGAGCGAAGAACAGAAGCAGGCGGTGCTGGCGCGCGATCTCAACCGCTGCATCGAGCTCGGCGGCAACATCTATTTTCTCTCCAAGATCGGCGCGACCGACGGCAGAAGCTTCCAGCAGATGGCGGGCAGCATGACCGGCATGACCGAGGAGGAATATCGCGACATGATGGTCAAGGGCGGCCGCTCGATCGAGGGCAACCGCTACCTCGGCGAGGACGGCGACGCGCAGCCGCATCGCCAGCCGCAGGGCGCGGCCGGACGGACGAAGGGAGCCTGAGATGGCGAAGATCACGGCCTCGGTCTACACCTCGCATGTGCCGGCGATCGGCGCGGCGCTCGATCTCGGCAAATCGGGCGAGCCGTATTGGAAGAAAGTCTTCGACGGCTATGAAATCTCCAAGACTTGGCTGAAGGAGAACAAGCCGGACGTGATCTTCCTCGTCTTCAACGATCACGCGACCTCCTTCAGCCTGGATCTGATCCCGACCTTCGCCATCGGCACTGCAGCCGAGTTCGCGCCCGCTGACGAGGGCTGGGGACCGCGTCCGGTCCCCGAGGTGATCGGCCATCCACGGTTGGCCGCGCATATCGCCCAGTCGGTGATCCAGCAGGATTTCGATCTGACGATCGTCAACAAGATGGACGTGGACCACGGCCTGACGGTGCCATTGAGCCTCATGTGCGGTCAACCGCAGGCGTGGCCTTGTCCGGTCATCCCGTTCGCGGTCAACGTCGTCCAATATCCGGTTCCCTCGGGCGCGCGCTGCTTTGCGCTCGGCCAGGCGATCCGGCGCGCGGTCGAGAGCTATGACGAGCCGCTGAAAGTGCAGATCTGGGGCACCGGCGGAATGAGCCATCAATTGCAGGGCGCCCGCGCCGGGCTCATCAACGCGGCGTGGGACAACGCCTTCCTCGACCGGCTGATCGCCGATCCGAAAGGGTTATCGACCATGCCCCACATCGAATACGTGCGCGAGGCGGGAAGCGAGGGCATCGAACTCGTGATGTGGCTGATCGCGCGCGGGGCGATGGCCGACGTCGCCGGAGGGCCTCCGCCGACGGTCGTCCATCGCTTCTTCCACGTTCCCGCTTCGAACACCGCCGTCGGTCATCTCATCTTGGACAACGCCGCCTAGCCGATGCTGTAGCCGCGGTCGCTGACCGCGGTCGACACGATTAGCGATCGCGTTTACAAAGCGCCTGAAGGAAGCACTCATGACGAAGACCATCAAAGTCGCGCTTGCCGGCGCCGGCGCCTTCGGCCTCAAGCATCTCGACGCGATCAAATCGATCGGCGGGGTCGAGGCGATCTCGCTCGTCGGGCGCGAACTAGACAAGACGAAGCAGGCTGCGGCAAAGTATGGCGTCGGCCATGTGACGACCGATCTCGCCGAGAGCCTCAAGCTGCCGGGGCTCGACGCGGTGATTCTCGCGACGCCGACGGAGATGCACGCCGCGCAGGCGGTACAGTGCCTCGAGGCCGGCAAGCACGTGCAAGTGGAGATTCCGCTCGCCGACAGTTTGACGGACGCAGAAGCTGTCGTCGACGTGCAGAAGCGAACCGGGCTCGTCGCGATGTGCGGCCATACCCGCCGCTTCAATCCGAGCCATCAGTTCGTGCGGCAGCGGATTCTCAAGGGCGAGTTCCATATCCAACAGATGGACGTGCAGACCTATTTCTTCCGCCGCACCAACATGAACGCGCTGGGCGAGCCGCGCTCCTGGACCGATCACCTTTTGTGGCATCACGCCGCGCATACCGTCGACCTCTTCGCCTATCAATGCGGCGCGCCGATCGTCAAAGCCAACGCGCTGCAAGGGCCGATCCACCCGACGCTCGGCATCGCGATGGACATGAGCGTTCAGCTCAAGGCCGAGAACGGCGCCATCTGCACGCTTTCGCTGTCATTCAACAACGACGGCCCGCTCGGCACGTTCTTCCGCTATATCGGCGACAGCGCGACTTACATCGCCCGCTACGACGATCTCTATAACGGCAAGGACGAGAAGATCGACGTCAGCAAGGTCGATGTCTCGATGAACGGCATCGAATTGCAGGACCGCGAGTTCTTCGCCGCCATCCGCGAAGGCCGCGAGACTAACGCCAGCGTCGAGCAGGTCCTGCCCTGCTACCATGTGCTCAACGGACTCGAGCGGCACATGGGGTAGGCGGTTTTGGGGACGACGAGCACGGGTCGGCTTAGGGTCGGCGTCGCCGCCGGCGGACCTCCCCTTGACTGGACCGGGGTCTCGGCGAACAAGGCTTAAGCGAGCAGATCAACGGTTCGGCGCCATTGGGAGGATTGATGCGCGAAGGCATGTTCTCCGATCCCGAGGCGCTCGCCTTGCTTTGCCGCCGCTATCGCATTCGCCGTCTTTCGCTGTTCGGTTCGACGCTCAAAGGCGCCGGAGGCCCCGACAGCGACGTCGATCTCCTGGTCGAATTCGAGCCTGATGCAAGGCCGAGCCTGCTCACGATGGCGGGAATCGAGCGCGCGCTCTCGTCTCTGCTCAGCGGACGGAAGGTGGATTTGCGCACCGCGCAAGATCTGAGCCGCTATTTTCGCGAGGACGTCGTGCGCGCCGCTGAGCCGCAATATGAGTCCCGAGGACCACGTTCGCCTGCGTCATATTGCTGACGGCCTTGATTCCGTCGTTCGCTTCACCCGGGATCGGAAATGACGACGGGCACGGCGCCGCGCCTCTGCTCGGTGGCTCGCCTTCGGCGGGCCGAACGGCTGTCCGCGTCCGATGAGCCCCCTACATGCCCGGGCTACCTTCATGCACGCTCAAACCCTTGAAAAGAGGTACTCGACGTTGTCGAACGAATCGACCGGGAAGGCGTAGAAGAGCCGCAAAACCTCGATGCCCGTCTGGCGGACGCCGTGCTCGGCCATGCCCGGTATGAATACCGCGCTCCCTGCCCTCACCGCGATCTCACGGCCATCGAGGCACACGATTCCGGCGCCCGCGAGCACGTAGTAGGTTTCTGGCGGCGCATGGCGGTGCAAGCCGAGCCAGTCGCCGGGACCGAGCTCCGCGACGCCGCAAGTAATTCCTTCCGACCGCGTGCGACCCCGGGAAAACAGGGTCCGCCAATGAATCCGGCCACGCACCGGATCGTCCCAGCCGTCCTGCGGCGCGTCCGTTTCCTTAAGCGCGGTCGGCTCAACGCCTTTCGAAAGATCATCCATTTGCGGCTTCAGACCACGCGACATGCTTCGGAACCATCCATTCGCGAGCGCGCTGATTTGACCTTCTCTCATCTCCATAAGCAGTCCGCGGCAAGGGAGCCCGCGTCGGCCCAAGACTTCGTCGCAGATCGCGCCGCCAAGCGGGCGGCGCACGTCCAAGGCAGCCATCCCGCCTCGCGCATCGCCTTTTAGCGCTCGCTTTT
>Ga0116217_10005652_pt1 | contig 10961 bp, 7 predicted proteins | sample Sb_taG_6_FD_89697 | JGI IMG/M metagenome (GOLD analysis project Ga0116217, IMG submission 89697) | Peat soil microbial communities from Weissenstadt, Germany - Sb_50d_4_PS metaG | ecosystem: Environmental > Terrestrial > Soil > Wetlands > Peat | place: Germany: Weissenstadt | collected 2010-09-21 | reverse complement strand
TCTGTTCTCTGAAGCCGTTGACCAGGTCTTTCGGGCCGAAAGCTCCGGGTTCTCTGAAGTCAGAGCGGGGGGTTGGCTTCAGAGAACGAGTCTTCTCTGAAGCGCGTGTCTCGACCTTGGGCGATCCGACGGCTCGATCACTTGCACCCCTGCTGAGCAGGGAGAACATCTCCAACTGCGGGTTTCGGGCTTATCTTGGCTGTACCCCAGGAAGCTCTGCCCCTCTGTCCCGGCCGGGCCCGGCCAGCTCCACACTCCACGCCTCGGGCGTGGTGAACATCGCCCGGTGCAAAGGCTCAGGGCGCATCGTCTCAGCTGACCGCGAGCCCGGCCACGGTCGCGGGCAGTCCCTCCCACGACCCGACCGGCGAGAGCGACCCGCCGGCGCCGACGGCCCAGCCGAACACGCGCCGGGAGTCGGCGTCGATCGCGTACAGGAATCGGCCGTCACCGCTTAGGTCCTCGTCGCGAAGACCCGTTTGCCCGTCCACCGCGAGCCCCGCCGCGGCCTCGTCGAGCGCGATAATGTTGTCGTCGTCGATCGAATATCGCGAAACGGCTCCGTCGCCGAAGTTGGTGGTGAACGCGTAGCGGCCGTCGTTGGTGACCACCGCCCAGCAGATCTCGCTGCGGCCATTGCCGACCGAACGCGAGACGGGAGCCACGCCAGCATCGCTGATCCGGTAGGAGGAGGCGGCGGCCTTCCCAACCTGAGCACCGAAAGCCTCGGTCACAACAAGCCCGCCGCCTTTGGTGAAGGCGAAACCGTACGGCGTCGGACCCGACGACGGCTGTACCAGCGGCTTGCCCAGCTGCCCCGCCTCGAGCACCGGATAGACGGCAATGGCGTTCGTGCCGCGCTGGGTCACGACGAGCCTGGCGCCATCGGGACTGAAACCGACCTGGGCCGGATCGGTGCCGGCTGCAAGCTCCCGCATCGAGCCGGCCAGCGGCTGGACCTTCCAGCCGCCCAGCCGGAACCCGGCCAGGGACGGCTCGCCCGTGTTGAGCACATAAACGAGCCCCCCGTGCTCGGCGGCGCTCTTCGGCGCGCGGCCAGTGGCGACTGTCTCCACCAAAGACAACCCGCCCTGGCCGGCGGCGAACACGCTCAGGTCGCCACTCGAGGTGTTCGTGACCAGCAGGTACCGCCCGGCGCCGCTCAGCACGACTGATCCCTGCGAGGTCAGGTGGGGCATGCCGTCACCGGCCCCGCCCGTCTCATAGGCGCCCGCGGGCGTCAGCGTTCCGTCGCCGGCCCGCCGGAAGGCCAGCAGCCGGTTGCGCTCGGGCTCATTGGTCTGCATGTAGACGAATCCCGCGCCCGGGCCGGCATCTTCGTTCTGCATCTGATTCCTCCAAAACGTCAGCGTCCCTGGTGTGAAGTCCGCCAGCGGCGCGATACGACGGCGCCGAGCCCGTTGATGGCGTGCTGGGTAGAGGCATCGAACTCATGGCCACGGCGAGGAGGCTGGCGAGGGAGCCGATGTTGCCTTCGGCGATGCGCTGGCCGTGGGTGCGGATGGCCGGACCCGCGTGGCACCAGGGGTTTGCGTCGTGCCTTCATGTCCGGTACGGGGCGGCCCGGCGGGGGCCATGGCGGGGCGGCAGCCCGGCGCGTCGCCGGCCAGCCGGGCCGGTGCCAGGAGGTCCGCGGCCTCGAAGTCATTGGCGGCCAGAGCATTCATCGTGTCACCGCCGCCGCATTCGCAGCCGCCAGGCCAGGGATCTGGCCCGGCGGCGTGCATCGGGCACCGACGGCCTCAGCCGGCTGCGCGGCAATGCGCGCGCCATGAGCACGGCCATGGATGAGAACCAGGCCGGCGGGCATGCGCTCCTCCGGTAGCCCCGGTAGCTGGCCGCCCTCAGCGGCTGAGTTCCGGTGCGTGTCGCTCACACTACACCCGCATCCAAAAACTAGCAACTCATTTCCAGAATTTGACGGCATGTTAATGGCGGCAAAGTGGGCCTTCCTGACCAGCCACGCGGCCCGGCAGACCCGCGCCAGCACCCGCCGCTCCCGCCGGGCCGTCTCGATCTGCTCGCTGATCGTCACCCGCCCATCGGGCCAGCCGCGTTCAGGAAACTGGACGCTGTAGCGGTGCTGACGGGTCCGTCGTTACCGGTACCCCAGTAAGTATCAACCCCCCAACTGGACGCCGTAACGATGCTGGCGGGCCCGTTGTCACCGGCACCCCGGTTTCGTCACAGCCCGGGCCGCCAGGCACCGGCGGAGAGCCCCAGGGCCTTGGCCATGCGGGGCATCAGCCGGCAGGCTCAGGCATCGCGCACAGGCCGGGGGCACGGCCGGGGCCCTGCCCCCTTCCTGCCGCGTCCTCGGATAGCCGCTGCAGCCAGGCACGCTGCCGGGCGGCGCGCGCAGTTGTCCGGGCTCGTTGCCGGTGACGGTGCTGCCGCCGTTCAGCGTCACCGTGGCGACGTAAATGCCGTTGTAGATGCCGCCACCGTCGACGTCGGCGGTGTTGCCGTTGATGTGGCTGCCGCCGTTCAGCGTCACCGAGCCGCCCTCGGTGTAGATGCCGCCGCCGTCGCCGTCGGCGGTGTTGCCGCTGATGTAGCTGCCGCCGTTCAGCGTCACCGAGCCGAGGGCGTTGTAGATGCCGCCGGCGTCGACGCGGGCGGTGTTGCCGGTGATCTGGCTGCCGCCGGTCACCGTCACCGAGCCGACGTTGAGGATGCCGCCGCCGACGTCGGCGCTGCCGCCGGTGATGGTGAGCGAGCTGATCGTCACCGTGACGCCATAATCGATGGTGAGCACGCTGCCCTCCTGATCGCCGTCCAGGGTGGCCCCGCCGGTGATCGTCAGGTTCTTGGTGATCGAGGTGGTGCCGGTGCAGGTGCCGGTTGCCGAGAGCGTGTCCCCGGGGCTGGCGGCGATCTCGGCGGCTTGCAGGCTGGTGTAGCTGGCGTGGGTCTCCTGGTCGGTGATCATCGGTTCACCTGACCTGCCGGCCAGCCCGATCAAGGCCGTCGCCCTCACCCCTGTGATGAGGCCAGCCCGGCACTCCAGTCCCGGGTCGTCAAGTGGGCAGCGGATCAGCTGAGCACGGCCTTCACCAGCGGCCCGGCCTGCGAAGCAGCCAATGACGGGCCCTGGACACCTCCGCCAGTGAAGTCCGCGACGACGAACCCCCGCTCGCCGATATCCGGGGCGTGCCACAGCTGAGGGGCGCTGCCGGCGTGCGAAACAGGATTATCGAGGACCTGGTACCAGCCGTCACGCCCGGGCAGCCAACTGACATGGGATATGTGCGGGACACCGGTGAGCCATCCCACAGGCGGAGCTGCATTGCTGCCGTCCTTGCGGACCTTGATCAGCGGGCCCTTCGCCGCAGCCAGCTGGCGGGCCACCGGCAGGTTCGCCTCAGTCCCGCCGAGCGCGGCCGGATTGCGCAGCGGGCGGAGCCTGGTCTCGGCCCGCGCCGATGGGATCTCGATCCGCACCCTGCCCACGGCGATCGGGCTGTCACCCTCACGGGTGCACCAGATCGTGGCCGCCGCCGACCCGGATGCGCTGGCTTACCGCAGCCGCCTGCCCGCGCCGCTGATTCCCGGCCGCCTGATCGACGCCGAGGTTCAGCCCGCCTGTGGAGGCTGCGGTTGTCTGGCGGTGATCACGCGTTGCTGGCCTTGCGGCGTGGTGCGGCGCGGACGTGGATGCGCTCCCCTTGCCTGCCGAACAGGCTGAGGATCTCGACGGGCTGATCGCCTTCGGGTCCGAACCGGTGCGGAGAGCGGGTGCCGGACTCGGCGACTTCGCCGGATCCCAGGGCTGCCTGCTCACGCTGCGCCTTTGCTTGCCCGGATCCGCTGCCCACTCGACGACCGGGGACTGGAATGCCGGGCTGGCCTCATCAGAGGGGTGAGGGCGGCGGCCTTGATCGGGCTGGCCGGCAGGTCAGGTGAACCGATCTCGGTACTCCGGACGTATCAGTAGTTGAAAGTTCAACTAGAGGGCACCGGCAGGCGGTGACCGGATGGGGAGGATGACGATGGCGCAGCAGACGATGACGGGCCGGGCGGGCGTAGCAAGGGCCAGCGCGGGTGCCGCGCCCGAGGCCGGGATGCGGATCGTCGGCGCCCTGCTGGCGCTCGGTGTCGCGGCCGCGCACGTGGCCGACCAGGGCGGCGTGACCGCCTTCACCTCGCCCGACTGGATCGGCTGGGGGTACCGGCTGATCGAGGTGGGCGGCGTGCTCGCCGCGCTGGCGATGCTGCTGCCCTGGCCGGCCGGGCTCGGGCGGCCCTGGCTGCGGTGGGCGGCCGCGGTGCTCCTGGGCGCCGGGCCGTTCATCGCTTACGTTGCCTCCCGCACGGCGGGCGTGCCGGGTGACCCCGGGGATGTCGGCAACTGGGGCGACTGGGTGGGCACGGTGTCGCTGTTCGTCGAGGCCGCGCTGGTGTTGCTGAGCGCCAGCATGCTGCTGGCGCTGCGGCACACCACGGTCACCCGCATGGTCACAGACTATGACCGCGACGGGCATGTGGCCGGCGCTCACGAGGAGCCGGTCAATCCGGACGCAAAGGACAGCAGGCCGGTACCTGGGCGCTGATCGGCGCGGTGTGCCGGTGACAATCGAGCCGTGAGCACCGCTACGGCGTCCGGTTTCCTGAACGCGGGCACACGGGCGGGTGGTCAGCGTGGCCGGAACGGGTTATCGGTGTAGCCGGTACGTGATCCCAGTGGGAGATTAACAGCGCGGACAAGGGGAGAATTCGGATGCGAAAGATATGGGCTGCAGCCGGACTGGCCGCCTTCGCCCTGGCTGTATCGGCGTGCGGGAGCTCGAGCAGCTCCTCATCTGCCACCAGCACCCCAGCCGCGGGTGCCAGCAGCCCGGCCGCCTCGGCTCCGGCCTCGAGCGCCAGCGCGAATACGGTGCTGAGCACGACTATCAACGGCACGCAGGTGCTGACCAATTCCAAGGGCTTCACGCTGTACTGGTTCGTGCCGGACACCTCGACCAAGTCGAACTGCAACGGGTCATGCGCGACCTACTGGCCGCCGGTGAAGGGCCCGGTGACCGCCGGGTCCGGCGTCACCGGCACGCTGGGCACCATTACCAGGTCGGACGGCTCGACGCAGGCCACGTATGACGGGCATCCGCTGTACACCTACGTCGCCGACACCGCGCCTGGCCAGGCGAAGGGCAACGGCCTCAACCTGTCCGGCGGTGTGTGGCACGAGATGACCGTGTCCGGTGCCACCCCAGCGGCCAGCACCAGCACCAGCAGCGGCGGCGGCGGGTACTGATTCCCGCTCGTCGCCCGGAGCATGCGGTCCGTGACGTGGCGGAGCCCGGCCGGCCACAGGCCCCGCCCAGCTGACCAGCATGATCGTGCTGGTCAGACCGGAAAGTCACCGATGACGTCGTCGCAGCGGTTCTGGGCGTCGGCGAAGGCCAGACAGGCGCCCCGTTACCGACGGTGACAGCTCCGCGGTCGTGCGACACGCGATATCCGCCTGCGCGCGTACGGCTTGCTGCCGGTGACGGCAAAAGCCTACGCAGATCCGGATCATCTGCACCGTGTGGGGACGGTGGCGGGTGCCGGCTTGGGCCGTACCTTACTGCGAGCGCGTGTCACGGGTGGGGCGATGATCGGGCATGCCGATGATATCGAGATCGGCGTCGGCGACGGCGGGGCCTGGGTGCGGGCTCGGCAGTGTCCAGGGGCGGTAGTCGTGGATGCGATGGCTAAGCCGGCGGGTCACGGTGAGCGGCCCGCCGAGTCCGATCATGATCACGGCGAGCATCGCGCCGGCCCCGATTCCGGCGTCGCCCCAGTGAAACGCGGCGCTGTGAGCGGCGACGCGCACGGCCGCGGGAGGGATCCTCGCGGGGTGGTATGCGCTGCAGGTATCCGGGGTCTGGGACGGTGGGCTCACCCATCGGTCGCCGCCGCCGGAGCACACGTCGGAGCACGGCGGGGGGTTCCCGAGGTGGTTGAGGATGGTGGGCAGGCTGTAGGCCGGGCAGCTGGTGGTGCCGGGCGCGGAGGGGTACCCGCCGCCGGAGCAGACCTCCGAGCATGGGCTTCCGGTTGCGGGACTGCCCGGCTGCTGGGCGGCGGCGGCCGCGGGAGCGCCCGCGGCCAGGGCGAGCGCCAGGGCGATCGCCGCGGTGCGGTGGTGGTAGGCCATGAGCTCTCCTGCGGGCGTTCGGGCGCGGTGCGACCGATGTGCACGCAGCATGGCCGGGACCGGTTGACCTGCGGTGCAGGGCGGGTGCAAGTTTGGTAGAAGCGCGGCTTGCGGCGAGTGGGTGGCGCAGGGCGACCGTCGCTGCGGCCAGGCCGGGGGGTGAGCAGTGCAGTTCCGGATTCTCGGTCCGCTCGAGGTGGCGGAGCGGGATGTTCCACGGCCGCTGGGGGGTGCCAGGCAGCGCGCGGTGCTGGCGATTTTGCTGGTGCACCGCGGTGAGGTGGTCTCGGGTGAGCGGCTGGTCGAGGAACTGTGGGGGGAGCGCGCTCCGGCGACCGCGGGGAAGGTGCTTCAGGCCTACATTTCCCGCCTGCGCAAGGTGATCGGCGCAGATGTCCTGCTCACCCGGGGCCGCGGATATGTTCTGCCGCCTGCGGCGGGCGAGCTTGACCTGGATGAGTTCGAGCGGCTGGCGGCCGACGGGCGCGCCGCGCTCGCGGCCGGTGACGCGGCCTCGGCGGCTGCGCGGCTGCGGGAGGCGCTTGGTTTGTGGCGCGGCCCGCCGCTGGCCGATTTCAGGTACGAGGCGTTCGCGCAGGGTGAGATCGCCCGCCTGGAGGAGGCGCGCCTGGCGGCGCTGCAGGACCGGATCGACGCGGATCTGGCGCTGGGCCGCCACGGCGAGGTGATCGCCGAGCTTGAGGCGCTCGTGCACGCGCATCCGCTGCGGGAACGGCTGTGGGCGCAGCTGATGATCGCGCTGTACCGCGCCGGGCGGCAGGCCGAGGCGCTGCAGGCCTATCATGACTCGCGGCGGATCCTGATCGATCAGCTGGGCATCGAACCGGGCCGTGAGCTGCGCGAGCTGCATCAGGCAATCGTGCAGCAAGACCAACGGCTGGACCTGCCGGGCCAGACTCGGCTCCTGGCTTTGGGGGAGGTCCGGCGCCCGGCGGCGTTCGTCGGGCGACAGCGAGAGCTCTCAGAATTGGCCGGCGCGCTCCACGACGCGGCCGGCGGGCAGGGCAGGCTTTTCCTGCTGAGCGGTGAGCCCGGGATCGGCAAGAGCCGCCTCGCGGAGGAGCTGGTCCGCCACGCTCGCGCACACGGGGCGCATGTGCTCGTCGGGCGCTGCTGGGAGGCCGGCGGCGCGCCGGCGTTCTGGCCGTGGGTGCAGTCATTGCGCTCGTACCTGCGCGTCAACGATCGCGACGAGCTCATCAGCGAGCTGGGTCCCGGAGCAGCCGACGTGGCCGCGATCCTCCCCGAGCTCCATGAGCTGATTCCCGGGCTGGGGCAACCGGCCGCGCCCGAGTCGGAGGGAGCCCGGTTCAGGCTGTTTCACGCCGCTGCCGAGTTCCTGCGGCGGGCTTCGGACAAGCGGCCGCTGGTGCTGATCCTCGATGACCTGCACGCGGCCGACACCCCGTCCCTGCTGCTGCTTCAGTTCCTCGCCCGGGAGATCGGGTCGATGCACGTGCTGCTGCTGGCCGCAATGCGCGACGTCGACCCGGCCCCCGCTGAGACGCTTACCGCGATGCTCGCCGAGGTGGCCCGGGAGCCGACCACGCGCCGCGTATCGCTCACCGGCCTGGCCGAAGATGAGGTCGCTGAGTACGTCCAGCTCACCGCCGCGGAGATCGCCTCGCCCGAGCTCGCCTCCGCCCTGCATGGCCAGACCGAGGGCAATCCGCTGTTCGTCTCGGAGACCGTGCGATTGCTCTCCCTCGAAGGGCTCCCGCCGCAGGCAAGCGGCGCGCCGAGGCTCGCCATCCCGCCCACCGTCACCGATGTGATCTCGCGTCGGCTCGCCCACCTGTCCCCTGACTGTAACCAGATGCTGACACAGGCCTCCGTGCTGGGCCGGGAGTTTGCGCTGGACGCGCTGGAGCGGGTGTTCGCCGCGCCGGAGGGACCGTTCCTGGAGTGCGTCGATGAGGCGACGGCAGCGCGGGTCATCACCGAGGTGCCAGGCGTCCTGGGCCGCCTGCGGTTCTCCCACGTGCTGGTCCGCGACACTCTTTACGACCGGCTCGGCGCGGCGCGGCGGGCGCGCCTGCACCACCGCGCCGGGGAGACGCTCGAGGCACTGTACGAGGGGGAGCCGGGCCCGCACCTGGCCGAGCTCGCGCATCACTTCCTCGAGGCCAGCGCGGCGGGTAAGCCGGGCAAGGCGATCGAGTACGCGCGGGGCGCGGCGGAGCGGGCGGTCACCGCACTGGCCTACGAGGAGGCAGTCAGGCTCTACCAGATGGCGCTGCAAGCGCACGGCCGGGAGGAGCCGCCTGACGCGATGTCCCGCTGCGAGCTGCTGCTTGCCCTCGGCGACGCGCAGACCCGAGCGGGCGACACGTCAGCCGCCAAACAGAGCTTCCTGCTCGCGGCCGGGCTCGCCGGGCGCACCGGGACGGCGATGGCACGCGCCGCGCTTGGCTATGGCGGCCGGTTCTTGTTCAACGTCAGTCGGGATGATCCCCGGCTGCGCCCGCTGCTTGAGGAGGCGCTGGCGGATCTAGGCGAGGGAGACAGCGCCCTGCGCGCCATGCTGCTGGCCCGGCTCGCCGGGGGCCCGCTACGCGATGAGCCATCCAGGGAACACAGAATGTCCTTGAGCGAGCAGGCGGTCGACATGGCGCGCCGCATCGGTGACCCGGCGCTGCTCGGCTACGTTCTGGACGCGAGGTTCCTGGCGATCTGGGCGCCGGACAACACCGGGGAGCGGTTGGCGATCGCGGCCGAGATGGTGCAGGTGAGCGAATCGACCGGGGACCTCGAGCGGCTCTTCCAGGGCCACGCGCACCGGATATGGACGCTGCTCGAACTCGGCGATCTCGCAGCGGTGTCGGCGGGAGTCGCGATCGCTAGCCGTATCGCCGATGAGCTGCGCCAGCCCGCGCAGTTGTGGATGGTGGCCGCCGCGCGCACGTTGCGCGCCTTGCTCGAGGGACGATTCGAGGAGGCCGAGGACCTGATCGAGGAGGCGTTTCGCCTCGGCGAGCGGACCATTCCGTGGAACGCAGCCGTCAGCTACCACCTCCAGCTGTTCGCACTGAGAAGAGAGCAAGGCCGGCTGGATGAGCTGGAGGAAACCGTCAAAGCCGCGGCGCATACCCACCGCACCTATCCCGTCTGGCGCTGCGTGCTCGCCGACCTGCACGCCGAGCTGGGCCGCAAGGACAAAGCCCGCGCAGAGTTCGAACGGTTCGCCGCCGGCGACTTCACCGAGCTGCCGTTCAACGAGGAATGGCTCCTTGGCATGACCCTGCTCGCGGACGTCTGCACCGCACTCGGTGACGCCCCCCGCTCGGTCACGCTCTACGACTTGCTGCTGCCATACCGCGAGCTGCACGCCGTCGGCCAGCCCGAGATCTCGTCCGGCGCTGTCGCCCGGGCTCTCGGCAAGCTGGCTGCCACAGCCGGCCGGTTCGAGCAAGCCACACAGCACTTCCAGGCAGCGATCCAGCTCAACCAGCGAAGCGGCGCCCGCCCCTGGACCGCCCACGCGCGCCGCGACTACGCCCGCATGCTGATCGCTTGCGGCGACCACCAGAAGGCGCGCCACCAGCTCGCACGGGCATTGGCCACCTACCACGAGCTCGGGATGGACTGCTGGGCAGACAACGCCCTGACGCGGGGCACCCCGACATTGCCGACGGGAGCCCGCTAGCTGCCGGGCAGGAGCGCAAACTAACGGCCCTGTCGAGGATCATGCCCGCTCGCGGTGATTGCCGAGGTCGGCGGCACCCATAACGAGACGATCTGCGTCGCAAGCAATGATCGCGGGTCAGCCCACAGGAAGCGCGCGGAATCGGCGCGGAATTGTCACAGGCGGGCAGGTGACACCGGTGACGCTGAGTTTCCAGGAAAGTGGTCATCGGGGTTCGGAAGCCGCGGCCCCTGGGTACTCCACGGCGGTCGGCCGACCCAGCCAGAGGCCTCGGCGAGCCCACAGAAACCCCACAACGCCGCGACACGGTGCCTGATCCCCACAGGAATCCCACGGACGAAACGGCACACTCCGGTACACTTGTTATGCGTGTTAAATAGCCGGTCAGCAGCGTTGATGCGCGTGAGCTGGGCTGTTGGGGCCTTTCCCAGGTAAGCGCTCACGGGATAATAGACCTCCTGATTAGCGGACGGTCAGCAGGTCGATTGCCCTGCGGCCACGGGACCATTAACCACCGAGTTCTCCACGCCTGGTCCTGGCCGCTGGGCCGCTGGCCAGGACAAGTGTCGTGCTCATAGGAATATGAGGTTGTCCGCGTACAGGCCTTCGACCAGGCCTTCGAGCCACTTGCTGTCCGTTCCGATGGGCGAGTTCACGAACACGGCCAGCTCCATGTCCTGTGGCAGGAAGTAGGCGGCGCACTGCTCCCACTGGTTCGCGCCGCTGATCCAGTCGCCGTTCTTCGCGTACACCGGGCCGGCCTTGGTCGGGTAGTACCCGTTCGGGTCGATGCCGAACAGGTCGTCCAGCATGGTCTGGGCCTGCGCCGTGGTCATGATCGTGCCGGCCCGCCGGAACGTGCCCATGATGTCGAGCAGTTCCTCGATGCTCATGTGCCAGCCGGCGGCTCCGGCGGCGAAGGTCAGGTCGCCGGAGTTCCAGCCGGGTCCGCTGACCGGGAACGTGTAGGCCAGCGCGCACCCCGGCGGGCGCGTCATCGCCGGGCCGTTCACCCCGGCCGGGGTGAAGATGTTGTCCTGCACGTACAGCGTGTAGGCGCTGTAGGTCACGAGATCCCAGAGCAGGTCGGTGAGAAAATCGAAGCCGATCGTCGTGGTCGGGTCGATGTTC
>Ga0116217_10005646_pt1 | contig 10967 bp, 9 predicted proteins | sample Sb_taG_6_FD_89697 | JGI IMG/M metagenome (GOLD analysis project Ga0116217, IMG submission 89697) | Peat soil microbial communities from Weissenstadt, Germany - Sb_50d_4_PS metaG | ecosystem: Environmental > Terrestrial > Soil > Wetlands > Peat | place: Germany: Weissenstadt | collected 2010-09-21 | reverse complement strand
CCGAGGTCACTACGGTTCCCATTCACACTGGCGTAGTAAGCGAAACGTTCAGTGTGACTGCCAAAGCTGAACTGGTCGTTGGTTTGATTGAAGTTGCCGGCGCTGAGAACGAGTTCCGCTTGGTTGTTCCGTTCGAAGCCGGATCGGGGGACGATGTTGAACACACCATACGTCCGGTCACCGAATTCTGCTCCGTAGCTGCCGCGATTGACCTCCATGTAGTCGATGTCTTTGGGATCAAACGGCGGTCCGATATTGGAGGCGATATTCGTATTGGGCACCGGAACGCCGTCCACCAGCCAGCTGGTCTGGTGACCCCCACGAATGTGAAGCTGGTCATGCGTGACGTACGAGCCAGGGACGAAATTCGTGATCATCGCCATGCTGTTGCTGCGAGATGCGCCCGGTGTGCGCGCGATGTCCAAGCGATTCACCATCGTAATCGGAGTAACCGAATCCGTCGGTGCAACCTCAGGTAGGCCCGATACCTCCACTGTTTCTTTCGCGCCTGCCAGACTCAACTGAAAGTGCACGACCGGCTCAGTACCTGAAATCACGACGAGGTTCTGCACTGCCTGGGCAAATCCGGTACTCGCCACACTAACCGAGTAGTCGCCCAGAGGCACGGCGTTGAATGCAAATTCGCCGTTGGCATCAGTGCTCGCACTTTTTGCCCAGTCGGAGGATTTCGACTTCAGCATGACCATGGCACCTTGAATCGGACGGTGCTGAGGATCATGAATGACTCCTCGCACCGATCCAAAGATGGTTGCGAAGGCTAGGGAACTCATGAGAGCTACAGCACCAACTGCAAAAGCGAATTTCCGCGTCATGCTATCTCCTGTTTCGGCGGTTTCCGTTTTTTCCGGGCTAGCATCAAGGCGGATCGGTGAACTTTGGGGGACTGAACAAGCGAACCGAACAAATTGCAGCCATGCTGGAGTCAGCCAATTGATCGTCATTGGACGACCTCGTCCAGATGGACTTCAGTCTGTTTGGAATCCGTATCATTGCGGCTGATCACGTTGACGGAGACCCGCTTGTCGCCGAACACCAACTCCACCCCGCGAACCGAGACCTTGCCGCTGTCGGACGTCCGAGCGACGATATTTGCCTGGCTCCCGCGTTCGGTTGTGAGCTTCTCCATCAGGTCGCAGAATCGCTGGGCAAGTTCGACCGAATCATCGTCCTGGGTCCATTTGCGGAAACGAGCCACTCGTCTCACCTTGCCCGCGGCGAAACTCACAACGCCGATGTAGTTGTCAGACTGCTGTTTCTCGCTAATCAGCCAGGAATCCTCTTCTCCGTCGGCGCTCTTGAGCTTTTGGAGTTCGTAGAGGTTCGACAGTTGTCGTACCACCGAATCCCGCGAGGCGCCTTTTGTGACAGTCACGCCAGGAATAGCAGGTGATCCTTGGGCTGTTGAAATAACTGGAGCCACTTGCCGCGATTTCGCGGCCTCGTTGCCAACCGCTCGACTCGGTCCCGCGGACACAATGGTCAGGAGCGCAAGACCAACCAAGGTCCCATGCCTCCAATAAGTCTTGCTGTTCATACGCGTAGTCCCTTCTCTTTGCCGGTTTGTGGGAACTGCATCACGGCGCGCCGAGCGCAATGCCAGGGGTATCCTCAGCAAGGATTACCCTGCTTAGCAGAGAACTCAAGAATCAGCCGTCAATTCGGGAGAAGAACAGAGATCGCTAACGCACACGTCCCCACTCACGAGGTGCGATCGGAAGGATTCCCCAGATCTTCAGTCAACTTTGGCTAGCGCCAAAAGGCAGGTGGACCGCGTTGCGAATTGGAAGTGACAAGGCGTGAATCGAAAAAGCGAGAACCTAATGCGCGAAGAAGAGTTGTGCACGGCAGTTCGAGAACGGAGACCCTCGGACTTTGCTCTTGTGCGACCCCTGTGCGCGCCGCTATTTGCGAACGATAAGGACAATCCGAGGATTTGGCACGAAAACCGGGAAGTCCATCACCGGACATTGCCGCCATGCCGGACATTCCCGACATGCAGTGGTGCTTCCCGTTCCGGCGACAGCAGGCGGGCGCATCGTTTCCCGTTAGCGCCATGGCCATCGGAGCCACAAAGCTCCAGGCCATCACCGAAAGCACGAGACTGGCGACAAAGCGCCGCATAGTATTCCGTGAACGCTAGCACGTCACAGCCCTATGTGACAAGCACGGGCAGCAAAAAGCGGACTTTTATTTTGCTGAGAACAGTTCAGGGCAGCGACCGCAGCGCCATTTCGTATCCCCTTATAATAATGGGATCCGCAAGGGTCCTTGATCAGAACCTAAGTCACTGAGCGGCACGTGCGGTATTTGAGTCACGTATCGTGTGCTCGGGCTGAGCACAAAAAAGAACAACAACTAGCTTCGGTGCTTCGCGGATTCGGGTGAACGTCCACCCTGGCTTTCGGAGTGTTGCGAGGCTCGGGATATTCAGGTCCTCGTGTCATCTTTCAGGCCGAGGCTCGACAATTGCGAGTCGTCTAGTTCCGTTTCTCTCGCAAAAGCGATGTACGTCTCGGGAGTGTTTCTAATGGAAACGGTGCTTTCATCGAAGTCTGGTGCCACAGAACGAAGCGCCTTGAGTAGTCGATCAAGTGATTCGAACTGGGCACCTCCGGAAGTGTAGTCTCCCCTTCTCCACCGTAGGCAACGAGTCGATATGAGGATTGCTGATCTACACGGCTGTGCTGTACAACGACTCTGAAAGATCTGGTTTTCGGTGACGACATATTGGGATAAGGCTCTCCTCATGTTCCCAAAATCCTGCCCCATCCCAACCCCAAGGGGAGTTTGATTAATGCCGAAGTGACCACAATCGCAATTGGAAGCTGAGATTGCAGAGAGTGTCCTTCGGAGAGTCAGGGCATTATGTGATCCATATCGCGGTGATGCTGTGATTTCAATCACACTTAGAAAGGACTCGTCAGTACCGCTCGCCCATGGGTTCTTGGCAGCAGCATCCGGCGGCTAACGCCTAACGGCGACATTGCGTGCAATATCCCCCGACTTCCAGTCGAGCCACAAGAATATGAAAGCGGCATTCCTGCTCCATCTGACTCTTGAGAGAGTCAAAGCGCTCGCTGACAAACTCAGTGATCTTGCCACAGCGAAGACAAGCCATATGAATGTGGTCGCGGCCCAGTTTGCGTTCGTAGTAGTGGCCTTCGCCATTCAGATGCATCAGGTCGAGTTCATCGATCAGCCCCTGCCGTTTCAGCAATCCAAGCGTTCGGTAGACCGTGCTGCGGTCGACAGTGGCGTCTACCTTCTGAGCCTTACGCAGGATTTGACTGGCGTCCAGATGTTTGTTGGCGGTTTCGATGACGCCCAGAATGGCGCGGCGTTGGCCAGTCATGCGGATGCCGCGCTGAGCTAGCAACGCTTGTAGTCGTCCAGGAATTTCGGTCTGGGGAAGCGGCATGGTTCATCCTCGCGGCCCAGGTCGCAACTGGTTGCAATGACGCTGCGACAGAATCTCGTGGCCCATATTGACAGTCGATACTGGGAACCGTACGCTTGGATTGTAATGTTGTTGCGACGGAGTTGCAACAAGAATAAAAGGAAATCATGGCCAGCGAACGACTCCAGGGCACCGACGACGGCAGACCATTTCAGTGCTTCTCCCGTCCCAACGGCTGCGTTGGTCTCCGCTGGCATCGCAGTTTGCTTCTGCATTTCAGCCGGGACGACGTGTCCCGCGCACAGGAATGTCTGGACGACTTATTGAAGCAGCGCGGGCGCGTTCGTCTTGGGCGGTGGGCCGTTTTGTGCGAGCCGCGCCGCCGATGGCTTCTGCTATTTGGTGTGTCAGGACCGAGTCGTTCTCCGGCTTTCGACGGAAGACGCCCGCAGCCTGCACGCCACCCTGGCTACGGTTGGCGCCGGTATTGAGCAGACTGAGGCGCCCTCAAAAGGAAGGTAACTGTGCTGGCATGTTTCCGGGCTAGATCGGTGCCCCATTCCAGCTTCGGAATCCGCCGGGGCCATTCGATGCCACAGACAACGTTCAATACCGGCGCTCAGCGATGAGGATGAACAACGCAGTGACGAAGGAACGAGACAGATGCCGCACACGAAGGTGTGATCTTGGTCACAGCCTATTTCGCGGAGGTTTGCCATTATGAAAATGAAATTCAGTTTCATTTAGAGTCGCGGGCAGACGCGGCTTTATTTTAGGTCATCTGTTGCGACTGAGTCGCAACTAGTCAAGGGTCGGAGGCTGGGGATGAACCGGGATCAAGGACTTTTCAAGGCTTCTTATAGATTGCTCGGAATCATAACTTCTTGGGCCGCGGTTCTCCTGATCTTATGTAGCTCGGGGTGGGCGCAGATGGCGAGCATTTCCGGCACCGCTGTCGATCCCAGCGGCGCCGTGGTCGCTGGCGCACCCGTCACGCTTAAGAACTCGGTCGCCGGCCAGCAGCAGAATGGCACTACCGCCGATGATGGCTCGTTCTGCTTTCCTGCGCTTGCTCCCGGTCGCTACCAACTGCGAATCGATGCCCCCGGATTCAAGCCATACCTTGAGACCGGCCTGACGGTGGAGGGCACAGGGCGAGTCGTGGTGAATGCCCGTTTGGCCCTGACTTCCGAGAGTACAACGGTGGAGGTATCTGCTGACCGCCTCCAGATCGACCTGTCCTCCACCCAGCAAGGCGAAACCATTGCCGCAACCAAGATGACGAGCGTCCCGTTGAACGGCCGCAGTTTTACCGATCTCGTGAGCATCCAGCCGGGCATTGTTCCCACCAGTTCGCAACAGCCGAACGCCGTGCTCATGAGCGGCGTCACCAGTACACCGCCTTCCGGGGACCTGAACGCCGGCAACCTGTCGATTAGCGGCCAACGAGAAACGTCGAACGGGTTTCGCATCAACGGCAGCAATGCGGAAGAGGACGTGAACATGGGCACCGCCATCGTGCCCAATCTCGATTCGATCCAGGAATTCCGCGTTCTCACTACCAATTTTGACGCGGAGTACGGCAACTACAGCGGTGGCCAGATTCTCGTTTTGACCAAGACCGGTACCAATCGCTTTCATGGGGACATGTTCGAGTTTCTGCGCAACACCAATCTTGACGCACGCAACTACTTCTCCGCGCAACGCGCGCAGTTCTCGCAAAATCAATTTGGGGGGACCTTGGGCGGTCCGATCCGGCACGACAAGATCTTCTTCTTCACCGATTACCAAGGAACCCGAATGACCCAAGGCGTGGACACCGGACGGATTTCCGTTCCGTCGCTTTTGAAGCGTGCCGGTAACTTCGTCGACCCGTCAACTGGCTCAAACACCCTTAGAGGTAACGTCAGCGGCGCATATTTCGCAGCGTTACTAAGCAAAGAGTTGGGCTATCCGGTAACTTCGGGAGAGCCCTACTCCTCCGTTTTTCCGACAGGAATGATCCCTCAGAGTGCGTGGTCGACACCCGCCAAAGCGCTCTTGCAGTACATCCCTAGACCGAATCAGGGGGCAAACGTATTCTCCACTGCGGCGTTTAACCAAACATTGAGAGATGACAAAGGGGCGATCAGAATCGACGCCAACACCAGCTTTGGATCCTTTGCCGCCTACTATTTCCTCGACGACTACTCCCTCAACAATCCCTACCCAACCGGACAGGGCGGGGCTACAGTGCCCGGGTTTGATGCCGTTACTCTTGGCCGGGCGCAATTGCTGAGCCTTGGCCTCACGAAAGCGCTCGGAGCCAACACTGTCAATGAATTGCATTTCAGCCACATGCGATTTGCCAACAATGCTGGCCAGCCGCTCGGCGGTGTAGGCCCCACTCTTGCCTCGCAGGGTTTCGTCGATGCGACCGGCACGCCTGGCATCGTGCCGCTGGCCCAGAAGATCGAGGGTATTGAGAACGTTTCCTTGAACGACTTCACATTCGGCGTGGACACGACAGGCCTGACACAAGCGAACAACACTTTCCAATGGATGGATAACTTCTCCAAGGTCATCGGCAAACACACCGTCAAAGTCGGCGGAGAATTTCATTTTGACCAGATCAATACCCATCCGGACGTTATCTTCAACGGCGCTTTCCTGTTCCAAGGAACCGAGACTGGCGTGGACTTCGCCGACTTCCTGCTAGGCATTGCCAGCAGCTACAACCAGGGAGACTCCCAGCCGTTCTACAACCGCAACAAGTATTCCGGCTTGTTCGCCCAGGACAGCTGGCACATCAGGGACAACGTCACACTGAACTACGGCTTGCGCTGGGACCTGATCTCGCCGTGGTACGAGAAGTACAATCAGCTGCAGACTCTGGTTCTCGGCGAGCAATCCCGTGTTTATCCTGGAGCGCCGGCAGGTCTCGTTTTCCCCGGCGATACCGGGGTTCCCCGAACTCTTGCCTCGATGAAATATGACAACTTCGCGCCACGTATCGGCGTTTCTTACTCTCCGGATTTCCAGAATGGACTGCTGGCGAAGATATTCGGCGGACCGGGAAAATCCGCCATTCGCGCTGGCTACGGCCTCTTCTACACGGCGTTCGAAGGGTTGTCCGCGGGCATCATGAGCGCCAACCCACCCTACGGCTACACCTACTCGAGCCTTGCTCCGCCGCTATTTGCCACTCCGTTCGTCACGGCTGCCAGTGGGCAGAACGTTGGACAGCGCTTCCCACTGACCTTTCCTTCCTTTGGGGCTTCGACGAGCAACCCCAATTCGAGTGTCGATTGGTCACAATACTTGCCCATTACCGGCGTCCCATCTTTCTTCCACGGCAATGTGCCTCCTTATTCAGAGAACTACATACTTTCGTTGGAACGACAAATATCGCAAAGCACATTTCTCAGCGTAGGCTACGTTGGCACGCAGGCCCATCATCTTTTGGTGCTGATTTCGGCGAACCCCGGCAATCCCGCTCTGTGCTTGAGCCTGAGTCAGCCGAGCGAGGTTATGTCCGGCACACCGACCTGCGGACCCTTCGGTGAAAGCGGGACCTACACCACGCCCGCCGGCGGCGTCATTCACGGGACGCGAGGACCGTTCAGTTCCGAGTTCGCCGCCGTCACCTACCAGAAGACCATTGCGAATTCAGACTACAACGCTCTGCAGATCAATCTTCGCCACAATTCCGGGCCCCTGGAGTTCATGGCTGGCTACACCTACAGCAAATCTATCGACCAATCTTCCAGTCTGGCAGAGGTGGTGAACCCACTTAACCCAGAGCTGAGTAGAGCCCTCTCTGCTTTCGACATGCGCCACAATTTTGTGGTCAGCTACAAATATCGTCTTCCCATAAGTAGCGCTTTCCGGCACGAGAACCTCTGGACAGAAGGGTGGACCCTTTCGGGTATGACCCGGTTTGCGACCGGGTTGCCTGTAACTCTCTATAACAACAACGACACGTCCTTGCTCGGTACCATACCGAACGGCATCAATAACAACGGCGTGGACGCGCCGAACTTCGCGGCAGGCAATCTCAAAATCAACACCAATCCGCGCAACGGAAGCCCCGCGTTCAATACAGCGCTTTTCAGCCTGCCGGCACTGGATCAAATCGGCACCGCCCCAAGGCGTTTCTTCGATGGGCCCGGCCTCTACAACTTCGACATGGCGCTCGAAAAGAGCGTCCGGTTGTCTGAGTCCAAGTCACTAGAGTTCCGTCTCGAGGCTTTCAATGTCTTCAACCACGCGCAGTTCTACGGACCCGCGGCCGTCAATGGCAACATCAGCAGCGCCAATTTTGGGCAGGTGGTCAGTGCGGCCGCCCCCCGGCTCGTCCAAATGGCCGCCAAATTCCTTTTCTAAAGCCTCAAGGCCTTCCTCCTTCGCTGTCTGTCCGTTATCGAGAAGGGTTTCCTGGGACAGCATGCTGGTACCTTCTGTCACGCGGACGTGTGATCACGATCACGGGTCGATTATGGGCGACGACCTAAGCTCTATTGTGAGTGCTGGAGAAGAACTGGGTAGAATGTCGACTATCCTATTCAAACAGTTTCATAAGCCCTCCCCTCTTCTCCAGCACACATCCACCTCCCGCTCTCACGGCAGTCAAGAGATGTTGATCGCCAAACAACTTGAGATCGAAACCGTAGCCTGCTACTTTCTTTCCTGTAAAGAGTGCGCGTTGAGTGCGCAAGCAACTGATCTGCGGGGTCTTGGCTTAGCGCTCAACACACACGGGTCAGTTTGCAGCTGCGAACCCGTGCTCGTGCTCGGGGAGCGCACGATCAGGCAGACTCTGGCATCGACGTGCCCCGGCAATGCCCAGACAGTCCGGCGATCGCGAGGTGCAGCGAGATCCCCTCGGTGCCTAAGAAGCGAATCGGTTGCGCTACTCTTCATACATCGACAGATATTCTGAGGAATCGAGCCGTCGAGTGACCCGGCGGTCGTGTCTCCCCCTGAGACAGCTTCGCAGCAGAAAACCTGACGAGCAGCTAAACGCCAAGGATTCCTTGATTCCAGTGCGCTTGATCAAGCGCAAAAACAGAGGCGGGAACGGTGGCCCGCCCCCGCCTCTGGTACTTTCTGTCCGTCACGCTAGAGTGCGCGCAAAAAAGCTGCGAGATCCTTTTTCTCTTGCGGCGTCAGTTTGAGTTCGTCAGTCAGGTTGAAGAACTCAACCGTGTCTTTCAAGGTGAGCAGCCGCCCGTCGTGCATATAAGGCGGTGACTCGAACCTGCGACCTCCTGCGTGAGAGGCAGCCGCGCTACTCATAGTCCGTTCCTAGACTCGTTGGCAGTTGCTCGACCGAATCATGGGTTGGGACAGTGGGTTCTGCACTTCTATTTCAATACCGTAACTTCGTTAGAATGATAGTATTCGGAGACAAAAGTGAACCGCAGACTCCCGCCTGGCCAGTGCTACGTTCTGCAAAGAGACTCTTGACAACGCGGCTTAAAGCGGCCTACACACTATGTCGCTGCTCCTTCCGTCGCTGAAAACCGGTCTTCTATTGCGGTGATTGATTGCTCGTGGGCGATTGGCTCAGCTCCTGCTGGAGTTGCAATAGTTGGCGCAATTGATCGACATTGGTTGCATTGGATGTTGAAACGCTCCTCGCACTTGGTTGCTGATAAACCTGATTGGTCTTAGGGGTCTGCTCGAGGACCACGTAGATCGGAGTATCCGCCGAAATCGTCACCACGATGTGCTGGGCGGTCGCTAATCGCGACACCTCTTCATCCCCAGCCTCGCCGACGTTGTTGCTGACGCGCTCCCGCACTAAGTCCGACTCGCTTAGCGGCTGGTTCAGACTGCCTTGTCCCACCAACATCGCGCCAGCCTGGCCGATTCCTGACAGCGATCTGACCAGGACGTTCTTTCCCGTGTTCTTGCCCTCAACTTTTCCTTTGAGCGGCCTCAAGGCCAAATCCGTGGCGGCGGCTTCGATGGGAACGACTGCACCATCCGGCATCAGCAGAGAATCGAACTGGATATCAACGTAACCTGAGCGATCTCCGTTCCGGATGTGGCCAACCGCTTTTGCTCCCGCAGGGACGATGATTTCTCCGTCCCGCTCATAGTTGTACTCGATCACCGCCAGGACCGGTGTTCGCACCGCCGTGCTGGCCGCTGATTCCAGGCGTGCACGCAATCGTGTGCCAGTGGCCAGACCCAATCCCAGTTCCGATGCTGGATCATGCAGGATTTCGCGGGCCTGAGCACTGGCCGAACTGGCAGAGGCGCTTCGCACGTAGATTAGCGAAGACTTTTCCATGGCCTCGCGCTCTGCTTTACCCAAGTCTGGAGTCTCGGCACCGACCGAGTCTGGCTGATAGGGCGGCGCTTGCCAGGGTTGCTGGTCTCCGAAAGGAGGTATCGACCCCAAAGTTCCCGCTCCGGTCGCCACCGTCCTTCCCGCTGCCGGCTTGGTCGCAGTTCGCTGTAGATCGCGTTCGTTTAAGAAGCCTTCGTGAGATTCTTTTGTGACGGGCCGACCAGAATCAGTGATCGGAAATAGGCTCTTGTCGTTGCTCGCGGTACCGCTCTCCAAGGCCAGGTCTTCAGAAGCAGTGGCGCCACGACTCTTCACTTTCTGTGGCGCGCCCCGATGGGGCATAGACGTCGCAACGAAGAGCAACAGCGCGATGACGACCGCTCCAGCCCCGATGATTACAAACCGGTTCTGTCGGATCTGCTGCCGGGCTCTCTGTTTTGCTCTGGTTGCGAGCTCGGGAATTGGGACGTTTGCGTCCGGAGAGAGTGGCAGGTCGTTGTTGCGAGCTTCATTTTCCGCTGGCTCCTGAAGGACTACAGCGTTGCCGTTGTCGTTGTGTCCGTTTGGATGAATCACTTTGCACCTCCCGCGACCGGAGCCACAAACGCAATCGGCGCCAGGACCGGACGGTCCACCTCTTCCGCTTGGGCAACCGCGAGCAAGAGCCGTTCCCGGGACTCCTTGAAGGTAGGACGCTCGAACACAACGATGCCGTCGGCCCTGGCGCCGGGCGCGAGTCTACGCGAGGTGATCCAGTAGTCTTTGATCGCGACCGGCTCGGCCTTGATCGCCTTTCGATGCCTGTCTTTCGATGTCCCCGCAAGCTGCACTTGCGGCGGTAATACTTCAATGGTCCGCGCAGAAGAGTTCAGAACGGCAAAAGGCACGGCCATCTGTTGCTCTTTCTCTATCGCCTGTCCCACCGCAACCTGCAGTTGCTTGCCTTCCCAATGCGGATTCTCAATGCGCTCCGCCCTGAGCAAATCCTGCTCTGGTCTGCCAGGCTTCTTAGGGACAGTGCTGGTTGGCTGATTTTCTGTAGCAACGTTTTTTGCTTCGCCAACCACAAACGCGGGATGAGTCGACGCAATCAGAAAGCTGCGCGGCCGCTCACAATTGAGGACATAGTCCACGGGCTCACTACGGTCTGACTTGCCTTGGCTCACCAAGCTCAAGGAGACCTCGCGGCCTCCTCTGGTGGTAATCAGGGCGTTGGTTTGCGCAGGTTTTGCGCTGGTTGCTTTGAAAAACACCAACTGCGGCTCGGCT